>Ga0190265_10003222_pt1 | contig 11115 bp, 9 predicted proteins | sample Popmic124T_FD_133135 | JGI IMG/M metagenome (GOLD analysis project Ga0190265, IMG submission 133135) | Populus adjacent soil microbial communities from riparian zone of Indian Creek, Utah, USA - 124 T | ecosystem: Environmental > Terrestrial > Soil > Riparian zone | place: USA: Utah | collected...
AAAGCCGAGAAACGTCGTCATGATGTAGAAAGCGCCGATGATCACCATCGCCCAGACCACCGAGTGCCGGGCGGTCCTGGCATCGGGCACGGTGTAAAATCGCACCAGAATATGCGGCAGCCCGGCCGTCCCAAATATCAGCGCGAGCCCGAGAGAGATCAGATCGATGGCGCCCCAGGGCGGTTTAAAGAGCAGCCCTGGCTGGAAAAAATTGCGCGTGATCTCGACGCCGTCCGCGCCGGTCCAGGTGACGTGACTGATCGCATCGAAAAAGGCGCGGAAGCTGAACCCGAAATGTTTCATCACCAGGATCGACAAGAATATGCTGCCGCTCATCAGCAAGACCGCCTTGATGATCTGGACCCAGGTCGTGGCCAGCATCCCGCCGAAGACGACGTAAACGATCATCAGGACCCCGACGCCAATCACGGCTGTCTCATAGTTCACGCCGGGCAGGAGCAACTTGACCAAAGCCCCGGCGCCCACCATTTGCGCAATCATGTAGAAGGTGGAGACCGTCAGCGTGCTCAGCGAGGCCACCGCGCGGACGGGCCGGGCTTGCAGCCGGTAGGCGAGCAAATCCGCCATCGTGTATTTTCCGGCGTTGCGAAGCGGTTCGGCCACGATCAGGAGCACGGTCAGATAGGCCACCAGCCAGCCCACCGAGTACATGAAGCCGTCATAGCCGTTGAACGCGATCATGCCCGCGATGCCGAGGAAAGAGGCCGCGCTCATATAGTCTCCGGCTACGGCCAGGCCGTTCTGCCACGCCGTGATCCTGCGTCCAGCCGCGAAATAAGCCACATCGCCCCGCGATCGTCGCGCCGCCCAGTAGGTGATCCCGAGCGTGAGAACCACGAACCCAAGGAACATCGCGAGTGCTGCCGTCATAATAATCTTCTAACTCCTGCTCCTGCTCCTGCTCCTGCTCTTGATCCTGATCCTGCTCCTGCTCCTGCTCCTGATCTTGCTACCGCCCGGTTGCACTGGATTAGGATCATGATCATGAGCAGGAGAAAACCTTACTCGCCGGGACGATCGAATTGCGAAATAACGCCCGCCGCCATCTTGTCGAATCTTGCGGCGGCGCGCACGTAAAGCGCTGCGATGATCCAGGCCACGAAGAACTGCGAAAGCGCGAAGAGGTAAGCCAGATTCACCGGCCCGAAGACGGTTTTTTCCATGAAAGGCCGCGCATAACCGATCAGCACCGGCAGCGCAAAATAATAGACAATAAAGAAAATCGTCGCCGGCACGATGAAACGCCGCTTGGCCCTGAGCAGCTCGCGGAAGCGCTCGCTCGCCGCGAGCCTTTCCCAATCAACCACATCCGGTTCCTCATCCGCCGTCCGTTCGTGCGGGGGCTTCGGGCCGCCTAGCGGCGCGATATCCGTGGCCGCGCCCACGATCGGCGTGGGATCCTCAGGATTTTTTCGTTCGTTCGATGCCATCGTTCTTTATACGAGTATGCATTTTGGAAGAACAAGCAAAGAACGTTGGTAGATCGTGCGCTCCGTCGCGCGATGTCTAAAGAGTCGCGGCTGCGCCGCCATTATTGTCATCGCGCGCGGAGCGCTCGATCCACCTCGCGCCGCTCTCGCAGTTGCAATCGCGGCGGGACATGAAGTGAATGGCGGACGCGGCTCGGGATGACGACGCGATCGCGACCGCGGATAATTATTGTCTCTGCGGAATCTAACATCAGTATTGAGACCGCGAATGCGCGCGTCCACCTTCGGCTTCCTCAAGAACTGCGCTCTGCTCCTTTGTTTGTTTGCGCCCTCGGCCTGGATGATCGCGACTGTCCCCCCGCTCTGGCGCGACGCCGACGCATACAATCAGCTCACGCGCCATCCTTTGATTGCGACTTATTGGGGCCACGGTCCCGCCTACTGTTATGCGGCGAAGGTTCCACTTCTTTTGGGAGAACAATGGGAGCGGTGGCGGGGAATAACGCCGCCCCGTTCCGGGAGTGCATCATCCCACCTCACCGATTCCGGCGTCTGGCTTCTGATCGTACCCCAGCACCTGGCGCTTTGCGGTGCGGCCTTTTACTTTATTCTCACGATCAGCCAGGTTTTTTGGGTCCGCCTGGCGTTGGCCCTCACCTGGGCGAGCAACGCGCTTTTCTACACGTTTGCGCACTGTGTGGGGTCCGAAACCCTGAGCATGATTCTCATAGTGGTCGTCGCGGCCAGAGCATGCCGTCTGATTCGGAGCCGTTGCGAGCCGCGCTGGACAGACTGGTATTTTTTCGCGATCGGCCTGTGGCTCTGTCTGCTCTCCAGACACGTTAATCTCTGGCTCACCTCGGTGCTACCCGCGGCCTTTCTCTTTTCCTGGGCATGGACCCGCACCGCGAGTCTGTTTGCTTCCGGGGAGAGAGAAGCGCTCTGGCTGCGGCTCTCGGGGAAAAGATATTTCCGTCAGGCGGTGATCGCGATCGCTATCGGAATCGCCTGTTTTGCCACCGCGAATTTGTTGACCGACGCCCTGGCCCGCAAGACGCGGCTTCAGCCCCATTCCAGGATCGGATTTACCTTTCTATGGCGCCTGCAGTTTCTCAAAACACTCTCGCCCGAATCGCGCGCCGCTCTCCTGGAAAGAGTGAGCGCCCGGACTCACTCCACAGAGGCGCGGAAGCTCATTGCCCTTCTGCGGCAGACACACGACGACGGGGCTGAGCTGAGTGCGGGAGAATTCATGAGGCAGGCAGTGCCAGTGCTGTTTCCGCTCGAAGGAGTCGTCCAATGGAAAAAGCTCGATGAAGCGCTCAACCAAATGGCCTTCGCATTCCTTCTGCCGCCGACACCCGAACATTTGCGCGCCGCCAGGGCAGAGCTCGTCGCCGCCCTGAGAATGCCGGTGACCGATATCTCGTCCTTCCTGTTCGAAACCACCGCCTACTACTTCGAGCATAAGAACGAAATGCCCGCTTGCGCTGAGCTGCTGACATTCCGGGATTGGAACGCCGAGCAAATTCGCCAAATCCCATTCCGGCACCCTTACTTCGAGCTCTGGCGTGGCCTGAGCTACAACAAAGCTCTGCTGATTTGGTTCCTCAGTCTGTTGTTCTTCTTCGTCGTCGCCCGGCGGAAGAAGGAAAACGCGGCGGCAGTCTCTTCTTTGGGGATCTCTTTGATGGCCGTCGGACTCCCGATGACCGCCACTACCTGTCTGCTCGTTGAATTCCTGCCCCGATATGGATTGCCGATGTGGCAGCTCCTTCTGCTCTCCCTTTACCTCTTTGTCGGCGGAGCGCTCGATCTTCTCGCGACGCCCGGCCGCAAGCGTGGCGCGTGGCCATCCTTTAGTTCGAAACAGTCCGCCGGGCAGCAGCCGACGCTGGGTTAAGCCCCGGCGGACTGTTTCTTGGAAAGTTACTTCGCCGGAATGCGCTCTCTGATCCCCTTAATGATCGGCCTCGTCGCGGGTGGATCCGTATTCATGAGAAGGACTACGGTGTAACCCAATTCCGGATACATCTCGAAGTTGGCGGCTATGCCCGGTGCTCCGCCGTTATGACCCACGATATGTTTTCCCCCGGAAGTGTTGTCGCCAAATCCGTAGCCATATCGGCTCCCGCCTGGACCGTCCACCTTGCCGGTCGTGACCAGTTCCGTGTGTTCCTTGCTGAGTAACTTGTAGCTTCGAAGAGCCATATGAAATTTAACCATGTCCTCCACGGTCGAGTAACCACCGCCGGCTGGACCGCCTCTTATCTCGCGGATGTTTTCATTGTCCCGGGCTTCGTCCAGTTGCTTTCTGTCGGCCGACTCCCGGGTATAACCAATCGCCAGATTGGCAATTTTCTTTCCCGGTTCGTAGAAGCCGGTTTCGGTCATGCCGGCCGCTTTGTAGATGTGTTCCGCGACGTAGCTATAATAGTCCTGGCCCGAAACCTTCTCGATGATGGCGCCCAGGACCATGTAACCCGAGTTGCTGTATTGAAACTTCTCTCCCGGCGCAAAAGAAAGAGGATCGCTGGCAAAGAGCGGTAGATGCGCGGCCACCGTGAGAAGCTTCTCGCGCTGGGCCATGAACTTCTCGTTCCAATACAGGCCCATTCCGGAAGTGTGCGTGAGCAAATGGTGGATGGTCACCTTGCCGGCCACCTCCTTGTTCGGGTAATCAGGCAGGTGCTTGCCGATGGCGTCAGTAAACGAAAGGCGCCCGGCTTGCGCCAACTGCGCGATCGCCACAGCCGTAAACATCTTGTTTATCGAGCCAAGGTTGAACTTCGTGTCCAACGCGATCGGCGCACCGGTCGCTTTGTTTGCGATCCCAGCCGCCTTGCTCGCGATGGTGACGCCATCCTTGGCCACAAGCACTGCCCCGGAGAGCTTGTTCTCCGCAACCAAAGAGTTCAGATAGCTCTCGATTTCACGGACGACACTCGTCTCGGGTTTGACTGAGCTTTCCGGCTCAGCACCCTGCGCGATTGCAAACAAGGTCCCGGCCGCGCTGATGATTGCGCCCGCCAGGATACCCCTGATGTCCCTCATGCTCGGCGCGATCTAGATTTCGATGGCGGGGCTTACATCGGCCGGCACGTTAAATGTGCGGAAAGCGCGCGGGAACGTTTGAAATGAAACCTGTTGCACCGGTTCTTGCGAGGGTTCGCTGCTGTCGTCATCGTTCGCATCGTTCTCGGCCTCGTCCGCGTCGTCACTCTCATCTTCCGCGTCCTCATCCGAATCAGTGGAAACCGTGGAGATAACTCCCGGAAGGTCTTTCTGCTCGAGCTTGTCATAACGCTGGCGCACGTCCGCCGGCACCTTGTCCAATTCCTCTTTCGAGTCGATCGGGCCACTGAAGAGAAGCCGGCCCTGCGGATCTTTCGCTGTCAGGATTTTCTTGCCATTCACATTCTCGATTTTCATCTCGCCGTTGGGATCGGTGCAGACGATTTGCGCTTTCGACATGTCAATCGTGGTCGTTTTGACCGTGCCGTCATCACTGCTGAAGACATGGAACTTCCGGGCGGCGCGGCGCGCTTCATCGGCCGCGCGCAAGGCTTCACGCCGGGCTTCCCCGCTCTCACGCAAGGCCTCGCGGCGCGCTTCCCTGCTTGCCTCAAGAGCCTCGCGCCGCGCTTCCTTGCTCGCCTGCATCGCTTCACGGCGCGCTTCTTTCACCGCGTCTCGAATCGACGGACCGATGTCCTTTAGGTCTTTCAAATCGCTCAGGCTGCTCAAGTCGGCGAGCTCCTTCATGTCGCCAAAGTCGAAATCAAAATCGAACATCCCAAGGTCATTGTTATGACGGTGCCGGTCCTTTCGTGAATCAGGGCCAAAATAGTTGCGGCGCGACGAAATTTCCTTCTTGCCCAGCTTCACGGTGATTTTCGACTCGGCGCCTTTGCGCAGAACCGTCAACACGACATTGGTGCCTTCCGGATAACTACGAATGAGCTTTGCGAGCTGATCCGGTTCCATCAGGATTTGGTCGTTTAGCATCTTCAAGATGTCGCTTTGCTGCACCCCCGCGGCCGCGGCCGGGCCGTCCGGGACGACGTAATCGACGACGAGGCCGAAGCCTTTCGCGAGCCCGAGCTGTTCGCTCACCACGCGAGGGACGCTTGACGTTTCCACCCCGAGAAACGTCACCGGCACCTTCGGCGCTTTATCCCGCTCGCGGTCCTTCGGAGGATTGGCAGGCGGAACGGGTGGGATCGGTGCGTTTGGCTGATTCGGTTGATTCGGCTGACTCGGCGGCGCGGGTGGAGCCTGCGCAAAGCCGAGTGCGGGAAGCAGACTGAAAGCTGCAATGACTGCGATGGTTTTTGTTTTCATGTTTTGGTTTTGGTTAAGGAATTCTGTTTTTCTCCTGCTCATGATCATGATCGTGCTCCTGATCTTGCTGATTGGATTAGGATCAAGATCAGGAGCAGGAGGAATAAGTATTCATGCTGGCTATTGACCCTCCACGGGGATGAGAGTGACTTCTTCGCTCGGGTAGGAAACACGCAACGACGTGCCCGTTTGCGGGTTGTTCCATTTCAAAGTCTCGCGCTTGCGCGAACGCATGCGGCGCACCGGTTGGTCGCCGCCCTCGGGGAAATGCAGTCCTTCGTCGCGCGTATTGTAAACAACCTCTGTCATCCCGGCCGGCACAAACGCGTCGCTGACGGGAATGGGCGGTGAGAACGGCGCCGGCGTCATCGCCACCACGCTTTGCCTCTTCGCCGGTTGGTCGATGTTAACCCGGGCCAGCAAAAGGAACACCGCCGCCGCGGCGAGGCCAAGCCCCAGCCCGAACCAATTCACCCGGAAGTTGCGCCGCTTCGGCAATACTCCCGCCGTAGCGGTCCTGCCCGATACTTCAGCCACGGTGCTCGGCGCCTCCGTGAGAGCGCGTTCGATGCGCGCGGTCAGCTCCGGCGAGGCCGCGCGCGGACGCAGCTTTTTCAGTTCGGCTTCCAGTTGGGAAAAATCATTCATGGGCCACGAAATTCTTTTTCAACGCCGCCAGGGCATAGCGATAGCGAGAGGCCGCCGTGTTTTGCGAAATCGCCAGCGCCTCGCCGATCTCTGCGAAAGTGAGCTCGTTCCAGATCTTCATGACCAGCACCTCGCGTTGCTCGACGGGCAGACGATCGACCGCGGCCGCCAGCTCCCGCTGAGAGCTGTCGTCGAAATCAAATTGCGGCGCGGTGGTTTGCTCCACTTCGAGAGCTGCGTTTGCTTCGCGGCGAGCGCGACGCGTATCGCGCCGGAGAAGATCGAGGGCGACGGAGCGAACAGTCGCGTAGAGCAGCCCGCGATTCTCGATCGAATGCTCCTTGCGCCAGAACCGCACGAAAGCGTCCTGCACGATGTCCTCGGCATCCGCGCTGGTGCGGACGAACTGCCGGGCGAACAAGACAAGCCCAGGCGCAAGTTCCGAGAAACAAACTTTCCAATCTTCATGAGTGACGACATTCTCCATGACCTCTTTACGGTCTTTTAATAACGAGACGCCGCCAACTGGTGTTTTCGTCTAAGGAAGTTGTTATCCAGCCCCCGTGATTGACTGATTGAGCGGAAATCTTCAAACAACACTGATGCGGCTTCTCTCTCGTCATTCGATCGCTTTCGCGATCTTCCTTCACGGTCTCTTCCTGCTTCCCACTCCCGCTAACGCCCAAATCACCGCGGACCCCGAACTCCTGGCCGAAATTAACAAAATCAAGGCGATCGATAATCACGCGCATCCACGTCGAGTCATTAACGCGGGCGAGATCGACGACGAGACCGAGCCCGCCAGCGCGACCGAGCCGCTGGATATCCCAGTGCGCCTTCGGCCCGACAACGCCGAATATCTCCTCGCCGCGCGCGCCCTTTACGGTCTGGGCGGGAATGCTTCCCCAGACGAAGCCGCCGTCGCCAGGCAGCGAATCACAAAAGAACGCGGCGATGCTTTTCCCGTCTGGGTGCTCGATCAACTGGGCATCGACGTCATGTTCACCAATCGCATCGCCATGGGACGCGGGCTCGCGGCTCCCCGCTTTCGTTGGGTCCCCTTCGCCGATCCGCTAGTGTTCCCGCTCGATAACAGCGTCGCCAGTGCTGCAAATCCGGATAACCTCGCCGAGTACACGGGGATCGGCCGCCTCTTGAAGCGCTACCTGAAGGAAGCAGGCACTCCGGAATTACCCGGAACACTCGAGGCCTATCTCGATAAAGTGGTCGACCCGACGCTGACGCGTCAGAAGGCGGCTGGCGCGATCGCGCTGAAATTCATTACCGCCTATCTGCGTCCTCTCGATTTTGCCAATCCTTCCGAAAAACACGCTCAAGAGACCTACGCGCGCTTCGTCAAAGGAGGCGCCCCGCCACCGGCCGATTACAAAGCACTCCAGGATTTCCTCTTTCGCCACATGGCCCGAAAAGCGGGAGCGCTGGCCCTGCCCTTGCACATCCACGTTGGTGCGGGAGCCAGCGGTTACTTCAATCAAACCGGCGCGAATCCATTCCTGCTCGAGCCGGTCTTGAACGACCCTGGCCTGCGCGGGACGAAGTTTGTCCTCGTGCACGGCGGATCGCCTTTCGCTCAGGAAACGCGCATGCTCCTCTACAAACCAAATGTTTATGCGGACTTTTCCGCACAGACGTTTCTCCTCTCCACGCGCGAACTCAGCACGGTGCTCCGCAGCTGGCTCGAATTCGTGCCGGAGAAGGTGCTCTTCGGCACCGACGCTTTTGAGATCACTCCGGAAGCGGGCTGGCCGGAGCATGCCTGGATGACAACAAGGAGCGCGCGGGAAGCGTTGGCTCTCGCACTTACCGGCATGATGAAAGACGGACAAATCACGCGCGACCGCGCGCTCGAACTCGCTCGCCTGGTGATGCGCGAGAACACGGCGAAGCTCCATGGCTTAGACGAGCGCTGATTCGAATCTACCCGCGCGAATGAACGTGACGACTCCGCCAGAGCACACCGACGACACCTGCCCAAACTGCGGTCAGCCGAGCATGGGCGCGTATTGCAGCCAATGCGGCGAAAAGCGGCGTGATCACGCTGATTGGAAGTTTTCGAGCATTGCGGGCGAGGCCTTCTCGGAGATCACGAATTTCGAGCATTCCAAACTCTGGCAAACCCTTCGGCTTCTCCTTCTTGAGCCGGGCCAACTTACCCGCGAATACTGGAGCGGGCGGCGCAAACGATATCTCGGCCCGGTGAAACTGTATCTGATCTTCTTCGCGCTCTCGCTCGTGCTTTATTCCATTCACGGGCCCACCGCGGTCTACGACGTCCGCACCCTCGCGGCCATCAACCCGACCGGCCCGCTCCCTCGCCTCCTTGATGAGCGGGCGAACAAGCGCGGAATGCCGACCGCGCAGTTTGCCCAGGAGGTCAGCTCTCGCTGGCAGAGCTACATCTCGATGTCACAAGTGCTCTATCCGCTTTTCATCGCCCTGGCCCTGAAGCTCCTCTTTCGCCGCAGAGCTCTTTATTTCGCCGAGCATCTCATTTTCGCCCTGCACCTCCTTGCCTTTGCCTTCCTCACATTCTCGCTCCTGTGGCCGGTCTTCGCTCTCTTCGGTTTTCAAACTTCCTCCCAGACCTTTGCGCCGGCCTACGTCCTGATCACCGCCGGTTCGATTGTATGGACACTCGTTTACATGCTCCTCGCGATGCGCCGTGCTTACGCAGAACGCTGGCTTCCCTCTGTCACCAAAAGCGCCGTCGTCTTTCTGACTTACGTCCTGACCTCTACGTTTTTCATTCACGCCATGCTCGGGCTCGCGATCGCGTTCACTCGTGGAGGCGGGTGAAACGAAAGCAGCATCCGTCTTGGCCGATAAAAAATTCGCGCCGTTTACCAGCCACCAGAGAATGACGACGCTCTCAAATATTTCCTTCAGCCGACGAGAAATAAAATACCGAACAAACCCATGGTTGCATTTGTCTTGTAGGTGGTGACGCCATTCTCATCCCGAGAGAAGGATGCGCTGCTCGCCCAGCTCGAAATGATGCGAATCGAGCCGGAAGGAGTTGACCGGACTTTCGTTGCCCGGCTGGCCAAGGAGAATGCCTGGGCGCCGGTGTATGCGGAACGCGTCCTGGCCGAGTATCGGCGCTTCCTTTTTCTCGCGGTTACCTCTGGTCACGCCGTGACTCCGTCAGACGAGGTCGACCAGGCATGGCATCTCCATCTCGCGTATTCTCATCATTACTGGGAAGAATTATGCGGAAGAATCCTTGGTCGTCCGCTACATCACGGCCCAACCGCCGGCGGCCGCACCGAGGCGGCGCGGTATCGTAATCAATATGCCGCCACGCTAGAGAGCTATCGCCTGGCGTTTGGGATCGACGCGCCAGGCGACATCTGGCCGCCGGAGCGCGAGCGCTTTGCCGGACGCTATGAACGGGTCGACCGCAGCCGGCACTGGGTCATCCCGAAACTTCCCTGGCGCATTGCCCTCGCGTCGTCACTTATCGCTGGATGCGCCGTCGGAAGCGACGGAAATGGCGGATCAAAAATAATGGGGCTGCTCATCGCGCTCTCGCTCCTTGGGCTGATCATCGTCGCCATGATTTATATCGCACACAGGCGTTCGCACCGAGTGGACCGCGAGGGTTGTGGGGGCGCACCCGGATGCGGCTCTTCCAAAGGACGGGACAGCGGATGCGGGCACGACGGTGGCTGCGGCGGGGGTGGTTGTGGGGGTGGGGGGTGTGGAGGTGGGGGGTGTGGTGGCAGCTAGCGCTCGGCGGCGTTCGCTATTCGATCAGAGCAACACTCGCACTCGTTGGAAAGTGCGCACCGCAGCGGCTAACGTGTCGCGAGCATGTCGATCATAACCGTCATCATCCCCGCGCTTCTGCTGCTGGACATCCTTTGGTGGTTCTCGGCGAATCGACTCCTGCGCAAAGCGGGATTTCAGGGCCGGGTTCGGATTGTGCACAGCCTCTTCTTTGCCTTTCAGCTGGCGGCGTTGCTGGCTGTCCTTGCTTCCCGGCGGTCGGAACTGTGGGACCATTTGCCCAGGTTCGTGACGGCGGCCGTTTACCTCTGGCATCTGCTAATCTTGCCGTTGCTCCTTCCCCTCCTGATAGCCGGAGCAATCGTAGCGCTCGTTTGCTGGGTGATACGTAAGATCAGAACGCGAGCAGTCGTCGAAACGCCGCCCACTCAACCGGATGAGGCCGCAATGAGCCGCCGCGCTTTCCTCGCCGCCACTGCCGCTTTCACACCGCAACTATTCACCGTCGGTCTCACCGCGATCGCCCTTCGGCAGCTCGAACAATTCCGAATTCGACGGCTGACTGTCGCCATTCGAGGTCTGCCCGCTGCCCTCGATGGCCTCACGATCGCGCACGTGAGTGACATGCACGCGGGCCGATTCACCCGGAGCGCGGTCCTTCGCGAGATGGCCGCCGCCGTAAACGATCTCCGTTCCGAATTGGTCCTGGTGACCGGCGACCTGATCAACGGCGCCCTCCACGAACTGCCCGAGGGCCTCGCAGCCGTCCGGCGCTTCGATTCGCGGTCCGGCGTTTACATGATCGAAGGCAATCACGACCTGTTTCCGGGGCGCGCAGTGTTTGAATCGGGCGTGAAGGCTTCCGGGATTCCGTTGCTGGTGAATGAAACCGAACAACTCACCGTGCGCGGTCATCCCGTGC
>Ga0190265_10003223_pt1 | contig 11115 bp, 7 predicted proteins | sample Popmic124T_FD_133135 | JGI IMG/M metagenome (GOLD analysis project Ga0190265, IMG submission 133135) | Populus adjacent soil microbial communities from riparian zone of Indian Creek, Utah, USA - 124 T | ecosystem: Environmental > Terrestrial > Soil > Riparian zone | place: USA: Utah | collected...
ATCCACACGATCAATCCGCGCCTGTTCGACGAGCAGCTCGTCTACATCGCCAACCATGCCGAGGATCAAATCCTGTTCTACGACAAGGCGTTTCAGCCGCTCGTCGACCGGCTGAAGCCGCAATGGACGACGATTCGCCATTACGTCTGTTTCGACGACGGGGCGTTCGAGACGCTGATTGCCGCCGAGGACGGCAAGTACGAATGGGTCGAGGGCTCGGAACGCGAGCCGTGCATGCTCTGCTACACGTCGGGAACGACCGGCAATCCCAAGGGGGTGCTCTACGAGCATCGCTCCTCGGTGATCCACGCCATGGCCGAAATCGCGCCCGCCTGCTTCGATCTGTCGCCGCGCTCCGTGGCGCTGCCGATCGTGCCGATGTTCCACGCCGCCGCCTGGGGGCTCCCGTTCGCCGGCGCGATGGCGGGGATCAAGTTCGTCTATGCCCAGGTCAACGATCCGGTCGTTCTGTGCCGGCTGATGAACGAGGAGAAGGTCACGCATTCGGCGGGCGTGCCGACAGTCTGGCTCTCGATGTTCCAGCATATGGACGCGACCGGCGCGAAGCCTGAGCATCTCCAGATCGTCACCATCGGCGGCTCGGCGGCGCCGCGCACGATGATCGAGCGGCTGATGAAGATGGGCATCCGCGTCGGCCACGCCTGGGGCATGACCGAGACTTCGCCGATCGGCACGATCGGATCGCCGCCCGCGCATTGGGATGAGCTGTCGTTCGAGGAGCAGGTCGATCTGGTCGCCAAGCAGGGCCGGGTGCCGTTCGGCGTCGAGCTGCAGGTCATCGACGACGAGGGAGACGTGCAGCCTCGCGACGGCAAGAGTTCGGGCCGCCTGCAGATCCGCGGCCCCTGGGTCATCCGCCGCTATTTCCAGGACGAGAAAGGCGATTGCACCGGCAATTCCAATTGGTTCGACACCGGCGACGTCGCCGTCATCCACCCCTGCGGGACGATGCAGATCACCGACCGTTCCAAGGACGTGATCAAATCGGGCGGCGAATGGATCAGCTCGGTCGAGCTCGAGAACGCCGCGGTCGGCTGCCCCGGCGTCGCCGAAGCCGCCGCGATCGGCGTCAAGCACCCAAAATGGGACGAGCGGCCGCTGCTCCTGGTCGTGCGCAAGGAGGGATCCGGCGTCAGCGCCGATGAGATTGTCGCGCACCTCAAGAACCACGTCGCCAAATGGTGGCTCCCCGACGAAATCCTGTTCGTCGACAGCTTGCCCCACACGGCCACCGGCAAATTGCTCAAGACCGCGCTGCGCGAGAAATATCGCGACTATGCGCTGGCGACCGCCTGACCATCATATTTTTACCTCTCATCGCTAACGCGTGCCCATGAGTTCGATGGGCCGGATAGCGGTGGCGCCGGACCGGGGAGGCGGTGCGCCTGCCCGGCGCTTGGCCGTGCCCGCCGATCCTTGCGTCCGCATCGCCGTTCGCGCCGGTGCGCCCGCCGGCCTCGGCGGCGAGTGGGCCGCGCTGGCCGATCGGGCCGCCGAGCCCAATCCCTTCGCCGAACATTGGTTTATCGCCGCCTCGCTGCCGGCCATGGCCGGGCGCGAAATTCGGTTCCTCGAAGCGCGGCGCGCCGGCCGGCTGATCGGCATCCTGCCGGTGACGGTCGAACGCGGCTATGCGCGCCTGCCGGTCCGCTTCGTCCAGAATTGGTGCCACGACCAGATGTTCCTGGGCACGCCGCTCGTCGAGGCGGGCGAGGAGCGCGCCTTCTGGACCGCCGTCCTCGACGCTCTCGACGACGCCGATTGGGCGCCCAATTTCCTGCATGTGAAGGGCCTTGTCGAAGGCGGCGCGGTCCATCGCGGCCTCATCGAGGCGCGGGCGTGCGCGATCGTCCACCGCGAAGTACGCGCGTTCCTCGAAAGCGATCTCGATCCGCAAGCCTATTACGAACAGGCTGTCCGCCAGAAGAAGCGCAAGGAGCTCCGGCGCCTCAGGAACCGGCTCGCCGATGAGGGCGAGGTCCGCGCTCATATCCTGGACGACGAGGCCGAGCTCGACGCCTGGTGCGACACCTTCCTCGTGCTGGAGAAATCGGGCTGGAAGGGCGCGGCGGGGACGGCGCTCGCCTGCCGCCCGCCGACGAGCGATTTCTTTCGCGACGCCGTGCGCGGCGCCTGGGATGCGGGCCGGCTCCAGTTCCGCCGCCTCGACGTCGGCACGCGCACGATCGCCATGCTGGTCAATTTCCTTTGCCCGCCGGGCAGCTTCTCGTTCAAGACCGTGTTCGACGAGGATTATTCCCGCTTCTCGCCCGGCGTTCTCATCCAGCTCGACAATCTCGATATCCTCGCCAATCCGGACATCGCCTGGATGGACAGCTGCGCGGTCGAGGATCATCCGATGATCGACAGCCTGTGGACCGGGCGGCGCTCGATCGTCCGCGTCACCGTGCCGCTGAACGGCGCCCGCCGCCGCGCCGCCTTCGCCTTGTGCCGCGCGCTCGAGCGCGGCTCGGCCGGTTTCAGGAAGCTGGTCCGATGACGCCTGAGCTTCCCATCGTCGCCCAGGTCCGCCGCGACTTCGCGCAGCGCCGCGCGGCCGCCTGAGCAATAAATAGGGACAGTCCCTATTTTCTAGCGGGGCGGCGGCGCCCGAGGCTGATCGCCGCCGAAGGTATCGCCGAAGAAGCTCCCCGCATACCAGAGCGGCGCGGCCGGCGCGTTCGCGATCTCGCGCGCGATCAGATAGTTCAGCTGCGCGAATCTGGCCCCCGCCGTCCAGTTGAAGGGCAAGCCGAGGTCGTCGCCCGGCGTGTGGTAGCGCGTGTCGAGGAAGCGGCGGAATTCGCGCGCGCCATCGCCGGCGAAGCCGGTCATCAGGAACACGGCGGGCACGCCCAGCCGCACGAACTTGTAATGGTCCGAGCGGGTGAACAGCCGCTCTTCGGGCAGCGGATCGGGCGAAACCCGCACGCCCATGAGCGACGCCGCCCGCTCGACGATCGGGCCCAACGTCGAATGTTCGGCGCCGAACGCGGTCACGTCGCTGAAATCGTAGGTCAGGATCGGCATGTCGAGATTGACGACCGCGACCACGCGGCCGTTGCCGGTGAGCGGATGCCGCGCCAGGAAATCGGCGCCGAGCAGCCCCCGCTCCTCGGCCGCGACCGCCGCGATCAATATCGGGCGCCGGGGCCGGTTGCCGGGCCGGCTCATCGCGCGGGCGACCTCGATCAGGGTGGCGATGCCGGTGGCATTGTCCATCGCGCCGTTGTTGATCCGGTCGGCGCCGGCCGCGTCGCCGGGGCGCGCCTCGCGGATGCCGAGATGGTCGAGATGCGCCATCAGCAGCACATATTCCTGTGCCACGTCCGGGTCGGTGCCGGGCAGCAGCGCGACGACGTTGGGGCTGGCGAGCCGGGTGCCGGCCGCCGCCTCGCGGACGACATGGACATTCCGGGTCAGCGCGAAGCCGCGCGGCCGCGCCCGGGCCCGCGCCGCTTCGTCGAGCACCGCGTCGAGCGGCCGGCGCGCGCCGTGGAAAAGCGTCTCGGCGGGCCCGCCGTCGAGCGTCGCGCTGAACCTCAAGCCGGCGCCGTCGACGAACGGGGTGCCGTCCCGTTCGATCCAGGTCATGCCCGGCCGGCCGGCGGAGCGCAGCGACCGCTGCCAAGACGTGCGGGCGGCGGCGGCGCGGGTCCGGACGACGATCATCCCGATCGCGCCGCGCGCGGCCGCCATCCGGCTTTTTTCCGCGTTGAGGTGGGCGGCGACGTCGCTCGGCGTTCCCTGAGGCGTTCCGTCGAGCACGACCACGACATGGCCGCGCGCGTCGAGGCCGCGATAATCGTCGAAACCGTGGCTCGGCATGTCGAGCCCGTAGCCGGCGAAGAGAAGCGGCGCGCTGAAATCGAGCGCCGCCGCCTCCGGGCTCGCCCGCATGATCATCTCGCGGCCGTGCGAAAAGACATGGCCGCCGACACTCAGCGTCGGCGTGCCCGTGACCGCGTAGCGCACGAACTCGACCGGCTGGTACCAGCTGCCATCGGCGCCCGGCCGCAGCCCTAACGCCGCGAACTGGGCGGCGACGTAGCGCGCCGCGATGTCGTAGCCGCGGCTGCCGGTGTCGCGCCCCTCGAGCAGATCGTCGGCGAGGAAGGCGACGTGGGCGCGAAACGCGTCGGGGCTGAACTCCGGCGCGGGCTGGGCGGCTGACGGCACGGCGAGGAAGATCGCGGCCAGGCCCGCGAGCACGGATCCGAACTTCATTGGAAATTGGGCCCTTCGAGGAGGTGGTGCGGCGCCGGGCTAATCCACTTGCCCGCGCGTTTCAATGCCGCCGCAAGCTGAACGGGGCCGAACCGGCTCAGTCAGCCTCTGTTCAACTCGTCTATGAAATATAACGGCTCGTCGCAGCTACGGCGCGGCTGGACGAGGGAGTGAGCGGCATGCGCGTTTCGATTTTCGGCAAGGCGGGCAGGGACCCGGCCCACGATCCGGTGCGGCGCGGCTATCATGTCGTCTATCGCGAGAACCAGGCGAACCATTGCCCCGGCTGCGGCCGCTCGCACTGGTATGTCGGCCGCCTCACCGCCGAATGCGGCTTCTGCGGCACCGCGCTGCCGCGCGTCGCGGCGCTCAGCACCGGCACCGGCCTGTTCCGCAGCCGCGCCCGCGCGCCCGGCGGCTTCGCCACCGCGGCCTGACCATGTGCCCGAAAGCCCTTTCGGGCTGGGAACTTGGCTTGCCCTCCCGCTTCCCCCTGCTATAGACGCCGCCTTGCGCGGCCTGAAGCGGGCGTGGCGGAACTGGTAGACGCGCCAGGTTTAGGTCCTGGTATTCGAAAGAATGTGGGGGTTCGAACCCCTCCGCCCGCACCAGCCTCCGCAGCCAATTGCTGACATGAGGGTTTGAATTCGAAATGCAGACTGTCGAGACGTTGAATCAGGGCCTCAAGCGCGCCTTCAGGATCACCATCGCCGCCAAGGAGATCGATGCGCTCGTCGACAAGGAGCTGAAGACGATCGCGCCGCAGGTGCGCATGCCCGGCTTCCGCCCCGGCAAGGTGCCCGCCAATCTGGTGCGCAAGATGCACGGCCCCGCGCTCGAACAGCAGGCGCTGCAGAACGCGGTTCAGGACGGCGTCCAGAAATTGCTCGACGAGCAGAAGATCCGTCCCGCGATGCAGCCCAATGTGGCGCTGGAGGAGGGCGGGCCCGGCAAGGACGCGATCGTCACCGTCGAGGTCGAGGCGCTTCCCGACGTGCCCGAGGCGAGCATCGGCGATCTCAAGATCGAGCGGCTCAGCGTCGCGGCCACCGAGGATGCGGTCGATGCCGCGGTGGCGCGGCTCGCGGAAGGGCAGAAGAGCTACGATCCGGCGCCGGCCGCGCACAAGGCCCGCACGGGCGATCTCGTCATCATCGATTTCGAAGGCAAGATGGACGGCGAGGCGTTCGAGGGCGGCAAGGGCGAAGCCATGTCGCTCGAATTGGGCTCGGGCCGGCTGATCCCGGGTTTCGAGGACCAGCTGGTCGGCGCCAGGGCGAACGAGCAGGTGATGGTCGAAGTCACCTTTCCGGCGGATTATGACGTCGCCTATCTGAAGGGCCGGCCGGCCACGTTCGAGGTTCTCGTCAACGAGGTCCAAACGCCGCGCGCGATGAAGCCCGACGACGATTTCGCCAAGTCGCTCGGCCTCGAAGGCATCGCCCAGCTGCGCGACCTTCTGAAGGCCCAGATCGAGCAGGAGCTGAACGGCCTCACCCGCACCCATATGAAGCGCCAGCTGCTCGACCAGCTTGCCGCCGCGCACGATTTCCCGGTGCCCGAATCGATGGTCGAGGCCGAGTTCGCGCAGATCTGGCAGCAGCTCGAGCACGAAGCGACCCACGAGGAGGATCCGGCCGCGGCCCTCAAGGAGATGGAGAAGGAGCGCGGCGACTATCGCGCCATCGCCGAGCGCCGCGTGCGGCTCGGGCTGCTGCTCTCCGAAATCGGCCAGAAGAACGGGGTGACGATCAGCCAGCAGGAGATGAACCAGCTGGTCAGCCAGGCCGCCCAGCAATACCGCCCCGACGAGCGTCAGAAATTCGTCGAGTATGTCCGCAACGAGCCGATGGCCGCCGCCCAGCTGCGCGCGCCTTTGTTCGAGGACAAGGTCGTCGATCATCTGTTCGCGGGCGCTGAGATCAGCGAGCGCGCCGTCAGCCGCGACGCGCTCGAGGCCGCGATCGAATCCGAGGACGGCGTCACGCCGCATGTCCACGGCCCCGGCTGCGGCCACGACCATGGCGGCAAACCGAAGAAAGCGGCGGCGAAGAAGCCGGCCGCGAAGAAAGCCGCGGCGGGGCTGGCGAAGGAGGCTGTGGCCGAGAAGCCGGCAACCAAGAAGCCGGCGGCAAAAAAGGCTCCCGCGAAGAAGGCGTGACCAAAGTCCGTTCGCGCTGAGCTTGTCGAAGCGCTTCACTTCTCCCTAAAGAAGGAAAGGCCTTCGACAAGCTCAGGCCGAACGGAGTGGGGATGATGACCAGCGCAGCCGCAACCGGCCTCCGCATCGCGGTCCTGCTTCCCTGCTATAATGAAGAAGCGGCGATCGCGCGGACCGTGGCCGGCTTTCGCGCCGCGCTGCCCGATGCGCGCATCTACGTCTACGACAACAACAGCACCGACAAGACCCGCGAGGCCGCGGCGGCAGCCGGCGCGATCGTCCGTACGGAGAAGATGCAGGGCAAGGGCCATGTCGTCCGCCGGATGTTCGCCGACGTCGAGGCCGATATCTATTTGATGGCCGACGGCGATGCGACCTACGACGCCGCGGCGGCGCCCGCTATGATCGCAAAGCTCCTCGACGAGCAGCTCGACATGGTCGTCGGCGCGCGGCAGTCCGAGGTCGAGGCGGCCTATCGGCGCGGCCACGCGCTCGGCAACCGCGTCTTCACCGGCCTGCTCGCCAGCCTGTTCGGGCGCAGCTTCTCCGACATCTTCTCCGGCTACCGCGCCTTCTCGCGCCGCTTCGCCAAGTCCTTCCCGGCGCTGTCGCGCGGCTTCGAGACCGAGACCGAGATCAGCGTCCACGCGCTCGAGCTCGCCATGCCGGTCGGCGAAATCGTCACCGCCTACGGGGCGCGGCCGGAAGGCTCGCACTCGAAGCTCTCGACCTTCGGCGACGGCTGGCGGATCCTGAGGACGATCGTCCACCTCTACCGGATCGAGCGCCCGGTCCTGTTTTACGGCAGCTTCGCCCTGTTTCTCGCCACGCTCGCCATCGTGCTGGCCGTTCCGCTCGCTATCACCTACCTGGAAACCGGCCTCGTCCCCCGCTTGCCCACCGCGATCCTCGCCACCGGCCTCATGATCCTCGCCTTCATCAGCTTCTTCACCGGCCTCATCCTCGACACCGTGGTGCGGGGGCGGCGTGAGGTAAGGCGCCTCCACTATCTGAGCTTCCCGGCACCGCGCGCCCCGAAGTTGTAACTCTTCTGCAACGACTCGCCTGAATTCGGACGCGGCGGATCGGCTCGCTCGCGTTTCCGCTTCCTCGAACCCGCCGGCGAGGGGTAGACGAGAGGCGTGGGACGAAGGCGCCCTCAGTCGTGAGCGCGCCCCCCATCGGGAGGGCGGGTCATGACACAATTCTCATGGAGGCTTCGTTTCGGCAGCGCGACTTTGGCGCTCGCGGCCGCGCTCGGCGCGGCATCGCCGGCCAGCGCCCAGCCCGGCGCCACCCCGCCGCCCGATCCCGCCGCCAACACCGGCACGTCGAACGACCAGCCGATCGTCGTCACCGGCTCGCGCATCCGCCGCGACCCGCTCGACCAGGACCAGCCGGTCGTGTTCCTCGACCGGACCGATCTCGACCGCACCGGCCTCACCTCGGCCGCCGACATATTGCAGCGCCTGCCGAGCTCGGGCGGCGCGCTCAACAGCCGCTTCAACAATTCAGGCAATTTCGGCAACCCGCCGGACGGCGGCGGCGTCGGCGCCGGCGCGGCCGAAGTCGATCTGCGCTACCTCGGTTCGCGGCGCGTGCTCGTGCTGGTCGACGGCCTCAGATACGTCAACGGCGCGTCGGCGAGCGGCGTGCCCGGCTCGATCGACCTCAACTCGATCCCGGAGAGCATGATCGAGCGGATAGAGGTGCTGCAGGGCGGTGCTTCGGCGATTTACGGCTCGGACGCCATTTCCGGTGTGGTCAACATCATCACGCGGCGCCAGCAGGACGGGCTGGCGGTGTCGGCGCAGCTCGGCACGTTCGGCGAGGGTGACGGCTTCACCCAGAATTACCAGATCAGCTGGGGGACCGGCTCGCGCGACGACACGACGCGTCTCGTCATCGGCGCCAATTACGTCAAACAGGAGGAGGTCAGCTCGGCCGACCGCGACATTTCGCTGTTCCCGACCCCGGGCGCGACCGCCTGCGACAATACCTGCAGCTCGGGCACGCCCAACGGCCGCTTCATCGTGCTCGGCCAGGATCTGACCCTGATCGCGCCGGTGATCGGCCGCCCGCCGGTCCTCGCCGATTATCGCAACTTCGCGGGCGCCGCGGACCGGTTCAACTTCGCGCCGTTCAATTTCATCCAGGTGCCGGTCGAGCGCTATGGCGGCTTCGTCAATTTCACGCAGGAGCTGGGCGAAAACGTCAATTTCAACCTGCACGCGATCTACAACCACCGCAATTCGTCGAACCAGGCGGCGCATCTGCCTTTGTTCGTCGGCCCCGACGCGGGCAACGGCAATCTGCTCGACACGATCGTGATCGACGCCACCAACCCGTTCAATCCGTTCGGCACGCTCGGCCCCGGCACCTACAATTTCATCGGCCGGCGCGTCGTCGAAAACGGGCCGCGGCGCTACGACCAGCAGGTCGACACTTATTATCTCGCGGCGACCCTCGACGGCTCGTTCGAGTGGCTGGGGCACGGCTGGAACTGGGACGTGAACGGCGTCTGGGGCCGCAACCGCGCCGAGCAGGAAGTCCACGGCAATATCAACGCGCAGAACCTGGCCCGGGCGCTCGGGCCGGTTGCGGCCTGCACCGCGCCCTGCGTGCCGTTCAACATCTTCGGGGGGGAGGGGTCGATCACCGAAGCCATGCTCGGCTACGTCGCCTTCACTCAGCGCGACAGCAGCCGGCAGAAAATGTGGGATTTCTCGGCGAACCTGACCGGCGGCCTGTTCGATCTGCCCGGCGGCCCGGCCAGCATCGCCATCGGCGTCGAGCATCGCGACCTCTCCGGCCGCTTCGATCCCGATCCGATCGTCGCCGCGGGCCTGGGCTCCGACATCCCCGCTCTGCCGACGTCGGGCGGCTTCAACGTCGATGAGGCCTATGCCGAATTGCGGCTGCCCTTGCTGCGCGACACGGCCTTCTTCCACCGCCTCGAGCTGACCGGCGCCGCGCGTTATTCCGATTATTCCACATCGGGTTCGACGACGACGTTCAGCGCCGGCATCAACTGGGAGCCGGTCGAGGACCTGCTCTTCCGCGGCTCGTGGGCGGAGGGTTTTCGCGCGCCCAGCATCGGCGAATTGTTCGGCACGCCGTCGCGCTTCGATCAGGAGGTCGTCGATCCCTGCTCCGGCATGACCGCGGCGACGCCGGCCAACATCCGCGCCAATTGCATTGCCGACGGCGTTCCCGCCAACGACAGCTACGTGCAATTGAACGCGCAATTGCCGGTGGTCACCGGCGGCAATGCCGCGCTCGATTCGGAAAGCTCGGAAAGCTGGGGCTTCGGCGCGGTCTGGCGGCCGAGCTTCCTGCCGCAGCTGTCGCTCGAGGCGAATTACTACAACATCCGCGTCGACGGCGCGATCGCGGCGATCGACGCCGAGACCCTGCTCGGCCGCTGCGCCCAGACCGGGGATGCGCTGAGCTGCGCCGCGATCGACCGCACCGCCTCGGGCGCCGTCTCGCAGATCCGCGGCCTCCTCCAGAACATCGCCAGCATCGAGACCGACGGCCTCGATCTGACCTTGAACTTCCGCAGCCGGCCGGGCCCGGCGGGCACGTTCAACCTGTTCTGGACCAACACTTTCCTGTTCAACTATCGGGTGACGGTGCCGGCCACGAACGGCTTCACGACCATCGACCGCGAAGGCACCGAGCAGGGCAGCCCCGACCAGGCCTTCCCCAAGTTCAAGTCGACCGCGATCTTCGACTGGAACCTCGGCCAGGTCGGCGCCTCGCTCACCGGCCGCTACATCGAGGGGGTCGAGGAAGCCAATGGCAACCAGATGGACTCGCGATTCTACACCGACATCCAGCTGCGCTGGAATCCGGGCTTCCTCAACAACCAGATCGGCTTCGCGATCGGCGCGATCAACCTGTTCAACGTCGATCCGCCCGCCTGCTTCACCTGCGGCCTCAACAACATGGATCCGACCACCTACGACGTGCCGGGGACCTTCTTCTACGGCCGGGTGACGTTTAGGATGCAGTGAGCCGAGGCTGTCCCGGCAATAGTGCGCGCACTATTGCCGGAGTCAGCCAGAGGGACGAGGGGACAGTTACGTAACTGTCCCCATTCCCCATTCGCACTACCTCCCCGGCGCCGCGTCGCCTGCGCCGCGGCAGGCGCTATAGGACCACAAGGCGTAGCCGAGCGTGACGGCGAGGGCGGCTGCGACGGCGGCGGTACCGGCGATGTCGGCGAAGGGGAGAGGGGCCAGGGCCCAGACGCCGGCATAAAAGAGCCCCGCGAGCGTCATCGACCAGCCGCCGGCGCGCAGCGCGGCCTGGACGCGCGCTTCGGCGTGGGCCGAGCGGCGGGGGCGGCCGAGCTGCTTGGGCATCAGATTGGCGTAAGCGGCGAGGATGAGGCCGATCAGGACCTGCATGGTCCGGCGCGCGCCTTCCTCTCCCACCATGCCGGCGCCCTCGGCATATTTGAGGCCGGCCGCGGCGGCGAGAATGAAGACCGCGAGCGCGATCGCGAAGCCGAGCCGATTGATGATCATGAGGTTTTTCCTTTGCTGAGTTCCGGGGCGGCTTCGGGTTCCGCGGGGGCGGCGCTCCCGGCGCCGATCCCGAAGGCCTGCGAGAAGCCCAAAAGCGCATCCTCGAGCACCGACAGCTTGAGCCGGTAGGTAATGGTCGTGCCCTGCTTGCCGGCGTCGATCAGCCCGGCC
>Ga0190265_10003224_pt1 | contig 11108 bp, 3 predicted proteins | sample Popmic124T_FD_133135 | JGI IMG/M metagenome (GOLD analysis project Ga0190265, IMG submission 133135) | Populus adjacent soil microbial communities from riparian zone of Indian Creek, Utah, USA - 124 T | ecosystem: Environmental > Terrestrial > Soil > Riparian zone | place: USA: Utah | collected...
CACCGCCGCTGCCCACCACGGAATTCGAAATCAGCATCGACGAGGGCACGGCCTGTCCTCATCTCCTCTGCCTGAGGCGTATCTGAAGCCACGAGTTCTGCAAGCGCGTGTGCCGACGTCCACATGTGAACGGGCAGAGTAGGAAAGTGATCGGCGCATTCGGTCCTGAGTCTTGCCTGGCGCACTGTGCTCGGGTTCGGCAACTCGGCCTCCACTAGGGAAGAGCCTGATTCCTGTGTCCCCTACATGAACAATGGCCCCGTGGGCGCTTGGCCGTGGTGCCCAGGGTCACCCCTTATCGGGCTAGGTGGGCAGGCGGTAAGGCGGTAGTCACCTTTACGCGGTAACGCCTGCAGCGACGCGGCGAACGCCTACCTCATGTCGCTTGCCATCATCCACCAGCTGGATTCCTCCATCCGCCGCAACGCGCCCATCAACCGTCACCTCGACTGCGCCGTTGGTGGCGCCGTCCTCGTTCTGCACTACGATGACGTACCGGCTGCCGCCGTGGCGGTACTCGATGCTGTATTCCTTCCATGCCGCCGGCGCCCGCGGCTCGACGTAGAGCATGTCGCCCCGCTTTTTGAGTCCCAGTATCCCTTCCAGCCCGACGCGGTACATCCAGCTCGCCGAGCCGGTATACCAGGTCCACCCGCCGCGGCCGAGCTGGCCCTTGGCGGTGTAGACGTCGGCGGCGATCACGTATGGCTCCACCTTGTAGATCGCCACTTCCTCCGGGGTTCGCGCGTGGGTCAGCGGATTGATCATCTGGTAGAGCTCGAAGGCGCGGTCGTGGTTGCCCTGCAGCGCCGTGGCCAGCACCGCCCATAGCGCGGCGTGGGTGTACTGCGCTCCGTTCTCCCGCACACCTGGCAGGTATCCCTTGATGTAGCCGGGGTCCTTCTCGGTCCGGTCGAACGGCGGTGTGAGCAGTTTGATCAGGCGCGCGTCCTCGTCGACCAGATGCTCTTCCAACGATCTCATCGCCTGAGTCCGCCTGTCCGCCCGTCCGCCCGTCCGCCCGTCCGCCGAGATCACGCTCCAGCTCTGGGCGATGGAGTCGATCCGGCACTCGTCGCTCTCCTTCGAGCCCAGCGGACTGCCGTCGTCGAAGTACGCCCGGCGATACCACTCGCCATCCCAACCCTGTGCCTCCACCGCCTTTGCATAGGCGTCCGCCTGCCGCCGGAACGCGGCGGCGTCGGCCGAGTCGCCGCGCGCATCGACGTGATCGGCAAACGACCGCAGCGTGGTAATGAGGAACCACGCCAGCCAGACGCTCTGGCCCCGACCCTCGACACCGACGCGGTTCATGCCGTCGTTCCAGTCACCGATGCCGATCAGCGGCAGACCGTGCGCCCCGGTGGTAGACGCCTTCCGCAGCGCACGGAGGCAGTGCTCGTACACGCTGCCGTGCTCCGCGGCCACCTGCGGCAGGTCGTAGATCTCGTGCTCGTCTGGACCGAGCGGCCGCATGCTGAGGAAGGGCACGTACTCATCGAGCACCGAGGCGTCGCCCGTGGTCCGGACGTAGTGGTCCACCACGTATGGCAGCCAGGCCAGGTCGTCCGAGAACCGGGTGCGCACTCCGCGTCCGCTCTGCGGGTGCCACCAGTGCTGCACGTCGCCCTCGAGGAACTGGCGCGCCGCCGAGCGAAGGATCTGCGCCCGCGCCATGGCCGGCTCGGCGTAGACCAGTGCCATCACATCCTGGAGCTGATCGCGGAAGCCGTAGGCGCCGCTACTCTGATATATCGCCGAGCGAGCCCACATCCGGCAGGCCAGCGCCTGGTAGAGCATCCAGCGGTTGATCATCGCGTCGAAGGTGGGCTCCGGCGTCTTCACCCTGACCACCGAGAGCCGCTCATCCCATTGCTTGACGGTGCGCTCGATGGAATTCTTGGCGCGCTCGACGTCCTTGTAGCGGGCGAGCGCCTGCCGGGAGCTGGCCTCGCTGTCGCAGGCGCCGAGCAGGATCGCGATCTCCCGGGTCTCGCCCGGCTCCAGATCGACCACGCACTGCAGTGCGGCGCAAGGATCGATACCGGCACCGGTGATCCCGCCCAACTCCCCCTCGGGGTGAAGCGCCAACGGGGCTTCGGGCGTGCCGTTTCGTCCCAGGAAGTCGCGACGGCTTGCGGTATACCCGGTCACCGGCTCGGTCATCGCGTGGAACGCGGTCCACCCGGCAAAGACAGGATCGAAGGAGTTCCGGGCCAGGATGGTCTGCTGCTCGCGGTCGAACTCGGTGCGCACCTGGTGCTGGGTGTGCTCCCGCAGCACGCCCAGGGTCCATTCCATGTAGGTGGTGACCGTGAGCCGGCGGGGCGCGTCGGCCCGGTTGGTCACCCTGAGCACCGCCAGCTTGACCGGCGCGTCTTCCGCCATTCCCAGGGTGAGCTGGGTGACGATGCCGCCGTGATCCTGGGTGAAGGTGGAGCAGCCCGGGCCATGGTGGACGGTGTAGGGCGCGTCCTCTCTGATCGGTCCCGGTGTGGCGCACCAGATCTCCCCGGTCTCGGTGTCCTTGAGGTAGATGACCTCGCTGACCGGATCGCTGGCCGGATCGTTGTGCCACGGCGTGAGCCGGAAGAAGTAGCTGTTCTCGGCCCAGGTGAATCCGCCGCCCCGTTCGGTCACCACGAAGCCGCCGTAACGGTTGGCGATCACGTTGGCCCATGGTGCCGGCGGAACCTGGTCTCCTTGGACCCGGATCTCGTAGTCCCCTTCCGCGGTGAGGCCGCCGAAGCCGTTGTCCAGCGTCAGCTCCTTGGCTTCGGCCGGGGCCTGAATGCGCGAGTGCCGGAACACGGAGATCGGCGCCGCGAGCGGGGCCAGCAGGGCAGGTATCCCGGCGCTGATCCTCCGTACCGCGCGGGACACCCGCGAGTCGCTTCGTGCGGGTGCCCGGGGGATCACCGGGAGGTCATCGAACTCGTCGCTCTGCAGCTCGTCGGGCACCGCGGTCGCCAGGATCTTGCCCAGGGCTCGGCCATCGCAGGGGGTGTGCACCCGGGCCGTGGCGCGGAGCATCAGGAGCTCCTCCGGCTTCAGCTGGTCCTTGCGCCGTACAAAGACGCCGCCCGCCTTGTCGATTGAGGTGGTGTCGGCAATGGCGTAGACCGCGGCCGTGATCCGGTCGGCCAGGTCCTGGAAATAGGTGGTCGGGTGACCGTTGAGCACCACCAAATCCACCATCATGCCGCGGCGGCGCCAGTAGCGGTGTGCCGTGAGCAGCTGACGAAGTGTGGGCAGCCCGTCGGGCGAGTCGATCGTCGCCAGCAGGATCGGCCAGTCGCCCGAGATGCCGTTGGCCCAGAGCAGCGGCTGCGAGCCCCGGTTGCGCCTGAGCTCCGACTGCTGCGCCCTGAGCGCCGGGCTGCCATAGAGGAGGAAGCCCGCGAGCTCCTGGTAGACGGCGGCATCTCCGGGCGTGAGGTTGAACTCCCGCAGCTCGACCTGGCTCGAGGTCCAGGCGAGATCGAGCGCACGCTGCGAGGCGTGGCGGTCGCGATAGCGGTCGGCCAGCTCGAAGGCCCGATCCCGGCTGGTGGCCACGAGTGTAGTGAACGCCACCGATGCCGACTGTCCCGGGTCCAGCAGCACTCGAGTACGCAGCGCGAAGATCGGGTCCAGCACCGCGCCGGTGGTTCCCGAGAGCGGCCCGTCCTCCGCCAGCGCTATCGGGTCCCGGGTGGAGCGACCCCGGCCGAGGAAGACCGATCGATCGGTTTCGCAGGTCACGTCTCCCACCCGGTCCTTACCGCCATCCACCACGTGCACCACCCAAAGCGGCTTCTCGGTGGCCGAACGGGGGCGCCGGGTCGCGGTGATGGCGTTGGCCCACCCATGCCACTCGGTCTCGACGAAGAGGTTGCCAAACGCGGGATGGACCCGGTCCGCCTCGGGTGGCGACAGCACGATCTCGCCGTAGCTGGTGAGCTCGATCTCGCGGGAGGACTCCGAATTGTTGGTGACGGTAATCCGGCGCACCTCGGCCGAGTCCTGCGGCACCACCGCGATCTCGGTGCGGGTCTCGATGTCGCCGTCGGCCCGGTGGAAGGTGACCCGGTCGGTAGCGAGGAAGGCGTTGTACCAGTCGGCCGGCGCGCACACCGGCTGATGGGCCGCGGACCAGACCCGGCCGCTGGAGACGTCCTTCACGTAGCACCACTGGCCGCTGGAATCGCGGGTGCCATCCGAATGCCAGCGCGTCACCGCCAGCCCCTCGTAGCGGCTGTACCCCGCGCCGCAGTGGCTCACCATGATGGTGTAGGGCAGGTGGCCCAGCAGGGCGACGTGCGGCGCCGGCGTATTGGGAGTCTCCAGCTGCCGCACCGACGGCCGCTCGTTCTCCGACTCCGGCATCGCCTGATCGAGCTCGGCTGCCTGCGGCTTCTGCGGTACCAGCCGGCGCGGAATCCGCTCGTGCAGCAGCAGCTCGGCCGAGCGCACCACCGCGTCGGTGTGAAAGCGGCGCTGCCACACCTGCGAGGTCAGCACATTGGCCAGCGCCACCATGGCCATGCCGAGGTGGTGGGCCATGAAGGCGCCGACGACGTGGTAGTCGCTGTCGATATCGGGCCGGGTGTAGTCGATCGAGTCGCGGAAGCCGTAGCGGCCGAGCAGGCCCATGGTCTCCAGCACCCGGAGATTCTCGAGCGAGCGCTCTGGGTCCACCATGGCGGCGAGGACCGAGGCATAGGGCGCGACAACGAGCTCTCGCCCGAGGCCGCGCTTGAGCGCCAGGTCGGGCACGCCGAAGGGACGGTACTGATAGGTCTGGTGCCGGTCGCGCACGTTGTAGGCGCTCTCGCTCACTCCCCAGGGGACCTTCCGCTCGGCGCCGTAGGCGATCTGGCGGGCCAGCGCGCCCTCGTAGGTCTGACTGAGCACGGTGAACGGGAAGGAGCGCATGACGAGCAGCGGCATGAGGTACTCGAACATGCTCCCGCTCCACGACACCAGCGCAGGGGCGCCCACCGCGTAAGTCAGCGTGCGGCCCAGCCGGAACCAGTGATCCACCGGCACATCGTTCTTGGCGACTGCCATGAAGCTGGCCAGCCGGGCCTCGGAGGCGAGCAGGTCGTAGTACGACCCATCAAGCGAGTGGGTGCTGCCCTGGAACCCGATGGCAAACAGCTTCCGCTCCGCGTCGAACAGGAAGCGGAAGTCCATCTCCATGGCGTAGTCGTAGGACCGATCGGCGATGACCTGGAGCCGTTTTACCAGATCGGCCGCCGCAGTGGATCGGTCGGCCAGCTCGCGCAGGGTGGCGAACAAGTCATTGCGAGGGGGTGCAGCCTCCGAAGCGATCCCGCCGTTGCCTGCGGGATCGCCGCGCAGCCCTTCGGGCCGCTCGCGATGACTGGTGTCCCAGGTGGTGTACGCCGCGATCAGCCGGAGACTCCACGCGATCCACTCCGACGCCGGCTCCGCCGCCTCGGCCGACAGGCCGGCTCCCGCCAACGCGGCCCAGGCTCGCCGGAGCGGTTCCCCCACCCGCGAGAGCGCATCACTCGACGCCGGCTCGCGCCGCACTTTCACCAGCGCGACGCGGGCGAGCCTCAGATACTCCGAGGTGGGATGGGCCGGGGCGTGGATCTCGAGCCGCTCATCAGCCAATGCCAGTGCCGCGTCTAGTGCCCGCCAGACCCGCCCGTCGTGCACCGGCTCATCGATTATGCCGAGACACGCCTGCCGCAGCGCCACCAGATGTCCGGCCAGGTTGCCGCTGTCAACCGTGGAGACGTAGGCCGGCTCCAGCACGGTCAGCTTCTCCAGCTCGTACCAGTTGTAGAAGTGGCCATTGAATCGGCGCATTCGCTCCAGCGTGCGAAAGGCCAGCTCGATCCGCCGGGTCATCTCGTCCAGGGCGATGAATCCCAGGTCCCAGGCGCTGGTGGTGGCCAGGAGCTGGAGGCCGATGTTGGTGGGCGAGGTGCGCATCGCCACCACCGGGTCGGGGTCCTCCTGGAAGTTGTCGGGCGCGAGCCACTGGGTCTCTTCGGTGACGAAGCGGTCGAAGAAGCGCCAGTGCAGTAGCGCGTAGCGGAGCGCCTGCTTCCGCCTCTCCTCGGGCAGCCGATGCTCGCGCCGGATCGCCGGCTTGTCCAGCGCGTGCGCGATAGCCGGCGAAGCGAGCCAGATCAGGATGAGCGGCAGCACCGCCACCGCGATCTGCCAGGGAGGCGCCGCCGCGTCGGGCTCGGTCACCCCACGCCAGAGCACCGCTCCGCCGATGAGGGCCGCGAGCGCCACGGCCGGCCACATGTTCCGCCAGACGATGAGAGACGAGCCGGACATGCCCCGCTCGGTCTGCGACGCGGTCTGCCACTCCAGCAGATGTCGCCGCGACACCAGCATGCGCCACTTGGTGCGCACGATCGCGTCGGCCGAGACCCAGGCCTGGTGCGGGAGGAAGACGATGGTCATCGCGATCTGCTGGAGGCTGACGGCGAAGTCGCGTCCCACGGCCGCGTAGTAGGCGCGCCAGGACTTGTCGAGCGGCGGCCGCAGCACCGCCAGCAGCAGCGAGACGATCCAGGGGGCGGAAATGGCGCCCAGTCCGAGCAGGGTCCAGCGGATCGGGGAGCCGGGGAGCAGCAGCCAGCCGCCGATCAGGAAGACGAGCTGGGCCAGCTCCACCGTGCTGCGGCGCAGGTTGTCGAGAATTTTCCACTGCGACAGCAGCGACAGCCGGTTGGGCTCGGCGCCATCCGGGCCCGGCACCCTGCGGGTGAGCCAGGGCAGCAGCTGCCAGTCGCCCCGGATCCAGCGGTGCTTCCGCCGGGTGAAGGTCAGGTAGCGGGTGGGGTAGTCGTCGTAGACGATCACGTCCGTCGCCAGCCCGGCCCGGGCGTAGCTCCCCTCGATCAGGTCGTGGGAGAGCAGCGAGTTCTCGGGGAAGCGGCCATGGGTCGCCCGCTCGAACGCCTCGACCTCGTACACGCCTTTGCCGGTGAAGCTCCCCTCGCCGTAAAGGTCCTGATAGACGTCGGAGACCGCGGTGGTGTAGGGGTCCACGCCGGGGTGTCCCGACTGGATCGACGCGAAGATCGAGCGGTTGGCGCTGGGCAGCGAGACGCCGACCCGGGGCTGGAGTATGCCGTAGCCGCGGACGACCCGTCCCCGAGCGGGGTCGTAGACCGCGCGATTGAGCGGATGGGCCAGCGCGCCCACGAGTAGAGGAGCTGCATCGGGCGGGAGCACGGTGTCGGAGTCGAGGGTGATCACGTAGCGCACGCTCTTGATCGGCTCCACGTCGCCCACGATCACCGAGAAGGCGCCCTCGCCCTTGCCCAGGACGAACCGGTTGAACTCCGCCAGCTTGCCCCGCTTCCGCTCCCACCCCATCCAGACACCCTCGTGCGGATTCCAGTAGCGACGGCGATGGAAGAGATAGAACGAATCGTCCTGTCCGCCGCCGTAGCGGGCGTTGAGCGCCTTCACTCCCTCGACCGCGGCCTCGACAATGGCGGCGTCGTCCTCGCGGGTCTCGGTCGGCGAATCGGTAAAGTCGCTCAGCACCGCGAAGTGCAGGTGCGCCTCCCGGTTGGCCAGGAACTGGACCTCCAGGTTCTCCAGCGCCTCGCGAACCGCTTCGACGCTGCCGAACAGAGTGGGGATCACCACTGCCGTCCGGAACTCGGGCGGCACGCCGTGCTCGTGCAGGTCGAGCTTGGGAAGGGTGCGGGGCGGAAGAAACGCGGTGACCAGCTGGTTCACCACGTTGACCGCGATGTCGTTGGCCAGGACCAAGCCCAGCAGGATCACGGCGATCCACGTCGCCCGGGCCTCGGAGCCGCCCAGCAGCAGCACCGCCGCGAGGGCAGCGAGAGTGGTCAGGACGACGCCGCCGACGAACACGATGTTCGGATGACCCCGCACCCAGCGGCAGGTCGCCTCGCTGAACGAGGGCCGGTAGCCGGTGTCCCGTTCCAGCTCGGCCAGCCCATCGTCGACCAGATAGTACCCCACATGGTCGGTCTTGCTGTCCCGCTGCCCCGCTGCCCCGCTGTCTTGCGCCCCAGCGCGCGCCAGCTCGATCGCGCGGCGGGCGATGGCTTCTTCAGGGCGGCGGGTGCCGCGCGCGATCCGCTCCACCGCGTGGCGGTACTCGTCCCGGGTGGTGAACGTCATCCGGCTGTAGAAGCCCGAGGGGTCTTCCTTCAGGACCGCCTCGACTCGACTCTGACCCTCGACGAAGCTGCGCCACTCCATCATGGCGATGGCGCGGAGGCTGGTGATGCTGTTGGCCATCACCACCTGGGTCAGTGCCAGTCGCTGGGTCGAGCGGGCGGTGGCCTCCTCCGCGCTCAGCGCCTCGTCGGCGATCCACTGCTCCAGCCGCACGACTGCCGGCAGCGCGCCGCCCTCGACCCGGAGCTGATGGAGGAAGCGGGAGATGAACTGCGGGGTGAGCGGCGGCGGGTTGGAGGCGAACCGGTCCAGCTCCAGGTCGAGTGCTCCGTCTCCCGCGGCGGCGGCTTCGGCGATGCGGGAGGCGGCCTTGTCAGCGGCCTCCAGCTCGTCGAGCCGGCCCACGGTGCGGAGCGCCATCCGGCGCACGTTCTCGATCAGGCCCAGCCGGAGCATGGCGGGTACCGCCCACAACTCGCCGATGGTCAGGGTGGAGACTTCCTGGAAGGCCTGGACGAAGTTGGTGACGTTGTGAAGGTCGATCCGGCCTTCGCTATGCCCGATCAGCGTGATGGCCAGCTCGTAAATCCGGGGGTAGCCGGCCAGCGCGCCGGAGGCCAGCTCGGGCAGCTCCCGGTAGTAGCCGCTGGGGAGGCTCTCCCGTACCTCGCCGATGTGCTCCTGGACCACGTGGTAGTTGTCGAGCAGCCACTCGCCGGCCGGCCCCACGTCCGCCACGCCATCGTTATCGGCGTCCATACCGGCGGAGGCCGAGAGCCGGCGGTTGGCATCCTCCAGGATCCGCCGGGTGTCGTTGAGCCGGGCCAGGAGCGGAGTGCGGCGGACCACTCGCTCGACCGCGATTCGCTGACTCGCCGCCACTTCCTGGGCTCGCTCGGCCAGGTGCTCGGCGCCGAGCAGCTCGCCGCGGATGGGGCCGGCGAGACGATCCTCGCGGGCATCCGTCCGGACGAAGGGCATGACGAAGGAGAAGGAGCGGCGGAGCTTCGGCGGCTTTATGGCAACGATGGTAGGAGCCTCAGGGTGTCGCGGGGCTATGGGCTATGAGCTACTACTTATAAGCTAAGGTGGTCCGGCTGTGCGAAAAGCTATTGCATGGCACTCGGATAACCTATAACACTTTCGATACGCCCATAGCCCATAGCCCATAGCCCATAGCCCATAGCCCATAGCCTTCACCATGTCGCCCTCCCTGCTTGCACTCGCCATTGGCTTCGTGGCCGGCCTCCGTTCCCTCACGGCGCCCGCCGCGGTCAGCTGGGCGGCCCGTCTGGGGTGGCTGGACCTGCACGGCTCCCCTCTGGCGTTCATGGGGTCGACGGCGGCGGTCGCGATACTCTCGATTCTGGCATTGGCGGAGTACATGGCCGACAAGCTGCCCCAAACCCCCAATCGCACCAGTCCTGGACCGTTGATGGCGCGAATCGTCATGGGCGGATTGTCGGCGGCTTGTCTCGGCGTAGCGGCTGGATCTTCGGTGCTGCTGGGCGCCACGCTCGGTGGGATCGGCGGCGTGATCGGGGCATTCGCGGGATACGAGTTCCGCAGGCGGTTGGTTCGCGGTCTTAAGGTCAAGGATGTGGTCATCGCTGTACTGGAGGACTTGGTTGCGATCGGCCTCGCGTACCTGATCGTATCGCCCCAATAGCCTCTAGAACTCCACTCCAATCCCCAGATTCACGTGCGCCGCCGACCGGGTACCCGATGAGTACCGGGTTTGAATGCCGCGGCCCTCGAGCCCTATAACTGCCGGCAGGCGACGCCAGATCACATGGCCCTCGAACGTCGTGTTCCGGAGCCGGGACGACGCCACCAGATCATCGTCATCCGGGTCGTCGATCCCACCCCCGGTCCCCAGCTCCCAGCTCCCAGCTCGGAAGTTGAGCTGGACCCAGCCACCCTTGGCGGCGACCGGCACGCTATTCCGCACCATGTTCTGCCCGATGCCACCGCCACCCAGTCCGGCCAGCGCCTGCCCGGTGAACACCTCGCCCCGGAGCTCGAACCCCGCTGCCAGCGGCGTCCACAGGCTCACCGCCAGCGCCTTCGAAGCAATCTTCCCGCCGGTGCTGTCCATCAGCCAGCCGTAGTGGCCGCCGAAGCTGATCTCTCCCTCGGTCTGGCCGGCTCCCCAGCGGCTCCGCACTCTGCCCTGGAGATAGGGACGTCCGCTCCGCTCCGCCGCATCCGGCTGGGTGACGAAAGTCCCCTGCGGCTCGCCCGACGTCGGCGCGAGTGCTGCGACCTCCGCACCGATCCGAATTCCGCCCGTGGGACGTAGATCTGCGCTCAGTCTGATCTGTGGGATCCAGAGCCAGAGATTGCCCGAGCCCGCGAAGCCGGGGAAGCCGATGCTCGCGATGGTGGACGGACTCACCTCGACGATCGGTGGCGACTCCTGTCCCACCAGCACGGCAAACTGGGTCCAGGTCAGCTCGGCGAAGGCCTTGCGGATCCGGAGCAGTGGAAAGGTGCGGCCGCCGGTCGAGGGCTGCTGCCCGCCATAGAAGTCGACGTCCAGCTCGCCGGTGAGTGCTCCGCCGGCAAACTCGGGAACGATTCCCGTCACCGTCACCCGCGACTGCCGCACGGTGGCGCTCGAGGTGCTCCGCGACAGGCCCGGGCCGGCCGGGAGGACAAACTGAGGCACGTCGCTGTTGTTGACGTCCTCGCTGGTATGGAAGGCGTTCATCAGGATCAGCCCGTGCACGCTGGCGTCGAACCCGCTGGACGGCTCCTGCGCCGTTAAAACCGTGGTAGTCAACGCTGATGCCAGGAGGCAGGCGGCGAACCCCAGCCCCCTCGGCCAGCGGCCCCGGGCCGTGTGCACTGTAACCTCTGCGCGATTCATTCTACCGGAGCGCACTGCAGCGGCCGGAGAGGTCCACGCCTCCTCCGCTGCGCTGGGTGGAAGAGGACCCCCAGTCGCGTTGACGCGTTCTGTA
>Ga0190265_10003225_pt1 | contig 11107 bp, 13 predicted proteins | sample Popmic124T_FD_133135 | JGI IMG/M metagenome (GOLD analysis project Ga0190265, IMG submission 133135) | Populus adjacent soil microbial communities from riparian zone of Indian Creek, Utah, USA - 124 T | ecosystem: Environmental > Terrestrial > Soil > Riparian zone | place: USA: Utah | collected...
CGCTTCTACGTGCCGCGCGAGGACGTCCGCGCCACGCTCGTCCTCACCGCACGCCAAACCTACTGCCCCTACAAGGGCCAGGCGACGACGCTGTCGGTCGACGTCGGCGGGCGGCGCACCGAGGACCTCGGCTGGAGCTACGAGGCGCCGCTCCCGGACGCCGCCGGCATCGCCGGCCTCGTCGCGTTCTGGGACGAGCGGGTCGACGTGGTCCTCGACGGCGAGCGGCGCGAGCGCCCGGGTGGCGCGATCTCCGCCGCGCTGCGCGACGAGTTCGACGTCTAGCGTCCTAGCGCGACGCCGTCAGCGTCGCTGGGAGCGGCCCCGCGTCGAGGATCGCCGCGGTCGTCCGCGCCGACTCCGGCGTCAGCCCGCCCCCGATCTGGGCGCCGTCGGAGCCGTCGATGCCGCCGGGCGCCTGGTGGAAGTCGATGTACGGCAGCGACATGACCCGGTCGTCGAGCACGATCGCGAGATGCTGGAACGTCTCGACGTCGGCGCCGCCGCCGGCCGCCGCGCTGCCGCGCCGCGCGATCTCGCCGGTCAGCGCGCCGAACGCGGCCTGCCCGGCGGGGGTGAAGTCGAGCGTGACGATCGGCTCGTCCGTGGCCGGGTCCGTGGCGGGGCCGGCATGCGCCACGTCGGCACCCGTCATGGCCGGGCTCCCCCGGAGCGCGAACCAGCCGCTTCCGGCGCCGTCGCGGCCGCGGACGACCCGCGCGTCGCTCCGCGTGGCGGCGCGCGCCTCGGCCTCGGCGCGCGAGACCGGGCCAGGCGACCCGAGCAGGCTCGGCTCCCAGTCGTAGATCGCCAGCTCGCCCGGCACGACCAGCGCGGTCACGCCGGCGCGCGTCGCGGCCGGAGCGCTGATCGTCAGGCTCGCGTCGTCGCCGACCGTGACGGCGGCATCCTGCACGCCGGCCGCGCTCAGGCGCGCGCGCAGGACGTCGGCGGTCTGCCCGGCCGCCGCCGCGGGCGCGACGCGGTAGGTCAGGGCCACGGCCTCGCCCGGCCCCTGGACGGCGGTCTCGTCGCTGCCGGCCGTCGACAGCGCGAGCACCACGGCCAGCGCGAGCAGCGCGGTGACCGCGACGACCGCGGCCGGACGGAGTGCGGGCAGCCGGCGCCGGCGGACCGGCTCGCCGGCCCCGGCGCGCAAGAGCTCGCGGCGCAGCCGCGGAATGTAGTCGCTGCTCATCGGTTCCCTCCGGCACGTTCGCGCAGCACCCGCAGGCCGCGACTGACCCGCTTGCGGACCGTCGCCTCGCTCACCTGCTCGCGCTGCGCGATCTCGGCGTAGTCGCGGTCGTCGAGGACGTGCGCGCGGATCGCGTCGCGCTGCTCGACGGGCAGGTCCTCGACCATCTGGGTCGCGATCTCCTCACCGAGCATGCGGATCATCGCCGCGTCCTCGGCGCTGACGGGCACCGGCTCCATCCCGAGCCGCGCGCGCATGCGCCGCTCGGCCGCACCGCGACGGAGATAGTCGGCCAGCTTGTGCTGCGCGATCCCGAACAGCCATGCTGCCGCGGTCGCGCCCCGGGCCTCGTAGCGCCCGCGCGCGACCATCGCCGCCGCGAACGTCTCGGCCGTCAGGTCCGCCGCGATCTCCGGGTCGCCGACGCGGCGCTGGAAGAACGCCAGCAGCGGCCGGACGTAGCGGTCGTAGAAGCGCCCGAAGTCGTCGAGCTCCGCGGACAGCAGAAGGTCCTCGTCCGTGTCGCGCACCGTCCCCATTCACCCATACGAATCGCACGAGGGGGCAAGCTTGTGACCGGTCAGGGCGCTGCGGGGCCGGGTTCGAGCCGTCGCACGGTCTCGCGCCCCGCACGGGACGGCGCGGCGGTCCGCCCACGCAGCCCCAGCGCGGTGACCGCGCACGCGAGCGCGAGCAGGACGAACACCCAGCGCGCGCCGGCGGCGGCGAGCACGACGCCTCCGAGGAGCGGGGCAGCCGTCGCGCCCGCCGCCCAGACGAGGTTGAGCAACCCCATCGCGATGCCGATCGCGACGCCCGCGGTGCGCGCGCCGAGCGCGCCGAGGTCGTAGCTCAGCGTGGAGAGCGGCGCCTGGATGGCGGCGCGCACCATGACGAACGCGACGAGCGCCGGCGCGGCCAGCGTGGCGACCGGGAGCAGCGCCACCGCCGCCAGGAGCAGCACGCCCGCGGCGGCGGCGCCCGCCGCGTCGGCCCGGACGCGGACGCGCGCCGCGACGGCGCTGGCCCCGACCCAGACGAGCGAGCTTGCCGCGAACGCCCAGCCGATGGCGCCGCTCGACAGCCCTTCGGCGTCGAGCAGCAACGGCACCGCGAGCGGGACGAGCCCGGTCAGGACGCCGACGAGCGCGATCACGACCGCGGCGCTCCGCAGCGCGGGATCGCCGCCGGCGGCGCGTGCGGCGGCCCGCACGCCGAGCGTCGGCGCGCGTTGCGGACGCCCGGCGGACCCCGTCGCGGCGAGCAGCGTGACCGCGGTCGCGGCGGCCGCGAGCAGCCAGAACGGCAGCGCGCGGTCGACCGCGTCGTTCAGCACCCCCGACAGCGGCGGGCCGACGAGGTGCGCGAGCCCACCCGCGGCCATCGCCGCGGCCACGGCTCCGGCGGGCGCGTCGCGCCCCGTCAGCAGCGTCACCCCCGCGGTCCAGATCGCGGCGAACCCGACGCCGAAGAGCGCCCGGCCGGCGAGCAGGGTCGGGAAGTCGGTCGCGACCGCCTGCACGGCGGCGGCGACGGCGAACAGCACGCCGGCGGCGAGCGAGACGCGCAGCGCGCCGATGCGCTCGGCGAGCAGGCCCGCCGGCACCGCGGTGACCAGCGTCGCCAGCGTGGCGAGCGACAGCAGGACGCCGGTCTCGGCCGGCCCCAGCGCGAGGTCGCGCCCGATCCCGGGGAGGAGCGGCACGAGCATCGACTGACCCAGCTCGGCGCAGAACACGAGCCCGCAGACGGCGAGGAGGCTGGAGCGGGACATGCCGCCGACGGTACGCGCGTCCGGCCGCCATTCCCACTACAGTCTTTTGCTCCACCGATGAAATCGCCTAATGGGTTGGCCGCGGCGGAGCTCCGTCATTTCGCAGCGCTCGACGCGATCGTCGAGGAGGGGTCGTTCGCGGGCGCCGCGGCACGGCTCGGGTACACCCAATCGGCGCTCAGCCAGCAGATCCGGGCTTTGGAGCGGATCGTCGGCATGCGGCTGCTCGAGCGACGCACCGGACGCAGCCCGCTCGGGCCGACCGACGCCGGCGCGCTGCTGCTCGGCCACGCCCACCGGATCGTCGCGACGATCCAGGCGGCCGACGCCGACCTCGCCGCGCTGCGCGAGGGCGCGACCGGCACGCTGCGCGTCGGGACCTTCCAGACGGTCGGCACGGGCATCCTCCCTGCGCTGCTCGCCCGCTTCGCCACCGAGCACGCGGAGGTCGAGGTCTCGATCGTCGAGGCCGTCCGCACCGAGGAGCTCACCGCGCTCGTGGAGTCCGGCGCCGTCGACGTCTCGTTCATCGTCCTGCCCGCCGGCGCCGATCCGCTCGTGAGCGAGCCGGTGCTCGACGACCCGTGGATGCTCGTCGTCCCCGCCGACTCGCCGCTCGCCGACCGGGTCGCGCGGATCGCCCCGGACGAGCTGGCCGAGCTGACGCTCGTCGCCTACAAGTACGCGCTCCCGTACAACCCCGAGGCCCACCTCCAGCTCATGGGCATCGAACCGCGCGTGCTGCTGCGCACCGACGAGACGGCGACCGTGATCGGCCTCGTCGCCGCCGGCGTCGCGTGCGCGATCCTCCCCTGGCTGGTCGTGGACCCCGCCGACGCGCGCATCCGGGCCGCCCGCATCGACCACCTGCTGCCGCCCCGCCGGATCGGCCTGACCTGGCACCGCGACCGCTATCGCTCGACCGCGTTCGAGCAGTTCGTGGCCGTCGCGAGAACCGTCTGCGCCGAGCTCGCCCCGGGCGCCGCGCCGCGCCGGTAGCGCCGGTCCGCGTGGCACGATCCAGCGCATGGACGCAGCCGAGCTCCGCGCGTGCTGCCTGCAGCATCCCGGAGCGAGCGAGGAGCGCCCGTTCGGACCGGAGACCTCGGTCTTCAAGGTCGCGGGCAAGATGTTCGCGCTGAGCGCGCTCGACCGCGCGCCGCTGGAGGTCAGCGTCAAGTGCGAGCCGGAGCTGGCCGCGGCGCTGCGCCGGAGCTATCCCGCCGTGCGCCCCGGCTACCACCTCAACAAGCGCCACTGGAACACGCTGTCGCTCGACGGCAGCCTGCCGGATCGGCTCGCGCGCGACATGATCGAGGACTCCTACGACCTCGTCGTCAGCGCGCTCCCGAAGCGGATCCGGGCCGAGCTCGGCTGGGCGCCGGCGGGCGGCGAGTCGTAGCGCAGCACATGCCTAGGCGGTCACGAAGCGCCGGAGCTGCTCGCGGCCGCCGCCGATGATCGGCGCCCCGTGGGCGAACAGGACATGGGCGAACTCGACCTCCGCGACGAGCCGCGCGAAGCCGTCGCGGAGGCGCTGCTTCTCGGCCTCCGGGTCGTCGCCGAGCAGCGAGTCCTCGAAGAAGCCGAGCCCCTCGTAGTGGATGACGCCGTCGGCGAGCGCGACGGCGTGGTGGCGGCGGAGCTCGAGCGCCGTCTCGTCGGGCCAGGTCTCGGAGATCGCGTGCGCCCAGATGCCGGCGCTCACCTCGTCGCCGAAGTCGTACGGCTGCACCCGGTCCTCCGGCAGGTCGTGCATCCCGGTCCGCGGCGCGCGGATCGGCACCCCCAGCCGGTCCTGGATGTCGAACGACGAGCGCGTGTGGTGGCGGTTCGTGAGCAGGATCTCGGAGATCCCCTTGTCGTCGAACCACTCGACGCCCTCCGGCGGTGCGATCGGGTCGACGAGGATGCCCTCCTCGACCAGGAAGTGCGAGCCGGACTCGATCCCGGCGCTCGGATGGGGCGCCGCCCAGTGCATGACGCCGGGCAGGACTTCGTGGATGGCCTCGGGCATGGAGCGCACTATGCCCGATCCGCGGCGGCGCAATCGGTCAGGCGCCGGGCCGGGCGGGATCGCCCTCCGGGAGGACGTCGCGGGCCCAGACGGCGCGCTTCCACGCGGGCACCGGGGTCGCGCGATCGACCCGCGGGACCGCGGGCGGCGCGACGGCCAGCGTGAACTGGCGTAGAGTCGGGCGGTGACCACTCCTTACACGCTGTGCCGCGTCGACGACGCGCCCGACGTGTTCGGCGGCAAGTACCCGGGCGAGATGAAGATGCTCGCCGCGCCGCTCGCCACCGAGCAGGTCGCCTTCACCTACCGGCGGATGCCGCAGCACGCGGGCGGCAAGGGCAGCTACGGGCACCGCCACAAGACGCAGGAAGAGCTGTACTTCGTGCTCTCGGGGGAGCTCCAGTTCAAGCTCGAGGACGACGTGATCGACGTCCCGGCCGGCACCGCGGTCCGCGTCGCGCCCGGGGCGACGCGGTCGGTCTGGAACGACCGCCCGGAGGACGCCGAGCTGCTCATCGTGTCCACGCGGCTGGGCGACGTGGGCGAGGACGTCGAGCTGGTCGAGGACTTCTGGCCCGCCTGACGGGATCCCGACCGTCCGCGCCGCGTAGCGCGCCCTGCCGGCGGGTAGCCGGCATCACCGATGTTCCTATTCTTCTCCAACCGCCTGGGCTGCCTCGGCTCGCTGCTCGTGTCGGTCGTCCTGACGCTGATCCTCCTGCTCGTCCTCGGCGTGCTCTGAGGCGACCCGAGTCCGCCGAACGCGACCCGGTAGGGCCCCCGGGGTCAAAAGTGTCGGGGGGCAGTGGGGGGGCGACCCCGATGCGCCCGCCGCCGGGCTGGTCGAACATCGGCGCCGTGGACTCCCGATCCGATCGGCGTCCCTTCCCCACGAAGGAGGACAGCAGCATGCGAATCCGATTGACCCGCCGGGGGGCGACGGCGGCGAGCCTTGGCGCGGTCGCCACGCTGCTCGCGCTGCCCGTCGGCGCGTCCGCGCAGGCGACGCCCGAGGACGCGCTCCGCGCGGCGCTCGCGGCGCAGATGGCGCAGGGGCCGGCGACGTCCGGCGCCTACGTCGTCGACCTCGACGACGGCCATGTCGTGTTCGACGACCGCAGCAGCGCGAAGCTGCTCTCGGCCTCGGTCACCAAGCTGTACACGACGGCGACGGCGCTGCTCGAGCTCGGGCAGAGCACCCGTGTGGCCACGCGCGTGGCGAGCACGGGCCGCCGGCGCGGCTCCACGTGGAACGGCGACGTCTACCTGCGCGGCGGCGGCGACTTCACGTTCGGCACGGCCGCCTTCTCGCGTAAGGCGTACGGGTCGCGCGCGAGCGTCCAGCGGCTCGCCGCGGCGCTGCGCCGCTCCGGGCTGCGGCGGATCAACGGCCGCGTGCTCGGCGACGCGTCGCTGTACACCGACAACGGCGGGACCCCCTTCGAGCTGGTCCTCTGTCCCGATCCGCTGTTCGGCCGCGGCTGTCCGTACGGCCCGGCCGCCAAGCTCGAGCGGCCGATCCCGAACGGCCCGCGCACGCCGATCGGCTTCAACCGCGGCCTGCGCAGCGCGACCGGGGTGGAGCTGCAGCGCCGGCCGGCGAAGTTCGCCGCACGCGGGCTGATCCGTGCGCTCCGCACTGCCGGTATCCAGGTGGACGGCCGCGCCGGCTCCGCGATCATGCCGGAGGACGCGGCGACGCTCGCGGCGACGCGATCGCCGACCGTCGCGCGGCTCGCCGCGCTGATCAACCGGCCGTCGGACAACTACGCGGCCGACTCGATGCTCCGGCTCATCGGCGCGCTGATCGGCGCGGACGGGTCCGGCGCCGGTGGCGCGCGCGTCGTCAGGAGCACGATCGGGCAGCAGTTCGCCATCACCCCGGAGGTCGAGTCGGGCTCGGGCGAGACGCTGCGCGACCGCACCTCGCCGCGCGAGCTCGTGACGCTGCTGGCCGGCATGCGCACGCGCCCGCAAGGCAGCGCGTTCGCGCGCTCGCTCTCCCTCGCCGGCCGCAACGGCACGCTGCTGCGGTTCGCCGGCTCGGTCGCCGAGGGCCGCTGCCAGCTCAAGGACGGCACGCGGGTCGACTCCGAGCAGGCGAACACGACGCTCAACATGACCGGCTACTGCCGCAGCGTGAGCGGGAAGTCGTTCGCCTTCGCGGTGATGATGAACGGCATGCCGCTCGAGTTCGTCCCGCCGGACAAGATCGAGTCGCCGGCCTACGCGCTGCAGGACGCGATCGTCAAGGCCCTGGCCGGATACCAGGGCTGACGCCGGCGACGCGCCTGGTGACCAGGGACGGTCACCAGGCGTTCGTCGTCTGACGCAGACCGCGAGCGCGACGTCGGATCGCCGGCACCGACGCGGCCGCGTCGTGGCTGCGAAGGTGTGCATCGTGGCGACGAGCGCCGGGACCGAGATCGCGCGGACGGCCGCGGAGGTGGCCGCGCGCGCCGGCGTGCGCGTGGAGCCGCTCGGCTCGCCCGCCGCCGCCGCGGACCTGGCGGACCTGTTCGTCGAGATCTGGGAGACGAGCCACCGGCACGCGCCGATGTCGCCCGACCTGCTGTGCGCGCTCTCGTTCACCGACCAGTACGTCGCGCTTGCCCGGGGCGAGGATGACGCCCTGCTCGCGGGCAGCGTGGGCTTCCTCGGCGCGGACGACGACGGCGTGCACCTGCACTCGCACATCACGGGCGTGCGCGCTGAAGCCCAGGGGCGGCGGATCGGGTACGCGCTCAAGCTGCACCAGCGCGCCTGGGCGGCCGCGCACGGGCTCGCGACGATCACGTGGACGTTCGACCCGCTCGTGCGCCGCAACGCCCACTTCAACCTGACCAAGCTGGGTGCGCTGCCCGCGCGCTACCTCGTCGACGCCTACGGCGGCATGGCGGATGGCCTCAACGCGGGCGAGCCGAGCGACCGCTTCCTCGTCGAGTGGTCGGTGGTCCCGCCCGACGCCGTGCGGCAGCCGGCGGACACCGGCGTGGCCGATGTCGTGCTCGCGCGCGCGCCGGACGGCGAGCCGGTCGCGAGCGCGCCGGGCGACGCGGCCGTCCGTACCGCCTGGGTGCCGGAGGACGTCGTCGCGCTCCGGCGCGGCGACCCCGCGCTGGCGCGCCGCTGGCGGGTGGCGCTGCGCGACGCGCTCGCGGCAGCGGGCGCCGACGGCTTCACCGCCACGGCGATGACGCGCGACGGCTGGTACGTGCTGGAGCGGCGCGCGTGAAGCTCGAAGGGGTCGAGTTGCGGCGCGTGCGGATGCCGCTCGTCGGGCGCTTCGAGACGTCGTTCGGCGCCGAGCTCGACCGGGACATCCTGCTCGTGCGCATCGTCTCCGACACCGGGGAGGGCTGGGGGGAGTGCGTCGCGATGAACGACCCGCTGTACTCGGCGGAGTACGTCGACGGCGCCCAGCAGGTGCTCGAGCGCCATCTGCTGCCCCGGGTGTTCGCGCTGCCCGACGCGACGGCGGAGGCGGCCAACGCCGCGATGGCCCAGGTCAAGGGCCACCCGATGGCCAAGGGCGCCGTCGAGATGGCCGTCCTCGACGCCGAGCTGCGCGCCGCCGGCGTCTCGCTCGCCGAGCACCTGGGCGCGGTGCGCGACCGCGTGCCGTGCGGCGTGTCGGTCGGGATCCAGCCGGACCCCGACACGCTGCTGCGCGAGGTCGCGCGCTACGTCGAGCAGGGCTACGTGCGGGTCAAGCTCAAGATCGCGCCGGGCTGGGACGTCGAGCCGGTGCTGGCGGTGCGGGACCACTTCGGCGCGGAGCTGCTGCTCCAGGTCGACGCCAACTGCGGCTACCGCCCCGAGGACGTGCCGCGGCTCCTCGAGCTCGACGACGCGGACCTGCTGCTGATCGAGCAGCCGTTCCCCGAGGACGACCTGGACACGCACGTCGAGCTCGCCCGGCGCTCGCGGACGCCGGTCTGCCTGGACGAGTCGATCACCTCGGCCAGCGTCGCGCGCCACGCGATCGCGGTCGGCGCGTGCTCGGTCGTCAACATCAAGTCCGGCCGCGTCGGCGGCCTGCTGGAGTCGCGCCGGATCCACGACCTGTGCGCCGAGGCCGGCGTGCCGGTGTGGTGCGGCGGGATGCTGGAGACCGGCATCGGCCGGGCCGCGAACGTCGCGCTCGCCGCGCTGCCGAATTGCACGCTTCCGGGAGACACGTCAGCATCGAGCCGGTATTGGGACCCCGACCTGATCACCGAGCCCTTCGAGCTGCAGGACGGCATGCTGCCGGTGCCCACGGGCGGCGGGCTCGGCGTCGAGGTCGACGCGGAGCGCCTCGCCGAGGTGACGGCCTCCGTGACGTGGTGCCCCGCCGGCTGAGCCGCGGCGGAGCCGGACGCCCGTCACGTCCGCCGCCGGCCACCGCATCCGCGCCGTGCTGACGGGGCTGCGCGACCGCACGCCGGCGATGGTGGAGGCGCTGGGCGAGCTCGTCGCGAGCGAGTCGCCGTCGGCGGACGTCGGCGCCCTGCGGCGCTGCGCCGACGTGACGGCGGACCTCGCGCGCCGGCTCCTGGGGTTCGAGGCGGACCGGCTGGAGCGGGGCGGGCGGCCGCATCTGCGCTGGAGCCGGGGCGCGCCACGGGTCCTGCTGCTCGGGCACTTCGACACGGTGTGGCCGGCCGGCAGCGTCGCCGCACGGCCGTTCGCGGTGCGCGACGGCGTCGCCACCGGACCGGGCGCCTTCGACATGAAGGCCGGGATCGTCCAGGGCCTGTTCGCCCTGGCGGCGCTCGGCGCGCCGGATGGCGTCGCGCTGCTGCTGACCTCCGACGAGGAGATCGGCGCGCCGACGTCGCGCGGGCTGATCGAGGAGAGCGCGCGCGGCCTGGATGCCGTCCTCCTGCTGGAGCCGAGCGCGGACGGCGCCCTGAAGGTCGCGCGCAAGGGCAGCGCGAGGTACGACGTCGCTGTGCGCGGGCGCGCAGCGCACGCGGGGCTCGAGCCCGAGCGCGGCGTGAACGCGCTCGTCGAGCTGGCGGCGCACGTGCTCGGCGTGGCCGCGCTCGCCGACCCGGCCGCCGGCACCACCGTCACGCCGGCCGTCGCGGCAGCCGGGACGACGACGAACACCGTGCCGGCGGCGGCGCACTTCTCGGTCGACGCGCGCGCGTGGACGACGGGTGAGCTCGAGCGCGTGGACGGCGCGGTGCGCGGGCTCGCGCCGATCGCGGCCGGCGCGGCGCTCGAGGTCGCCGGCGGCATCGACCGCCCGCCGCTCGAGCGCAGCGCCTCGACCGTGCTGTTCGCCCGCGCGCAGGCGCATGCCGCCGCGCTCGGCCTCGATCCCCTGGAGGGCGCCGAGGTGGGCGGCGGCTCGGACGGCAACCTGACCGCCGCGCTCGGCGTGCCGACGCTCGACGGGCTCGGCGCCGTCGGCGGCGGCGCGCACGCCGAGGACGAGCACGTCGTCGTCGACCGCATGCCGGAGCGCGCCGCGCTCGTCGCCGCGCTGGTGGCCGAGTTGACGGGCGGGTCGTCGTGAGCCGGCCGCGGTGCGCGGCGTGCGCTGCGCCGGCTACGTGGCCGGGGCGTGCCGCTCGGCGATCGCCTTCGCGATCGTCGCGTGCACCGTCGGCTGCGAACGGTCGAGGGTGCGGAAGCTCGAGCGCGTCATGACGATCAGCGACATCGGCGTCTTGGCGGTCACCGTCGCGTTGCGGCGGTCCTCGTCCAGCAGCGCCATCTCGCCGAAGAAGTCGCCCGGGCCCAGCTCGGCGACGTGCTCGCCTCCACGGGTCACCTCGGCCGTCCCCTCGTCGATCATGAAGAACGCGTCGCCGAAGTCACCCTCGCGCGCGAGCACCTCGCCCGCGGGGACGTTCACCTCGTCGGTCTGCTGCCCGATCGCCGCCAGCTCGCGCTTCGACATCCCGCTGAAGAACGGCACACGCTTCAATCGGCCCTGGTCCATGGGTCCCCCTCGTCGTGGGTGCTCGGGGCGACGGTAACCGCTCGACCGCAGCCGTGCAACGACGCCGACCCCGCCGGGGCCGGCGCGCGGATAGGGTCGGGACATGAGCGACGATCCCACAGTCACCGATCCCGAGCGGTACAAGGTGCTCTTCGAGAACGAGCGTGTGCGCGTCCTCGA
>Ga0190265_10003226_pt1 | contig 11104 bp, 10 predicted proteins | sample Popmic124T_FD_133135 | JGI IMG/M metagenome (GOLD analysis project Ga0190265, IMG submission 133135) | Populus adjacent soil microbial communities from riparian zone of Indian Creek, Utah, USA - 124 T | ecosystem: Environmental > Terrestrial > Soil > Riparian zone | place: USA: Utah | collected...
CTGTCCGGTCTGGCGGCCGACGGCAATGCCGCCCCCGGGCTCGAGTTGCTGATGGACCGCCTCAAGACGTTCCGCACCAACGAGGAGTTCCTCAACGAGATCGGCAAGACGCCGTCGATGTAGCGCCAGCGATGACCGATGCGGCGTGACCGCATCGCGCGGTCGCGGGCGAGAAGTTCACACCGGGTTCACGCCACTCACAGTGTGCGGTTTCACGCGTTGGGTAGTATCGGGGCTCGTGATCGGTCGGGTGTGGTCGGTGCTGAACGAGGAACTCGGGCATATTCGACCGCGGCTCCATCTGGCGCTGGCGATCAGCGGCCTGATCCCGCCGTTGGTCGGGAACCGGACCCGGGCCGCCGTGCTGCGGCTCGGCGGGCTCAACGTCGGACGCGGCACGGTGGTGTTCGGGCGGATGACCGTCACGGGGGCGGAGCACCCGGCGCGCACGTTGCGCATCGGTCGGTGGTGCTGGCTCAACCGCGGGTGCGTCATCGACGCCTCGGCGTCGGTCACCATCGCCGACCGAGTAGCGATGGGGCACGACGTGCTCATCCTGACCAGTACCCACGCGGTCGGGTTGCCGGCGCGGCGGGCTTCGGACGTCGTCGTCGCCCCGATCACGATCGGCGAAGGGGCGTGGATCGGCGCCCGGACCGTCTTGTTGCCCGGTGTCTCGATCGGCGCCGGCGCCGTCGTCGGGGCCGGCGCGGTCGTGACCCGGGACGTCGCGGCGAACACCCTGGTCGGTGGCGTTCCGGCCCAGCACCTGCGGCGCCTCGGCGATGAGACGGGCGAGCCGGGGGAGCAGCCCGGCAACGAGCAACCCAGCAACGACCAAGAAGGCGACCGGGCGATATCCTGGAATCCCACCCTCACCAGTCTTCGAGCGGAGCCACGGAAATGAAGACCGACATCCATCCTTCGTACGCCGACGTCAAGATCGTCTGTTCGTGCGGGAACACGTTCGTCACGCGGTCGACGCGCGACGGCGAGCAGCACATCGAGTTGTGCAACGAGTGCCACCCGTTCTTCACCGGGAAGCAGAAGCTCGTTGACACGGGCGGACGCGTCGAGCGCTTCAACCGGCGCTACGGCACGCGCGGCACCAAGTGACTGCTCGCGACGCCTTGCGCCGCTGAGCACCACCCGCCATCCAGAACTCCTGCCAAGTACCGCCCTCGGGGCGGTACTTGCGCGTCCGGCCCCGGTGAACCCGCTACTTTACGAAATCGTTACGAGCGGGCGCTCAAGTGCGACTGGCCTTCGACCGATGACGTCGGGGACAGTGCCGATCAAACAGGAGTCCGCCCGTGGCCGCAACTGACGACATCGTGCATCTGCTGCGCCGTACCGAGTACGTCGCGCGCCCGGAACGTGTCGCCGCGTTGTCGCCCGGTTCGTACGAAGCGGCCGTCAACGACATCTTGAACGTGCCCGCCGGCGGCGTCGCGATTCCAGCCGGGCTCGAGTACCACGACGACGACAACAACTGGAACCAGTACATCCAGGCAGTGCAGTGGTGGTTCGAGCGGATGGCCAGGACGTCGCCCCGGCCGATCCAGGAGAAGATGGCGTTCTTCTGGCACGGGCACTTCTGCAGCGAGTGGGGCAAGGTCTTCGACACCGGGGCGATGATGCAGCAGAACAAGCTGTTCCGCGACGGCGGCCTCGGCAACGTGCGGACGCTCGCCCAGGCGATGTCGATCCAGCCGGCGATGCTGCTGTACCTCGACAACGCCCAGAACCGTAAGAACTCCCCGAACCAGAACTTCGGCCGCGAGCTGCTCGAGCTGTTCCTGCTCGGCGTCGGGAACTACGCCGAAGCCGACGTCGAGGCGGCGACACTGGCGTGGACCGGTCACGGCGTCAACTGGGACACCAATCAGTACGTGTTCACGGCCACCCAACACGACTACAACAACAAGACGTTCCTCGGCCAGACGATCTCGGACGGGCCGGACGTCATCAACGTGGTCCTCGGTTCCGGTGTGGTCACTGCCGGCGCCAACCAGGGTCAACCGTCGCGGGTCATCGCTGCTCGGTTCCTCAGCAAGAAGCTGTGGGAGGCGTTCGCCTACCAGTCGCCGTCGGCCGACATCGTCAACGCCCTCGGTGACGTGCTGGTGGCCAACGACTTCAACATCACGCCCTGGGTGAAAGCGATGCTCATGCGACCGGAGTTCCTCTCGACGACGGCCCGCCAGGGTCTCGTCAAGACTCCCGTCGAATACATCACCGGCCTGCTGTATCACTCCGGGTACACGGCATCGGTCGCACATCCCGAGTGGTACGCCGAGGACATGGGCCAGGCGATGTTCTACCCACCGAACGTGAGCGGCTGGAAGGTCAACGGCTACTGGGTGAACGCCAGCTCGGCAGCCGCCCGGGCCTCGTTCGCCAGCAACCTGCGTTGGCGGTTGCAGTCTGGTCGCGGCAGCACGCCCTCGGTCCCCCTCACGCTCCGCGCCGGCACGTGGGCCTGGTCCGATCTCGACGCGATGTCATCAGCCGCGTTCATCGACACCTTGGCCGCCGCGTTCGACCTGCAGTTGTCGGCAGCGACCCGCAACGCGCTGATCGCGTGGTCCGACTCCGAGAAGACGACGTGGGGCCAACGCTGGTCGCGCTCGTCCAATGCACTGTTGCTGATGCTGATCGCCCCTGAGATGAACGTGGCCTGAGGAGAATGACTGTGCTCGACCGCGACATCGATACCGCCCCGGCGCTCGCCATGCTCACCAGCCGTGACGACGATCCGTTCAGCCTCTCCCGCCGCCGCTTCCTGCAACTCGTCGGGCTGGGCGTCGGCGCCGGGCTGACGGGCGGATCGCTTCTCGAGGCGCTCGGCGGGCGCGACAGCTGGGCGGCCCCGCCTGTCGGTCCGAACGACGGGATCCTCCTGATCGTCGGGATGTACGGCGGCAACGACGGCTTCAACACGGTCGTGCCGTTCAACGACTCCAGCTACTACGCGCAACACGGCTCGCTGGCGATCCCCGGCGCCCAGACTCTGCAGCTCAACGATCGGATCGGGCTCAACTCACGCCTCACCACACTGAAGCGGTTCTGGGACACCGGCCAGCTGGCAATCGTCGAGGGCGTCGGCTACCCGACTGCCGACCTCAGCCACTTCAACTCGATGGCGATCTGGATGAGTGGAATCCGCAGCGGCGTCCCGAGCTCGGGATGGATCGGCCGCTGGCTCGACGGCCACCTGCCAGGGGGACCCGACCTGTACACCGCGGCGTCGATCGGTTCCGGTGTGCCGCTCCACATGCTTGGCCGGTCCCGCCGGGCCACGGCCGTCCCCCCGGGACGCCCAGGCTTCGGCGGCGGGACGTCGGGCGACGACCTGCGGATGTACGACGCCGTGCGGTCGGTCGCCGCGCCGGCGGGCCGTGGTCCGTGGCACGACGCACTGTCGGGCGCGTTCCGCGACCAGGTCGATGTGGCCGCCCGACTGACACCGATCCTGCCATCGGCACCAGCCGACGGGCTCGTCGGTCGACTCGACGTCGCGGCCCGGTTGATCAACGCCGATCTGGGCTTCCGCGTCCTCGAAGCCGGCTGGGGCGACTTCGACAGCCACGCCAACCAGCCCACGATGCACGCCAGCCGAATGACCGAGCTCAACAACGCGATCGAGCAGTTCTTCCTCACCCTCGATCCGCGGTGGGCGACCCGCGTGACGGTGATGACGTTCTCCGAGTTCGGTCGCACGAGCTTCAAGAACGACGGCAACGGAACCGATCACGGCACGGCGAACTGCGCGTTCGTGCTCGGCGCCAATGTCAAGGGCGGAACGTACGGTCAGCATCCGAACCTCGCCGGTCTGAGCCGGTGGCAACGCGTCGGCCACACGGTCGATTTCCGCTCGTATTACACGAGCGTGATGGATGGCTGGCTGGGCGGCGGTGCGTCAACCGTCCTCGGCGGTACGTACGAGAACCTCGGCTTGTTCTCGCTCCCGCCCGGACAGGGCTCGGCGACGACACCGATCAGTGGCGGCGGCGGTGGCGGCTCGATGCTGCCGGGCTACTTCGTCCCGCTCAGCCCCGCTCGCGTCGCGGACACGCGTGACGGCGCCGGCGGCGTCCCCGTCCGTCGCCTCGGTGCGTCGGAACGACTCGCCGTCACGATTGCCGGCCGGGGCGGCGTACCGCCGACGGGGGCCATCGCGGTGGTCGCCAACGTCACCGCGGTCGACGTGACGGAGCCCACGTTCCTCACCGTCTGTCCAGGCGGGGCGGCGCGGCCGGAGACGTCGAACCTCAACCCGATGCCGGGTCGCGCGACCCCGAACCTGGTCGTGATGGGGATCGGTGCGGACGGCACGATCGATGTTCACAACAGCGTGGGCGAGACGAACTGCATCGTCGACGTGTTCGGATACTTCGACGCCAACGGTGGCGATCGCCTGAACCCGCTCGAGCCGAGCCGCCTGCTCGACACCCGCAGCGGTGTCGGCGCCCCGTCCGGCGCGGTCGGACGTCAACAGCGAGTCGATCTCCAGGTCACCGGCCGTGGTGGCGTCCCGGGTGACGCGACTGCAGTCGTCCTCAACGTCACCGTGGATCAGCCGACCTCCAATGGGTTCCTGTCGATCGGTCCGGCCGGCGAGGCGATCCCGGGAACCTCGAACCTCAACTTCGTGGCGGGTCTGACAGTCCCCAATCTCGTCGTCTGCAAGGTCGGCGATGGTGGGATGGTGAGCTTCAGCGCCGAGTGTGACTCCCTCCATCTCATCGCCGACGTGTTCGGATACTTCGCCGGCGACACGGACGGTTCGAAGGTCCGCACGGTGCGGCCCCACCGCCTGCTCGACACCCGCAACGGCACTGGAGCACCCCAGCTGCTCGTCGGACCGGCGAACCCGGTGACTCTGCAGGTAACCGGTCTGGGAGTCGTGCCGTCATCGGCGACCGCGGTGGTGTTGAACGTCACCGCCACGCAGGTCACGACGACGAGCTTCGTGACGGTCTGGCCGACCGGGACGGCGATGCCCGACACGTCGAACCTCAACATGGTCGCCGGCGGCACCGTCGCCAACCTGGTGATCACCAAGCTCGGCCCGGGTGGCACGGTCGACCTCGCCAACGCGTTCGGCGAGGCACATCTGATCGCCGACGTCACCGGCTACTTCGAGGATTGAGCAAGTCCGAGCTCCGGCGTCAGAGCGCCGGGGACTCCTCGGGCGGCCACGCCCCCGTCTTGCGCGACGCGTCGATCGGGCTCATCAAGCCGACGTCGTTGCCGTCGGGGTCGGCCACGATCGCGTATCGCGCACCCCAGAACGCGTCGAACGGCGGCTGCCGGCCGGTGTAGCCGGCCGACGTCAGCTCGGCGTAGCGCTCGTCAACGGTCTCTCGGCTCGACAGCGCGAACCCGATCACGACGCCGACGCTCGCCGGATCGGCTCGCCAGCCGGCATGCCACAGCCGCGCCGACTCCGCGGTGTCGAGCTCGAGGCTGAAGCCGCCCGGCATGCGGAGCTGGACGTGCGGGCCCGACACGTCCTCTCCATCACCAGGGACGACTCCGAGCCGGCGGTAGAACTCCACCGTCGCCGCCATGTCGCCCACGACGACGTTGAGCATGTGCAGATCGGGGGTGGCGTCGTTCATCGCCCCGAGTCTGTCAGCCCCGCGTGCAGCCCCTGACGTGGGCCATCGTCAGAGCTGCACGCCCTTGGTCAGTGCGCCGTCGACGACGAGGTTGGTGCCGGTGATGAAGCTGGCTCGCGGGCTGGCGATGAAGGCAACCGCGTTCGCCATCTCCTGCGGTGTGCCCATCCGCCCGGTGGGATTGAGCCCGAGCGCCAGCGAGAACAACTCGGGGTTCCCGGTCTCGATCTGCGACCACACACCTCCGGGGAAGTAGGTGTTGCCCGGCGAGACCGTGTTGGCCCGGATCCCGGTGCCCGCCAAGTGGTAGGCGAGACCCTGCGTGTAGTGGACGAGCGCGGCCTTCAACGCACCGTAGGCGCCGGACGCGAAGTCGATCTCGCGGCCCGAGACGCTGGAAATGGTCACGATGGATGGCGCCTTCGAGCTCTCGAGGCTCGGCATCGCCGCGTCCACCAGACGCACCGCGCCCATCATGTCGATCTGGAACCCGTTCTTCCACGAGTCCTCGTCGCCACCGATGGCGAGCGCCGACACGTTGGAGACGACGATGTCGATCCCGCCGAGCTCGGCGGCGACATCACGCACCCACTGTTGCAACGCCGGGCCGTCGCCGACATCGAGCGCCCGGCCGGTGGCCTGCACGCCCTTGGACTTGAACGCGTCGACGGCAGCGTCGACGTCGTCGGCGTGACGAGCGCAGATGGCGACGTTCGCGCCTTCGTCGGCGAGAGTGTCGGCGATGGCGCGTCCGATGCCCTTCGTGCCTCCCGTGACGATGGCGTTCAGACCGCGAAGTCCCAGATCCATGCTCAGCCTCCTTCAACGTTGGGATTGGCGACGTCGGGATTGGCGAGGTAGGTCTTGCGGATGGCCGCGCCGACGGTGTACTTGGGATCGACGAAGTTGCCCAATCGGACCCGGCCACACTGGCTGAGCATCATGTAGGCGTCCCAGCGGTCGAACCCGTAGTCGCCTTCCATCCAGTAGATGAGCTCGCGGTAGGCGATCCGGGCGGCGTCCTCGAGCGGTCGGGCCGACCCGATGGCCATGATCACCTCGTCGTTCTCGAGGCGCGGCCAGGCGATGGTCCAACCCTTGATGAGGTCGACGTGGATGGTGGTCAGGCTGGCGTACTCGACCGCCGTGCCGCACACCTCACCGTCACCCTGGCACGCGTGCGCGTCGCCGATGAACAAGCGGGCGCCCGCGGTACGCACCGGGAGGTAGGTGACGCTGCCCGGGCCCATGTCGGGAAGGTCCATGTTGCCGCCGTGGTTGTCGGGCGTGAGCGAGTTGATCGAATCGAGCTCGGGCGACGTGCTGAGGGTGCCGATGTGAGGTCGGTACGGCAGCGTCACCCGGTCGCTCCAGTAGACGTTTTCACTGTCGACGTTCACCTTGCGCACGCGCTCGGGCAACGGTTGGTTGAGAGTGGCGGTGAGCGACGTGCCGGTGAGCGCCCCGAACTCGGGGATCATCGCGCACGTGCCGCGCGGATTGTCGCCGCGCGGTTCCATCGACTCGATGTACACGGCCAGCGCGTCGCCGGCCTCGGCACCCTCGACCATGATCGGCCCGTTCTGCGGGTTGACGAACGGCATCGTCAACTTGGCGCTCGGCATGTCGTCCTCGGTGTGGATCACGCCACCGAACGCATCGCGGGTCTCCACCGTGACCCGGTCACCCGGCTGGATCTCCAGCACCGGCGACGAGTACGGACCCATCGTGAAGTGGAACGTGCCTTGTCGCTCCTCACTGAGCAGGTGCGTGGTCCCGGCTGCACCGGCCGCAACCCCGCGTCGCGCCATGATCGAATCGTCTGGCCACCCCACGTGTCCGAGCCTAATCAACGTCAAGTGTCGCCCGGGCGGGCCGGTACGTTCGTGGTGTGAGCGAGTCGGCGAGCGAGCGGCACGGCCGGCTGGTCGGCATCAAGCTGCGGGCGCTCGCCGCCGACCATCTCGGCCGGACGATCGACGCCGACCCGGAGCCGTTCGCGCCCGGCGCCGCGCTGGCGGTCGGGCGGTCGGCGTGGGTCTTCCTGGAAACCGATCCGGACCGTCGCCTCGGGAGCGCCTTGGCCTGGACGATCCGTCACGACGCCGACGAGCTCAACGTCGTCGCCGAGTCCGGAACCGGGACGCTGGCTCGACGCGCCGCAGAGTTCACGATCCCGATCACCGTGTGGCACGCGGAGGGGCGGGTGCTGCTGCCGGCTGTCGCCGAACCGATCGCGCCACCAATTCCCGCCGACCCTGACCACCTCCGTTTCAACGAGCTGATCGTCGAGGCGGGGGCGACGCCGGTGGTCGAGCACGGTGTCGTGTCGGGTGAGGTGAGGGGTCTCGAGGTATGCCGGGTCGTGGCCGACCCCGACCTCGGCACGATCCGTCTCGAGGTGGGCGTCGGCCGACCCGATCGGGAGGCGTTCCAGCTCATCCACGGTGATGTCCCACCCGTCGAAGCGCTCGCCCGCGTCGTTGACGCGGTGACGAAGTACCGCAGCGCCGATGTCCCGCTGCATCCGCTCAACCGGGTGGCGCGGGAGCGGTTCCTCCGCTGGCAGCTCGAGCAGGACCCGGCGCTGGTCGGTGCACTGAGTCTGGAGCCCGTCGCGCCGCCCCTGCCGCGACGGAACGTCAACGACGTCGGCGCCTGTTCGGCGATCGGGCCGGCCGCGAGTGGTCAGACGATCCTCGCCGTGTGCTCCACGGGCGTCGACCTCGACGTGATCCCGTACGCGGCCGACGCCCGGCTGGCGGCCACCGGGGGGAGATCAGTGGCCGCCGCGCCGGGCGTCGTCGGGGGAGAGCTCCACGTCGTTGTGGTGCTCCCGTCGCGCGACCTCGTGTCGTTGACTCACGACCTGGCCGCGCGGCTCGTTCAGCCGGTCGAGCTGGTGTCCTTCGACTGATCGTTGTCGGCCTGATCGTCGTCGGTCGACGCATCAGTGGCGGCGGACTCGATGGCACCGACCGCCGGAGTGGTGTCGATCGCGATCGTGCGGACCTCGGGAGCGTCGACGGGGCCCACGGTGACGGTCAGGCGACCGTCGACGTGACGGGCCGACACCTTGTCGGGATCGACGCTGGTGCCGAGCTGCACGGTGCGCTCCCATTGCAGCTCGTCGGTGTGGACGCTGATCGTCAGTGCCCGTCCGGCGACGTTGACGGTGACGGCCTCGGACGGGACGCCCGGCAGGTCGGCGGTGAGCACCAGCGACCCGTCGACCCAACTCGCGTCGACGGCTACGCCTCGATCTGCCAGGCGCCGGCGGGGCTCGAAGAACGACTGGGTGAGCTGCTCGAAGGCCCGGTCGAACGAGCTGTCGAAGGCGCGGACGGCGGGGAAGCTCCTGGAAACGAACGGCGAACGGTGACGCACGATCATGTTGCTGACTCCTGGTTGGCTGATGGGGGTTGAACGCTCGGAGCGACGGGTGGATGCTCAATCGCTCGGCACCCGCTTCTCGCACTGATGATCATACAGAAAACTTGCGTCGTTACAACTCAAGATTGGACAGGTTTTCCTCCCAGCTAGCCTGCTTCCGGCATGGCCGAGCCGAATGCCTCCGAAGGGCCCATCGCGGCCCGACTCGCCGCCGCTGAGCTGGAGTTCCGCGATCTCGAGGCGCGCCTCGCCGACCCCCAGCTGGCAACCGATCCGGCCCAGCTGCGCATCGTCGCCACCCGCTACCGCGAGCTGGGGCCGCTCGTCGACGCCCTCGTCCGCCAGCGCCGCCGACGCGCCGACCGCGACGCGGCCGAGGAACTGCTCGTTGGCGCCGGATCCGTCGACCGCCAGCTGCTCGAGGTCGAGCTCGACGCCGCCAACGACGACCTCGCCGCGATCGACGACGAGCTCCAAGAGCTCCTGCTGTTGCCCGACCCGCACGCCGGGCGCGCAGTGATCCTCGAGATCCGTGGCGCCGAGGGCGGCGAGGAAGCCAACTTGTTCGCCCGCGTCCTCTACGAGATGTACGTGGCGTACGCGTCGCTCAAGGGTTGGAAGGTCGACACGTTGGCGCTCGACGCCAGCGACCTGGGCGGGATCAACGAGGTCACGATGGTGGTCCGCGGCCGCGACGCGTGGCAGCGGCTCAAGTACGAAGGCGGCCCGCACCGCGTGCAACGGGTCCCTGTCACCGAGAGCCAGGGACGGATCCACACGTCGTCGGCGACGGTGACCGTGCTGCCCGAGGTCGACGAGGTCGACGTGCAGATCGACGAGCGCGACCTGTCGATCGACGTGTACCGCGCGAGTGGTCCCGGCGGCCAGAGCGTCAACACCACCGACTCGGCGGTGCGCATCACCCACGTGCCGACCGGTGTGGTCGTGGCGATGCAGGACGAGCGCAGTCAGCTGCAGAACCGGACGCGAGCGATGCAGGTGCTCCGGGCCCGCCTCTACGAGCTCGCCGAGCGCGAACGCGAGGTCGAGCTGTCGGCCGAGCGCCGTTCGCAGGTCGGTGGTGGCGGGCGGAGCGAGAAGATCCGCACCTACAACTACAAGGAGAACCGGGTGACGGATCACCGCATCGGTTTCACGATCTACCGCATGACCGACGTGGTGGCCGGCGATCTCGACGAGATCATCGAAGCGTTGATGGCCGACGAGCGGTCGCGCCAGCTCGCCGGCGATCACGACTGAGCACGAGCGACCCCGACCGAGCACTGCCGTGGCCGAGGTGACGATCCGAGAGCTGTGGGAGCAGACCGCCGATCTGCTCGACGATCGCCCGGCGGCACGCTGGCTGTGCGAGGTCGCCACGTCGGTGCACGACGAGGAGTTCATGGCGGCGCTCGACGAACCGGTGACGCAGCGGATGGTCGCTCATCTCGACTCGATGCTCGAACGCCTCCGCACCGGCGAGCCGTTGCAGTACGTGCTCGGTCGTTGGGGCTTCCGACAGCTCGATCTCGCGATCGACTCGCGGGTGCTGATCCCGCGACCCGAGACCGAGCTGGTGGCGGAGGCGGCGATCACGCTGGCGAAGCTGCGCGGGTCGCCGGTCACGGTCGCCGATCTCGGCACCGGCTCCGGTGCGATCGGGCTGGCCCTCGCCGACGAGCTCCCGCACATGGGCACGACGGTGTGGATCACCGACGTCGACGCCGATGCACTCGACGTCGCCCGCGCCAACCTCACCGGCCTCGGACGGGCGGCCGTCAACGTCCGTGTGGCGCACGGGTCATGGTTCGAAGCGCTGCCCGGCGACGCCCGCTTCGACGTGATCGTGGCCAACCCGCCCTACATCGCCGACGGTTCGAGCCTGGTCGACGGCTCCGTGAGTGAGTGGGAACCCCACCTCGCGCTGTTCGGCGGATTCGACGGCCTCGACGACATCCGCCACCGCGTGAGCGGCGCCCCGCCCCAACTGGTCCCGGGCGGATGGCTCGTGCTCGAGATCGGCGCCGATCAGGGACCCGCGGTGTACGAGCTGTTCCGAGCGGCCGGTTACCCCGAAGTCGAGA
>Ga0190265_10003227_pt1 | contig 11102 bp, 10 predicted proteins | sample Popmic124T_FD_133135 | JGI IMG/M metagenome (GOLD analysis project Ga0190265, IMG submission 133135) | Populus adjacent soil microbial communities from riparian zone of Indian Creek, Utah, USA - 124 T | ecosystem: Environmental > Terrestrial > Soil > Riparian zone | place: USA: Utah | collected...
GACCCCTCGGTCCCAGTAGGCCGCCTCCTCGTTGGTCAAGAGCGAGCGCAGCGGCCGCCACGCAAGTGAAGCTTCGCTTGCGCCTTCATTCTCGCCCTCGCCGATCTCACGGCTGACGAGGCCGCCCTGGCGCGAGCAGATCAGATAGAAAGGATGCTCGGCCGGCGGCGGATCACCGCTGCGATCGCTCTCGAGTCCCATCGGGCGCATGTACGTCCACCCGAGCTCGCGCACCTCGTCGACCATGCGTCGGGTGCGTCGGTCGAGCTCGATCACGGCGCCTCCTGTTTACTGTCCGCGTCGCCGCGAAGCGCCGGCGCCGCGCTGCCAAAAGCGGGATGCGGTACCTCCAGCACCATCGCAGCCAGGTCGGCCTCGGCGGCGTCGCGCCCGCCGTGGAGCAGCGCCAGCATACGGGCCTCGCGAAAGCGCTTCTCGGCCAGGTGATCGATCAGGAAGCCGTGTCCGCCGAGCAGCTGCACGCCGAGGTCGGTGATCTGCGCCGCGGCCGCGAGCGCGGTGAGCCAGGCCTGCGTCGCCCAAAAGCCCGCGTGCAGTTCGCCTGCGTCGAGTGCGCCCGCGGCCTCGCGTACGATCAGGCGCGCGCCATGCAGCTCGGTCGCGGCCACGGCCAGCTCGAACGCGTTGCCCTGGTGGTGCGCCACCGGCTTGCCGAACACGACCCGCTCGCGGGTGTATTCGACCGTGGCGTCGAACGCGGCCTGAGCCACGCCGACTGCGATGGCGGCGCCCCACAGTCGCGCGCGCCCGCGCAGCTGCACGCCCGCTCCCGCGGGCAACGACCACGTCCCGAGGCGGCGGTCGGCGAGCAGCGGCGCCGACACACCGCCCGAAGCACGAAACGCGAGCGCGGGCGACGGCTCGAGCACGTCACGCACATCGAACAGCTGCAGCGTGTCGCCACGGCTCAGCCAGGTGAAACGCAGCCCCGGCCATGAAGCGCCGCCGCGAAGCGCCGGCGCGGTGCCATTGAGAGCAGGCGCCCAGTGCACGCGAGCGCTCTCGACCGGCTCGTCGTCGGCGATCACGCACAGCGCCGCGCCGCCCTCGCCGCGCGCGGCCGCGTCCGCGACCGACGTCGTCAGTTTGGCGTCGGGGCAAACCAGCAATGCGCCCGCGGTAGGCCCGGGCTGATCCGCGCCCGGCAGGCCACCCGCATCGCCCTGCGCGAGTGTCTCGAGCAACACGACCTTCGCCAGGCTGCCGGCGTCCGCACCGTGCAGCCGCGACGGCAGATCGAGCCCGCCCAACGCGAACCCCTCGAGCACCGCACGCACCTCCGCCGGCCAAGCGCCCGCCGCCTCGCTGCGACGCGCCGCGGGCGACAGCACCTCCAGCGCGAAGCGCGCGGCGCTCTGGCGCAGCTGCTCGATCTCCTCGGGAAGGGCGAAGCTCGTCATGGTCCGACCGCAGCCGTGCGCACGACGCTCGCACCTGGATCGCCCGCCCGTCCAGCCCCCGTGCGGTTTCAGACGCCCGCGGGAGTGCAACCTTGCCAAGGTTGACGTCGAGGGTTCAACGGCATCTCCCGCTTGGAGCGGGAAATGCCGTTGGTGTTCGTCGATCGCGCCTGCGGCGCTTCCTCCGTAACGGCGAATCCCCTCGGGTGCGCGGTCGCTCGGCTCGAAAAAGTGGCGACTCGTGGCGATCGTGCGCACGCCTTCGCGCCCCTGGTCGATGCGCGCGAACAGCTCGGGATCGACGACCGGCCCGCTTCGAGGGCTCGTCGCCGGCCGAGCCGGACGACCCTCCTGCGCAAGCGCATTGCATTGCGCATGCGAAGAAGACGTCCGACCCAGTGTAGACGATCCCTCGAAAGGGCTCACTGGCTCGGGGCGCGGCTCCTGCGCGCGACGAGCCACCACGCGGCGCACATCGGCAGCGCGCCGAGCACTGCCATGGCGAGCACCGCGGTCCTCAGGCTGAAGGCGTCCAGCGTCCAGCCGATGATCGGTGCGATCAGCGCATAGCTCCCGCGCCACGCCACCGATTGCAGGCTGAGCACGGTCGCGCGATGGCTGGACGAGGCGATCTCGCGGTTGAGCGCGACCGGAGTGACGATCGAGAGCACGCTGTTCAGCGGTCCCAGCAGGGACATCGCGGCCACGACCCACGGACCGCGTGCCCACGCGAGGCCCGCGTAGGTCACGAGTGCCAGCGCGGGCAACGCGGCCAGCAGCACGCGTTCGCCGCGGGCCAGCCAGCGCGCGGTGTAGTGCGCGGCCACCGCCCCGGTCAGCGCGATGCCGATCGTGACACTGCCGAAGCGGTCGATCGGCAGGTGCTGCGCCGAGAGCACCGGGTCGAAGAGCAGCGAATTCGCTGCGCGCATCAGCACGTACAGCCCGCTGCCGTAGGCGAGGATCGGCAGCACGCGCGGCCTCGCCAGCGCTTCGCGCATCGCGCCGAGCGCGACCGAGCGCGCGCTGTCCGCGGTGGCGCGAGGAGGGTCGCGCAGCGCCGCCGCCGCGGCGACGCCGAGCAACGACAGCGCGCCCGTCACGCCGTAGGTCAGCGCCGGTCCGCCGCTCGGGATCAGCCACAGATCGCTCGCGACCATGGTGACGGCGAATGCGAGGAAGCATGCCGTTCGAATCCGGCCCTCGGCCTGCGCGTAGCGCGACTCCTGGCCTTCCGCGAGCAGCGAGTCGTAGAGCAGCGCCGAGTCCGCACCGCTCAACAGCGCCGTCGACACGGCCAGCGCGAGCTCGGCGACCGCGAAGCTCCAGAAGTCGTCGCCCAGCACGTACCCGAAGCAGCCCAGGGCGTTGAAGGCGGCGCATCCGATCAGCGCGAAGCGCCGGCCGAAGCGGTCGGCGACGATTCCGCCCGGTAGCTCGAGCAGGATCACGCTGCCGTAGTAGATGCTCTTGAGCGCGCCGAACTCGAGCGCGGAGAGCCCGCGCAGCGTGCACACCAGATGGAACATGTACGGCCAGTACAGCGGCGAGTACAGGACCACGTCGAACGCGAGCAGCAGCCGGAAGTTGCGTCGGGCGAGGCTCAAGGAAGTCTCGTAAGACTACGTCGAGAACAACGCTGCGAGCGACCTTCCGACTCTGAGGTATGCTGCGGCTCCGATGGATCTCCTCACCGGGCAAGCACCTGCGCATGGCGGCGCCGCTGGCGATCGGCAAGCCCAACCCGCTGTTCGACCGAGCACCGTAAAGTACTGCGAAGAGCTCTGACGGTCGTGCGACGCGGGCCCACGACGCTGTGATAGACATCAAGGAGGTCGCGGGGCGTTGGCCTGGGCTTCTGCTTGAACGCCGAGGAGATCGCTCACAACATCGCGCACCTGCGAGAGCACCTGTCCGATAGGCGGAACGAACGTGCTTCCAGACGACATAGGCAACCCACTGGACCTCATGCGGCGAGATCAGGCGGTCGCGCGAGAACACCAAGACGCCAGCGCCGAGTTTGCGTGTCTCGCAACGGTCGACGCGGACGGACGGCCGCACGCTCGCTTCGTGACCATTCGCAGGATCGATAGCTTCCACGTGACGTTCTGGGCGAGCGGAACGAGTCCGAAGATTCGTCAGTTGAACACCAACCGAAACTACGCGCTGACTGCCTACTGGCCGACCCTTGCGCGGCAGTATCGACTCGAAGGGGTCTATCACTGGGTCGCGGCGTCGGCGGTTCCCGATGAGTACGCGGCTCTTCCGTGGCGCGCCAAAATTTGGGATTGGTTGCATGAGGAGATGCCCCAGAGCGCGCCGACGCTGGATCGCGGCCACCTCGTCACGAGCTTCGAACGCCGAGGTGTGGAGCTCGAGCGCGCATTCGGAGGACAAGAAGCGGTACCTGCGCCTGCCAACGCAGGCATGGTTCGACTCGAACCTCAGCGGGTCGAGGTTCAGCAGATCGACGCCGAGCGGCGCCTACACGATCGTCGCGTTCTCGTCCGTGACGGAGAGCGCTGGACCCAGGCGGTACTCGTTCCTTGAATCAAGTGCAGTGACCGCCGCACGTGACCGACCGATGGCGGAAGAGATGGACACTACGGCGCATCGATGCCTTTTCGAATGCGATCCGCGGGGGTCGGCAGATTTGCCAAGGTTGACGTCGAGGGTTCGAATCCCTTCTCCCGCTCTACGGTTTAGCCAAGCAGTACCGGCCGGTTACGCGAGGGGCGCGTACCGGCTGGTCGCGCATAGGAGGAGGAGGTTCCACCTGATGGGCCAGTCGAGCTTGGGGATAGCGTTGAGCGCCGGAAGCGCCGCGAGTGAAGCGAGCGCGGTGTCGAGCGCCGCGCGCTTCTCGGAGTGCGAGACGTGCGAGTAGTGCTCGGTAAATCGCCACCTTCCGTACGTACCCGAGACGCGGCGGTCGGCAGATGCCAGGTTGAAGTGCGCTACGGCTCAAACACTGCAAGCAGGGGGGCGTGGTCGCTCAACGACCATGCCTGCTCCGTATCAACGACCGAGCACGACACGAGGCGCATTGACGGCGACGCGAACATCCAATCGAGTTGCGAAGGTCTTGCTTCTGGCTTGTTGTGGTGACGGTACGTTTGAACGACACCTTCGTGTGTTGCCCCGAGGCAGTCGAGCAATCCGAAAGCCTTGATTCGAGCGAACGTCGCGATGTGCGCGTCTCGGTCGGGCGGACTGAAGTGCGGGCTGATGTTCAAGTCCCCCGCCACTACTACCCGGCCCTTGCTACGGGCAACGTCCAGAACCGGCGTAAGATCAGACAAGGTCCGATGTACCGTGCTCGTTGCGTAGGCAATGCCGTTTCGAAGCCGCCGCATGAGCCCATAAGCGCTGACCACTGTAACAGTGCCGAATCCGCTGACTTCAACGTCCGCCGCGACCCAGGCTCCGGGGTGGCTTCGTTCGAGATGCCCTTCTGGAATGTCATCGATGCTAGTCACCGGAACGGTCGGAATCTCGCGCAGCGCCATTCCTTCGTGCGCGACGATGGCTGTGCCCCACTTGCAGTTCCAAACGCGGTGCCACAGGACGCCGGGTCGATCGGGTAGCGGCGCGACCTCCTGCAGTAGCGCGATGTCGGGCTCAAGCGTTTTGAGGAACGCGAGAGCCTCGGCAACGCGCGTACGGTGGTTCAGATTCCAGCTTACCACGCGCATAGTTCCCTCTCCTGATTGCGCGACCAGCGGAGCTCAGTCATCCGCGTCGATTCGAACTCATGCACGCAGCCTAACACGCGCTCACTCGACGACCATCGGCGCATCAAGCGAGACGAGCTACTCCGAGAGTGCTGTCGCGACCGAGTTGTCGCACGCGCCAGCTCTGAGACGAGCGAGCACGGCGACGCGTGATCAACGAGCGCGGCGTCGCCAGTATCCAGGTCGACGTCGCATGTGTGCGACAGCGAGCACCTCGATCACGTCGCCAGCGAGCAAGCGGAACAGCAGAGAGAACGGGAAGCGCCGCAGCTGGGCCCGGCGAACGCTCGGAACTCGCGGGACTCCCGAAAACGCCAGCGGCCGCGCCGCGACGCGTTCCACGCAGACGTCGACAGCGGCGACAAACCGATCTCCGAGCTCGCTGTCGCGCTCCGCGTACCACTTGCGCGCCTCGCGGACCTCGGCGGCCGCTTCGCGCCGGAACCGGACCTTCACTTGGCCAGGAGCTCGGCGCGCAGCTCGGTCCAGTCGATCGCGTCATCCGGATTCGCGTCAGCGCGTGCGATGCGCGCTTCGAGCTCGGCCGCCCAGGCTTGCTCGACCTCGGCTGGGTCGTCAGCTGTGCCGTCGTCGACCGTGGCGATCAGCTCGGTGATTAGCTTGGCGCGTTCTTCGACCGGGAGTTGGAGCGCTTCAGCGAGGATCGAGGCCCGTCTCATGCCGGTAGCCTACTGGAGCCGGGTGGCCCTTGCATCTCGCTCCGAACGGCCTCGCCCATCAACCACTTCCCCAACCATTTGCGCGTGAATCCACGTGAACGAGCGTGGGCGTCGGTTTGCGCAAGTCGTGGAAATGGTTCGATTTCAGTAGGCGATCCGCGGGGGTCGGCAGATTTGCCAAGGTCGAGGTCGAGGGTTCGAATCCCTTCTCCCGCTCTACGGTTTAGCCAAAGCACGTCGGCCGGTTACGCAAGAGGCGCGTACCGGCCGAACGCGCATCAGGAGGAAGAGGGATGTTCCAGTCGAGGTTGGGAACAGCGCGGGAAGCGCTGTGAGCGACGAGAGCGCACTGTCGAGCGCAGCGCGCTTCTCCGAGTGCGAGACGTGCGAGTAGTGCTCGGTCATGCGCTCCGTGACGTGGCCCGTCATGGAGCGAACGACCTCGCCTGATGCGACCTGGCGCAGCAGGTTGTTGAACGTCCGCCGAGCGGTGAGCCTACAATGCGGAAGTGACTTCAGGACAGCCCCGAAGTACAGACCGCACGTGCGCTCGGAATCTGGTCGGAGTCTTCAGACCGCATCGCGCTCTTCGATTCAACGACGTACCTACAGACCGCCGAGCACTCGGCCCAGGTCGAGCGCGACAAGGCTCGATCGGCTAGAAACGTCATTCAAGAAGGGCGCGGTCAACGTTCTGCATTGCTGCACGACTATGGAGATGGGCGTCGATATCGGCGGATTGAGCAGCGTGCTGCCATCTGGCTCTGTGGGCCCAGCTCCCAGCAACATCAGCGCAGCCTGCGGCGATGAACAGCGCACCTGGCGACTACCCTGCGAGCAGCTATGCACCGCGCCAACTGTTGGGTACGCTTGAGGTCCGCAGATGTCATCAAACGAGAAGAAGCACGACTTCGACGAGCCCGAGACGGTTTTGTTGGAGGGCGCTGGTCAAACAGAGCTCGAGGCTTACCCGTTGCGAGGGCGACCGGCATACATCGACGAGCTCAGGCTGGCTGTCCGACTGCCGCGACCGCGCAAGGATTCGCTCTGGGTTCTGGCCAGCGAAGACGGACTCGTAGTGGGGAGGGAGTATCCGATAGCGCAGCTCTGCGTGATCGGACGTGGTGCGAAATGCGACGTCCGGCTGTCGAAGGACTCGGTATCGCGCACTCATGCGCGGATCGAACGGTCCGACGATAGCGTTGCGCTCGTCGACACCAGTTCCACGAACGGCGTACTGCTCAACGGAAAGCGTGTCTCGGGTCAAGCGAATCTCGTGGACGGCGACACGATTCAGGTCTCTCAAACCGTGTTCGAGGTAGTCCTGATGCGTACTGGCGTCTAAGTCTAAGAGGCTGGCGGAAGCGGATGAGCGACCTGCCGACGCATGTCGTCGATGACTGTGCCGACGAGGTCATACGGCAAGGGCGGGTGCGCTTGGTAGCGTCGCACGGTCCGACGGAGAGCCGGGCGGACACGTATTGCATGTGGCCGTCCGCTTGGGGGGCTGACTTGGGTAGGGGAGCACACATGATCGACCAACGACTTACGGGACGGCTGGTTGCCGTCGGCGGCGGTTTGCTCGCGGCTTGGCTTGCGTTGGCAGGCTGCGAGGACACGGACGGTGATTCGGCGATGGAGTCGAGCGCGGAGGATTGGCCGCCGTCGGTCATCGCCGCGCCGCTGCTCAACGTTGCGGCGAACGCTGCGGCGACGCGGTCACCTGTGGATGCGACGCCGAGCCCGGACGGGGATCGTATCTACTACCGGCACCGATCCCGAGAGTCGCCTCGCCGGGGTGTTTCGCGTCCCGCCCGACGGTGGCGACGTCGAGACCCTGGCCACGGGCGAGCCGTTCAGCGAACCTACCGGCGTCGCGGTCACGAACGACGGCACGGTGTACGTGGTGGACGCCGATGCCGCGACCGATGAGCGCGGCGAGGCCGCCGTGATGAGACTGCGCGACGACGAGGTCGAGACCGTCATCGACGGCATCGGAGCGGGCCCCGCCGCGGGCATCGCGGTCACCCTGGACGCGGGCACGCTGCTCGTGTCAGGTCTCGACCCGGAGAGCCGGCGCGACCGCGTCTACGTGCTCGATACGAAGAGCCGGAAGCTCGCGCAGATCGTCGAGCCCTTCGACAGCTTCTCGCGCGCGGCGGGCCTGCACCGCGCGCACGACGCGAACGTGTTCGCCTGGGCCGACAGCGAGGCCAATGACTCGGGCACCGTTTACCGCGTGAGGCTTTGAACGCGGCCCCTGCAGCGCAGGGCGCGAGAACCGGGCGGGCCGTCGCCCGACTCCGAGCGTCTAACGGCTGAGGAAGCCGTCCGCGCGGCCGACCTGCCACAGGTGCCCGTCGGGATCGGCGAACGCGCCGGCGTATCCCCACTGCTGGTTCCCGGGCTCGATGACGACGCGGGCGCCGGCGTCCCGTGCGCGCTGCACGAGCTCGTCGACCTCCGGGTCGCTGGCCAGCCCGACGAGGAGCAGACACTCGTGCGCACCGCGGGGCGCTCGCTTGCGGTCACCGATCACCCAGCCAAAGCCGACGGTCGGGATCAGCATCACGCGCAAGCCGACGCTGATCTCGAACTGCAGCGGCTCGTCGCGCACGGCCACGAACCCAAGCGCGCTGTAGAACGCTTGCGCCTTGTGACGGTCGCGCATCGGCAAGCACACGGTGGCTCGCTCGAGTCTCATCCTTTCACGTAACCGAGCGCCGCGGCGAGCTGGCCGCCCTGCGCTCATCGGATGACCTCGGCTGTCTCGGGGTCGAGCGGAGGCGTCTTGGCGTAGCCGAGCGCCTCGACGATCTTTCCGTGCTCGACCCGGATCAGGGTGACGCCTCGAACATAGCTCCCGTCGGCGAAGCGGTAGCGCCAGCGGTTGATGGCGCGCGCACCGAGGATCGCGACCTCCTCCGTCTCGAACGTCCCGCGCGTGTCACTGACCATCGCCTGCCAGAAGCGAACGTTGTCGTCGAAGCCTTCGACGCGAAGGCCGTCGGGCGCTGGTTGCATGCCTTCCATGACGCAGTGCTCGGCGACCAGCTCCGGGATCAGCGCCGGGTCGCGCTCCCTGAAGGCCGCGATGAATCGTTGCACGACTTGTTCGGTGGTGTTTTCCATGGTCCTGATCTAGGCCCTCGGCTCGCCCCGCACCTTGATTCAGCGTCCGGCATTCTTTGCAGCGATGAGCGCGACGCCCTGTCCGAAGTGCTGCGCGGACTGCGACTGACGGGCGCGATCTACAGCTCGCAGTCTCGACGTTGGCGTCGCTTCTTTGGGCGTCGCTTCTTGGGGAGGCGGCTCCGGTCAGCGTGTGTTCGCACAAGCGATGCGTCCGCGATGGGGGACCGTCGATGGGTGATCGGGGAGTGCTGCGCGCGCGCTCGGCTGTCTTGGCCATTGACAGGGATCGAGTTGCCGTCTTAGTTACCCCGCTAGCCGTGCGCTGCGACTTCACGCGCTCATGGGCGCACGAGGTCGCTGCGCAGAGGCACGCGGAAGGGGAACGGCGTGCAGCGTTCGATCGCACCCACGTTGGTGTTGCTCGTGCTCGCAACGGTTTCGTTGGCGCGCGCTCAGCAGCCCGGCGCCGAGCCGGCGCCGGCGCCGGCAGAGCCCGCACCGGAGCAGGCGCTCGATGATCTCGACGACGGGCCCGTCGAGGAGGCACCGCCGGGCGAGCCGCCCGCGCCCGATCTTGCGTCCGAGCCGCCGGCCGCCGAGCCCGTGCCTAGCGCGAGCCCGCCGGCGGAGGCCGAGCCGCCAGCTGAACCGGTCAAGGTCGGTGAAGTCCCATCTCCAGCCGCCGAGCCCGTAGAGCCGCCGCCCGAAGAGGACGAAGAGCTGGTGGTGACCGGCACGCGCATCCGGCGCACCACGTTCTCGGCCTCGGCGCCGGTCGACATCATCGATCGCAAACAGCTCGAGTACACGGGTGCGAGCAACCTGTCGGACGTGGTCCAGTACCTGACGGTCTCGCAGGGCACGGGCACGCAGGGCGGCCTGGTGTCTGTCGGCACCGTGGCCGTCAACCTGCGCGGCCTGGGCGAAGGCGCCACCCTGGTGCTGGTCAACGGCCGGCGGGTCAATCCCAGCGGCGGCGGGGTCGACACCAACATCGGCGACCTGGCGGTCATCCCGCTCGCGGCGGTCGAGCGCATCGAGGTGCTCAAGGGCGGCGCGTCGGCGCTTTACGGCGCCGACGCGGTCGGCGGCGTGGTCAACATCATCACGCGCAAGAACTTCAGCGGACTGCGCGTGGAGGCCGACGGCCAGAGCACGGAAGAGTTCGACCAGCAGGACTTCACCGGTAGCGCGGCCTTCGGCTCGAACGACGAGCGCAGCCGCGTGCTGATCGCGAGCAGTTACTTTCGCCGCACCGAGTTGACCGCCGACGAGCGCGACTGGACCAAGGGCAAGTACGTGAGCACGCAGGGCTCGCCCGGTGCGTTCGTGTTCGCCAACTCTGCGGGCATGCTCACGGGGACCGGCGCGATGCCGGACCCGGCCTGTGCCGACGTGCCGGGCTCGGCGCCGGCGATGGGCGCCTCGGCGGCGAGCACGATCTGCTCGTTCAACTACCGCAAGTTCTCGAGCCTCGGCGGTAACATCGAGCGCGTCAACTTGCTCGGCACCGCCGAGTACGACCTGACCGATCACACCACCGCGTTCGGTGAGCTGAGCGCGTCGCGGATGCGCGGCGACACCATTGCTTCGCCGTCGCTGCCGCTGCTGCCCTTCCCGCTCGTCCCCGCCGACCACGTGGACAATCCGTTCGAGAACCCTGCCGGGACGCCCACGGCCGTGCTGTGGGTCGGGCGGCCGCTCGGGGCGGCCGCGGGCGCGACTCGCAACCCGGTCGCCGACGACACCTTTCGCGGAGTGCTCGGCATCAAGGGTGACTTCGAGGGCGCGGCTGAAGGGACGCTGTTCGAGTCGTGGGAGTGGGAGCTGTTCTCGATGATGGGCATCAGCCGCTACCGCTACACGTTCCACGACACCTTGCGCGAGCCGCTGCTCGAAGCGCTCAACAGCTGCTCCGATCCCTCGGACCTTTCCGGCTGCTTCAACCCCTTCTACTCGGCCATCGACGGCAGCGGCACGGCCAACTCCGAGCAGGTGATCCGCAGCTTCACGGGCGAGATGATCATCATGAACGATCACGCGCTGCAGACCTACAACGCGGGCATGTCAGGCTCGCTGTTCGAGCTGCCCGGCGGCGATTTCGGGCTGGCCTTCGGCGGCGAGATCCGACA
>Ga0190265_10003229_pt1 | contig 11099 bp, 12 predicted proteins | sample Popmic124T_FD_133135 | JGI IMG/M metagenome (GOLD analysis project Ga0190265, IMG submission 133135) | Populus adjacent soil microbial communities from riparian zone of Indian Creek, Utah, USA - 124 T | ecosystem: Environmental > Terrestrial > Soil > Riparian zone | place: USA: Utah | collected...
AGGATCCTTCACTCCCCGGAGCTCGATGTCGGGGACCTGAGTCCCGGTTCTGGCGACGTGGTCTCGATGGATGGGCACAAAGCCGCCGTCTTTCGGGAGGAGGACGGCTCCATCCGCGCGATTTCGCCTTTCTGTACCCACCGCGGTTGCCAGGTCGAGTTCAACACCGCCGAGCGCACCTGGGACTGTCCTTGCCACGGATCTCGCTTCGATCTGGATGGGCATGTTCTCCACGGCCCGGCGGTGGATGACCTGACCCCGGTCGAGCAGGCGCCGGCCGAGGCGTGACCGGTCCCAAGCGGCCGATTTCCGGCCATGAGGTCATAACATCGACGGCTGATGAGTCGCCTTCTCTCCCTGGTGTTGCTCCTGGTTTTCGCCTGCTCCACCCCAACCGCAGAGACCACGACCACGACCACGACCCCGACCAGCACCGCCGCCGCCACCACCACCGAACCGCCGGTCGAGTGCCCCCCACCGCCGTACCAGGTCGGCTTTCTGCCCGTCGGCGTCGGCTCCGCGGTGCTCGACCCGGGCCAGATCGAGCCCGACGTGTGGACCTCGGTGCCCGGGACGAGCGCCACGCTGTGGGGCCGGGAGGACGGAACGGTGGCGATGGCCCTGATCCGGGGGACGCTCCCGGCAGTGGACTGGCCCGCCGAGAAAGGCGAGGTCACCATCGACGGGACCCGGGGAGTCGCCGGCCCTCATCCCGACGGGACCTGGGTCAGCGGGTGGTTCGAGGCGCCGGGGGAGCGCTGTGACCTCTACACCCTGGTGGTCTACCCCCCGGTCTCCCCGGACGAGGTCGAGCAGGTCATCGAGGGGATGAACCGGGTCGGGGGGTGAGGAGAACGATTGGCGGTCTTGACGGCCTCGGCTCTGATGCGTAGCGTTCCGGCCAGATGAGCCGTAGCAGCACCTCGCAGACCGGTACCACCTGGTGGTGGGCCTGGCGCGCACCGGAGGTGGCTTCGGTCGGATAGTCCCCGCTCTCTGATCACAGACGAACCCATCTCCGGTCTCCGGCGGATGGGTTTCCTGCTTTCTGGGCCCTCTGCCGGATCCGGGTGAGGAGCCCCGAAATGAACCATCTCTTCGACATACCGGCCGATCTGGACACCCCGACTTCGGTGTACCTCAAGCTCGCGCCTCTCGGACCGCGTTTCCTCCTCGAGAGCGTCGAGCAAGGTGACCAGATCGGCCGGTACTCCTTCATCGGCTTTGGCGAGGGACTCGAGGTTCACAGTGACGGCTGGACGATCCACGCAGGAAACACGCGCGTCGAGGCGGACGGGACGATGGAAGGCCTCATGGACGGGCTGCGCAAGATCCTGGCTTCGGCACCGGTGCCCGGCCCGACTTCGAACGCCATCCCTTTCCATGGGGGCCTGGTCGGTGCCATCGGGTTCGACGTGGCGCATCGGCTCGCCGGGCGAACCCCTCCTCGGGGCCCGGCTCCGGAGGTTCAGCTCTATGGGCCCCCGAGTGTCATCGTTTTCGACCATCTGAGCCGGCGCGCCGCCCTCCTCCATGACGGCCCCGACACCGAGCGTCTCGGTCTTCGTGATGAGGTGATGGGTCTGTTGTCCCGTGGCCTGCCCGGCACTGCCCTGGGTGGGGCGTTCAGCCCGCCCCAGGGATCGATGGACCAAGCTGAGTACGAGAGCGTGGTGGAGCAGGCACGTCATCACATCGCCGAAGGCGACGTGTACCAGATCGTGCCCTCGGTGCGGTTCAGCGGAGAGACCGATCTCGACCCGTTCACGGTGTACCGGGGTCTACGCCTCCTCAACCCGTCCCCATATATGTACTTCTGCGACCTGGGGCCGACCAAAGTGATCGGCTCCTCACCCGAGGCCCTGGTCCGGCTTCGGGGAGCGACCGCCGAGCTGCGCCCGATTGCCGGGACCCGGCCCCGCCACAACGACGAGCAACCTGATCGCATCGCCGAGGAGGAGCTGATCGGGGATGCCAAGGAGGCCGCCGAGCATGTGATGCTCGTCGACCTGGCTCGAAACGACCTGGGACGCGTTGCGGTGCCGGGCTCGATCAAGGTCGACCCGTACCGGGCAATCGAGAGGTACAGCCACGTCATGCATCTGGTCAGCGGGGTGAGCGGGATCCTCGAGCCCGGATATGACGCCTTCGATCTATTTGCCGCTGCTTTTCCCGCCGGCACCGTCGTCGGCGCCCCCAAGATGCGGGCCCTGGAGCTGCTGCAGGAGCTGGAGCCGGTGCCCCGCGGCCTCTATGCGGGGACGGTCGGCTACTTCGGTCACGGGGGGAGCATGGATCAGGCGATCGCCATAAGGACCATCGTCATGTCCGAGGGCCGATACAGCTTCCAGGCCGGGGCAGGGATCGTCGCCGACAGCATCCCATCGGCCGAGTGGGAAGAGGTCCTGTCCAAGTCGGGTGCCATGCGCGGCGCCCTCGAGACGGCAGCGAGTGGGCTATGAGCCGGGTCCTCCTCGTCGACAATTACGACTCGTTCACCTACAACCTGGTCCAGGCGCTGCGGATCCTGGGCGCCGAGGTCCTGGTCCGGACCAACGACCACATCGATCTCGACGAGGCGAGGGAGCTCGAGCCGACCCATCTCGTAGTCTCTCCCGGCCCCGGCCGGCCTGAAGCAGCGGGCGAGTCGATGAAGGTGATCGCCGGGTTGCTCGAGGAGATGCCGATCCTCGGCGTTTGTCTTGGCCACCAGGCCCTGGCCGCGACACTGGGTGGCACGGTCGACCACGCCCAGGAGCTGCGGCACGGCAAGGCCTCACCTGTCTATCACGACTCGGCCTCGATCTACGCCGGTCTCCCCAATCCCTTCGACGCCGGCCGCTATCACTCCCTGGCGGTCATGGAGGACGACCTGCCAGAGGACTTGGTGGTGACCGCCTTCACCTCCGACGGGGTGATCATGGGGATCCGTCATCGCTCGTTGCCGGCCGAGGGCGTCCAGTTCCATCCGGAGAGCATGCTCACCCCCCACGGGGAGCTCTTGCTGCGCAACTTCCTCGATATGGGAGGCTTCCAGCGATGAGACAGGTTCTCGACGACCTGTTGCGGGGGACCGACCTCACGACGGATCAGGCCGAGGCGCTGGTGCACCAGCTCACCGGCGGCGAGGTGGAGCCGGCCGCGGCCGGGGCGATCCTGGCCGCCTTGCGGGCCAAGGGGGAGACCCCGGAGGAGGTAAGGGGCTTCGCCAGGGCGATGCGGGCCCTGGCCACAGACCCGGCGATCGACGTCAGCGGTGCGGTCGATGTCGTCGGCACCGGTGGTGACGGATCGGGCAGCCTCAACCTGTCCACCGGCTCCGCCCTGGTCACCGCAGCCAGCGGTGTGCCGGTGGTGAAGCACGGAAATCGATCGATGACCAGCGAAAGCGGAAGCGCCGATGTCCTCGAGGAGTTGGGTCTCCCCATGCCGCTGGACGAGGATCAGGCCCGACGCCTGTTCGCGGCCACCGGTTTCACGTTTCTCTTCGCCCCCTACTTCCACCCCGCGATGGCCGCCGTCGGGCCGGTGCGTCGGGCTCTCGGGGTTCGAACGGTGTTCAACATCCTGGGTCCCCTGACCAACCCGGCGGGCCCCCACCACTTGGTTATCGGGGCGTTCGACGCGGCGGCGGCAAGGCTCATGGCGGGCGCCCTCTCCGGGCTCGACATCGAAAGGGCCTTTGTCGTCCACGGCGCCGGAGGATGGGACGAGCCTTCGCCACTGGGCGAGTTCCTCCTCTTCGACGTGAAGCCGGGTGCGGTCCAGGAGGAGACCCGCAGGCCGTCCGACCTGGGCATCTCCGAGTGCCTCCCTGACGACCTCGCCGGAGGAACCCCGACGCACAATGCAAGGCGCCTCCTGGATGTATTCGAGGGAGAGCACAGCGCGCATCGGGACGCGGTCGTCCTCGGCGCGGCCCTCGCACTGGAGGTCACCGGTCGTGCCGGTGGCCCCGCCGAGGCGGTGGAGCTGGCCGCGTCCTCGATCGACGAGGGCAAGGCGTTGGCATTGGCCAAGGCATTGGAAGAGTTCGGGAGAGGCGAAACCTCTCGATGAGCCTTTTCCTGGAGACGATGGCCGATAGATCGAGGCGCCGTGCAGAAGAGGCAGCCCGTCGCCGGCCACTCCCCGGGCTGCGTCGTTCGGTCCTCGATGGGCCGGGCCCCCGGCCCCTCGGCGGGTTCGGGAAGGTCTTCGACCTCATCGCGGAGATCAAACCCCGGTCCCCATCCGAGGGCAGCTTTCCCGAGAGGGCGCCGGTGACGGCCGCTCTCGGCTACCAACAAGGCGGGGCGGGCATGATCTCGGTCTTGACCGAGCCATCGGAATTCGGCGGGTCGCTGGCGACGCTTCGAGCCGTGAGCGATGTGGTGTCGGTCCCGGTGCTGGCGAAGGACTTCCTGATAGACCCGTATCAGGTGTACGAAGCACGGGCCGCCGGAGGCGACGGTGTCCTGGTGATCATCCGCATCCTCGACGACGACCAGATCAGAGAAGTCCTCGACGCAGTGGGTGAGGCGGGGATGTTCGCCCTGCTCGAGGCCTTCGACCCGGATGACTTGAGTCGTCTGGGCGCCATTTCCTCTGGACGGGACGACTGCCTGGTCGGCGTCAACTGCCGCGACCTGGGCACGCTCGATGTCGCCCCGGACCGGCATGCTGAGATGGCGAGCCTTCTTCCGGCCGGCCCGGTCGCAGTGGCGGAGAGCGGGATGGGTGGCCCCGCCGATGTGGAGCGGGTTGCCTCCTTGGGCTACCGGTCGGCGTTGGTGGGCTCGGCCCTGATGAAATCAGGCGATTCGACCCGGCTAGTCCGAGAGATGGTCGACTCCGGCCGGCGCAGGATGACTGTGACCTCGTGAGTCTCTTCGTGAAGCTGTGCGGGATCCGAACCGAATCGGAGCTGGAGGTCGCGATCGAGTCGGGGGCCGATGCCGTTGGTTTCGTGCTCACGCCTTCGCCCCGGCAGATCCCGATGGCACAGGCGGCTCGGCTCAGGAGGCTCCTGCCCGGGAATGTGCTTGGTGTGGCCGTCTTCCACGATCCGTCCCCTGAGCTGCTGAGACTCACCGAGGAGGAGATGGCGCCCGACCTCTTCCAGTCCGAGCTCTCCACGCTGGTTGGGCTCCCGCCGGACCGGCTCCTGCCCGTAGTGGTCGAGGGCCACGGTTTGGAGCGGGACCTGGAGCTCGCCGTGAACGCGGCTGGCCGGGAGCTGGTCCTGGTCGACAGCGCCGCCCGGGGCGGCACCGGCCAACGCCCCAGTTGGGAGCGTCTGGGTGCCTTGGCCATTCCCGGGAAGATGATCCTGGCCGGTGGCCTCGACCCGGAGAACGTGGGCGGGGCGGTTCAGATTGTCGGGCCATTCGGCGTCGATGTCAGCTCGGGCATCGAGCGATCCCTCGGGGAGAAGGACCCGGAGCGGATGAGGGCGTTCGTGGCGGCTGCGCGGGAGTCTGTTTCCTCCCCCACAACATCGAGGCAACCATGAAGACGACCGGAAGTGCAACAGGGCGCTTTGGCCGCTTCGGCGGGCGCTACGTGCCCGAGATCCTGATTCCGGCGTTGACCCGGCTCGAGGAGACCGCACGATTGCTCCTCGACGACCCGGGTTTTCTCAACCTGTACGAGGACGAGCTCTCGTCCTGGGTAGGCCGCCCTACCGCCCTCACCCACGCCTCCCGGCTCGGTGAGAGCTGGGGAGGTGACCTCTGGCTGAAACGAGAGGACCTGGCGCACACCGGGGCCCACAAGATCAACAACGCGATCGGCCAGGCCCTGCTCGCCCGGGAGATGGGGGCGGCGCGGGTGATCGCCGAGACCGGGGCCGGTCAGCATGGGGTGGCCACCGCTGCCGCATGTGCCCGTCTCGGGCTCGATTGCACGGTCTACATGGGAACGGTCGACATCGAGAGGCAGGCGCCGAATGTCGAGCGCATGCGTCTCCTAGGGGCGAAGGTCGAGCCGGTCACCTCGGGGGACGCCACCCTCAGGGCCGCGATCAACGAGGCCCTTCGAGACTGGGTGAGCCGCCCTGAGACCACCTACTACCTGCTCGGCTCGGCGGTGGGCCCGCATCCCTATCCATGGCTGGTCCGTGAGCTCCAGTCGGTGATCGGCAGAGAGGCACGCCGCCAGATGCTGGAGCGAGCCGGTCGTCTGCCCGATGTCGCCATCGCCTGCGTCGGCGGCGGCTCAAATGCCATTGGGCTGTTCTACCCACTGCTCGACGATCCGATAGACCTGATCGGGGTGGAGGCCGGTGGGACCTCCCCCGACCTAGGGCACAACGCCGCCACCATCGGGCTGGGCACCCCGGGTGTGCTCCATGGCAGCTTCTCGTTCCTGCTCCAGGACGAGCATGGTCAAATCCAGGAGACCCACTCGGTGTCGGCCGGGCTCGACTACCCGGGGGTCGGCCCGGAGCATTCCTGGCTCTCTGAGACCGGCCGCGCCCGTTATGAGAGCGCCACCGACGAGGAGGCCCTCTCCGCCCTCGACGAGCTGGGGCGACACGAGGGGATTCTTCCCGCCCTGGAGTCCAGTCACGCGCTGGTCGGCGCCAGACGGTGGCTGGCGGCCAATCCGGGCTCCACCGTTCTCGTCGGCCTCTCCGGGCGGGGCGACAAAGACATCGACATCCTCAGGGGGCTGGACCGATGAGCTCGAGGCTGGTCGGGGCGGCCGCACTGGAACGGAGGCTGGCCGGGGGGGAGACGGCCATCGTCCCCTACCTCACCGGTGGTTATCCGTCGATGTCGACATTTCAGGATTCGCTCCGAGCCCTGTCGGGCGACTCGATCGCCGTCGAGATCGGCATCCCTTTCTCCGACCCGATGGCGGACGGCGCCACGATCCAAGAGTCGAGCCGCAGCGCCTTGGAGTCGGGGACAACCCTCGACTCGATTCTCGATGCCATCGAGGGTCTGGCCCCGTTGCCATCGGAGCTGGTGGTCATGAGCTATCTGAATCCGCTGCTGGCATACGGCTTCGACTCCCTCATGCCCCGGCTGGCCAAGGTCGGTGTCTCGGCTCTGGTCGTGCCCGATCTGCCTCTCGAAGAGTCGGGCGACCTCGGTGCGGCAGCAGTTGACCATGGCATCGGCATCGTTCAGCTGGTCAGCCCGGTCACCAGTCAGGATCGCCTGGCCGCTCTTGGGCTGGCCTCTGAGGGATTCACCTATGCCGTCACCATGACCGGCACCACGGGCGGCGACATCGGGTCCGGTGAGGATGTCGCCGTGTACCTCGACCGGGTGCGAGGCGCTTCCAGACCACCGGTGTTGGCCGGGTTCGGGGTGCGGACCGCTGGACAAATACGCTCCCTGGCCCCACATTGCGACGGAGTGATCGTGGGCAGCGCCCTCGTCGAAGTCCTGGCAAATGGGGGAGACCCGGTTGCGTTCCTGCAAGGGCTGCGCTCGTGATCGCCACGCTCTCCACGGGCTGCACTTTGGGCGAGAAGGCCGCGATCCTTCGTTTCATAGAAGGCCACGGTCTTCGAGTGCATGTCGGTGAGGCGGGGGCAGTCACCGTGGTCAGCATCATTGGGGACCCGGAACCGGGGATGGGCGAGAGCATCGCCGCTCTGCCCGGGGTCGAAGCGGTCAGCCTCGATGCACCCCGTTATCCCTTCGTGGCGCGTGAGGCGCGCACTGAGCCGAGCACCGTCAAGGTCAGAGATGTGGTCATCGGGGGCGGCGGGGTGGTGGTCATCGCTGGGCCGTGCTCGGTGGAGTCCGAGGATCAACTCCTCACCATCGCCCGCTCGGTGGCCAAAGAGGGTGCCGTCCTGCTGCGGGGCGGGGCCTTCAAGCCGCGAACTTCCCCATACAGCTTCCAAGGGATGGGCGAGCAGGGTCTGGAACTGCTGGCCGTGGCCCGGGCTGAGACCGGGCTCGGAGTGGTGTCGGAAGTGGTCGCCCCTGAGGACATCCCGTTGATGAACGGGTATGTGGACATGCTCCAGGTGGGGAGCCGAAACATGCAGAACTTCCGTCTTCTCTCCGCGGTGGGCGAACAACCCCGCCCGGTCCTCCTGAAACGGGGCTTGATGTCGACCATCGAAGAGATGCTGCTGGCCGCGGAGTACATCGTCGGCGCCGGCAACCCGAGGGTGGTTCTCTGCGAGCGAGGCATCCGCTCGTTCGAGACCGCGACGCGTGGGACCCTGGACATCAGCGCGGTGCCCGTGCTCAAAGAGCGGTCACATCTGCCTGTCATCGTCGATCCCAGTCATGCAGCCGGCAAGAGGTCTCTGGTCCCGAGTCTCTCTGCGGCCGGCGTCGCCGCCGGCGCCGACGGGCTCCTCATCGAAGTGCACAACCGGCCGGAGGAGGCGCTGAGCGACGGTCCGCAGAGCCTGACCCTGGAAGGCTTCGCCGCCACCATCGAGACGGTGGCCAAGATCGCCCACGCCCTGGATCGCCCCCTCGCCAAATTGGGGTGAGAACGGGCGTCACGCGCCTTGTCTCACCCCAATTTCGCAGTTACGGAGTGGTCTCCGTCGACGCCTCCTTGAACATCTCCCCGATGGCGGCGACGCTGCCCAGGACACCACTGGTGTCGAGCGGAAGGAAGATCTTGGTGGCCTGTCCGTTGGCCACCTGCTCCAGCGCCTCCAGATAGCGGATGGCGATCAGGTCGGGAGTCGGGTCACCGTTATGGATGGCCGTGAACACCCGCTCGATGGCCTGGCCTTCGCCCTCGGCCACCGTGAGCAATTGATACTGCTCGGCGTCGGCGACACGTTTGATCGCCTCCGCCTGCCCGGTGGCCTCGAGGATCTGGCTTTGCTGGATCCCCTCGGCGCGCAGGATGGCGGCTGCCTTGCCGCCTTCGGCTTCGGTGACCTGGGCCCGCCGATCGCGCTCCGCCTTCATCTGACGATGCATGGCGTCAGTGACGTCGGCCGGCGGCTCGATCCGCTGCAACTCGACCCGGACCACGCGAACACCCCACTTGTCCGTGGCGTCATCGAGGATCTGGCGCAGCTTGGCGTTGATCACCTCGCGCGAGGTCAGGGCGGCGTCGAGGTCGAGGTCGCCGACCACATTTCTCAAGTTGGTCTGGGCCAGCTTGGTGGCGGCCAGGATGAAGTTGCCCACGTTGTACTGCAGCTTCACCGGGTCGGTGGCCTCGTAGTAGATGACGGCGTCGACCGTCACCACCACGTTGTCCTTGGTGATGACCTCCTGAGGCGGCACGTCGACGACCTGCTCTCGCATGTCGACCTTGGTCAACCGCTTGACGAAGGGCAGCACCCACCTCAAACCCGAGTCCACCGTCCGTTGGTAGCGCCCGAGGAACTCGATGAGCCCCTTCTCGAACGGCCGCACCACCCGGAATCCGGCGGCAGCGATGAGGATCAGCACCACCGCCAGCACGGCGAACAGCACGATCACAGCTTCCATTGTCTCTCCTTTCGCATAAACCTGTCCTGGCTGTCTCTCACGTTTCGGTCTCCAATGGCTCTACCACGAGACGCGCACCCCGGACATCGGTCACCACGATCTTCTGACCGGCCGGCACCGCTTGGGGAGCGGTGGCACGCCATTCCTCGGTTCCGACCCGTACCATGCCGCTCCCGCTCACCGAGTCGATGTCGTCGATGACGATGCCCTCCAACCCGATCCAACGGTTGGCCCCCACCCTGGGCTGCTCGCCCTCATCCTGACGTGAGATGAAGCGACGCAAGTAGGCCAGGGCGAACACCGAGACGCCGAAGAACACCAGCCATTGCGCCAGGACCCCGGTGCCGGCCCAGGCCAGGATTGCGGCGGCGCCGGCTCCGATGGCGAAGGGGAGCAGGAAGAACCCGGCGGTGAATATCTCCCCGATTCCCATCACGATGGCGAAGATGGTCCACAACCATCGCCAGACTTCATTGTCCACGTCGTTACCTCCTTGTCCGGCAACGGCGACGGCGGCGATCACCGCGCCCATACCAACCCCGTACAAGATCAGGTCTCGCCTGGTCTTGCGTGTCATTTTCGCTTCTCCGGTCTGCACCTCGCTCCAGGTAGCGGTGGAATGGCGCCGGACCCGGTAGGCGGCGGCCCAGCTCTCGGCGAAGGCGGCCGGGTCGTTGCCGACCACGTCCTGGGTGCTTCGCCCGTCCGCCCTGGCCAGGGCGAGGTGCTGTTCGAGCTCGGCTCGCATCTCCGATACGGCCGCCCTGGGCACTCCAGTCTCCAGCCAGTAGCGCTCGATGCTGTCCACGACATTGGCCCGATCAGTCACCATCGTCTCCATTCAGGACTGCGTCGACCGAGTCACGGAACTCCGACCAGTCGTGACGCCATTGCTCGAGGGTGACTTGCCCGGGTTTCGACATCCGGTAGTACTTGCGGGCGGGGCCTTCGCTGCTCTGCACGAGGTAACTCTCGATCATCCCCTGTTTCTGGAGGCGGGAGAGGAGGGGGTAGATGGAACCCTCACTGGCCAGGGTCAACCCCCGGGCCCGGAGCTTGCTGACCATCTCGTAGCCGTAGGACGCCTCTTCGTCGATTATCGACATGAGACACATGTCGAGAACCCCATGGAGGAGCTGTGTCCCTCGATCCTGTCCGGTACTCCTAGGTACCATGTTTCACACACTACCAGGCCCCGCCCGGAAGTGCAACTTACCTGAGGTACGTGGCGCCATATATGGCGCTACGAGGACAGAGAAAGGGCTACGAACCCCAGTCCCGGCGTTCTTTGTCCGTCTAGCGCCACTATTGGCGCCACGTACCTCAGGTAAGCGGTCGGAGGCTGTCCCGGATCTCGCGGAGGAGGACTACCTCTTCGGTGGGCTCTTGGGGCGCATCTTCCTTCTGGGCCTTCATCCGGTTGTAGGCCTTGACCACGAGGAACATCACGAAGGCGACGATGATGAAGTTGATGATCGCCACCAGGAACGCACCGACCCGGATGTCGGCCACCACCCAGTCGGCGAGACTGTCGACGGTGAAGATCTTGGCGATGATCGGGTTGATGATGTCGTTGGTCAGGCTGGTGACGACCGCGGCGAAGGCGAGGCCCAGCACGAAGGCGACGGCGATGTCGACCAGATTTCCCCGGTTGATGAAGTCCTTGAACTCCTGGATCATGAC
>Ga0190265_10003230_pt1 | contig 11098 bp, 9 predicted proteins | sample Popmic124T_FD_133135 | JGI IMG/M metagenome (GOLD analysis project Ga0190265, IMG submission 133135) | Populus adjacent soil microbial communities from riparian zone of Indian Creek, Utah, USA - 124 T | ecosystem: Environmental > Terrestrial > Soil > Riparian zone | place: USA: Utah | collected...
GGCAGCGGGAGCACGCGCTCGGGAGCATCGAAGCGGACGCTGAGCGTGCGACCGTCGTGCGCTTCCACGATTCCCAGGTCGCCGTTGAAGATCCCGAGCTCGTAGTCGTTGCGCGTCTGGATCACCTTGTCGCCGAGCGAGATCGGAGCCGCGTCCGCGGCCTTGGGATTCAGACGCTGCTTCAGGCGCGCGTTCAGCGACTCGCACGACAGCTCGGTGCGCGCGCGCAGCGGCACCAGCACCTGCTGGTCGCGGATCGGATCGGTGCCGTAGCGCGCGGGCAGGCGCTGGGTCATCAGCTCCAGCACGGTGTCACGAATCTGTGTATCGTTCGCGCGCTCGAGCATGAAGAAGTCGGTCGCGCGCGCATTGTCGACCGCGAGCGGCTCGCCGCGGCGGATGCGATGACAGTTGCGGATGATCCAGCCCTCGTCTTGGCGCTTGATCTGATCGAGCTCGGCCCACGGAACGCGACCCGAGCGGATCACGTCCGCCAGCACGTTCCCCGGTCCCACGGCCGGCAGCTGGTGCATGTCGCCGACCAGGATCAGCCGCGCGCGATCGGGTACCGCGTCCAGCAGGCGCGCCATGAGCGGCACGTCGATCATGCTGACCTCGTCGAGCACCACCAGGTCGGCTTCCAGCGGACGTGCCGCACGGCGCGCGAAGCGAAACCCGCCGCCTTCGAAGACCGGCTCCAGCAAGCGGTGGATCGTCTGCGCCGGGCGGCCCGTCTGCTCGGTGATGCGCTTCGCCGCCTTGCCGGTCGGCGCGGCTAGCGCCACGCGCGCCTCGGGAAAGGCGTCCAGAATACGCCTTATGGTGTAGGTCTTGCCGGTGCCGGGGGGTCCCGTGAGCACGAATACGCCCTGGGTGAGCGCCTGCTCCAGCGCGCGGGCCTGGTCGGGTGCCAATCCCTGCGGATCGAAGCCGTGTGCTCCCCCGCGCGGACCGGCCAGCGCGCGCAGACGCCGCGCGATCTCGACTTCGGCGCGAGCATGCGCTTCGAGCGCGACCGAGTCGCCCGCGCGCACGCAAGCTCCTTCGGCGATCGTCGTCTCGGTCGCCAGGACCGCGCGCTCGGGCGGCACGTCGGCCAACTCCGACACTTGTTCGTGTAGGACGTGCAGCGGCAGGCAGGTGTGGCCGTGCGCTTGCGCCTGCGTCTGCAGCACGTGGAGCACCGCTGCGCGCACGCGCCTTGGGTCGTCGCGCGCGATGCCGACGTTGCGCGCGATCGCATCGGCGGTGACGAAGCCGATGCCCCGAATCATCCCGATCAAGCCGTACGGATCGGTCCGCACGAGCTCGGCCGCGTGCGCGCCCAGGCGCTGGCTCAGCTGCGCGCGCACCCGCTCGGAGATTCGCGCGCCCTGAAGTGCCGCGGTCAGCGCCACCTGCTGCTCCTCGTCGGCCTCGAGCGCGCGCAGCTGCAAGGACAGCTGCTCGGCGAGCTTGGGACGGAGACCGGTGATCTCGCGCGCCACACGCGCGGGATCGGTGCGACAGATCTCGAGCGTGTCGCTTCCATACCGATCCACCAGGCGTCGCGACAGCTCGGGCCCGATGCCCGTCGCGTGCTGCATCAGATAGGCTCGGATCCCACCCGCGTCGCGCGGACGAATCGGCAGGTACGACGAGAACGCGAACTGGCGACCATGCCTCGCATCGTCCACCCAACGGCCCGCGAGCTGGTACACCACGCCGACCTCGGGCCGGCGCAGCGCTCCCTTGACCACGCTCCCGTCGGCCAGCTTCCCGATCAGAAAGCCATTCTCGTGAAAGCGCACGTGCGTCAGCACACCGCGCAGCTCCGACTCGGTCTGCATCGCGCTCCCACACTACCCAGCGCCGCGCCCCGCAGCAAAGCGCAAGCGCCGCGCGTGCGGCGAGCGCGCCCTCCATCCTGGACCGCGAGCGCGCGCAACCGATAGACTCCGCGCCGCACCGTCGCTGCCGCGTGGCGACGCACCTACGCAAAGTCACCAAGGAGACCGCATGTCCGAGCCATCCGAAGACGACGACCAGCTCAAGGCCGAGCTCGAGCGCCTACGCGCCGAGAACGCCCGCCTCAAGCGCGCCGACAGCGGTGGCCTGCGTCTCAAAGTCAGCGGCAAGGGCGCGGTCTCCGTCTACGGCCTCGGCCGCTTCCCCGTCACGCTGTATCAAGAGCAGTGGACTCGCCTGCTCGACTTCGCCGAAGAGATCCGCGGCTTCATCCGCGAGAACAAGGGCTCGCTCAAGGCGAAGGAGTGAAGCGGGCGATCCGCTTCGGCTCACTCGACGACTGAGCCGCGCTACGCGCAGCCGGTGGAGTACGCGAAAACGTCCGGGCATTCTCGTACCGGACGTGTTTGAAGGCGGTACCCGTCGCCTTCGAGATTGGCGTATCCATGCCGCATCGAGAGTCGGCGCCCTTGATTCGCGAAGGCGCGTGATCAATCCGGCACAGCCGTGAGGGATTGACCGATCTCGAGCGGTGCTTCGCTCGGGCAACCCGATGCGCGGGCTTTCCGACACCGCCATACGACGTGCTCCGCCGAGCGGCAGGAAAGTTGCAGCTCTCGTCTTCCGAGGCGCATGGTCGCGGATACGTCGCGAGCGCGCGCCGGAGGAGGACGACGGTCATGACACGCATCCTTGCAGGCGCATTATTGACGATCCTTGTCGGATCTTCCCAGCTGGCTGTCGCCGACTCCTTCAGCGGCTGCAGCGTATCCGAGCCGCAGCTGGTTCAGTTTCCGACCGCGACCTTCACCGACAGCGCCTTCGTATTCGAAGCATGCGGCTTCTTCTGGTCGGTCGACCCTTCTTCCACCGACAGCGAGACGGCACGCGACCTGGCGCTCGAGGCGTTCACCAGCGACAGAACGATCGGCGTCCAGTGCGGTGCGACCGGGATCGCCTGCAGCTCCCAGAACCTCGCCGTCTTCGACGATGGCCTTCAGGTCACCCGACAAGTCTTCGCGCTCGACGGAATCTCGCTGGGTGCACTGGTCGAGCCTCCCGAACCAGAGATTCCGAGCGTTCCCACGGATCCAGGCGTTTCTGGGACTCCAAGTGTTCCGGTGGCGCCACCTGTTCCGGGAACTTCAGTGTCTCCGGGGATATCGGACGGCCCGGTGACTCCATAAGCTCAGGGCTCCAAGCTCCCTGCAGCTGACGCGCAGCGACGACCCCTTCGATCGCTGCGAGCTACCGCTTGTCCTGAGCGATAGACGACTTTCTATCGCTCACTTTTTGGGCAATTTGTGAGCGATAGAAGGAGAATCTATCGCTCATGGTCTGGGTCTGGGAGCAGTTCGAGTGGCCGCATTTTCGCTGGTCCCCGGCTCGCATGTCGCGAGCCGAAGAGGAGTTTCGGATGGGGGCCGGGATCATCCTCGGCGCCATCAGCCACTTGAACGTCGAAAGCCGGAATCTCCTCACCACACCATCGAGCTCTCCGGCGACAGCACGCCGCGACCTCGCGGACATGGTGGACAAGGGAGCTCTGACGCGTACGGGTGAGCGTCGCCATACCCCGCCGCGGTGACCATCGACGCTACAGGAAGAGTCATCCGCGGTTGAGACGCTCCTGAGCAACGCGGCTCGGCGAACGCTTCCTTCCGCACTGCTCATCGAATGTCGCGGGCACCGGCGGTGTGTGGAAGGCGGCTGAGGTCTGCAACCACGGCCCATTCGATCGCCGCGAGCTACCGCAAAATCTCGATCGGCTCTTCGGCCGAGACGACGCGAAGCAGCCATTCGGGCGACGCATAGCGACGGCGCGGATTCGCATCCAACGCCGCCAGCACATCCGGCCAAAAGGGCTGCCTCTCGTTGATCACGAGAGAACGACCCTCCCGGAACTCGAGCGCCAGGCACATCGTATCTCCAACGAAGTCGTCGGTCTTGAAGGCCGCGGCGCTGGTGATGTGTGCGTACTCGAGCATCGTGCCATCGGGAAGCTCGAGGCCCTCGGGCCAAGGCACGAGCTCGGGTCCCGTCTTCTGCTTCGCCTTGATTCGGCTCACGATCGCTCGATTGATGCGATCGATCCAGCTCGTCATGCGTCGACCCACTCGAACTCGGTGACGAAGTCATAGGCGGCCTCGCCCGCGCTCTCACCGACCATACCGCCGATCCATGCGCCGCCGAAACCGCCCGCAATTCCACCGACCAGGCATGCTCCACCGGTAGTGATCTGACCGACCCACGGGATGACCAACGATGGAGAAAGGATGCTGGATAGCGCTGCGCAGCCAGCCCAGGCGCCACCCCAACCACCCAACGCCGCACCACCAAGGGTGCCCGCTTGCGTTGCGGATACTCGCGCCCGGTCCTCCGCTTCAGCGGAAGCGATGATCACAGCCGAGAATCCAAACTGTACGACGATCGTCGTAGGCCCACCCATGCGAACGACAGCCGCGAAGCGATTCACCGATCCTCGCGTCTTTCCCACGCTGGAGAGAACGGCGGTGAGGCTGCCCTTTTTCCGCAGCAATTGGTCCAAGGTCGGCAGCTTGTCCGCGGGTTTCAAGATTTCCGAGTAGAGGCGACCGAATGGACTGAGGCGCTTCCGCATCTCGAGAACCATTCGATTCCGTTGGCCTTCGACCAAATACTTGGCTTCCTCGTAGAGCACATTCCCGCGCCGAACGAGTGCCTCGCTCTGTTCCGTCAAGGCCGTGTTCACGGCGTTGTAGGACTTTCGAACGAACGAATCCCACGTCAGATTCGATCCAATCCCGAAGCTTGCGTTCGCCACGCTAGAAGCCGCGTGACTGTAGAAGAACTCCTCGTCCATGTGATCAGGTGCCAAGCTGACTCCTCAGTGAAAGATCGCGCTCCAGCTTAGCAACGTCGCAAGTGTATCGGTGGACTGTGTAAGTCTCGATCCGGGATGACGATCGATCGTCGGGGACTCGAATGCATCGCAGCCAGTCTCGGGGCAAAAGCCTAAGCATTGCTAGGCGACAACGGAGATGAGCGCTCGAGCCAGCGCCGTCCCAGCCGGCAGGGCCGGCAAGTATTCGAATCGTCAGCGGCGCAAGCGCCTTTGGGCGCAGCGGCTACGCCGCCCAAGCCTCGATCCACATCCGACCTGGAGCCCTGCGCAATCAGCTGCCCCCTTTGGTGCCCGCTATCCGGTGTCGATGAGATCGGGACAGATGGTGTAGAACCGTGCCACATGTTCCCAGAAGGTCCGGCCGATCGACAGCCGCCTCCTGTTGCCCCTGAGCTCCTGGCATTCGAAAGGCTGACATGATCCACGACCCGGCAAAGGCCCTCGCAAGACTCGAAGCAGACCTCTGGCACGCGGCCGACAACCTGCGCGCCAACTCCAAGCTCACCTCCAGCGACTACTTCATGCCGGTACTGGGCGTGATCTTCCTGCGTCACGCGGCCAATCGGTTCATCGCAGCCACGCAGCAGATCAAGGCGGACCAGGCGAGCGGCAAGATGCCCAAGCGCAAGGTGCGGCCCGAGGACTACATCTCCCGGCGTGCCCTCTACCTCCCGGAGCAGGCGCGCTACGACTGGATCATGCAGCAAGCCTCCGTCAGCGGGACGGACCTGCCCAAACTGGTCACCGAAGCCATGACCGCCATCGAAGATTCATTCGAGCCGCTGCAAGGCGTGCTGCCCAAGGACTACGGCATTTTCGAAACCAAGGTACTCGAAGATCTGCTGCGAGAGTTCAACAGCGAGCAGATCCAGCAAGCCACGGGTGATGTCTTCGGTCGCATCTACGAATACTTCCTGGCCGAGTTCTCCATCCAGAAGGCACACGACAACGGCGAGTTCTTCACGCCGTCCTCGATCGTGCAGACCATCGTCAACGTCATCGAGCCCAACCATGGCACCGTGTTCGATCCCGCGTGCGGCTCAGGCGGCATGTTCGTGCAGTCGAGCCACTTCATCGAGCACGAAGGCGGCGACACCGCGAAGAAGGTCGTCTTCTACGGTCAAGAGAAGAACCACGACACGATCCGCATCGCCAAGATGAACCTTGCCGTGCACGGGCTGGAGGGCAAGATCGCCGAAGCCCTCACCTACTACCAAGACGAGCACACCCTCGCCGGCAAGTGCGACTTCGTCATGGCGAATCCGCCTTTCAACGTGGATCTGGTCGATGCCGAGCGCATCAAGGGCGACGTGCGCCTACCCTTTGGCCTGCCCGGTGTGAACAAGAAAAAGAAGGTCGGCAACGGCAACTACCTCTGGATCTCCTACTTCTGGAGCTACCTGAACGAGCGCGGCCGCGCCGGCTTCGTCATGTCCTCTCAAGCATCCAGCGCCGGACACGGCGAGAAAGAGGTGCGGCGCAAGATCGTCGAGACGGGCGACGTGGACGTCATGATCTCGATCCGCTCCAATTTCTTCTACACGCGCAGCGTTCCCTGCGAGCTCTGGTTCTTCGATCGCGACAAGCCCGCCGATCGCAAGGACAAGGTCTTGATGCTCGACGCGCGCAACGTGTATCGCAAGGTCACGCGTAAGATCAACGACTTCTCGCCCGAGCAAATGCAAAACCTGGCGGCGATCGTCTGGCTTCACCGCGGCCAACGCGAACGATTTATCGCATTGGTGAAAAGCTACCTCGCTCGCGTGTGCACCGAGAGTGCAGCCGTTCCAGAAGAACTGGCTCCATTCGATACGATCCTCGCAGACCTTCGAAAGCGGTTCGATGCGCTCGCAACGGTCGTGGCCAAGCACACCGAGATCGACGCGGAGAAGAAGCAGGTTCTCAAGGATGCGATCAGCGAGCTGGGTGAAGCGGCGCCCCCATATGAGGCGGATGCAAAGAAGCTAATCGAAGTCCTAGCTGCCTTTGTCCGAAAGTACGGAAAATCACAGCCCGCGAAGAACGAAGCACAACACATCGCGCGCCAGGCGTTCGACCCATGTGCAGAGGCGATTCGCGGGCTGATCAAGCAGGTGGATTTGCTGTACAAGCTCGCTGCACGCATCGCGGATCAAGGGAATGCACTCGCATCGGACGAGGTGATCTCCGCTGTTTACGACCGTCGCGCCACGAGTCGTCTGCTGAAGAAACTAGACGAGCAAAGGAGGTGCGCAGTCGAGCAGCTAAAGCATGTCGCCTACTTCCACCGCCAAGTGGCCTGGCTGCAGGACCGCTTCCCTGAGGCTGAGCTGCAACCCGTCCCAGGACTCGTCAAACTCGTGGACCGCAACGCTATCGAGGCCACCGACTGGAGCCTTACACCAGGCCGCTACGTCGGTGTCGCGCCTCTGGAAGAAGACGAGGACTTCGACTTCGAACAAACCCTCCGCGACATTCACACAGAACTCGCGGGTCTCAATGGAGAAGCGGCGATATCAGCCGCCAAGATCCAGGAGAACTTCGAGGTTCTCGGAATATGAAGCGCCCTGGTTGGCTTCTACGACCGCTCGGAGAATGCGTGAAATTCCTTTCCGGTGGCACACCTAACAAAGCCCGTGCGGAATTTTGGGAAGGAGATTCCATGGGTCAGCTCTGGCGAGATGACAGAAGAGCGGATTCATGACACAGCGTTACACATCAGCGAAGAAGCAGCGCGTGACGGAAGCAAGCTCATACCTGAGAACACGATTCTGGCTGTAGTTCGCGGAATGTCACTTGCCAAGGAATTTCGCATTTCCATTACAAAGCGTGAGGTCGCCTTCAATCAAGACTTAAAAGCTTTGGCATGCACACCAGAGATTGATCCGGAGTTTATTTTTTATTCGCTCTTGGCCCACCGTAACCACATCCGAGATCTTGCAACGGAAGCATCGCACGGAACAAAACGACTTGAGACTGATGTACTGGCAGCGTTTAGGATCCCAATTCCAAAGGACGGGAATCTTCAACGACGTATAATCGACATTCTCGTAGCTTACGATGATTTGATTGAGAACAACCGGCGGCGGATGGTGTTGTTGGAGGAGGCGGCGCGGCAGCTCTACCGCGAGTGGTTCGTCCGCCTCCGCTTCCCCGGCTACGAGCACACCCCCATCACTGACGGTGTGCGACAAGGCTGGGAACGTGTGCCTCTAGGTGACCGAGTAACACTCAATTATGGCAAGGCATTGAAGGCGGAAAATCGAGCCGACGGACATATTCCGGTGTATGGCTCAAGTGGAATCGTTGGATTGCACGACACGTCACTTGCCACGGCTCCGGGAATAGTCGTTGGCCGTAAGGGTAACGTTGGCAGTGTGTACTGGTGCCCAAACAACTATTGGCCAATTGACACTGTGTATTTCATTGGTCCGGATACAAGCAACTTGTGGCTCTTTTTCGCACTTCAGCATTTGCACTTCATCAACACTGACGTGGCGGTTCCCGGACTAAACCGAGACGTAGCCTACAGCCGACCATTGCTAATACCCAAATCGAGCTTTGTTCGTGACTTCCTTCTCAACGCAGAACCAATGTTCCAGCAAATCGCCAAACTCGATCAGATGAACCAGAAGCTTCGCGCCGCTCGAGACCTGTTGCTGCCTCGCCTGATGAGCGGGGAGATCGCAGTTTAGGCCCGTCTCCTATTTCTGGGAAAATCCCTTGCCAGGGGATTTTCCCAGAAATAGAGTACGGGGCGTGGCAGAGCAGATCGGCCAGCTCGAGGCGCAATTCCTGGCGTATGCGCAGATGCGCCGGTGGACCAAGGTACGCACAGGTGACCTGCGAAAGCCGCTCCGGTTGAGCGCCGATCAGGAGCGCAAGCTGCTGAGCCGGCTGGCGCAGAGCGGCATGATCGCGCGGGTCTGGCGCGGACTTTACCTGGTTCCACCGACCCTGCCTCTCGGCGGGAAGTGGAGCCCCGACATCGGTCTGGCGCTAGCGACGCTGATGGAGGCGCACGATGGGCGCTACCAGGTCTGCGGGCCCAATGCATTCAACCGCTACGGCTTCGATGAGCAGATTCCCAATCGGGTCTACGCCTACAACAACCGCCTCTCCGGAGACCGGCGGATCGGTGCGCTGGAGCTGACACTGATCAAGGTCGCGGACTCGCGCCTCGGAGCGACGGAGGTCGCGCGGAGCACAGAGGGGCCACCGGTGATCTACTGCTCGCGGGCACGAACCCTGATCGACGCAGTCTACGACTGGTCGCGCTTCGATGGCCTCCCGCGCGCCTACGGCTGGATCCGTCGCGAGCTGTCGAACCAGCGCGTCACGGCGAGCCAGCTCGTGAGCTTGACGCTCGAGTTCGCCGACAGAGGAACGATCCGCCGTATCGGCGCACTGCTGGAGCGAGAAGGCGTCAGCGAGCGGCTTCTGCGCAAGCTCGAGCAAGCGATCTCCACCACCACCGGCCCGGTCCCATGGATTCCCCGCCTTCCCAAGCGCGGAGTCGTAGATCACCGCTGGGGCGTGGTCTGGAACGGCGAGGCCTGAGCATGGCGATCCGCTGGCACGACGAGGCTCCGGAGGATCTGCGGGCGGCCATCCGCTTCACGGCCGAGCGGACCGGCTTCGTCCCTGGCCTGCTCGAGAAGGACTACTTCTGCAGCGTGCTTTTGGAAGCGCTCGCTGAGGCCGATCTGCCTCTGGTGTTCAAGGGCGGTACATGCCTGGCCAAGGTGCACTCGGGATTCTTTCGCTTGAGCGAGGACCTGGATTTCACTCTTCCAATGCCGTCCGAGGCGACCCGAAACGGTCGGCGCCACGCGATCGAGCCGGTGCGGACGTGGATCGCAGCGCTGCCGGCAACGATTCCTTGGTTCGAGCTAGCTACGCCGCTCGAAGGCCACAACAATTCGACGCAGTACAACGCCACGCTGACCTATCGGTCGCTCCTGAGTCCCGAGCGCGAAACGATCGAGATCGAGATCGGGCTGCGTGAACCAATCCTCGCTCCGCCAGAACACCTGGCGGTGTATACGTCATTGCAGCACTGGATGAGGGGAGATCCCCTCCTCGACACGTTTCCAGCGTCGTGTCTCTCCTATACGGAAACCATGGCTGAGAAGCTGCGTGCCGCGCTGTGTCGCCGCGAGGTGGCCATCCGAGATTTCTTTGATATCGATCATGCCATGACCAGCGGGCGGCTGAGCTCGGAAGATCCGGTGATTCTCGAGCTGTTGGATCGCAAGCTCGCGATCCCCGGCACCCTGGCCGTGGATGTATCCTCGAACCGAATGGCTCAGCTGCGGGCCCAGCTCCATGCGCGACTACGACCGGTGCTGCGCGAACGAGAGTTTTCGAGCTTCGATCTCGAACGTGCCATCGAGTCCGTGCGTACTTTTTCCGAACGAGTGACCAAAGGCTGATGATCACGGGGATCTATAGCGAGGATCGGGCTGTCCAGAAGACCTTCGCGGACTACCTGTGCGATCAGCTGGGATGGGAGAGCGTCTACGCCCACAACGAAGAAGCGTTCGGCTCGCAGGGCACTCTCGGTCGAAACTCGGAGCGCGACGTCGTCTTGGTGCGGGACTTGCGGGCAGCTCTCGATCGTCTGAATCCCGCGCTTCCCGAAGTCGCACGACTGCAAGCGATCGATAAGCTGATCCGAACCGATTTCGCCCGCTCGCTCATTCAGCATAACCGCGAGTTCTATGGCTTCATCCGCGGCGGCGTACCGGTAGATTGGCGCGACCAGCACGGTGAGTTGCAGCACGCGCGGGCCCAGGTCATCGACTTCCGCGATCCGAGCCGCAATCGCTTCCTGGCCGTGCGCGAGCTCAAGGTTCAGGGCTTACGCGCGCCGCACTACAACCGACGTGCAGACCTGGTCTGCTTCGTGAATGGGCTCCCGCTCGTGTTCATCGAGCTCAAAGCCGTCTACCTGAACATCCGCGCGGGATTCGACAACAACCTCACCGACTATCTGAGTGAGACCAGCATCGCCCATGCCTTCCACCACAACGTCTTCTTGGTCGTGAGCAACGGCGACCGCGCACGTTACGGGTCCATCACGAGCAAGTGGGAGCACTTCGTCGAATGGAAGCGCAACGCGGAGCAGGACAAAGGCCGTGTGGATGCCGAGGCGCTTCTTGATGGAATGCTCGCCAAGGATCGGCTCCTGGATCTGGTCGAAAACTTCATCTTGTTCGACGACAGCCGCGCTGGTGGCACGCGCAAGATCGTGGCGCGCAACCATCAGGTGCTCGGAGTCAACAA
>Ga0190265_10003231_pt1 | contig 11097 bp, 12 predicted proteins | sample Popmic124T_FD_133135 | JGI IMG/M metagenome (GOLD analysis project Ga0190265, IMG submission 133135) | Populus adjacent soil microbial communities from riparian zone of Indian Creek, Utah, USA - 124 T | ecosystem: Environmental > Terrestrial > Soil > Riparian zone | place: USA: Utah | collected...
AGCCGGTGGACGTCTCCCGCAACCACGCCATGGTGTCCCTGGTCCCGTTCCTCGTGGCGATCCGGCTCGACGGTCTGAGCCTGGATGATGCCCGGCCATGGCTCTCGGTCCACGAGAACGGAGGTCCGGAGCTGGGACGCGTCGAGCTCCGCCTGGCCCGCGAGGTCGGCGCTCCCCCCTACCGGATCGGCCTCTTCGAGACCGCCGGCTGCGTGAACCGCTGCCTGCCCGCGCCGCGTCTCCATGCCCATTACCTCGTGCAGCGCTGGAAGCTCCTTCGCGACCGCAACCCGCGCAACGTGAAGATGGTCCCCGGCGAGCTGTTCAGCAAGTTCGTCCTCTTCACCGCGCCGCGCCCGGTGGTGCTGGTCGGCCACGACAAGGACGGCAAGGGCAACCTCTTCCCGATGGACCTGGTCGGCGAGGCCGGCTTCCCCTGCTTCCTGCTGGGGCTCCACCACACGAGCCCGGCGATCGCGGCCATGGCCGAAGCCGGCCGGCTCGCCGTCAGCTCGGTTCCCCTCGCCTGGAAGAAGACCGTCTTCGCCCTCGGCCGCAACCATCGCAACGCCTCCGTCGACCGCTCGGGCCTCCCTTTTGCGACCGTCCCCTCCCCGCTCTACGGCATTCCCGTCCCATCCGAGGCCCTGACCGTGAGAGAGGTGAGGATCGAGCGCGTCGTGGAGGCCGGCTCCCACGTGCTCTTCGTCACCACGACCGAGAGCCTGGAGAAGTGGTCGGACGGTCTTCAGATGTGTCACACCCATGGCTTCTACCAGATGTACCTGCGGAGCCAGGGGCGGCCGCTGCCGTCATGATCACAGCCCGCTTCAAGCCGCTCGGCCGGACCCTGCTCCTGGAGACCGACAGCGCCGCGATCCTCGCCATCGCCGAAGACACCTTCGGCCGCTTCGGGCCGGCAGGGATCGTGGATGCGCCGGACGTCACCGTCCGGCTCCTCGACGTGCCGCCGCCGGCTTTGGACAATCCCGCCGCCTTCCGCAGCCATGTCCTCCTGTTCGAGCTCCTCTCCCAGCTCTGGAAACACGGTCTCATGGCCGTCCACGGCTCGGCCCTGGTCAAAGACGGCCGGGCGATCCTGCTCCGCGGACCGAGCGGGTCGGGCAAGACGACCCTGGCCTATGCCGGAGCCCGGAGCCGCTTCCAGGCTCTGGCCGAGGACGTGGTCTGGGTCGATCTGGAGACCGGACGATGGCGCGGGATGCCGTGGCTCTTCCATCTGCTGCCGGACGCGGCCCGGCTCTTCCCGGAGCTCGCAGGACTGCCCCCGGTGCTGGAGAGCGCTGGTAAGATCAAGCTTGAAGTCGATCTCGATAGGATCAGGCCCGGCAGCACGGTCACAGAGGCCCGGCCGGGTCCCGTGGTGCTGCTGGAGCGCGCTCCTGTGAGCATCCTGGAACCGCTGGGTCCTGCCGAGGCCCGCGAGATCTGGCGGCGGTGCCCGGCCGGGCTGGAAGAGAGCTTCCCCGGCTACGACCGCCACGTCGAAGAGCTTTTGCAGGACGGCGCCTGGCGGCTGCGGCTGGGGACCAATCTGGAGGAGGCGCTGGACCTCCTGGAGACACTGCCCGGATGACACGCGTTCTCGGACCCGGAGAGTTCTACTACAAGGAGGCCTTCGGCCCGGAAACCGTCTGCCGGGGCGCCGTGCTCCTGGAGTGCGAGTGGGACGGCGGCGTGGTCGAAGCGGGGGCGCTCATGGGCGTGGTCTTCCGCTCCGGCGAGTTCCGCGGCGGCACGTTCTGGGGCGGCGTCTTCCTCGGCGGCACCTGGGCCGGCGGCGTCTGGGAGAGCGGCTTCGACCACACCGGGCGCTACCGCCCGCGCACCGACCACCCCTGAGCCTGATGCCAAGAGTCATCGTCGCCAGCCCGCACCGCTACCCCGACCTCGCACGCCTCTGGCACCGCGCGGTCGCCCGCGACCTGCTCCCCGCGCTGGAGCGGGCCGGTCACTCTGTCGAGGTCGTGGTCTTTCGGGATGCCCACGCGGACGAGTTCGACCCCGCGCACTTCCCGGGCGCCGTCCTGGAGGCGCCCGGCCCCGGCGTCCGCGACTTCCTGGAGTTCTATGACGCCGCGCTCGCCCTGGATGCGGACTTCCTGTTCCTCCTCGACGCCGACCTCTTCTTCCTCGATCCGGACTGGGCCGCCTCCTGGCTGCCCTCCTTCGACGACCCCGACGTTTCGGCCGTGTCCCTCCTGCGGCGGAGCGACGAGCCCGGGGTCTATGCCCTGCTCTGCCGTACAGCGCACTACCGCGAGCTGCCGCAGCCGGTCTTCGCGCCCGCCTACGAGGACCTGGAGGACGAGCGCAACACCGTCAACCGCCAGCCTGGGGACGTGGCCGCCCGGCGCCTGCGCGAGCTGGGCCGGAAGATCCTCTACGCCGGCCCCGAGGAAGCCGAGGAGCGGATCGCCGACTTCCACGGCACCACCGTGATCCGGGCATCCCGCGAGGTCTTCGGCCACCTGATGGACGGACGCGGCTTCGAGCAGCTCGTCTCCCGCAAGCGCTACTTCGCCATGGGCGCGTACGACAACGCGCTCCTCGGCTCGCTCCACCAGGCGGTCTTCGGGGAGCCCTTCGCCCCCGGCCCGGACGGCGAGCCCCTCGGCGGGAGCGTCCCGGCCGAAGCGGTCCGGCGGGAGCTGGGGCTCATTGAAGACGCGCGGATGAAGGAGGTCCTGAGCGCCTATTTCGACCGCTCGGACCGGGCGATCCTCCGGCTGGCGGCGCGCGAAGGGATCGACCTCGCCCTGCCGCCCATGCGCCCCGAGTCGTGGAGATGAGCTTGGGTCCGCTCGTCACCGTCTTCACCTGCACCATCTACCCCGATCTGGCGAGGGTCTGGCACGCCTGCGTGAGCCGCTCCTTCCCCAGGGACGAGGCGGCGATCGAGGTCTTTCAGGACTCTGACGAGCACGTGGTCGATCCCCGCTGGCTCCCGGGAACGGCGGTGCTGCGGCGCACTCCCGCCCGGCGCGAGTTCCACGAGGCCTACAACGACGCCCTGGCCCGGGTGGAGACCCCCTACCTCGCCTTCGTGGACACGGACGTCTTCTGGATCACGCCGGACCTCTGGCCCCGGGTGCGCGAGGAGCTGAAGCGGCCGGAGGTGGGCGCGGTCTCCTGTGCCTCGCGGGAGCAGACGGTGAGCCACGGCACCTTTGCCGTGGTCATGAAGGTGGATGCCTACCGTGAGGCCCTGAAGGGGCTGCCGCTCGGATTCTTCCCGGCCATCGAGAACCCCGACCCGTCCGTGCCCGAGCACCTCTGGGTGCGGCACGACACCGGCGACCTCGCCACCCGGGCGGTGGTCGAGGCGGGCTGGAAGGTCGAGCACCTCCACCTCTACCGCACCGGCGAGCTGGCCCGCTTCCGGGGCATCACCCTGTCGCGCCGCTCGGCCGAGTGGCTGGGCCGGCGCGCCCTGATCCGCATGTGCCACCGCAGCCGCTACTTCTGGCGCGGCTACCTGGGCAACCTGGTCCTCAAGCGGCTGCACGACCGGCTGTTCCCGGACGGCCCCCGCTACGCCTTCCCCCATGGCGCAGCTCCCCTCCTCCTCCAGAGCCTGAGGAGGGACCACCGCTACCGCCTCAACTACCTCCGGGAGCTGCGGACCGGCGCACAGAGCATCGAAGCGTACGTCCGCAGCCGCCCGTGCAACTTCGCATGAACGCCGGTATCTCGTACCTGCGAAGAGTCCTGAGCTTCGCCTGGCTCTATCTCAAGAGGCCGTTCCTCCTCCCCCGGGTGCGCCGCCCGGTCCTGGAGAGGATCGACGGCGTGCCTCTGGTCTCGCTGCCGGACGTGCTCAACCCGGTCGTCTTCCGCAGCGGCGAGCTGCTGGCGAGAACCGTGGCCGCCTCGTCCTTGGCCGAGCCCCCGGGACGCGCCCTGGACATGGGGACCGGCAGCGGAGTGGGCGCGGTGTTCCTCGCCCGCCGAGGCTGGCAGGTCGTAGCGGTCGATCTCAATCCCGAGGCGGTCCGCTGCGCGAGGATCAACGTCCTCCTCAACCGTCTGGAGGACCGGGTGGAAGTCCGGCAGGGGGACCTCTTCGGCCCGGTTGCGGGAGAGCGCTTCGACCTCATCCTCTTCAATCCCCCCTTCTTCCGCGGCGAGCCCAAGGGGCTCTTCGACCTGGCCTGGCGGAGCACCGACGTGATGGAACGCTTCGCCGCCGGTCTTCCGGACGCTCTTACCGAGGATGGCAGGGTGCTGCTCCTCCTCTCCACGGACGGCGACTCCGAGGGGATGCTGAAGGCGCTCGCCACTCATGGATTGAAGGTCGAGCCGGCCGTTCGCCGCGATTACGGGAACGAAGTAATGACGATCTACTGCGTTCGCCGTTAGGATGGACACCATGGATCGCGTCATCCTGGTCAACCCGCGGATGTGTTCGCCCCGGAGCGCGCGACTCCCCCTGTCCCTCTTGGCGCTCGGAGCCGTGCTGGACGGGCGATACGACTGGCGGATCGTGGACGGCAACGTGGACCCGGACGCGGCCGGCACCCTCCTGCGCCTCCTGGACGAAGGACCGTGCGCGCTGGTCGGGGTGACCGTCATGCCCGGTCCGCAGGTCGCCCCGGCCATCGAGATCTCCTCGGCCGTCCGGGCCCGGCATCCCCAGGTGCCCATCGCCTGGGGCGGCTACTTCCCCACCCTCTACCCGGACGCGGCCGTCAACGCCCCTTACGTGGATTACGTGGTCCGAGGCCAGGGCGAGGACACGCTCCTGGAGCTGCTGGAGGGAAAGCCGCCGAGCGACATCCACGGCCTGACCTGGAAAGATGGGAGCGCCATCGTCCACAACCCGGAGCGGCACTTCCGGCCGCCGGACGAGTACCCGCTCTTCCCCTACGAGCGGATCGGCGACATTCAGACGTATCTGCGCCCGAGCTTCCTCGGGAAGCGCACCGGAGTGCACCAGGCGGCAATCGGTTGCCGGTACCGCTGCACCTTCTGCGGCGTGGTCTCCATGTTCAACGGCCTGACCCGGCTGCAGGGTCCGGCGCGCATGGAGGCGGCCCTGGCGGCCCTCAAAGGCTACGGCGCCGACTCGGTCCAGCTCTACGACCACAACTTCTTCGACCGCGAGGAGACGAGCATCCCGATCCTGGAAGTGATGGCCCGCTCCGGCCTGCGCTTCTGGTGCTACGGCCGGACCGACACCCTGGCCGGCTTCTCGGCCTCCACCTGGGAGCTGATCCGGAAGAGCGGCCTCTCCATGGTCTATGTCGGAGCCGAGGCGGCGAGCGACGAGGTGCTCAAGCGCATGAAGAAGGGGACCAGCGTCGAGCAGACCTTCGAGCTGGTCCGCCGCTGCCGCGAGCACGGAGTGATCCCCGAGCTCTCCTTCGTCCTGGGAGGCCCCGAGGACCCCGAAGGAGAGGTCGAGAAGACGCTCCAGTTCATCCGGAAGGTCAAGGAGGTCCACCCCGCCGCCGAGGTCATCCTCTACTTCTACAGCCCGACGCCGCAACGCGATCCGTCCTCGATGAGGACCGACCGCCTGCCGGTCCTGAAGCGCTACGGTCCCGAGGGTCCTGATCTACCCACCACGCCCGAGGAGTGGACCCAGCCGAAGTGGCTCTCCTACGTCTGCCACCAGGACGCGCCCTGGCTGTCACCAAAAGTCCGGCGCCGCGTCCAGGGCTTCGCCAAGGTCCTCGCCTGCCGCTTCCCCACCGCCCAGGACTGGTCCACCCCCGCCTGGGGGAAGGCCACCCTTCGCACCCTGGCCGGCTGGCGCTACGCGACCGGCCGCTGGGACAACCCCTGGGAGCTCGACCTCGCGCGCAAGGTCATCCCCCTTCGCGAGCCCCAGCGAGAGAGTCTGTGAAGGAGTGCTTCGTCACCCATGGCGACGCCCGATACCTGCCGTTGACCGAGGTCCTGGTACGCGGGCTCGCCCATTTCTCGAGCCGTCCCGTCATGGTTTTCGGCGTCAACGCCGAAGTCGGCTACGACGCGCCCAACCTGATCAAGCGGACGATCCACCTCTCCGCCACGGAGCTCTACAGCGCCAAGTTCCGGGTCATCCTGGAGAGCGGGATCGAGAGCGGCGTCTACCTCGACGCGGACAACGTACCGAACCGGGGGGTCGACGACCTCTTCGCAGCCTGCAGCGAGGTGGCGGACTACCCGCTGCTCCCGCGCCACCCGCAGGAGCTCGGCCACCTGGTCGAAGAGCTGAAGACGGAGCTGGGAGTCGAGCGGCAGACGATGCCTTACGCGCAGTCCTGCTGCTTCGTCTTCTCCCGCCGCTGCCAGGCTTTTCTCGAAGACTGCCAGCGGATCAGCGGCGACCTGGCCAGCCGTTCACCCGGCGCGCCAGTGCTCGACGAGCCGGTCGCGAACGTCCTGCTGTGGCGGCGCAACGCCGTCCGGCAGCTTCCGAGTTGCAACATCCCCAAGCGGTACTACCCGCTGTACCAGGACGGCACCTACGAGAGCGACGCCGATTTCCAGAGCTGCTACGGCGGTCATCCGTTCCGCTTCCACACCTTCCACTTCTGCAAGGACCCCGAAAGATCGCGGCACATGCTCGCCGAGCTAATCGAGAGAGATTGCCAGGCCCGGCCTTAGAGGCTGCCGACCAGGATCACGAACCGGCTCGGCTCTCTTTTCCGCTTGAGCCGGGCGATCCATGGGCGGAGCGCCCAACGCCAGCCGTACCAGGTGGGGAACCGTTGCCAGCGCAGGCCCAGCTCCCTGCCCAGGCGGTCGAGCCTGTCCCAGGTGAGGTACTCGATGCTGGGCAGCGCATCCGAACGGGTCCCGAAGCGACGCTCGAAGTCGGCGTGGCGCTCGGCCACCATGCGGCGGCCGCTCTCCTCCTTCCGGTAGATGGGAGACTCCAGGATCACCAGGCTGCCGCCCGGACGGAGCACCCGCAGCGCCTCGCGCAGGGTGGTGGCGTAGTCGGTGCTGTAATGAAGGCTGGCGTTGAACACGGCAACGTCGGCTTGGCCGTCCGCGAGCGGCAGGTGGTCGAGCTCGGCCTGGAGGCGAGGCCACTCCGGAGCATAGTGCCGGGCCGCTTCCAATCCATCCTTGTCGTCCACGCTCACGTCCACGGCGCAGGGGTGGTGGCCGAGCCCGGCCAGGCGGTGGCTGAGCCAGCCTACTCCCGCGCCGAGGTCGACGATCTTCAATCCCGATCCCAGCCGCGGCAGGACGCGGCGGCGAAAGGTCTCCCAGGTTTGACGCCGCATCCCCCACTGCCACGCGATGGGATGGTCCGGATCGCACTCGGGAAGGCGACGGTAGTGCTCGGGGTCTTCCGACCCTCGCCCCTCGGCATGGCGGATGCGCGTGTAGTCCCGAAGGAAGGAGGCGAAGGCCTCGGCCCGCTCCGGCGGCAGGAAGCGCCAGATCCCGTCGATCCGCGGCCAATCGCGGCCACAGCCGGGGCAGCGGGAATCTGCCAACGCTGTCCGGCAGACCGGGCAGGCAAGGGTCCAGCCGCTCATCAGATTCCGAGCTTCTTTCGGACCTCGTCGAAAGGAATGTCTTCCTTCCGCCCAGCGGCTTCAAAGAGTCGACGCCGCATCGCCTCACTCTTTAGCAGGTAGGCGGTCTCCTTCTCAGAGCTAATCTCGCGCCAAAGGTCGATCGGGACGAGGACACCGGTCAGGTTCCCCTCTTCGTCTGAGATGTACTGTATTCCGGTCATGGAGGAAGCTTACGTCACGTCCGCTCCAACTCCATCAGGTAGTGGTCGGCGAGCCACGGAAGAGGCGGTACCGTCTCCACCCGCCGCTCCCACCCGTCGAGCCGCTCAATCAGCTTCGGATGCCGCGCAGCCCAGTTCTCGGTATAGGGAGGAGGGAGCAGCGCGCCGAGGGCGGCGACCCGCCGCATCCGGAAAGCCGGTGAGAGCGCACGCCGGAGCGCCCGGATCGAAGGATAACGGACCTGGAGGCCACGCCACTCCACCCCGCCGGGCGTCAGGCGCCGGAAGGCCTTGCCGGGCCGGCCCTGTCCGAGGAACCAGACCCACTCCCAGGGGACCAGGGGACCCATCACGCACACCACCGCGACCGCACCCGGCCGCAATCGCGCCGCGAGAGCCCGGCCGGCGCCAGCCAGATCGGCCACGCAGTTGAGCCCGCCGAAGTCGGACAGGGCACCGTCGAAGACAGGCGCGTCCAGGCTGTCCAGATCCTCGATGGCGAGCTGCCTGACCTCGACCGTCTCCGTCAGCCCCGCGCGCGCGACCTTCTCCCGGGCGACGTGCACCATCTCCGGCGCGGCGTCCGTCGCCAGGACCCGCACGCCGCGCCTGCCGAGATGGACGGCGTCCTCCCCGGTGCCGCAGGCCAGCTCGAGAACGCGGTCTCCGGAGGCGAAGAGAGAATCCAGCCGCCGCCAGACCGCGCCGCGCAGACGCTCACCCAGGACGGTTCGGGTAAAACCGTCGTCATATTCCGGTGCGAGGCTGTCGAAGGCGGTGCTCAACAGGGGAAGCATAGCGCAGGCGGCCGGGACGTCCCGGCCGCCTTGAATCGGACGAAAGGGGATTTCAGGCGTTGGCGCCCGCGTGCGCGGCGGCAGGAATGCGCAGCCGCTGGCCCGGGTAGATCTCGTCCGCATCCTTGAGCATCGGGCGGTTGGCCTCGAAGATCTGGTTGTACTTGTTGGCGTCGCCATAGAACTGCTTGGCGATCTTGGAGAGGGTGTCGCCCGACTTGACCTCGTAGTACTGGGCCTCGGGCGCGGCCTGGGCGGCCTGCATGTTGTCCTCGACGCTGCCGATGCCCTCGACGTTGCCGATGAGCAGCACGATCTTCTCCCGCTCCTCCTGGCTGCGCGCCCGGCCGGTGAGAGTGACCTTGTCGTCGTCCACTCGGACGCCGAGGTCGTCGACCTTGAAGCCCATGTCCTGGACGAGCTTCACGAGAGCCGCACCCTTGCGGCGGTCGTGGAGCTCGCGGACCTGCTGCGGGCTGGGGGCGGCGGGCTGACCCTGCTGGGCACCCTGGCCCTGCACCTTCTTGTCGTCATCGTCCCCGATTCCGAGCTTCCGCCCGACCTTCTTGGCAAATTGGATCAGACCCATACTGTGTCCTCCTTTGGAGCAGTCGATTTTGTGGGGACAGCCCGAGCGGGCGTCCCTTTCAGAAGGACTGCAAAAGAGCTGCCGGATGAGCCTCTACACGATTCTGTATCCAATATCCTGAGCGGTGTGCCCCAGAAAAGGCCTGAGCACTGGGTCGGCAAGAAGGCGGTGGAAGAAGGGAGAGCTCGATATCGAGTGCGCAGCCCGTTCATAGAGGGCCAGGGAAGGTCGGTTTCCGTACATGGATGAGGGATAGTAGAGGCCCTGGATCGCAGGATAAGCCTCGTAGATCGCACGGGACCATCGCCTTGCTCTGTCACGGCGGCCCGTGTTGATGGCCATCGAGGCACCTGCCCTGGTAGACCATAGGGCGGTCAAATCCAAGAGAACCAGCTCCGAGATCAGCTCAAACCCGACCAGCCATGGCTCCTTTGCGGTTCGGTTGACCAGACGGTCTTTCTGAAAAACTTCTGCCAAACAGGTCCCGATGTCCTGCGCGGTATAGAGGATGCCCCGCTCCCCGCCAAGCGAGATCTGATGATCGAATCGGCTGCTTTCTGCAGGACCATAGCTGCGGAAGGTGTTCCACGAGACCGGGTGATTTCCTCTTCGGAAGTAAAGTCGCCAGAGCCCGGTTCCCACAGGAAGGGTCCTTACAGCCGGAGGGATCTTTGCCAGCTCCGTCGCGGGAGGCGGCTCGGGGAATTTTGCCAAGCTGAAGCTAGAGGTCGGCGGCCAATGCGGCCACGATGGCAGGAGGATGTCCCGACAGGAGCCACTCGCGCGGGCTCAGGTTCCGCTCTTCGCGGTCATCCTCGGGGAGGTCTGGGTTCGGCAGATCGAACCAATTGGACACACCCAGAGGATGGACCTCCGGGTCGAGATGCGACACGACCTCTTCGAAACCAGGGACCAAGGCTGTCCCCTCGAACTGGAACTCCGGCAGGACCCATGTCGCCCCCCGCCGGATCGCATAGAGCCTGACAGGCTTGGTCGTGACGCGCTGCAAGATCTGGCCTGGAGTCAGACCGAGCCTCTCGGCAGCCTCCTCCACAGTGAGGCTCGACTGTAGCAGAGCCTCGTACTTCGCCTGCGTCAGGAGATAGGGATCCTCCTCTTTGGAGGCCCGGGGCTCGAGCACGAACCCTCCGCGCCGAAGGACCTCGATCTCCTTCTGGGTCAATGGCCCAGAGCTTGGAGGCTCGTCGAGAAGTCGCGGAAAGGGGACGGGCTTGGCCATGAGGTTCCAGTATAACCCAGGAACAGGTCGCCTTCGCCGGATACATCCGTCTCCGGATGTCCAAAAAAAGAGCGGCCCGAAATCGGGGGCCGCTCGAGGAGTGGAGGCACGTAGGGATCCCGGTGCTGGAGCGCCGGTTCGTCCGCGGAGCTTTCGCCCGCACCGGCACAACAGCCCGAGATCCCCCGTTGCTGCCTACTTTAGAGGGCCGACCTTACGATTCGGATTAAGAGCCTCTAACAAACCCGGCCCAACGGGCCGGCAGAGTCTGTCGCGACGAAAGACTTCTGCACCCTGCGCCGGACTCTCCCACAGCAGCCATCGGCTTCGCTGTCGTGACTCCGACTTTCTTGACGCGACTCAACGCTTCTCTGTCGCGACACAAGGCATAGTCACGTCAAAAAAAGGATTCCCGTCGCGACGCAAGCCATCGTTGACGCGATACAAGGATTTTTGACGCGACGAAAGGCTGTGGCGCGTCAGCCAACTCTTTACCTGTCGCGACTATAACCTTCTTGATGCGACCTGGGGATTTCCTGTCGCGACGAAAGACTTCTCTGACGCGAGGACAAGCTTCATCGCGTCAGAATTTCTTTTCACGTCGCGACTCAGAGCTTTTCTGTCGTGACGAAGACTTTCTTCGCATCACCGAAAGGCTTTGCTGTCGTGACTTTGAACCTGGTCGCGACGGCTTGAACCTTTTTGACGCGACGAAGACCGGAGTCGCGTCACGATGGGCTTTGCTGCCACGGCTATGCTCTGC
>Ga0190265_10003232_pt1 | contig 11096 bp, 11 predicted proteins | sample Popmic124T_FD_133135 | JGI IMG/M metagenome (GOLD analysis project Ga0190265, IMG submission 133135) | Populus adjacent soil microbial communities from riparian zone of Indian Creek, Utah, USA - 124 T | ecosystem: Environmental > Terrestrial > Soil > Riparian zone | place: USA: Utah | collected...
CTTCTGCATGTCGCGGATGCCGCCGAGGGAGCGCTCGAGCTTGGCCTTCTCGCGGGAGAGGACCAGCTGCTCCTTCTTGGAGAGGCTGACCAGCGCACCGGTCTGCTCGAGGTCCTCGAGCTCCTTGAGGCGCTCCAGCCGCTTGAAGACGGTCTGGAAGTTGGTGAGCATGCCGCCCAGCCAGCGCTGGTTCACGTAGGGCATACCCACGCGCGTGGCCTGCTCGGCCACGACTTCCTGCGCCTGGCGCTTCGTGCCGACGAACAGGATCGAGCCGCCGTGGGCGACCGTCTGCTTGACGAACTCGTAGGCGTTGTCGATGTACCCCAGCGTCTGCTGCAGGTCGATGATGTAGATGCCGTTGCGCTCGGTGAAGATGAATCGCTTCATCTTCGGGTTCCAGCGGCGGGTCTGGTGCCCGAAGTGCACGCCGCTGTCGAGCAGCTGCTTCATGCTGACGACTGCCATTGCAGCCTCTCTCGCTTGCGCGCGGCCGGCGGCCGCGCTTCTCGGTTCGTCGCGGGCACCGGGTGGTGCACCGCCCTGGCGTCCGGCCGCGCCACACCCCCGGCGGTTGCCCGTCGGGACCGAGGTGGCGACTGCCCCGCCTGATCCGGCGGGTAGAGGACGCGCGAAGTCGACCCGTCGGAACGGGCCGCACCGGACAGCATACGCGACGTCGGCAGGCGGTTTCCCCGGTCGTCCGGGCCGTCCACAGCTCGCCCGGGCACCCGTCCCGCGGCATCGCCGCCAGGCAGGGTCCCGACCGTGCGAACCCCCGTCCTGCTCCTCCTGCTCCCCGTCCTCCTCCTGCTGCCGGCCGCCTCGGCCGCCGCCGGACCGGCCGACGCGACCCCGGTGCCGGCCGGCGCCCTGTGGGTCGCGCCGCTGGGCGGGGCGCCGACGGTGACCCGCGTCTTCGAGGAGCTCCCCCACCCGTACGCGGCCGGCCATCGCGGGGTCGACCTCGCCGGTGCGCCGTCCGGTCCGGTGCTGGCCGTCGGCGACGGGACCGTCGTCTTCGCCGGCATGGTCGCCGGCCGCCCGGTGGTCAGCATCGAGCACGCCGGGGGGCTGCGGACCACCTACGAGCCGGTCGAGCCCTCCGTCGCCGCCGGCCGGCACGTGACCGGGGGCTCCCCCATCGGGACGCTGGCGACCGGCCACGCCGGCTGCCCCGTCCAGGCGTGCCTGCACTGGGGCCTGCGTCGGGGCGAGACCTACCTGGACCCCCTGCTGCTGCTCCGGCCGCCGCGGGTCCGGCTGCTGCCGCTGGGCCTGCCGCCCGGCTACGAGCGGACCGGCGTCGCCCCGGCGAGCGCGGCCAGGGCCCGGTCGACCGCCGGCCTCGAGGCGTTGCCGAGCGGCAGCCGCACGTCCGGCGTCGGGAGCCGCCCCTGGGCGTGCAGGACACCCTTGATGACGGCGGGGTTCGGTTCGGCGAACAGCGCCAGCACCAGCGGCAGCAGGTCCCTCGCGAGCGCACGGGCCGCACCCACGCGGCCGGCCAGCCCGTCGTCGATCATGCGGACGAAGTCCGACGTGCGGACGTGGGCCGCGGCGGCGATCGCACCGGCGCCGCCCATCAGGACCATGGGCAGCACGTACGCGTCGTCCCCGCCGAGGACCGCCCACGAGGGCGGGGCATCGGCCAGCAGCCGCAGCGTCTCGGCGTCGATGCCGCCGACGGCCTGCTTCACGCCCCTGACGTTCGGGTGCGCGGCGAGCTCGAGCAGCGAGTCGACCCGGAGCCCTCGTCCGGTGCGGTACGGGACGTTGTAGAGGACCAGGGGCACCGGGGACCGTTCGGCGACCGCGGTGAAGTGGGCGACGATCCCGGCCTCGGACGGGCGCACGTAGTACGGCACCACCGCCAGCGAGGCGACCACGCCGGGCACGTCGCCGAGCCGTTCGTGCCGCGCGATCGTCGTGCGGGTGTCATTGGTGCCCGCCCCCACGATCAGCTGCGCGCCCGTGTCGCCGCACACCCGCGCGCACGCGGCCACGACCTGGGTCCGCTCGTCGTCGTCGAGCGCCGTCGCCTCACCCGTGGTGCCGAGGGCGACGATGCCCGCGGCACCCGCGTCCAGCGCCTCGGCGGCGAGCCGTTCGACGCATCCCACGTCGACCCGCCCCGCCTCGTCGAACGGGGTGACCAACGGGACGAAGACGCCCTCGAGCGTCCGCTGACGGGGCACACCGCGACGCTAGCGGGCGCAGCCCGTCGTGTCGTCAGGCGATGTCGGCGAGCTTGGTCCGCAGGTGCAGCACGGCCTTCGTGTGCAGCTGGCAGATGCGGCTCTCGGTCACGCCGAGGACCCGCCCGATGTCGGCCAGGGTGAGGCCCTCGAAGTAGTAGAGGCTGACCACGACCTTCTCGCGGTCGGGCAGCTGCTCGACGGCCCGGGCGAGGAGCTGGCGGGCCTCGCCGTGCTCGGCCATGGCCTGCGGGTCGAGGGCGCTGGAGTCCTGCAGCGTGTCGCCCAGGCTCGGGGCGCCGCCGTCGTCGTCGGTGAGCAGCTCGTCGAGGGCGACGACGTTGACCAGGGACAGCTGGCCGAGGAACTTGCGGATGTCCTCGACGTCCATGTCCATCTCGTCCGCGACCTCTTCGTCGGTCGGGGTGCGGTGCAGGCGTGCCTCGAGCTCGGCGACGGTGCGCTCGAACTGGCGGGCCTTCATCCGGACCGACCGCGGGATCCAGTCGGTGTTGCGGAGCTCGTCGATGATCGCGCCGCGGATGCGGGCCATCGCGTAGCTCTCGAACTTCACCTCGCGGGTGGGCTCGAAGCGGGTGATCGCGTCGATCAGGCCGAACGTGCCGTAGGAGACGAGGTCGGCCTGTTCGACGTGCGCCGGCAGGCCGCTGCCGACCCGGCCCGCGACGTACTTCACCAGCGGCGCGTAGTGGAGGATCAGCCGGTCACGCAGCGACGGGTCGCGGTCGGCGACGTAGTCGGCCCACAGTTCCGCGAGGAGGGCGTCGGCGTCCTGGGTCGCATCGTCGTCGTACTCGTCGAGCCGGTGGATGGTGGCCTCAGGCACGTAACGCTCCTCGGTACTGGTGGTCGGTCCTGCCCTGTGGTCCCGCCCCGTCGGGGCCACTCCCAGTTCGTATCGGCAGGCGTCCACCCTCTCAGGCCCTGGGATGCGCTTGCGCATGGACCGCACGGAGGCGCTCGACCGTCACGTGCGTGTAGATCTGGGTCGTCGCGAGGCTAGCGTGGCCGAGCAGTTCCTGGACCGACCGCAGGTCGGCGCCGCCCTCCAGGACGTGGGTGGCGGCGGAGTGCCGCAGCCCGTGCGGGCCGATGTCCGGGGCGCCCTCGGTCCCCGCGACGGCGGAGTGCACCGTCCGCCGGACCTCGCGTGGGTCCAGGCGGCGTCCGCGGGCGCCCAGGAGCAGCGCCGGACCGGAGTCGGGGATGGCGAGCGCGGGACGGCCGCGGCTCAGCCAGGCGTCCAGCGCCCGCTCGGCGGGGACGCCATAGGGGACGCTGCGCTCCTTGCCGCCCTTGCCCAGGACCCGCAGCAGCCGGCGGCCGCGGTCGACGTCGTCGATGTCGAGGCCCACCAGTTCGCTGACGCGGATGCCGCTGGCGTAGAGCAGCTCCAGCACGACGGCGTCCCGCAGGCCGACGGGCTCCTCCGCGCCCGCGGTCGACTCCACGACCGCTCTCGCCTGCTCGGGCGCGAGCACACCGGGCAGGGTGCGGTGCGCCTTGGGGCTGACCAGCCTCAGACCGACGTCCTCCGGTGTGAGGCCGGCACGGCGCAGCCAGGCGGTGAAGGAGCGCGCGGACGCGGCATGGCGGGCGATGGTGGCCCGGCTGTGCCCGCGGGAGCGCCCCTGGGCCAGCCAGCTGCGCAGGGTCGCGAGATCGAGGTCGTGCACCTGGGAACCGCCCCGCCGGACCAGGTGGTCGAGCAGCGCGACGGCGTCGGTCACGTAGCCGCGGACCGTGTGGGCGGACAGGTCCCGCTGCGTGCGCAGGTGGTCCTCGTAGCCCTCGAGCGCGGCCGCGAGCGGCGCGGGCAGGGCCGCGCGCACGTCGGCGGTCCCCTCGGTCACCCGCGAACCGTGCGACGGCGCTCGTCGCCCGTCAAGCCGCCGCGCCGGACCCCCGGGACCCCGCGGCTCGACGGCGCGTCAGCCCTGCGCGTCGAGTTCGACGGCGTAGGACGTGATCGCAGTGATCTGCCCGTCGCCGAACTCGTAGACGTCGCAGGAGGAGACGACGCTCGTCGACCCGTCGGCGTCCACGTACCGGGCGACCACGTCCACGGCGGCGGCCGTCCCCTCGGCGTCCGCGACGACGACGAAACGGGTGAACGTGGTCGTCGTCGTCGCCAGCTCCACCAGCGTGGCCTCGCACGCGTCGACGACTGCCTGCCTGCCGGTGACGACCCCCTGGCCGACCGCGGTCCAGCGGACGTCGGGCGACAGCCCGGCGTACGCGTCGCGGAACCGGTGGCCGGAGAACGCCTCCGCAGTCTCGCGCGGTGTGGTCATGGCGGGAGCCTGCCAGCGCCGGCCCGGTCACGGGGCCAATCGCCATCCGCAGCCGGTCCACTCGACCAGTTCGGCCAGCTCCAGCGCGGGGAGCACGCGCAGGACGTCGAGGACGTCGCAGCCGGCGACCGCGGCCAACCGCTCCGGCGGGACACCGGTCCGCACGGGACACGCGTCGAGCACGCGGACGGCCACGTCGGACAGCCCGTCCCGCGGCGACGACGGTCCCTGCACGGGCGGGGCGAGGTCGTCGCCGATGCGGCCGACGGCCTGGACGACCTGCGCCGCGGAGGTCACGAGGACGGCGCGGAGATCTTCGTCGCGCAGCAGCTCGTGACAGCCCACGCTCATCGCCGACGTCACGGGTCCGGGCACGACCAGGACCTGCCGCCCGAGGCCCTGCGCGCGCCGTGCCGTCGCCTGCGCGCCCGACCGCGCAGCCGCCTCGACGACGACGGTTCCCCGCGTGAGCGCGGCGATCAGCCGGTTGCGCACGAGGAACCGGTGACGCAGGGGCGCGCAGCCCGGCGGCCACTCGCTGACCAGCAGCCCGTTCTCGGCGATGCGCTGGAAGAGGGCGCCGTGCGCGGCGGGGTAGGGCCGGTCGACGCCGCAGGCCAGGACGGCGAGCGTCGGCGCCTCCGCGGCGAGGGCTCCGCGGTGGGCGGCGGCATCGATGCCGAACGCCCCGCCCGAGACCACCGTCCAGCCCCGCTCCCCCAGCTGGTGCCCGAGCTCGGCCGCCACGTGCTCGCCGTACGCGGTCGAGGCCCGCGATCCCACGACGGCCACCGACCGGTCGACCAGCTCGTCGAGCCGCGAGGTGCCGCGCAGCCACAGCGCGAGCGGTGGGACGGGAGCCTTGGTCCGGTCGGACTGGCCTCGCGGCTCGACCGGCTCCTCGCCCATGGCGAGCGTCAGCGCGTGCAGCGGGAGCGCCGGCCACTCGTCGTCCTCGGGTACGAGCAGCCGGGCGCCGCAGCGCTCGGCCCGCGCGAGGTCGGCCAGGGTGGCGTCCTCGTGGGCGCGCGCTCCCACCAGGGACCGGATGCGCTCCGGCGCCTGTCCCGAGCGCAGGCGGCGCACCGCGTCGACCGGACCGACGTCCTCCACGTAGCGCCAGAAGTCGATCGTGCCCGGTTCCACGGCGCGGCTCAGCCAGGCGCGGGCCCTGCGCAGACCCGCGCTGCCGGCGCCCGCCGCCCCCTCCTCGAGATCCTCGTCCAGGCTCATGCCGCCGCCCGCTGCAGGCGCATGCCGAGGGCCTCGGCCACCTCGTCGGAGCCCGGCACGGCCCGCCCCGCCAGGTCCGCGAGCGTCCACGCCACCCGCAGCACGCGGTCGAACCCGCGCACCGACAACGCGCCCCGTTCCAGCGCGCGCTCGGCCAGCCGCAGCGACGCGCGCGGCACGGTCCAGCGCTCCCGCAGGAGCCGCCCCGGGATCTGGCTGTTCACCGCGAGCCCCGTCCCGGTCAGCCGCTCCCCCGCCGCGGCCCGCGCGGCCGCCACCCGCCGGGCCACCTCCGCCGTCGTCTCCGGCGGGTCGAGCCCGTCGAGCCAGGCCGCGCGGGTGACCGGTGGCAGGTCCACCCGGAGGTCGATGCGGTCGAGCAGCGGCCCGGACAGCCGGGACCGGTAGCGCCTGCGCTCGAGCGGGCTGCAGGTGCAGGCGGTGTCACCGGCGGCGCTCGCGCACGGGCACGGGTTGGCTGCCAGCACCAGCTGCGCGCGGCACGGGAACGTCGCCGACCCGGCGGCCCGCTGGATCGTCACCTGCCCGCGCTCGAGCGGCTGGCGCAACGTGTCGAGCACCGCCCGCGGGAACTCGGGGGCCTCGTCCAGGAACAGGACCCCGCGGTGGGCCCGGCACACCGCGCCCGGCCGGATCTGGCCGGAGCCGCCGCCGATCAGCGCCGCCATGGTCGCCGAGTGGTGCGGGGCCTCGAAGGTCGGCCGTGTCACCAGCGGCGCCCCGGCCGGGAGCGTGCCGGCGACCGAGTGGATCGCCGTCACCTCCAGCGCGGCCTGCTCGTCCAGCGGCGGGAGCAGGCCCGGCAGCCGCTCGGCCAGCATCGTCTTCCCCGCGCCGGGCGGTCCGGCCAGGTACAGGTGGTGCCCACCGGCGGCGGCGACCTCGACCGCGCGCCGCCCCGCGGCCTGGCCGACCACGTCGCCGAGGTCCGGCGGGGGCGGCTGCTCCGGCACCGGTCCCCGGACGTGGGCGGTCAGGCGCTCCCGGCCCGCGAGGTGGGCGAGGACCTGGCCGAGCGTCGCCGCGGCCAGGACCTCGGCGCCGTCGACCAGCGCGGCCTCGTCCGCGTTCGCGGCAGGGACGACGACCTGGGTGTGCCCGGCCCGGACCGCGGCCAGCACGGCCGGCAGCACGCCGCGGATCGCCCGCACCGAGCCGTCGAGCCCGAGCTCGCCCAGGAGGACCAAGCGGTCCACCGACTCCTGCGGCACGGTGCCCGACGCCGCGAGGACGGCCGCGGCCAGGGCGAGGTCGAAGCCGCTCCCCTGCTTGGGCATCGACGCCGGCGAGAGCCCGATCGTGATCCGTCGCTGCGGGAAGCTCGCCCCGGCGTTCGCCACCGCGGCGCGCACCCGGTCCACGGACTGGCGGACGACCGCGTCGGGGAGCCCGACGAGGGCGACGTGCGGCACCCCGTTGGCCATGTCCACCTCGACCTCGACCATCGCGCCGTGCACGCCGGCCAGGCCCACCGACCAGGTGCGGGCGAGCGTCACAGGAAGGCCGCCCGCAGGTGCGTGACCAGCGCCGGGCGCGAGGGGCGGACGAGCACCCCGACGACGTCGAACCGGAGGTCGGGGGCGTGCTCCTCGTGGGCGGCCAGCCAGCGGTGGGCCAGTGTGCGCAGGCGGCGCTGCTTCGCCGGGGTGACCGCCTCGACCGGGTGCCCGAACCCGACCCCGCGGCGGGTCTTCACCTCGCAGAAGACGAGTGCGTCGCCGTCACGAGCGACGATGTCGAGCTCGCCCTCCCGGCAGCGCCAGTTGCGGTCGAGCAGCCGGAGTCCGGCCGACGAGAGGTAGGCGGCGGCGATGCGCTCGCCGTGGGCTCCGAGCTCGTTGCGTGTGGGCACCCACCGACGATCGCCGGGCCGGGCCGGTCAGGGGGGCGTCGTCGTCGATCTGTGGAGAGCGGGGAGGGCTGTGGACGCGCTCAGGGCAGGCGCGGGTTCTCCGGCAGCTCGAGGTCGGGCTTGTCGAGTTCCTCGACGTTGACGTCCTTGAAGGTCAGCACCCGGACGTTGCGCACGAAGCGCGCCGGCCGGTACATGTCCCACACCCACGCGTCGGAGAGCTTCAGCTCGAAGTAGACCTCCCCGCCGGCCTCGCGGACCTGCAGGTCGACCGAGTTGGCCAGGTAGAACCGCCGCTCGGTCTCCACCACGTAGGTGAACTGGCGGACGATGTCCCGGTACTCGCGATAGAGCTGCAGCTCCATCTCGGTCTCGTACTTCTCGAGGTCCTCTGTGCTCATCGAACGTCTCCGGGCACTGGGCTCATGAAGCCATCATCGACCATGCCGACCTCGGTGGTGACCTGGAGGCTCCGCGCGGCGTACGCGTCGCGGGCACTGCGCACGTTGATGAAGCGCATGCGGTGCTCGGGGCAGGGTCCGTGCTGCTCCAGGGCGGCGCTGTGCACGTCGGTGATGTAGCCCTTGTGGCCCGCGAAGTCGTACTCCGGCCACTGCTCGTGCAGCTCGAGCATCATCCGGTCCCGGGTGACCTTCGCCAGCACCGACGCGGCCGCGACGCACGCCGCGACGCGGTCGCCCTTCCACACGGCGAGCCCCGGCCGGGTCAGCCCCGGCACCGGGAAGCCGTCGGTGAGCACGTAGTCCGGCGACGGGTCGAGGGCGGTGACCGCCCGGCGCAGGGCCTCGATGTTGGTGACGTGCATGCCGCGCTCGTCGAGCTCCCCGACCGGGATGACGACGACCGACCACGACTGCGCGCGGGCGACGACCTCGTCGTACACCCGCTCGCGGGCGGCGGCGGTCAGGAGCTTGGAGTCCGCCAGCCCGGGCACCCTGCCCCGGCGTCCGGACGGGAGCACGCAGGCGGCGGCCACGAGCGGGCCGGCACAGGCGCCGCGACCGGCCTCGTCCGCGCCGGCGATGACCTCGAACCCGCGCCGGCGGAGCGAGCGCTCCATGTCCCAGAGCGAGTCCGGACGGTCGTCGTCGGCGATCGTGCGCCGGGACCGCACGGCCGGGCTGGACACGGAGTGGGTGGTTCGCGCTGCCATCGCGGTCCGACACTACGACTGTCCGACGACGGTCCGGTCACCGACACCGCCCCGGAACGGCAGAACGGGCCGACCCCCGAGGGAGTCGGCCCGTCCAGCCGGAGAAGGAGCCGGGATCAGATCTCGGCGAGCCCCAGGTCGGAGCCGGTCAGGTCGGCGTCGGACGTCGGGCCGGCACCCAGGCCGTGGGCGCCGCAGGTGCAGCCGGGCTGACGGTTGGACAGCACCAGCGAGACGGCGTGCGCCCGGTCGCGGGCACCCAGCTTGCGCAGGATGGCCTTGACGTGGGACTTGACGGTGTCCTCGCTGATGAAGAGGTTCCGCCCGATCTGCCGGTTGGACTGGCCCAGCAGCAACTCGTCCAGCACGTCGGACTCGCGCCGGGTCAGGGGCACCTCCGGCGCGAAGGGCTTGGCGGCCGGCACGGCGGACGGCTCGACCCGGCGGATCTGCGGGTCGACGACGGTCCGGCCGGCACGGGCGGCCAGGATGGCCCAGCCGAGCAGGGTCGGCGAGGTGTTGATCATCAGGTAACCGCGGACACCGGCGGCGAGCGCCTCGTTCACGACCGAGGGGTCCTCGGAGGTGGCGAGGGCGACGATCGCCACGCGGGGGAAGCGGCGCCGCAGGTCGCGGCAGGCGTTGAGGGTCGCGGCGCGGCCGGAGCCGAGCTCGACGACGACCGCATCGGGGCGGGCCGACTCGACCAGCGTGAGGGCGCGACGCAGTTCGCCGGGCGTACCCACCGACTGCATGCCGGCCGTCTCGTTGATCATGCTGACCAGGCCGCGACGCAGGACGGGCGCGTCAGCGAGGAGGAGCACGCGGGTGACCCCGCGGGCATTGCTCGCCATAGGTGCAGACACAACTGACTCCGTTTCGACTCCGGGAACTTGCAATGTCTCCATCGGAAGGGTGAAACGGTTGCTTGAATACTTTCTCGACAATTTCTCGATTGATATCAGCAGTCGTGCAATGGCGTTGTCGCCGTCCCACGCGCAACGCGGGAAAGGGGGCGTGCCGGGCACGTGGCGACGGCCGCGCCGGTCAGCGGGCGGCGCGACGGTGGAGGAGCGACCGTCAGTCGTCGGAGAGGCGCCGCTGCCGCAGCCAGGCCGTGATCGGCAGCGCGGCGGTCAACCCGATCGCCCAGGGCGCCACGGCGGACGCCGTCACCTGCGAGGCGTCGACGCCGGACGGGTCGACCGCGGCCGCCTCGGTGCCCTGGATGTCCGGCGAGCCGAGCAGCCCGAAGCGGCTGACCGGCCAGACGATGACCGCGGCCTTGCCGATCACGTCGTCCACACCGATCGTGCCGCCGTAGCGGTCGCTCACGTGCGACCGGGAGTCGGCCGAGGCCGAGCGGTGGTCGCCCATCACCCAGAGACGCCCCTCCGGGACGGTGACCGGCCCGAACGGGCGGCTCTCCATGGGGGTGTTCTCGAAGATGTACGGCTCGTCGAGGGGTTCGTCGTCGACGGTCACCCGGCCCTCGGCGTCGCAGCACTGGACCGTCTGGCCCTCGACGCCGATCACGCGCTTGACGAAGTCGTCCTCGCTCGGCGGCGCCACACCCACGGTGCGACCCAGCCAGAGCATCGCCCCGGAGAACCAGTTGGTCGGCTCGGCGACGGCGACCTCGGGCGTCCAGGTGTCGGGCCCCTTGAAGACGACGATGTCGCCGGGCTCGGGGTCGCCGAACCAGTAGGGCACCTTGTTCACGAGGACGCGGTCGCCGGTGCAGCCCGTGCAGCCGTGCAGCGTCTGCTCCATCGACCCGGACGGGATGAAGAACGCCTGCACGAAGAACGTCTTGACGACGACGGCGAGCACGAACGCGATCAGCAGGAGGACCGGCAGTTCGCGCAGCAGGGAGCCCTTCTTCGCCGTCCTGTCCCGCCGGCCGCGCCGGGACCGGCCGGCCGGTTCGTCGGCCACGGAATCGTCGTCCCGCCGCGGGTCCGTGTCCCCCTGGTCATCCCCCGGAACGACATCGGCGGGCCCCCCGGGCCGATCACTGCTCATCGAGAGCAGCGTACGGCCCAGGAGACCCGCCGCGACCACAGCCGGTCATGACCGGCCGTCAGGCGTGTCCCGCGAATCGGTCGCTCAGCGAGCGACCACGTCCCGCTTCTCCTTGATCTTGGCGGCCTTGCCGCGCAGCTCGCGGAGGTAGTACAGCTTGGCGCGACGGACGTCACCGCGGGTGACGACCTCGATCTTCTCGACGACCGGGGTGTGCACCGGGAAGGTGCGCTCCACGCCCACGCCGAAGCTGACCTTCCGCACGGTGAAGGTCTCGC
>Ga0190265_10003233_pt1 | contig 11095 bp, 10 predicted proteins | sample Popmic124T_FD_133135 | JGI IMG/M metagenome (GOLD analysis project Ga0190265, IMG submission 133135) | Populus adjacent soil microbial communities from riparian zone of Indian Creek, Utah, USA - 124 T | ecosystem: Environmental > Terrestrial > Soil > Riparian zone | place: USA: Utah | collected...
TCGACCCAGACCATCCGCGTACGCTCGTCCAGCACCTCGGCCAGGCCGGTGTTCATCGTCTCGACCGGGACGAGCTCGAACTCGTAGCCCTTCGGCTCGTACACCTTCGTGAAGATCCGGTGCGCTCCACCGTAGACGTCGTTCACGCAGACGACGCGCTCGCCCGGCGAGACGAGCTGCATGATCGTCGTCGTCGCGCCCATCCCGGACGAGAACGCGAGCCCGTGCTCGGCACCCTCGAGCGAGGCGAGGCACTCCTCGAGCGCCACGCGCGTCGGGTTCCTGCTCCGCGAATAGACGTAGCCCTTGTGCTCGCCGACGCCCTCCTGGATGAACGTGGACGTCTGGTAGATCGGGACGGTGACCGCGCCCGTCGCGGGGTCAGGCTCCTGGCCCTCGTGGATCGCGCGGGTCTCGAAGTCCATCCGCGCGGAGCGTACCAACCGTCGGCCGGGCGCTAGCCGCCGTTCGGGCCGCCCTGCTGGTGCGCCAGGTACTCGAGCAGGTCCGCGCGGGTCAGGACCCCGACGGGCCTGCCCTCCTGTGCTACGACGACCGCCGACGACCCACCCGAGAGGTCGGAGTAAACCGCCTCGACCGTCTCGTGGAGCTCGACCGCCGGGAGCGGCGGCTCCATCGTCGCGGCGACCTCCTCGTTCAGGGTGTCGTGGTTGCCGAAGAGCCGGTCGAGGAGGCCGCGCTCGCGTACCGAGCCGATCACGTCCGCGAGCGACTCGGCCGGCTCGTGGCGGACGACGGGGATCTGCGAGATGCCGTAGCGCTGCATCAGCTCGATCGCGTGCGAGACCTTCTCGCCCGACTCGATGAGGACGAGCTCGGGCACCTCGGTCTCCTCCGCGCGCTTGAACACCAGCACCTCCTCGATCGTCGGCGCGCGACCGGGCTGCTCGCGGATCCCGTGCTGGGCGAGCCAGTTGTCGTCGTAGAGCTTCGAGAGGTAGCCGCGCCCGCTGTCGGGGATGAGCGTCAGGATCGTCGCCTCGGGCCCGTAGCGGCGCGCGACCTGGAGCATCGCCCAGATCGACGTCCCCCCGGAGCCGCCGACGAGGATCCCCTCCTGGCGCGAGACGCGGCGCGCGGTCAAGAACGAGTCGCGGTCGGTGACCGTCACGTACTCGTCCACGAGCGACGGGTCGAAGGTGGTCGGCCAGAAGTCCTCGCCGATCCCCTCGACGAGATACGTGTGCACCGTCTCCGAGGAGTAGATCGAGCCCTCCGGATCGGCGCCGACGACGTGCAGGTCGGGCTTGCGCTCCTTCAGGTAGCGCGCCGTGCCGGAGATCGTGCCGCCGGTGCCGACCGAGAACACGATTGCGTCGACGTCCCCGCCGGTCTGCTCCCAGATCTCGGGGCCGGTCGTCTCGTAGTGCGCCTCTGGATTGGCCGGGTTCGAGTACTGGTCGGGCTTGTACGCGCCCGCCACTTCCTCGGCGAGGCGGTTCGAGACGGAGTAGTAGCTCTCGGGCGAGGACGGCTCGACGTTGGTGGGGCAGACGATCACCTCCGCGCCGTACGCGCGGAGGAGCGCGATCTTCTCCGGGGCGACCTTGTCCGGCATGACGAAGATGCACCGATAGCCCTTGAGTGCGGCCGCGATCGCGAGCCCGACGCCGGTGTTCCCGCTCGTCGGCTCGACGATCGTGCCGCCGGGCTCGAGCCTCCCCTCGCGCTCGGCCGCCTCGATCATCGCGAGGCCGATGCGATCCTTCACGCTTCCGCCGGGGTTCAGCTGGTCGAGCTTCGCGAGGAGCAGCGGCTCGAGCCCCTCGTTGATCCGCTGGAAGCGGACGATCGGCGTTCCGCCCACGAGGTCGAGGATCGTCGGGTAGTCGCGCCGCACGCGAGCAAGCCTAATCGGGGCGTGCAGGTGGCGCGCGGGGGGCCGGGCCGCACGCCGGCCCCCCACGGTCTCATGGCTCGACGACGACGGTTCCGCGCATCTCCGGGTGGAGGGCGCACACGTACCGGTGCCTGCCAGGCCGGTCGAACCGGGTCCGGAAGGTGGCGCCGCCGCCGAGCGTCTCCGATGCGAACAGGCCGCCTTCGTGGGTCACGGTGTGGTCGGCGGGGTCCTCGTTCGTCCACGTCACCGTCTCCCCGCGGGCGACCGTGATCGTCTCCGGCGCGTAGGCGAAGTTCGCGATCGCGACCTCGGTTCCCGACTCGGCCGCGTCCTGCACGAGCGGGGCGTCGGCGCGAACCTCGAGCGGCGCCTCCATCCCCAGGTCGTCGTGGCCGTCCACGAGGCACTCGAGCTTGTAGAGCCCCGGCGGAAGGTCGGCCTCGAGCCGCACGCTCTCGCCCGCGGCGAGCACGCGGGTCTCGTGCTTCACCCGCTCGTCCGCGTCCGAACCCTCGAGCTCGAACCCGTGCGGAACAGTGCCGCGATTCGTGACGACGAAGGTGACGGGACCCGGGCGGATCGCCTGCGCCTCGGCCGCGAGCGCCCACTCGCCGAGCGCGATCTCGAGCCCGTCCTCACGCGGATCCGTTCCGGCCGCGGGCCCAGGCGCGGTTTTCGGCGTCTGAGCGGCGGGGGCCGGCGTCTCGCCGGCCGGCTGCGGATCGCCTCCGCAGCCGGCCGCGAGCGCCGCCAGGACGGCGGCGAGCGCCGGGAGCGCGCGCATCAGCCGCTCTCCACCACGACCGTGCCCTCCATGCCCTGCTCGGCGTGGTCGCCGACGGGACAGAGGATCCGGTACTCGCCGGCCTCCGTGATCTCGACCGTCACCTCGGCCGTCTCGCCGCCCTCGATCGTGGCCGTCTCCTCGTCCACGCCGGGCCCCTCGATCACGAGCGCGTGCGGTGCCTGGCCGTCGTTTCGGACGACGAACGTGTACGTGCCCGGCGCGTCGATCGTGACGCTGGCCGGGTCGAACGCGAACTCGGTCGCCGAGATCTGGATCGCCTCCGAGGCGCTCTCCGGCTCCCCGTTCTCGCCGTTGCCGTTTCCGCCGCAGCCGGCGATGAGCAGTGTCGCCGCGACGGCGAGCGTGGTTCGGACTAGATGCCGTGGCTGCATGGTCATCCCCTGTCTCGTTGTCGTCACGAGGCTAGGACGGGCCCGGCAAGGCCCGGGGGCGGCGGTCGTAAAGACTGGGCGGGGCGGGAGTTAAGAGTCGGTCAGTGCCGGAAGTGACGGCGCCCCGTCAGCACCATCACCGCGCCCGCGCGGTCGGCCGCGGCCGCCACCTCGTCGTCGCGCTTCGAGCCGCCGGGCTGGATGATCGCCATGACGCCCGCGTCGAGCGCGAGCTCCGGCCCGTCCGGGAAGGGGAAGAACGCGTCGGACGCGAGGGCCGAGCCGGTCGGGTCGTGCCCGTGCTCGCGCGCCTTTTCGAGCGCGATGCGCACCGCGTCGACGCGGCTCGGCTGCCCGGTTCCGATCCCGATCGTCTGGAGCCCCTTCGCCAGCACGATCGCGTTCGAAGAGACGTGCTTCGCCACGCGCCACGCGAAGAGGAGGTCGCCCCAGGTCGCCTCGTTCGGGGAGCGGGAGGTGCCCGTCTCCATCCGGTCGCGGTCTTCGTGCTCGAGGTCGGCGTCCTGCACGAGGAGGCCGCCGAGCACGCGGCGCAGGTCTCGCTCCCCCGGCCCCGGGCCGCGGCGCTCGCGGTCCTGCAGGATGCGCGTCCCCTCCTTGCGCCGCAGGATCTCGATCGCCCCCTCCGAGTAGTCCGGCGCGATCAGCACCTCCACGAACTGCCCCGCGATCCGCTCGGCGAGCGGCGCCTCGACCTTGCGGTTCAGCGCGACGACGCCGCCGTAGGCGGAGACCGGGTCGGCGGCGAGCGCGCTCGCGTAGGCGTCCTCGAGGTCGGCGGCCAGCGCACACCCGCACGGGTTCGCGTGCTTGACGATCGAACAGGCCGGCACGGTGAACTCCCGCACGAGCGACCGGGCCGCGTCGAGGTCGTTCAGGTTGTTGAACGAGAGCTGCTTCCCGCCGAGCTGGTCGACGCGCGAAAGCAGGTGGCGGCGTGCGCCGAACTCGGCGTAGTAGGCGGCCCGCTGGTGCGGATTCTCGCCGTACGGGAGATCGATCACCTTCTCGAGCGAGAGCAGCAGCCGGTCGGGGAACGACTCGCGGTCGGCGAACCAGGTCGCGATCGAGGACTCGTACGCGGCCGTGTGCGAGAAGGCTTCGGCGGCGAGCGCGCGGCGCGTCTGGATCCCGATGTCGCCGCTCTCGCGCAGCTCGGCGACGATCGTGCCGTAGCGCTCGGCCTCGCACACGGGAAGGACGTGCATGAAGTTCTTCGCCGCGGCCCGGAGCATGGTCGGTCCGCCGATGTCGATCATCTCGACCGCGTCCTCCTCGCGCACGTCCTTTCTGGCTGCGACCTGCTGGAAGGGGTAGAGGTTCACGCAGACGAGGTCGAACGGCTCGATCCCGTGCGCCTCGAGCGCCTCGATGTCGGTGTCCATGTCGCGCCGCGCGAGGATGGCCGCGTGGATCGCCGGATGGAGCGTCTTCACGCGCCCGCCGAGCAGCTCGGGGACGTCGGTCAGCTGGTCGACCCGCGTGACGGGAAGCCCGAGCTCCGCGATGAAGGTCGCCGTGCCGCCGCTCGCGACGAGCTCCACGCCGAGCTCGTGCAGGTCTCGCGCGAAGGCGTCGAGGCCGGTCTTGTCGAAGACGGAGATGAGGGCGCGGGCGACCATGCGGCGGGGTCAGCGTTGAGGGGAGCGTAAAGCTCCTTCCAGATAGAGGCGGACCGCCTGGGGGAGGAGCCGGTGCTCGATCTTCCGCAGGCGGGCCCGGAGCGTGTCGGCCGTGTCGTCGGGTCGCACCGCGACCGTCTCTTGCAGCACCGGCGGGCCGGTGTCGATCCCCTCGTCGACGAAGTGGACGGTCACGCCCGTCTCGGCGGCGCCGGCGGCGAGGGCGTCCTCCACCGCGTGCATGCCGGGGAAGGCCGGGAGGAGGGACGGGTGGACGTTCAGAACGGGAAAGCGCTCGAGGAAGCCCGGCGTCAGGAGGTGCATGTACCCGGCGCAGACGACGAGGGTCACGCCTCGCTCGGCGAGCCAGTCGGCCATCGCGGCGTCCCGCTCGGCCCGCGAGGCGTAGTCGCCGAGCGGGAAGACGGCACTGGGGAGCTCGGCGTCGTCGGCCCGCCGGAGCGCGCGGATGCCGGGCCGGTTCGACGCGACCGCAACGACCGGCAGGCCCTCGTCCACGAGCGCCTGCAGGTTCGTCCCCTCGCCCGAGACGAGGACGCCGATCATGCGCGTGGCCCCCGAAGGCCACGGCCGGGACGGCCACGGCCGTCTCGCGTGTACTCGGTTCCCCCGGGGGCCCCCCGATTGGCGTTTCCCCCGCTGACACCGTAGCGCCGGAAACCGCGCGGGTGGTGCGCGCTTCGTGCCGAACGTGTTCCGCGATCGTGCCGGCTCATGCTCGCACCCAGTCAGTCCGAGAAGACGACGCCGTCCACGCCGCCCGTGACACGTCCGATCTCGACCGCGCCCGCCATGGCCGCGGCCTCGCCGGGCGGCACGATCGCGCAGTAGCCGATCCCGAGGTTGAAGACTCGGCGCTGCTCCTCCTCGTCGACGCCCTGCTCGTCGAGCCACCCGAAGACCGCGGGCCGCTCCCAGGCCGCAGGGTCGATCACCACCCCGAGCCCGTCCGGGAGCACCCGCGTGAGGTTGCCCGGGATCCCCCCGCCGGTCACGTGCGCGAGCGCGCGGACGTCGCACACCGAGCGGAGGCGGCGGACGTCGTCGAGGTAGAGCCGCGTCGGAGCGAGGAGGAGGTCGGCGTCGAAGTCGCCGTCGCCCACGAGCCGGCGGACGAGCGAGAACCCGTTCGCGTGCAGGCCGGAGGAGGGCAGCCCGAGTACCACGTCGCCCGCGGAGACCCGCGATCCGTCCACCAGCGCGTCGCGGGCGACGACGCCGACGCACGTGCCGGCGAAGTCGAGCTCCTCGTCGCGGTAGACGCCCGGCATCTCGGCCGTCTCGCCGCCCAGGAGCGCGCAGCCCGCCCGGCGGCAGACGTCCGCCGCGCCCTCCACGAGCTCCGCAACCGCCTCGAGGTCGAGCCGGTGGGCGGCGACGTAGTCGAGGAAGAAGAGCGGCTCGGCACCCGTCGTCAGGACGTCGTTCACGCAGTGCGCGGCGAGGTCGCGCCCGGCATCCCGCAGCCGCCCGGCACGCCGCGCCAGGACGAGCTTCGTCCCGACCCCGTCCGTCGAGGCCGCGAGCAGCCGTTCGCCGTCGAGCGCGAAGAGCCCCGCGAATCCACCCAGCCCGCCGACCACCGCTGCCGTCCGGGTCGACTCCGCCGCCGCGCGCAACCGCTCCACCACGCTCTCGGCCGCCGCCAGCGAGACCCCTGCCTCCTCGTAGCGCGTCACGCGAGCGCCTCGCCGACCAGCTCGGGCCGGCCCTCCGGCCCGCCGTCCTCGAAGTGGACGAGCGACCCGCCGACGGTCACCGACGGGCCGTCCGGCTCGAGACCCAGCACGCGGGCGAGCGCCGAGGCCTTCGCCTCGGGGTCGTCGGCGCGCAGGCGAAGCTCGGCGATCCGAAGGTCGTCCTCCCCCTCGAGGGCGTCCTCGATCCAGTCGCGGGGAGGGTGCACCTCCAGGCGATAGCCGGCGTCGGTCGAGATGAACGTCCGCTTCCCGGGATGATCTTGAATCTTCAACCCGAGGTCGGACGCCCGCTCGAGCACCTCCTCGTAGCCGTCGTGGTCGAGCGCAACACCGAGGTGGTCGACGCGCGGCACCTCCCAGTGCCCGGGCTGGAGGACGACGTTCACCGCGCCTCGCCCGAGTTCCACGAGCCGGAGCCGGAAGCCCATCGCCTCGAGCTCCTCCCACGACTTGCCCGGCTCGAACCAGTGCGTGCCCTCGCCGATCCAGCCGTACCGGGCGATCAGGTCGAACCCCAGTCGCCCCAGGTAGCGCGCCTCGACGAGCCGGACCTTCCGCGTCACGAGGTGGTAGTGGAACAGGTGCACCGGGCGGCCCATGGTATCCCGACGGCCGCGATGTGAGAGGAATCGGGGAAGAGGGGAAGAACCGGCCCATATGTCTACTCAACCTCCTGCCACGCCCCCGCCGGCCGCGCCACCCCCGTACTACGGTCAGGGCCCGTCCGGGATGCCGCCCCTCGCCATCCCGAACATGGAGTTCGTCGTCTACGCCGTCGCGATCCTCGCCCTCGCCCTTGTCACGGCGTTGGCCGAGACCGTCGTCTGGAACGACTTCGTCTCGATCGGCGGCTGGATCACCGCGGCGTATCTCGTCTCCCGCGGCCTCGCGAAGATGGGCCGCGCCACGGATACCCGCTAGGCCTGCGCCCGCTCGCGCGAGTTCGTCATGATTGCGGCGTGACCGTCGCCCCCGACCGCCTCTGGCGGCACTTCACGCCCGCCGGCGCGGCGCCGATCGTGATCGAGCGCGCCGAGGGCTGCCACATCTACGACGCCGAGGGGAACCGCTACCTCGACGCGCTCGCCGCGCTCTACTGCGTGAACATCGGCTACGGGCCGTACCCGGAGATCGCCGAGGTGGCGCGGGAGCAGCTCGAGAAGCTCCCGTTCTTCACGAACTGGGTCGGGTTCGCGACCCCTCCCGCGCTCGAGCTGACCGACCGGCTGACCGAGCTCGTCCCGATCGACGTCGGGCGGATCTTCCTCGTCTCCGGCGGGTCGGAGGCGGTCGAGGCGGCGCTCAAGGTCGCGCGCCAGTACCACCGGCTGCGCGGCGAGCCGACCCGCTACAAGTTCATCACCCGCCGCAGCGCGTACCACGGGACGACGATGGGCGCGATCTCGATCAACGGGAGCCCCGCGCTCCGCGCCCAGTTCGAGCCGCTCCTCCCGGGGTGCCTACGCGCGCCGATGCCGTACCGCTACCGCTGTCCGTACTGCGCGGACAAGGGCGCGTGCACGCTCCGGTGCGCCGACGAGGTGGACGACATCATCCGGAACGAGGATCCCTCCACGGTCGCCGCGGTGATCATGGAGCCCGTCCAGAACTCGGCCGGCTCGATCGTCCCGCCCGAGGGCTACTTCCAGCGGATCCGCGAGATCTGCGACGAGCACGGCGTCTTGCTCGTGGCCGACGAGGTGATCTGCGGCTTCGGGCGCGTCGGCGACTGGTTCGGGACGACCCGCTACGGGATCGAGCCGGACATGATGACGATGGCCAAGGGGCTCACCTCCGCGTACGCGCCGCTCGGCGCGCTCGTCGCGAGCGAGAAGGTGATCGAGCCGTTCTTCTCCGAGCCGAAGACGATGCTCATCCACGGCATCACCTTCGGCGGCCATCCCCTCTCGTGCGCGATCGCGCTCGCGAATCTCGAGGTCTTCGAGCGGGACGACCTGATCGGGCACGTGCAGAGGATGACGCCGGTCTTCCAGGACGCGTTCGGCCGGCTTGCCGACGAGCACCCGCTGGTCGGCGACCTGCGCGGCGACGGCTGCTTCTACTCCTTCGAGCTCGTGAAGGACAAGGAGACGAAGGCGACGTTCACGCCGGCCGAGCGGGAGGAGCTGATCAAGACGTTCTTCGTCCCCCGCGCCCGCGAGCTGGGCGTCTACATGCGCGTGGACGACCGCGCCGAGACCGCCGCGCAGTTCTCCCCGCCGCTCGTCGCCGGGCAGGAGGAGCTGGACGAGTTCCTCGGCGTCTTCCGGCAGGTGCTGGACGAGGCGTACGACCGCTACGTTTCGCCGTAGTGGCCCTCCCGGCAACAGTCAGGGCGCTTCCGATGGCGCCCGGAACCGGCATGCAGCGTCCTCAGTCGCGCCGATATGCCTGCATGTCGGCGCTCCCTGCGTCCTTGTCTGCCGGCCCCGGTTGGTCGTCAGAAGCGGATGACCGTCACCGGAAGGGCCACTAGTGGCGATCGCCGTTCGGACGCTTCAGAACTTCATCGGCGGCTCGTGGGTCGAGGCGACGGGCGACGGCGTGCGCGACGTCGTCTCCCCGGTCACGGGCGAGAAGCTCGCCGAGGCGCCGGACGCGTCCGCGGAGGACGTGGCCGGGGCGACCCGCGCGGCGAGGGCGGCGCAGCCCGGGTGGGAGGCGCTCTCGGTCTTCGAGCGCGCCGAGGTGATGCATCGGATCGCCGACGTGCTCGAGGAGCGGCAGGAGGAGCTCGCCCGTTCGCTCACACTCGAGAACGGCAAGCCGTTCAAGGCGGAGGCGCTCGACGACGTGACGGAGATGGCCGAAAACTTCCGCTCCTCGGCCGAGGACGCGAAGCGGCTCGAGACCTCCGTGATCCCGACGCAGGACGCTGGCAAGCGGATGCTCACGCTGCGCCGCGCGAACGGCGTCTACGCGGCGATCACCCCGTGGAACTTCCCCGGGATGATTCCTGCGGAGCTGGTCGCGCCGGGGATCGCGGTCGGGAACACGTTCGTCGTCAAACCGTCCGAGTGGACGCCGGTCGCGATGGCCGACTTCATGCAGGCGATGGCGGACGCGGGGCTTCCGGACGGGGTCGTGAACGTGATCTTCGGCGGCGGCGACGTGGGCGAGCGGCTCGTGACCGATCCGGAGGTGGACGCGATCGCGTTCGTCGGGTCGAACGCGACGGCGGAGCGGATCGTGCGCGCAGCCGGCCTCAAGCGGACGCTGATCGAGGCGAGCGGCAACGGACCGGTCGTCGTCTGCGCGGACGCCGACCTCGAGCTCGCTGCGCAGGGCGCCGTCTACGGCGGCTTCTACTGCGCGGGGCAGGTGTGCTCCGCGACCGAGCGGGTGCTCGTGGACCGGCGCGTCCACGACGACTTCCTCGCCGCGGTCGTGCGCGAGGCCGAGCGCTGGACGGTGGGAGACCCCTTCGACGACGAGACGCTCGTCGGGCCGATGCAGAACGAGCCGACCGCCCAGAAGATGGACGCGCACCTCGAGGACGCGGTCTCGGGCGGCGCGGAGGTCGTGGTCGGCGGCTCGCGCGAGGACGGGCGTCCGACGAGGCTCTACTACCGGCCGACCGTGCTGGCCGGCGTCGCGCGCGACTCGCTCACGGCGCGCGAGGAGACGTTCGGGCCGATCGTGCCGCTCATCGCGGTGGACGGCGACGACGACGCGCTCGCGGTGGCGAACGACTCGCACCTGGGACTGCAGGCCGCCGTCTACACGGCGGACCTCGGCCGCGCCTTCCGCTTCGCCGAGGGGCTGCGCGTCGGGAGCGTGATCGTGAACGACTCGACGATGTACTGGGAGACGCTGCAGCCGTTCGGCGGCGCGGCCGGGACGAAGACCGGCTGGGGTCGCGTCGGCGGCCGGCACGCCCTCGAGGACATGAGCGACCTGCGGACGGTCATCCTCGACGTCAGCGGCGGCGCGGATCCCGCTGCCGGCGGGCCACCGCCCGCGTAGGCTCCGCCCATGGCGGCGACACGCGTGACGACCGTGCCGGCGTCCTGGTACACGGACGCCGAGATCCTCCGGCGCGAGGGAGAGCTGATCTTCCGGCGCTCCTGGCAGTACGTCGCGCGGACCGACCAGGTGGCCGAGCCCGGGCGCTTCGTCGCGGCGCGGGCGGGGGACGTCCCGGTCGTCGTCGTGCGTGACGGCGAGACGCTGCGCGGGTTCGTGAACGTCTGTCGCCACCGCGGGCACGAGGTCGCGTCAGGCGAGGGCGTGCGGAAGGCGCTCCAGTGTCCCTACCACGCGTGGACGTACGGGCTCGACGGGTGCCTGCGCGCCGCGCCGCGGGCCGACCGCGAGCCTGGGCTCGACTTCGGCGAGCTCTCGCTCCTGCCGGTCGCGGTCGACACGTGGGGGCCGTTCGTCTTCGCGAACCCGGATCCGGAGGCGGCGCCGCTCGCGGACCACCTCGGCGAGCTCCCGGCACTGATCGCGGACGCGGGGCTCGACCTCGACCGGCTGCGCTTCCGGCACCGGTCTGAGTGGGAGGTCGAGGCGAACTGGAAGGTCGTCGCGGAGAACTTTCTCGAGTGCTACCACTGTGCGGTCGCGCATCCGGGGTTCTCCTCGGTCGTGGACGTGGGAGCGGACGCGTACCGGCTGGAGGCGCACGAGACGTTCCTCAGCCAGTACGGGAGCGTGCACGGCGCCGTGCGGTCGGGGGAGCGCGA
>Ga0190265_10003234_pt1 | contig 11093 bp, 8 predicted proteins | sample Popmic124T_FD_133135 | JGI IMG/M metagenome (GOLD analysis project Ga0190265, IMG submission 133135) | Populus adjacent soil microbial communities from riparian zone of Indian Creek, Utah, USA - 124 T | ecosystem: Environmental > Terrestrial > Soil > Riparian zone | place: USA: Utah | collected...
GAAGCCCTCCCGCGACGCCGCCCGTACCCCCGATTGACCCTCGGGGCAACAGGTCACCTCCACTTCGAGCTCACGCGCCCCTTCCAGAATGTCGGCCAGGTTGGAAGCGAGGTCGAGGTTGTCGTCGATGACCAGAACGCGCGCGGGCATGCTAACTACGCTCACCCGAAATGAAGTTCATCGACGAATGCCGCGTGCGACTGGTGGCCGGTGACGGCGGAAACGGTGCCGTCGCCTTCCGGCGCGAAAAATTCGTGCCCCGTGGGGGCCCCTCCGGTGGCGACGGCGGCCGAGGCGGGAACGTCATTTTCATCGGCGATCCTGGCATGTCCACTCTATACGACTTGGCACACCAGCACACCCTGCGCGCCGAGCGAGGCGAGCACGGGCAGGGCAAAGACTGCTACGGTCGCGGGGGCGAGGACCTCGAGGTCAGGGTCCCGGTGGGAACCCAAGGGTTCGATTTTACGACTGGTGCTCTCTACTTCGACCTCACCGCCGCGGGTCAGCGGGAGATCGCGGCGCGGGGCGGCCGCGGCGGCCGCGGCAATATTCATTTCGCTACGCCTTACGACCGGGCGCCGCGCCGGGCCGAGCCCGGCGAGCCGGGCGAGACGAAGGAGCTGCGCCTCGAGCTCAAGGTGCTCGCCGATGTGGGCATCCTCGGCTTTCCCAACGTCGGAAAGAGCACGTTCATACGCTCCGTCTCGCGCGCCACGCCCAAGGTGGCCGATTACCCGTTCACCACGCTCATCCCGCATCTCGGCGTCGTCGCCGTGCCGGGCGATGACGCCGGTGAAAGGCGAAGCTTCGTGGTGGCGGATATTCCCGGCCTGATTCCGGGCGCGAGCGAAGGAGCGGGGCTCGGCGTGCGATTTTTGAAGCACCTCGAGCGAACCCGCGTGTTCTTGCACCTTATCTCGCTCGATCCTGGCGAGGGGCGGGACCCTCTCGGCGACTATGCGGCACTGCGCAAGGAGCTCGCACGGTTCGACCCCGAGCTCGCCACGCGGCCGGAGGTGGTCGCGCTGAGCAAAGCCGATTTGCCGGAGGTGCGCGAGGCGTACCCTTCGCTCAAGGCCAAGTTCAAGAAAAAGAAGATCGACTTGAAGCTCGTCTCCGCGCCGACGCACGAAGCTGTGAACGATGTGCTTTTCGCGCTTTGGAAAGAGCTCTCCAGGGCGCGCCGTTAGCGACCTACCCGTCCACCGAGGCGAGAAACTTCTCCATGTTCTCTTCTTCGCTCACGAGCAGCAGCGTGTCGCCGTTTTCGATGCGATAGGTGGGAGCCGGGAGTTGCAAACGCGGCTTCGCGTTGGAGGCCGATGCGGTGCGAAAGTATCCGAGCACATTGATGTCGAACTTCCTGAAGTCAGCTTCAGCCAGGGTCTTGCCCACGTACGATGGCGCCGCGACCCACGGCAGCACGCGAAAGTGCATGGCGAAGTCCATGAAGTGCGCCGCGACCGGATTCAGAACCTGCGTGGCGACGCGCCGCCCCATCTCGTTCTCGACTTGAATGGCGCGCGTGGCCCCCACGGCGCGCAGCACGTGGGCCTGACGATCGTTCGCGGCTCGCGCGAAGATGTTCTTTACGCCGAGCTGCGCCAATTGCGAAACGCAGAGGACCGTAGCTTCGAAGTCCTCTCCGGAGGTCACCACCGCCACGTTCACCTCGCTCGCGCCGATGTTGTCGAGAACGCCGGGATCGGTGGCGTCGGCCACGAAGGCGGCGCTCGCGCGACCTTTGTGGGCATCCACCGCTTCGCTATCTCGGTCGACGACGATGAGCTCCACGTTGGTATCCCAGAGCTCCTCGGCGAGCGCGCCACCAAAACGGCCTAGCCCAATTACCAGCACTTTCTTGGGATTCAACTGTCCTCCATCCTCGATCGCCAGGTTCGGTTGGCGAAGCCACGAATCTGGTTCATCCGATCATCAATCGCTCTTCGGGGAGTTGCACCAGCGTCCTTTGGCTCTTGGCCGCCAAGGCGAGAGCCAAAGTGAGCGGACCGATTCTGCCGATGAACATCAGTATCGTGACGAGCAGCTTTCCCGGAACCGACAGCTTGGGCGTGATCCCGGTGGTCAGGCCGGTCGTGGAGAAGGCGCTCACCACCTCGAAAGCCAGCTCGAGCGGCGGAAGCGGTTCCAAAAGAAGCAGCAGAAAAAAAGCAAAGAGCACGATCATCATGCTGAGAAATACGACGCCGATAGCCTTGCGAATGACGCTCTGAGGCACGGTCCGATCGAGAAGGTGGGGCGCCCGCATGCCGAGCTCGGCCCGAAGTCCCGCGAAAAGGACGGCGATGGTGGTGGTCTTCACGCCGCCCCCCGTCGAGCCGGGCGAGGCGCCGATGAACATCGCAGCGCAGGTGAGAGCCCAAGTCGCGGGGCGCATCGCGCTCGTGTCGACGACAGCGAAGCCGGCCGTCCGGCATACCGACTGGAATGCGGCCGCGACGACCCGCTCGGGATACGATAGCGGCTCCATCGACTGCCCCCATTCCAGCACCCAATAGGCGATCATCATGATTCCGAGCAGGATCGCCGTTGTCCGTAGAACGACTCGCGTGTGGAGCGTCAGGACGCTAGCGCGCTTTCGTCGGAGTTTCACGAGCGCCACGCGAAGCAGCTCGTCCAGAACCGGAAAACCGAGGCTGCCCAACACGATCAGAATCATCAGCGTGAGGAGCACGCCAAAATCGCCCGCAAAGGGGATCAAGCCTCCAGCCACGTTCGAGATTCCCGCGTTGCAGAACGCGCTCACGGCGTGAAAAATGGCGGCCCACACCATGCTGCCGGGGCCGGCTAGATCGCTGCCGCCGAGTCTCTCGAGATCGGGATACGCCTGAAACTCGCGGTAGAGGACGGCGGCGCCGATCCCTTCGATGAGCAGCGTGTAAAGAATGATCATGACCACCGTACGTCGCAAGCTGGCCAGCGACGTGGCATCCACCATCTCGGCAAGGACGGCGCTGCTCCGCACACGAAGTCGCTGGCCGGCGAGCGCCGCGATCGCGGCTGACAGCACCATGATCCCGAGGCCACCCGTTTGGATCAATGCGCAGACCACGATCTCCCCGAACGTACTGTAGGTAGCGGCGACGTTGTTGACGGAGAGCCCGGTCACGCACACGGCGCTGAACGACGTGAAGAGGTTGTCGACCAACGATACGCGGCCCATCTCTTCGACGGAGATGGGCAGGCTGAGCGCGAGCGCGCCGAGGCCCCCCACGCCGCCGAAGGAGAGCGCCATGAGGCGCGCGGGATGGTCGGATACCGTGCCCATGAACCGCGCGAGCCTGAGCCCACGGCCGACGAGGCCAATGGCGAAAACCACCGCGATCGCGAGCGAATAACTTCGTGACGAGCCGAGGAAAAGTTCGCGAGTATCGCCCGCTTGGATCAGCAGGGTCCACTTCGCGAAGACGAAGGCGGTCATGAAGAGCAACGCGCCGAGATGAAAAAGGCGCGTTCCCATCCCGTGGCGCCGCTGCTCCCTCGCAGCGGAAGCCTGCGCGGCGGCCGCCATGCGGTACGCCCGCCACATCAGAACGGCCCACACCGCGACAAGAACGGTGACCGCTCCGGCGATCCCGTAGGAAAGAGCTCCTTGCAACGGCAGCATCCAGTCTGCGCCGAGCACCGGCGTGGCGACCACGAGGAGCATCCAAGCCGCTCCGCGACGCGCTTTCCTTCTTTTTCCCGGTGCCATCTCAGGGATTCGCGCGGCGCGACTGGCCTGCGGTTCTCCGGACGGCGGTGGCGTTACCGAGACCACCAAGGCATGTTACGCGAACTGAAACCGGAGCGGTGTGTCACGGCCGCACGCCTGACGCGAGCACCGCCGGCCTGCTGCCCTCGAGAGGAACATGCTCGAATGCGTGGAAGGCTGGCTGGCATCGCTCGCGCGGCGTCGTCATCGTCCCAGGTGCGCTTTTTGCGCGCCTGACAACATCCGCTGAAAGTGAAGAACGGTGGGATGCGTTTCGGCGAGGCCGGCCGACTGGAAGACGGCAAGGCCGCGCTCGAGGAGGTGAATGACCGCCGCCGCCTCTCCCAGCGTTTCGAAGCAGCTGACCATGTGGCCGAGCTGGATGGCCTGGCCATCGACGCGCCCCAGTTTTTCGTAAATCGCCAGCGCACGCTCGTGGAAGGCGATGGCTCTTCGGAGATCGTTCAATTCGCGGTAGCAGAGGCCCAAGTAGCCGAGCTGAGCGGCCTGGCCGTCCGGTCGTTCCAGCTTCTCGTGCATCGTCAGGGCGCGGTGATGAAAGCCGATCGATCGCGGAACATTGCCCATTTTGCGAAAAGCGATTCCGAGATTTCCGAGCAAGAGGGCCTGATCCTCGACCCGTTCCAGCTGCTCGTGCAGGGCCAGCGAGAGCAGCAGAAACTCGACGGCGTTGGGAAGGTCGCCGAGCGTGAGATGACAATTGCCCAGGTTCCCGAGCTGGATGGCCTGGCTGTCGAGCCGCCCGAGCGTCTCGTTGATCTGAAGAGCGCGCTCTAGACATTCGATCGCCTTCGGCATGTTGCCCAAGCGGCCGTAGCAAATACCCAGGTTTCCCAGGACCGCAGCTTGACTCTCCTGCGTCGGGAGGCTCCCATCGAGCGCAAGCAAGCGCTCGCCCAAGTCGACCACCAGCGGGTATCGCCCCCGAAAGGTGAGGTGTCGGTAGAGCAGATTGAAAAAGTGCCCCACCCAGGCGCCTTCACCGGCGTCGAGTTGGCGCTCGAGCGCCGTCACGGCCTCCGCGATGTCGGTCTCGTTCGTCTCCGACGGCGGTAGATCGGCGCCACGCCGGAGCCGATCGCGCACCCAGGCGAAATGCGCCGCCTCCACATCTTCGGCACCCGCCCCGGCGCGAGCGAACGTCCGCACGACGTCGTGGAGCGCCCATGACGCCTCTGCGCCTTCCCGATACTCGATGAGCGAGAGCCCCGCCAAGCGGTTCAGCGCGGCCGTGCAATTCGAATCTTCGACCCCTGCCACCGCGGCCACGACTTCTCGAGGGGTGCCCTGCGTGCATGTGGCGAGCGCCTCCAGCACCTTTTGGTCGGTGGGGGCGAGGCTGCGATGCGCTTCGAGGAACGTGCCGACGAGACCGCGATCGCCGTCTTTGGCGAAGGAGCGGAGCGCGCCCACCGGCTCGGCCCTGATTCGCTCGAGATAGTCGCGCGTGGAACGCGGCGGCTGGGTGTTGAGGGCCCCGACCATCAACGAGAGCGCCAAGGGCAGCCCCTGCACGAATCCCGTGAGCGCGTCGAGCTCGGTATCGGGCTCCTCGTCGAGACGCGGCACCCCTCGACGGAGAAAGATTCGCGAGGCTCCTCGCGGCCAGCGCTCCAGGCGCAGGGTCTTCCATGGGACGTTCAGGTTGGCCGCACGCGAGATGACGAGCGTTCGGCACTTTGCCCCCGGCAGCGGCACGTTGGGTACATCCGGTTCGCCGGCAAGGTCATCGATGACGAGAAGCGTGGCCACGCGCTGAAGCTCTTTGCGGAGAAAGGCAACCGCCTGCTGGGCGGTCGGGTCGACTTCGGTGCTCCAGCCCAAACGTCGAGCGAGGCGCGCCAGCTCCTCGGCCAGGTGTCGACCATCCAGCCACAGCGCCCCGTCGGGAAACAATGCCGGAGCGCGCGTCACGAGCAGTTGGCGGACGAGCGCGGTTTTGCCCGCGCCACTGTCGCCCGACACAACCACGGCGAGGTTGGCGTCGCCCGCCGTCAGCAAGGCGGCCAACATGTCGAGCTCTGCCTCCCGATCCGTGAAATTCGGCACCGGCCGAGCCGGCGCCGCGCCCGGGCCTTCGAACGACACGTGCCGTCGAGCGATGGGCTTGGTGACCCAGTTGCGCGCGTGCAACATGTCGACGAGATCTCGGTAGGCGCTTTCGCGCAGCACCGTTTCGGTCAGGTCGACGTAGGGCTCGCCGCGGACGACCGAAGGCGCCGCCTCCTGCCAGCTGCCACTGCGGTGAATCACGACGAGGCCGCCCCCGTCGAGACCCGCGCGGATCTCGCTTTGCGCGTTGCGCGCCTCGTAGTCGACGCCTTCCAGACGCCGGTCGAGCTCGATCTTGTAATTCGGCGTGCAGACGAGGAGCAAGAAGCAGTCGTCGCGACGGCTCTGCCCGCTGAAATGCCGAAGCTCGTCGCCCGGCCGCGCGCCCCATCGATCGAGCGAGACGTCGAAACCATCCGCGCGAAAGCGCGAGCCGAGCTCCCTCACCCAATCCGAATGAGGTTGGTCCTCCGAGGCGTAGGAGATGAACACCTTCGGAGAGCCTGCCATCGGTTGCCTCTCATGATACGGCTCTAGGGTGAAGGACGTCGAGGAGCAAGCCGTGGATCGCGTCAGCCCTCTGTATACGCTTACAACGCACCGCCTCACACTTCGTCACTGGCGGGACGAAGATAGCGAGTCCTTTGCCGCGATGAACGCCGACCCGCGGGTGCGCGAGTATTATCCCAGCGTTCTCACCCAAGCCGAAAGCGACGCCTCGATGGGGAGGATCCGTGGGCATTTCGAAGAGCACGGGTTCGGCAATTGGGCTGTCGAGCTGCGCGGGCGCCCGGGGCTCATCGGTTACGCGGGGATCTCGCACCCCTCCTTTCCCTCACCGTGCGGTCCCTGCGTGGAGATCGGTTGGCGCTTGGCATTCGCCTATTGGGGCCACGGTTACGCCACCGAGGCGGCCGAGGCAGTCGTGGTCGCAGCGTTCGAAAAAATCGGCCTCGCGGAGATCGTCTCTTTCGCGACGGTCGGCAACCTGCGGTCGCGCCGCGTAATGGAGAAGCTCGGCATGTCGCACGATCCGGCCGACGATTTCGATCATCCGCTCTTGCCAGGCCACCGGTTGTCACCTCACGTACTTTACCGTTTGCGCCGAACGGCCTATCAGAGCCGCCGTACCACAATGCCATGAGACGAACTGCGAGCGAAGGTACGCCGCGGAACTGTCGAGCCGCGGTTCAGCTCGAAGCTCGTCCCCGAGATGACGTAACTGACGTATTGCCCCCAGTGGTGGCCGTGTGCCGCGTAAAAACCGACTTTGCAGGCGACGGCGACGTGGTCCGCGTGAACCAGCTCGCCATCGAAGGTCGGACGCCAGCCATCGATGGCCATAGCGTACGAGAGACGGCCGTTGAAGGCGTGCATGGTTCGTCGGCTGAGCGTTCGCAACGCCTGTTCGAGACCTTGGAGCGGCGTGCGGTCGCCGCGCGCGAGCTTCTCCATGGCTTGTTCGAGCACACCCTGGACTTCCGTCGTTGCGACGCGAACGACGGGGCGCTTGCCACGAGCCGCCCGTTGGCGATCGAGCTCGTCGATGAGCTCCGTTTCGACGTCGCGATAGTTGCGTGGCTCGAACGGCGTATATGTCGTCAAGACGCCCCAGAGGCCGTTCTTCTTCTCGTCTCGCACCGTCCCCAAGGCCACCTGCCTGGCGTCGGGGTCGAGCAGGACCGCGCGGTTGCTCGGGAAGAAAAGCAGCTGGCTGAAAAAACTCGAGCTCTTTTGATCGAGCGTCCCGCGAAAGCTGAGAAACCGGGACTCGCGCAGCGGCCCTGCCACGTCCCAACCGGCCATCATCCCGAGCGTCATGAGGTCGACGCGCGCCAGGTCGCTCTTGGCCGCGGCCGCAAAATAATGGGGGATGAGCGTGTGCGCGGTCTGACTTTGGACGGGCGCCTCGCGCAGAGGTGTGCGGCCGAGTTGGGCGCGCACCGCATTGAATTTATCGAACAGACGGCCCTCGGTAGGCACGCCGTCGACAGGAAGGCTCTGAAAGGTGGTTGGAACCTTTCCCGCGGTGGGGAGCACCAGCATGAGCACCTGACGGCCGAGGACCGCCTCGGGTGCAGCAGCCAACATGTCGAAGACGGCGTAAGCATCGTCGCCGGACAGCTGGCAAGTCAGGTCGAACTCGGGAAGCACGGAAACGGCGTCGCGGGCGGTCTCGCAGGAATGAAAGCCCATCGATCCCGCCGTCGTGTAGGCCCGTAGCCAGCCGGCCCTGTCGAGAATCGTACCGCGCACGCGCACGGAACGGCCGCCATCGACGACCGGCTCGATCGACACGAGCTTGACTTTGGGCACGCCGAACGCCGCCAGATGGACGTGCCTTCCGATCCCGCTCCCCGTCCACACACCGAGCTCCGACCCAGCGGGCGCTCTGGAGATCACTTCGTCGAAGAACGCCATCATGGCGGGGCCCGACGGCTCCTCCAGCGGCAGGCGATAGAGAAACGAGGGAGCGATGGGAACCACACCGCAACGGCCGGCCGCAAACGCTTGCAGATCGTCTTCGGGCAATTGTCCATGATGTCCGAGGAATCGCCCGATTTCGCGCGCATAACACTGCATGCTTTCCGTGAGAACGAGCCCGCTCTTTCGCGCTTCAGCGCGCTGTGCGACGGAACGCGCGAGCGCCTCTTCTCCATTCCAGGGGGCGGAGCCTGGCTTGTCGGGAAACGGGCCGGCGAGCTCCCATCGGTCGACGGCGAGACCTTTCTTGAGCGCCTCTTCGCGCGGCGCCAGCGGCGCGCTCACGAGGTCGGCCAATTGGCCTTTGCTGGGGAAGCCACGATCGATGACGGCTTGCTGCATCGCCCCCCCAACGGCACATCCACCGAGCGTCAAGAACGCCGCGAGCGCGAACGCGCCGCGCATCGCGCAAACTTTACGGACTGTCGTCATAGCGGAGGTAGTGGCCGCCAAGTCGACCGTGATCACAAATTCGGCTTGTCGGAGCGCGGAGGCGAGAGCGGGGGCGGCGCCTCTGCCTCCACGACCGGCGCCGCAAACGCACAAGCACGTAGCCGCGCAACTTGGTCGGACGCCGGATATTTTCGGACGAACTGAAGCGCCCCCGCGCGGGCCTTCTCGGCGGCCCCGAGCGCGCAATCGACCAAGACGCGCATCGCTTCGCGATTGTCGCTGAGCGCGCCTTCCGCGAAGCGCGTTTCATGCTGATCGAGATAACGCGCCGCGAGCGACGGATCGCCGGCCGTGAGTGCCTCCTCCGCATCGAGGATCAGAACGAGCTCGGCTTCCTTGGCCACGGGGCGGTCGGGACGGCGGGCGATGGCCATGAGCAGCGCATGCCTTCGCGCGTCGAAACCGAGCGACGGTTCGGGCGGTTTCTCCGGGGATGCCACACCGTCCTGCGTTTCGTCGCGCCCCATCATGAGCTGCCACGTCCGTCTCGCGATCACCTTGGTCTGGACTGCAACCTGGGCGGGCCATTCGCGTGCTCGCTCCGCAATCGCTTCGTTCTGCATGGCGCCAGTGCCGAGCCCCGCCACCAGGACCAAGCCGGCCACGGTCTTCACGAGCGCCGTCGTCCCACCCCCCGACAGCACGCCCGCGCCGGCTGCACCGGCTGCGCCGGCGGCATCGGTAGCCGCGACCGCTGCGGCCGACGCGGCGCCGGCGAGCGCGGTCACGCCGAGCTCGGCGATCAAGCGATCTCGCACGGCGGCCTCGGCGGACGGCGGAGGGTCGTCCGCTCCATGCGAGAGTGCGATCAAGCGGCGCGTCTCGGCCGTAAGCGCCGTCATTTCAGCCTCCATGCATCGCGAGCGCGCAGGCGTTGTGCGCCCTGCTCGAACGCCTCGCGCGCGAGGCGAAGACGCGAGGACGCAGTGTTGAGTTTCGCCCCCGTTGCTTCGGCAATCTCCGCCAGCGACCATTGTTCGAGCTCGGCGAGGATGAAGACTTCGCGCTTCTCGTCGTCGAGTTGGTCGAGCAGGGTGTGCAGCAGCCGCGCTGCTTCATTGGCCATGACGTTTTCTTCCGGCGAGGCGTGTCCGCCCGACAAATCGTCGACGAGAAAATCGGTTTGAGCACCGGCAAGCGCCGGCTTGCGCGTGTTGGTTCGCCGGTAATCGCGCACCACGCGGCGCACGATGCCCGCCAGCCAGGTGCGAACCGACGAGCGTCCTTCGAAATCCAGAAGCCGGCGATGGACCACGACGAAGACGTCTTGCACCGCGTCTTCGACCTGCGGCGGTGCGACGCCGAACCGCCGCACCGTGCGCCAGACGAAGGCAAAATGGTCTCGGTAGACGTCGGCCAGCGTCATGGGCACGGCGTCGACCGCCGCCGACGGCGTCGATGGGCTCAGCGGCGATTCGATGCGCGCGAGGGTGTCCGCGCACGGAACGGGCAGCGCTGCGCCGGGCTGACGAGTGGCCATTCAATCTCTATTTGTGGCCGCAAAAAGAGAACTCGTCACGAAAAATGGAGGGGCATGAACGGGAGCCGCCGTGGCAGCCGCTCTACGAGATACGGCCCAATTTCGCCATCAATGCCCCGGCGACGCCTTGCGCGGAGGCGCGCGACCCAGGTCGTGCGTGCTTCGGCTCACGGCGTATGTGAACGTGGCGAAGACGGCGGTTGCTTGGGCCAGCGTGGGAGGATCGATCTTGTCGAAAGTGTCGTCGGCGGAGTGGTGGTAGTCGAAATACGACGTCGCATCTTGCTCCACCTCCGCCATGGGAACGCCCGCCGCGCGCAGGGGATACAAATCGGCCCCCAGCCGGTCACCTTTCACGGCCTGACCGACGCCGAGCGGCGAAAGCGGCGCCGTCAGCTCGGCCATCGCTTTGGCGGCGCCGGGCCCGGCGAGATAGGAGACTTCGTAGGCGCCGCCGGCGCCAAAGTCCGCTTCGATGGCGAGCACGTGATCCTTGAGCTCGGCTCGATGCGCCTCGGCATACGCCCGCCCGCCGCTCAAACCGAATTCCTCGTTGGCAAAGAGCACGACCCGCACCGTGCGGCGCGGTCGCTCCGGCGCGTGAGCAATCAGGTTGGCGGTCTCCAGCACCATACCGACGCCCGCGCCATCATCGAGCGCGCCCGTCCCGAGGTCCCACGAATCGAGGTGGGCGCCGATCAAGACCACCTCGTTCGGCCTCTCGTGCCCGACGATCTCACCGACCACGTTGGCGGAAAGCTCGTCGGGGAGTGACCGGCCGCCCACGGTCAGCCGGATCCGCACCGTTTTTTTCGCCTGAATGAAGCGATCGAGCAGCATGGCATCGGGCACCGAGAGGGCGGCCACGGGGATCTTGGGGACCGC
>Ga0190265_10003235_pt1 | contig 11092 bp, 9 predicted proteins | sample Popmic124T_FD_133135 | JGI IMG/M metagenome (GOLD analysis project Ga0190265, IMG submission 133135) | Populus adjacent soil microbial communities from riparian zone of Indian Creek, Utah, USA - 124 T | ecosystem: Environmental > Terrestrial > Soil > Riparian zone | place: USA: Utah | collected...
GACGAGTATCCGGTTCTCAAGCTGTGACCGCGCCGCTGGCGTCTGGAGGAACCGGGGCGGGGACGCTGAACGGAGCGGCGCTCGTCGGCGCGCTCGAGCGGCGCTTTCGCACCTCGGTGTCCGAGGCGACGGTGGGCGATCGCAAGTTCAGCATCCTCAAGCCCGCAAACGCGGACGACCTCATTCGCGAAGAGGATTTCGTCAAGGATGAGCGGCTCCCCTATTGGGCCGATGTCTGGCCGTCGTCGATCGTCCTCGGCGAGAAGCTCCTAGAGCTGGAAGGAAAAGGGAAAACCGCGCTCGAGCTCGGCTGCGGCGTCGGGCTCAGCACGCTGTCCGCCACGAGCTCCGGATTCGATGTGCTCGCCACCGATTACTACGAGGATGCGCTCGACGTGACGCGAGCCAACGTGTTCCGGAATCTCGGCTTGCAGGCGCGGACGCGGCTGGTGGACTGGCGCCACCTCCCCGCGAATCTCGGGACGTTCGACCTGGTATTCGCCTCGGACGTGCTCTATGAAAAGGAGTACGCGGCCTTGTTGCCCGTTCTCCTCGATGGCCTGATCGCCGCCGGCGGCATTGCGCTCATCGCCGATCCCGGGCGGGTCGCGGCGCCGATCTTCGTCGAGGCCTGCGCGGCTCAGGGCCTCGTCATTCGGAAAAAAGAAACCCAGCCGTTCGAGGCGGGTGAGATCAAGCAGGCGGTCGACATCTACGAGATTGCGCACTCGTAACTGCCACGGAGAACGACACAGATCCGAGTCGGCAGAAGCATAGTTTTGAGTTGCTAGATTCTAGCAACTCAACGCTGTGCTTCGGGGGTCTCGGATCTGTGTCGTTCTCTGTGGCAGTTACGAGACTTCAGTTGTCACATAAGTCTGTACTTCGGCCCAGCCCCACCCTCCCGCGGAGTCCACCGTGGTCCAAGAACGTCCGTCGCCTTGCAGTCGATGCAGTTAGCGGGGCTGACCACCAGCCGCTCACCGTCACGCTCGTAAACGCCGGCGGGGCACATGTGGGTATAGAGATCGGCAACGTCGGGGGCGATGTCGGGTCCGACTATCAGATGGGACGGGATGTCGTCGCGCGTCGCGTTACCCGATTTGAACACCGCGTCGAGCTTGGTGAACGTGAGCTTTCCGTCGGCGGCGACCGGCCTGGCCGACGAGTTCGCGCGCGGGACGTGAGCGTCCGGCTCTGACTTGATTCTCCCGCCGGGGAATCGCCCTCCGGTGACAGTCATCAGCGAGGCCAGGATGCCGCCCAGAAAGAATCCGTGCTTCTGGAACGCGAGGCGCATGTTGCGGCGCCGGTAGAGATCCCTGCTGATGTAGCTCGCGTCGACAGCGTGGTCGTACTGCCTGAGCGACGCCGCCGACGTATCGCCTTTCTTGAGAGCGGCGAAAGCGGCCCGGGCGGCGAGCATGCCGGATTGCATCGCGTAGTGAATTCCCTTGAGCGACGCCACTTCCACATAGCCGGCGGAGTCGCCGACGATCATGAGGCCATCGCCGTGGCGCCTCTCGGGCAGCGCGTAGTAACCGCCCTCGGGGATCGTCTTTGCGCCCCACTCCAGCATCTCACCGCCCTCGAGGTACGGCTTGAACAATGGGTGCAGCTTCAGCCGCTGCAGCATGTCGTGGACATCGGTCGTCGCCTGCTTGTAATCGAGCCCGACGACGAGTCCGAGCGCGATCTGGTTCTCGGCGAGGGGATACATGAAGCTGCCGCCAAAAGCGTTCAGGGGAACCGGCCACCCCAAAGTGTGGATCACGCTATGAAGAGCCTTCTTCGTCTCCCAGATCTCCTTCACGCCGAGGGCGAAGATCTGTGGATTCTCGGACGAGATCCTCTGCCACTCCAGATACGCCTGTGACAGCGTGCCGCGCGTTCCCTCGGCCAGGACGGTGATCTGCGCGGTGATGTCGGTGGGCGCGGTGTAGCCGCTTCCCGGGTCTCCCGTCCGCGACAGACCGGTCGGAGTGGTTCTGACGCCGGTCACGCGCGATCCTTCCGTCAGCAGCGACGCCGCCGGAAATCCCGTGAAGACGTTGATGCCCGCCGCTTCCGCCTTTTCGCCCAGCCACCGCACCACCTCGCAGAGAGACGCGACGTAGTAGCCGTGGTTCTGCATGGTGGGAGGAGTCGGAAGGCGCAGCGAATGGCCGCCCGTGAGCAGATAGACCCGCTCTCCCGAAACCGGAGCGCGGAACGGGAAATCGCCGTCCTTCAGATCGGGGAACAGCTCACGGATAGCGACCGGATTGACGACGGCGCCCGAGAGCGAATGCTCGCCCAGCGCGCCGGCCTTCTCGAGAACTCCGATCTGAACATCTCCGAGCGTGCCGCCGGCCTCGGTGTCGCGCCGCACGAGATTGGCGAGCTCTATCCCCCCGGCGAGTCCGGCCGGTCCTCCGCCGACGAACAACACATCCATCGGCACCGCCTCGGCGTCGGGCGGGCCCGTGACGATGAGCCGTTCGAGCGGAAGCGGCGCCTGGTGCCGCGCGGGCAACACCGCCGCGGCGTCGTTGCTGCTCAATGGTGCTTCTTGGCTTCGCGCACGGCGGCGGTGAGCGCGGGAACGATCTCGAAGACGTCTCCGACGATTCCGTAGTCCGCGATCTTGAAGATGGGCGCGTCCTTGTCCTTGTTGACGGCCACGATCGTTTTCGAGGTGCGCATGCCAGCCAGATGCTGCACGGCGCCCGAGATGCCGACCGCGATGTAAAGCTCCGGACTCACGAGGCGTCCGGTCTGCCCGATCTGATCGCTGTGCGGGCGCCATCCATCGTCGGTGACCGCGCGCGTCGCTCCCACCGCCGCATTGCCGAACGCGGCGGCGAGGTCTTCCACCAGCTTGAAATTCTCCGCGGCCTTGAGCCCGCGTCCGCCCGCCACGACCACCGGCGCTTCGGCGAGATCGAGCTTGCCGCTCGTTCCCTGCTTCGTCTCTTTCACTTTCACGCGTGTCGACTTTGGATCGACCGCTGGCTGGACGTTCTCCACGCGGCCGGCTTTCGCGCTCTGCGCCGGCGCTATCACGTTGGGACGCATCGCGAACACCGCCGGCGTTCCGGACATCGCCAGCGTCGCGATCACCTTGCCGATGTTCACGGGATGACGCACGACGATGGCACCGCCGTCGACCTCGAACGCGAGGACGTCGGTGACGACGCTGACGCCGAGGCGAGCGGCGACGCGGGGGGCGAGATCGCGGCCCTGCGCGGAAGTGCTGAAGATCGCCGCGCGGTATCCGCCCGACTTGATCCGCCCCGCCGCAGTCGCGGTCGCGACCTCGGGGCTGTAGCTGGCGAGGTCGGCGTGCTCGACCACGAGGACGACGTCGGCACCGTGTTGCCCGATCTGGGGCGCCTTCGCCGCGATGCCGGGAGGACCGATGACCAGGGCGTGCACTTCGCCGCCACCGGAAGCGTCAGCGAGCATCCTGGCTGCCGTCGTCGCTTCCAGACCAACCTTGCGCAGCTCAGCGCCGCGCGACTCCACGAAAGCGAAAACGTTGGCCATCAGAGAACCTTCGCCTCGGTCTGGAGCAGCTTGATCAGCTCGGGCACTGCCGCCGCTCCCTCGCCAACGATGCGTCCCGCCTTCCGCTCGGCCGGCAGCTCGAGCTTCCTGACGGTTATCTGCGGCTCGGCCAGCTGCGCCGGCTTTACCTCGAGCGGTTTCTTCTTCGCGGCCATGATCCCCTTGAGCGACGGGTAGCGCGCCGTGTTCAATCCCTCGTCGATGGTGAGCACCGCGGGAAGTGGAAACTCCACGATCTCCTGCGCACCCTCCAACTCGCGCTTGGCGGTGCCCTTCGCACCGGCTATCTCCAGTGACGAGATCGCCGTCACGCAGGGGAGATCCATCAGCTCGGCGGTCATCGGACCGACCGCTCCGTTGGAGGAATCGGGCGACATCTTTCCGAAGAGGATCAGATCGTAGCCGCCGGGCTTGAGCTCCGCCGCCAGAGCCGTGGCGATCGCCAGCCCGTCGAACGGAACCTTGTCGGCCTTGAGCTGCACACCGCGGTCGGCACCCATGCTCAGCGCCTTGCGGATCGTTTCCTGGACGACGTCAGGACCGAGCGAGATCGCCGTGACCTCGCTGCCGGCGTTCTTCTCCTTGAGCTGCAGCGCGGCCTCGACCGCCCATGCATCGAAGTCGTTGATGTCGAACTTGAGCCCGGTCTCATCGACCGATGTGCTGTCCGACCCGATCCTGAAGCGCACGTCCATGTCCGGAACGCGCTTGATGCACACGGCGATCTTCACCGCGAGTGTCTCCATGTGAACGATTTCACATAAAGATACCAAAGGCATCGCTGTCGGGATGGTCTAGCAAAGGCATCGCTGTCGGGATGGTCTAGCAAAGGCATCGCTGTCGGGACGGCTTAGCAAAAGGGTCCGGACGCCATCCTGCGCCCGAACCCTGTTGCTCCGCTCCGCTTTCGCGGGAGGAAAGACTAAGGAGCTGACGTCAGTGTAGCGTCAGATTGCGCGCTCAGAGACCGATGCCTGGCGGTCACTTTCGCGCGATCCTCCATCGCCTCGAGCTGGAGAAGGAACTGGTCGACCTCGACGTAGTGCGGATTCTCGCGCAGCACGTTGCCGCAGAACGTGAGCGGGTGCGTCTCGTACGCGCCGTGAACCATCACCGTGCCCGACAGGTGTCCGACGTCGTACATGCACATCACGACGCAAGGGAACTGCCTGGCGGCGCCGGTCACCTTCGCCTCGAAGGCGAGGATGTCCAGCTCGTCGGGCCAGCCCGGCTTCGCCCAGCCGATGTTTCCAAGGAGGCGGATGCAGCGAGAGCCGTTCTGTACTGCCTGCTGGAATTTTGCGCCGATGCCGCCGAGCATCTGCTCCCCCGTGGGTCCCCCGCCGATCACCGACAGCCGGTTGCTCGCCTGAAGGTGAGTGGTGTCGAGACCGCTGCGGCGCAGAATGCCGAGAACTTTCTCGTTGGCGTCGTCGTGTCCGAACACCACGGCGTGCTCGCCCTGCCTGATGCCGAGGACGAGGAACTTCACCGCTTCCTCGAACTCGTGCTCTCGTTCCCAGAAGTACGCGATGTGATCGCCGAGACGCACCTTCTCCCCGCGAAGACCCAGCTCGATGTCGCCCTCAGGCGCCCTGATATGTTTCGTCAACTTTCGAATGCGCTCAGGCCGGTGACGGCCTGCCCCAGAATGAGAGTGTGGATGTCGTGCGTTCCCTCGTAAGTGTAAACGCTCTCGAGGTTCGCCATGTGGCGCATCGACGAATACTCGGCAAGAATGCCGTTGGCTCCGAGGAGCCGCCTCGCCTCGCGGGCGATGTCCGTCGCGACACTGACATTATTACGCTTGGCCAGCGATACCTGTTGGGGCAGGAATGTGCCGGCATCCTTGAGCCGTCCGAGATGCAGCGCGAGCAGCTGGCCCTTCACCAGCTCGGTCAGCATTTCAGCGAGGCGCTGCTGCTGGATCTGGAAGCCACCGATCGGTCGGCCGAACATCACCCGGTTGCCGGCGTAGGCGAGGGCTTCCTCGTAGCACGCCATGGCAGCGCCCATGGCGCCCCATGCGATTCCGTAGCGCGCCTGAGTGAGGCACATGAGAGGGCTTTTTATCCCAGCGGACTTGGGCAGCAGCGCCGTCGCCGGCAGCTTCACATCCTGGAGCACCAGCTCGCTGGTGTCCGACGCCCGCAGTGAGAGCTTCCCCTTCTGGTCCTTGGCGCTGAAGCCGGGCGCATCGGTCGGAACGACGAAGCCGCGGATCGCCTTGTCGCTTTTGTCGTCTCCGACCTTGGCCCAGACGATCGCCACCTGCGCCGTGGATCCGTTGGTGATCCACATCTTGGCGCCGTTCAGCACCCAGCTCCCGTCCTTCTGCTCCCGGGCACGGGTGATCATGCCCGACGGGTTCGACCCGTAATCGGGCTCGGTCAAGCCGAAGCACCCGATTATTTCGCCGCTCGCCATTTTCGGGAGATAGTGCCGCTTCTGCTCTTCACTGCCGAAGGCGTAGATGGGATACATCACCAGCGCGCCCTGCACGGAAGCGAACGACCGCACGCCGGAGTCGCCGCGCTCCAGCTCCTGCATGATCAGCCCATAGGAGACATTGTTGAGGCCCGCGCAGCCGTACTCCTCGGGCAGGTTGGCGCCGAACATTCCGAGCTCCGCCATCTGCGGGACCAGCTCTTTCGGAAATCGCCCCTCGATGTAGCAGTCGCCGATGATGGGCAGGACCTTCTCGTCGACGAACGAGCGGATGGTGTCGCGGACGGCACGCTCCTCTTCGGAGAGCGCGGAGTCGATGTCATAGAAGTCGGTTGCCATGCGAGGAAACTTAGCCTCGCGGGTGCGTTACGCGACGGCGCGGCAGGCGAGAGGCGTGATTCCGACCGCTCGCGCCTTGGCGCGGAACATCGAGCCGTGATCGACCGCCAGTCCCTGCTCGTCCTGCCACTGGTGCACCATCTCGTGCAGCAGCGTGTGCAGCGCCTCCGCCCATCCGTCCCGTCTGATGTGGCGCCGGCTCAACACGATCTCCGGCTCGGCCACATCGGCGGCGGGAGTATAATGGCCGAGCCTGCTCTTCATCCGTCGCGAGATCCGGATCGGAATCGCGCGCAGCGTGCCGCCGAACCTCTCCTCATTGTAGGCGGCGTGCCAGTGCTTGAGCTCGGCCACGAAACCGGCGTCGGCGGGATGGTTTCGCTCCGGGCGCCGCCTCGGGGCATCCGCCGTGGGTGATCTCATCAACGGGAACTCGAGGATCGCGCGGCGCGCTTCCCGGCGGGCGAGACGATTGCGCCCGTGCACGAAGGTGATGATCGCTTTCCAGATCTCCTCGTCCGCGGCGAGGAAGCTGTTGTGGATCCTCAGCTCGCCGCCGCTGTAGCTCACCACCACGGTCTTGTTGCTGGTGAGACGCACCCGATAGTACGAGCCGAGCCCGAGCCGCATCAGTCGCGTGCGCAGCTCCTCGGCATTTCTCGGCGCTTCTTCGTGGAGCTCGAGCAGCAGCTGGTCCCGGTCGCCGAGCCGCCACATCGACTTCAGCGCTTGAAGCACTTATGCGGCCCTTTCACGAAGGTACGTGCGTCCTTCGACCACACGCGCGTCGTGACCTCGATCGTATTCGGGCCGATCTCGATGATGTTCACCGACGACGGCCTGCCTCCGCGGGACCGGTTCGATACCGTCCCCGCTGTCGAGATCACCGTGCCTTTCTTCGTGTGCTCGATGAAGTGCACCGATTCCTGGTGGTCGTGCCCGCATAACACCAGATCGACGCCCATCTCCGCGAAAGCTCCAAGTATCTTCTTCGTGTTCTTGAGTCCGTGACGCCCCGACAGCTCGCCCTTGACCGGGTTGTGGTGCATCACGATCGCGCGGGCGCTGCCAGGCGGCGCTTTCTCGAAAATCAGCCGGGCGATCTCGAGCTGCGACTTCTTTACGTCGCCGATGATGGAGATGTCGCGGAAGTTCCACGTCAGCGTTCGCCGCGTCACTCCGTGCGCCGTGTTGATGCCGACGAAGCTGACGCCCTCGACGTGCAGCTCGGGCTCGAGATTGCTGTCCATGAATTTCCGGTAGTTCTCGTAGACACGCGCTTTGTGCCCCATTCCGAGCGGCGCCCGCCACCAGGCGACATCGTGGTTTCCGGGGACGGTGATGACGCGGCTGACTTTTTTCGCGTCCCGGATGAACGCCGCCGCCCGCTGGAACTCGCCTGCCCGCGCGCGCTGGGTGAGATCACCCGAGATGGCCACGACGTCGAAACGCTCCGCCTGGATGCACTGCTCGATGGCCTCGATCTGCTCGGGAACCGCAGGCCAGCCGAAATGGAGGTCCGAGACATGGAATACGGTCGTCACGCCGGCAATGCTCTTCCGAGCGCGGGCTTACGGATCGGCAATCAGATCGGCGAAGCGGCGGGCAACGCTCGTCGCGAGCGCCGGAGAGAACGATGCCGCGGGATCGCTCCTCACTTCGCCGGCCCATCGCACCTGCGCCAGCCGCGAATCGATCATCACGAGCCGCAGAATCGCAACGCCTGTACCACCCTTGCCCTCGAAGCGGACCTCCACCGGCAGCACCGCATAGCGCGAGCCCTTGAGGCCGACGAGGTTGCGGACCTGCGAGGCAAGAGGGTCGCGCACGGTCTGATCGGGGAGTAGGCGGCCGCGCAGCCATTCCGCCGAAAGCGCGCGCGCGTCGGGCATCAGTATCCTGTTCATGCGCGCCGACCGCGCGACCTCCGGCCCGAACGTCCACGCGCCTCCAAGGCCGCGCTGCGTGAGCGTCAATGCGATGACCGTGTCGAGTCGCGCCAGGTAGGCGGGTCGATCCGACACCGCTTGCTCCCAGCCGAGACCGTCGAGGAAGGAGATGTACTGCACGGGGAGGACGAGCACCTGCTGCCCCGCCATCCGCTCGAGCGGTCGCTGCGCCGTCGGGGACGGCTGCTCACCCGCGGCGGATACCTGATTCGTCTGGGGACGCCCGCAGGCGCCAAGCAGGACGACGATGCCAAACGTGAAAATCGTTCTCACAGTCTCACTTGCTGGGTTGCGGGAAAGTTAACGCAAAAGAAACGGCACGAGGTGTACGGGACTAACGCCCGGCCCCGAGGACAGACAATTTTTCGCGGTGCCGGGAATAATGCGCGTTCTCGCCTGGTCGACCGTCTGCGCCATTGGCGTTGCCAGCTTTGCATGGCTCGCCCTGTCGCGGGGCGAGCCCGTGAGCGCCGCCTGGCTGCTCGTCGCCGCGATCTGCACCTACTCGGTCGCGTACCGTTTCTACAGCCGGTTCATCGCCACCAGGATTTTCGTGTTGAATCCCGCGCGACGAACTCCTGCCGTCAGGCTCAGCAACGGCCGTGATTACGCGCCCACCAACCGGTGGATCGTCTTCGGCCACCACTTCGCCGCGATCGCCGGGCCGGGGCCGCTCGTCGGTCCTACTCTCGCGGCGCAGTTCGGATTTCTGCCCGGCGCGCTCTGGATAATCATCGGAGTGGCGATCGGCGGCGCGGTCCAGGATTTCGTCATTCTCTGCGCGTCGGTGCGGCGTGATGGAAAGTCGCTGGGCCAGATGGCGAAGGAGGAAATCGGCCCGGTCGCCGGCGTGACGGCGCTCGTCGCCGTCCTCGGCATCATGATCGTGCTGATGGCGGTGCTCGCGCTCGTGGTCGTGAACGCGCTGAAGGAAAGCCCGTGGGGCGTCGTCACCATCGGACTCACGATTCCGACGGCTCTTCTGATGGGCGTGTACCTGCGCTGGATACGTCCCCACCGGGTACTGGAGGCAAGCGCGATCGGATTGTTGCTTCTCATTCTGTCGGTGTACGCCGGCCGCTGGGTGGCGGAGAATCCAAGCCTCGCGCCAACGTTCACTCTGGGCGGAAAGACGCTCGCGTTGCTGATCATGGGATACAGCTTCGTCGCCTCGGTGCTCCCGGTGTGGCTGCTGCTGGCGCCGCGCGACTACCTCTCGGCGTTCGTCAAGATCGGCGTCGTGCTCGCGCTGGCGCTCGGAATAGTGATAGTGCTCCCTCCCCTCCAGATGCCGGCGCTGACGCAGTTCACCGACGGCACCGGACCCGTGTTCGCCGGCAAGATCTTTCCATTCGCCTTCATCACCATCGCGTGCGGAGCGATCAGCGGATTCCATTCACTGATCGCGTCAGGCACGACGCCCAAGCTCCTGGCAAGCGAGGGCGACGCGCGTCTTGTCGGCTTCGGCGGCATGCTCACCGAGTCGCTCGTGGCGGTGATGGCGCTCATCGCGGCGTGCGTGCTGACGCCCGGCGTCTACTTCGCCATCAACGCGCCGGTCAGCGCGATTGGAACGACAGCGGCGAGCGCGGCGGCGGCGATACAGAGCTGGGGATTCGTTCTCGAGCCCGGCGAGATGCAGCTGCTGGCGGAACAGGTGGGTGAGAAGTCGATGTTGTCCAGGACGGGCGGAGCGCCGAGCCTCGCGGTCGGCATGGCGCATCTGTTCTCCAACGTCCTCGGCGGCCCGACGGCGATGGCCCTCTGGTATCACTTCGCCATCATGTTCGAGGCGCTGTTCATCCTCACGACGGTCGATGCGGGCACCCGCGTGGGGAGGTTCATGCTCCAGGACCTGCTCAGGCACGTGTGGGCGCCGATGGGGCGCGTCTCGTGGTATCCGGGCGTCGTCATCGCGAGCGGACTGCTCGTCTCGATGTGGGGATACTTCCTCTATCAGGGCGTCCAGGATCCGCTGGGCGGCATCAACTCACTGTGGCCGCTCTTCGGGATCTCGAATCAGCTCCTCGCCGCCGTCGCGCTCTGTGTCGGCACGACCATCATCATCAAGATGGGAAAATCGCGCTACGCCTGGGTGACGCTCCTCCCGCTCGTCTGGATCACGATCGTGACCATGACCGCCGGCTGGCAGAAGATCTTCTCGTCCGATCCCAGGCTCGGCTTTCTCGCGCACGCGCGAATGCTGCGCGGGGCGATCGACACGGAGTCGCTGCCCGCCGGGGTGAAATCGGCCGCCGATGCGAGCCGCATGATCCTGAACGACAGGATCGATGCCGCGGTGGCGGCGTTCTTTCTCGTGTCCGTCGTCGTCATTCTCGTCGCGTCGGCGCACGAGTGGTACCAGGTGCTGAGCGGCAGGAAGGAATTGCGCAGCTCCGAGGTCCCGTTCGAGCTCGAGCCGGAGAAGGCGCTTGCGAGCTAGGATGAGCGTGGTGAGCGTCGGCGGAATCGCCCTCGTGGGAGGTGCGCTTGGGTTTCTCGCGGTCTTCACCTTTCTCGCGATGCGGTTCGACTATCCGACGATCCTCGACGGCAGCGCGGCCCATGTCCTGCCGAAGCTGCTCGCGACCGGCGACACCGGACGAGCGGTATGGGCGGTGTACGGTTTCCTTCCTCTGATCTTCGTGCCGGCGGGAGTCGGGGCGTACTACGCGCTGCGCGATGGCCGCGAAGGCACGATGGTCCTCGCGCTGTTGTTCGCGCTGCTGGCCGCTCTAACGATGATGCTGGGCTTGCTGCGGTGGCCGTCAATTCACTGGGCCCTGGCCGGCGCCTACGTTGCCGGA
>Ga0190265_10003236_pt1 | contig 11092 bp, 10 predicted proteins | sample Popmic124T_FD_133135 | JGI IMG/M metagenome (GOLD analysis project Ga0190265, IMG submission 133135) | Populus adjacent soil microbial communities from riparian zone of Indian Creek, Utah, USA - 124 T | ecosystem: Environmental > Terrestrial > Soil > Riparian zone | place: USA: Utah | collected...
AAGCAGCCACGGGAGCATCGTGTTCTTGAACTCGGTCCAGATATTCATTCATACCTCCCAGGCCCGCGCGTTGGGGCGCCACGCAGATCGCGCCAACGGCCACGAATCGCACGCGCCGACGTGCGTCATGACGGACTTTCGAGAACGACGGTCTTTAATACACTCTTGGTGTCGAAACCGGGCGAATTGGGGGGTAGGGACCCGCCTACTGCGAAAACCGTGCCGGGTCCCGCATGCGTACGTAGGGCCGGGTCCGCGAAGCGAACCGGTACGTGGGCCGGGTCCCGCGAAGCGGACCCGGCGGGACAGGTCGAAACTATTTGATCGCGTCCCCGGTGCCGGGCTGGAAATTGCCCGCGCGGCCGTACTGATTGTCCTCGTTGCAGATGAACTCGAGGAGATCGCCGACGCCGGTGCGTGGATCGGGACGCAGCAGCCGCGCGGTGAACGTGAGGTTCACCGGACGCGAGAAGGCGCCCGGGTCTTCGAGCGTCGCGTTGTTCCGGATCTGCCCGTAGTTCAGCCGCGTGTAGCGCTCGATGACGTGGAGCTGCTCGGTGTGCGGCGTGCCGCGGCGATCGAACCACCACTTGTCGTTGAAGCCCACGGCATCGATCACGAGCGTGTCGCCTTCCCATCGGCCGATCGAGTGGCCGGTCCACGTGGGAATCAGATCCTCGGGGTGCTTCCGGCCATCCATGTAGACGACGCGGTGGTTCCCGGCGTCGCCGAGCTCATGCAGGATGTAGATGTGCGTGAGCCCTTTCGACGTGTACGACGCGGCAAACTTCCATGGGTAGGGATTGCTGCGCAATGGGCCCATCGGAAGACAGGCGGTGTAGGGTTCATCCTGCCTGCGCCGCTTGTCTCTCAGCTCCCGGGCCCAGGGAAGCAGCGGAAACTCGCCTTGAAGGCCACCGTCGCGCCCGATATCCTCAACCGTTCCGCCGCCGACCCATGGACCCGTGAGATCGACGTGGCCATCCGGCAGCCTGGGAATCGGTCTGGAGTTGAACCCGGATTCCGGCAGGACCGGACTTCCGGGATTGATGAAGGCGACACCCCCTTCGACGGTGAGGCTGCCGGCGGGCGTCTGCTGCGCGCGCAGCGGGTGCGTCAGTGACGCGAGGGCGATCGCCAGGACGAGAAGCGGCCTCATGTCAGTTCGCGACCGGGCGGACCGGCGGACCGATCAGATGGTCCTTGTTCGCGTCCGGGCGCGGGACGAACTTCTGCGCCCGGCCGTTGTTGACCTCGGCCAGGTACATGTTGCCTTCCTGGTCGACGCTCATGCCGTGCGGGTTCCACATCGCACCGGGCCACTGTCCCTGGCTCCCCCAGGAGTAGATGTAGCGCCCGTTCATGTCGTATTTCACGATCTTCGACGTGGAGTTGTCCGCCACCCAGAGGTGCTTGTCGGCTGACATGTACAGCACCTGCGGCGTCGACGGGCCACCCGTGCTGAACTGATCGAGGTACTTGCCGTTCTCGTCGAAGATCTGGATGCGCGCGCTCGATCGATCCGTCACGTACACCCGCCGCGTGTCGGGGTCGACGACGACGCCGTGCACGGCGTCGAACGTGCCGGGCCGGGTGTCGTTGGGCGGCGTGCCCTTCTCGCCCCACGCCAGCAGGAACTTCCCGTCCTTGTCGAACTTGACGACGCGCGTGTTGGCGTAGCCGTCGCTCACGTAGAGCGTGCTGTCAGGGAGCCACGCCATGAACGTCGGACGGTTGAAGTGTGTGTCGTCGGTGCCCGCTTCACCGCGGACACCCAGCGTCTGCACCAGCTGCTTGCCGTCGTTGGTGAACTTGTAAACGGCGTGCTGACGATCGTCCACCACCCAGACGTGCTTCTCGGGGTCATACGGATTCACGAACACCGAGTGCGGACGGCGCATGATCGAATCCCACTGCGTCCACGATTCGATGATGGTGCCCTCCGCGTCGACGACAAAGAGATTGTGCTCCCAGCGCGCATCGACACCGAGCTTGCCTTGCCAGCCATTCCAGCCGTCGCTGCCCGTGTTGCCGGGGCTGGTCACGGGACCGACCGAGGCGTTGCGAAACGGGGTCTGCGAGACGGGGAACGAGATGCTGGGACCGATGTTCGGGTACGGCACTTCCATCGGCCGTTCCAGCAGCGGCAGCTCGCCGCGCATCAGCACGTACACGCGGTTCGGCGACTCGGCGAAGATCCCCTGCACCGCGCCCCAGGTCCACTTCTCGTGGCCCGGGAGCTGCGAGAGCGGCTTCGGCCAGTTTTCGGCCACGGTATACGGGCCCGTCTGGTCCTGGCCACCTTTCGGCGCCTCGGCCGTCGGCGCGTCAGCCGTTCTGGGGATGTCAGGCGCGCTTGCTGGATTCCCGACCAGCAGCCCGATCCCAATCCCTGCCGCGAGCGCAATCCCGGCCGTGGCTGCCGTTTTCATTGTGCCGCCCCTTCTTTGACGACGTGGACCTTCAGCGGGATAGTGACCTCGCGGTGCAGCTTGAGCGGCACATCGTGGTCGCCAATCGCCTTGATCGGCTCTGGCAGAATCAGCTTGCGCTTATCGACGTCAAAGCCCTTTGCCTTCAGCACCTCCACGATGTCGGCCGACGTGACCGACCCGTAGAGCTGATCGGTCTCGCCGACGCGACGGGCAATCGTGATGTCGATGGCGGCGAGCCGCGCGGCCACCGCCTCGGCCTGCCCCTTCTCTTCCGCCTCGCGCGACTCCATGATCTTCCGCTCGCGCTCGACGTGCTTCCGGTTGCCGTCGGTCGCCGGCAGCGCCAGCTTGCGGGGCAGCAGGTAGTTGCGGGCGTAGCCGTCGGCGACCTTCACGATCTCGCCGCGGTTGCCCAGGTTGTCGACGTGCTCTCTGAGAATAACTTCCATGGGAATCCAGCCTATTCAGCCGTGTACGGAATCAGCGCGAGCTGGCGCGCGCGCATGATGGCGGTGCGCAGCTTCCGCTGGTGCAGCGCGCAGGTGCCCGAAATGCGGCGCGGAAGGATCTTCGCGCGCTCAGGCACGAACGGCATCAGCAGGCGCGTGTCCTTGTAGTTGATGTCGTCGATCTTGTCCGCGCAGAACTTGCAGACCTTGCGGCGCCGGAACATCGGGCGGCGCTGCTGGCCGTCCTTGCCCTGCTGCTGGTTCTGCCCGCCGCGGCCGCGGCCGCCGCCGCCGCCGCCCCCCCCGAAGCTCTTTCTGCCGCCGTTCATCGCATGTCCTCCCCCATGTCAAAGCGATCGTCGCGGTCGTCATCCGGCTCGCCGCGCTGACCCTCGCCCGGCTGCCGATCCGGCGGCAGGCCGCGCGCGATGCGCCGGCGGCGCGACACGTCGGTGCGCTTGCCGCGCGTCCGATCGATGACGCTCTGGACCTCGTCCACCCGCACCACCAGGTGGCGGATCACCAGGTCGGTCACCTTGAACCGCCGATCGATCTCCTTCATCAGCTCGCCCGTGCCGTCGATCACTTCCAGCACGTAGGTGCCTTCCTTGTGCCGGCCAATCTCGTAGGCAAGCCTCCGGCGGCCCCAGTTTTCGGTCTTGTCGATCGAGCCGCCCATGCGCTGGGCAATCCCTTCGACCTGCGTGTGCAGCTCGGTCACCTGCTCGTCGGTCGCGTCGGGTGACACGACGTAGACGAGCTCGTACTTCCTATTCATAAGTCTCCTTATGGACTATGGCCTCCCAAGAGGGAGGAAGGAGTTAATCGATTTCCGGCGCCGTGGTGTCCGGGTTGTACGTGTTCATCACCTGTTCGATGCCCGCCACGGCGAACATCTCGGCGGCGTCGGCCGCCCGGGCGATGAACCCCTCGAGCTCGGCGCGCTCGCCGGGCTCGAATGTCGTGAGCACGTGATCCGACAAATCCCGCCGCGGATCGCCGCGCCCCACGCCCAGCCGCAGCCGGGCAAACTCCGTGGTCCCAAGCCGCTCGATGATCGACTTGAGCCCGTTATGGCCGCCCGCGGATCCGCGCGCCCGCGCGCGCAACCGGCCGAACGGCAATGCTACCTCGTCCACCACCACGATCACGTCGGCCGCGCCGATGTCGTAGTAGCGCGCCAGCGCCGCCACCGCGTCGCCGCTGCGGTTCATGAACGTCAGCGGCTTGGCCACCAGCAGCGGGTCGGCGCCGAACTTCTTCGCGACGAACGTCTCGGGGACCTGCGAGGGGCCCATCGCCAGCGCCAACTGATGCCGCCGGGCGATCTCGTCGACCACCAGGAATCCGACGTTGTGGCGCGTGTCGCGATACGCGCGCCCCGGGTTCCCGAGGCCAATAATGAGTTTCATGAATTGACGGATCGACGAATTGACGAATTGACGAATTGAACCTCGAAATCCGTCGATTCGTCGATCCGTCAATTCGTCGATTATTTTTTCGCCGCCGGCTCCTCGCCTTCCTTCTCCGTCTTGCCCTTCTTGATGACCTCGGGTTCGGCCGGCGCCGCAGGCGCCGCCGCCACCGCCGCCTCGCCCTCCGCCGGCGCCGCTACTTCCTCGGCCTTCGGCAGGACGACGTGGACGAGCATCGTGTCGGGGTCGTTCAGCGCCTTCCACTTCGGGTTCTCCGGCAGGTCGCGCAGCCGGACGGCCTGGTGGAGCATCAGCTCGCTGACGTCGATGTCGATGTGCTCGGGAATGTCTTTCGGCAGGCACTGCACCTGCAGATCGCGGGTCACGAAGTCGAGCATGCCGCCCTGGAGCTTGGCGCCTTTCGGTTCGCCAATGATCAGGATCGGCACCGTGACCGTGATCGCGCGATCCATCGCCAGTTGGTAGAAGTCGGCGTGCAGCAACTGGTGGGTGACCGGGTCGAGCTGGTATTCCTTCACCATCACCTGCGACTCGGCGCCATCCAGCTTCAGGTTGATGAGCGTATTGGCGCCTGAATCCGAGTGCAGGATGTGCAGCACGGCCTTCGGGTCCACGGCGACGGGCACGCCCTCGGGCAGCTTGCCGTCCTTGCGCAGGCCATAGACCACGCCGGGGATCCGGCCCGCCGCGCGCAGCCGACGCGACTCGTTTTTCCCCCGACCTTCTCTCTTTACAACGTCTAAGGTTGCGTCCATATCGAGCTTTCTTCCTACCGTTCTGGGTTCTGGGTTCTGGGTTCCGGGTTCGTGTTCGGAGTTCAGGTTCTAGGTTCGCGGTGCTGAGTTCAAGGTGCTGGGTTCGGCTGACCGAATCAGCCTCGAACGCCGAACCCCGAACCTAGAACCCCGAACCCCTCGAACCCCGAACACGAACCCGGAACCCGGAACTTGGAACGCAGAACTTGTTCTACGTTCGCCTTCTACACAAACAGCGAGGAAACCGACGTTTCCTCATGAATACTCCGGATCGCCTGCCCCAGGAGCCGCGCCACCGAGAGCACGACGATCTTCCTGCAGTTCTGCGCGTCGCCGCGCAGCGGGATCGTGTTGGTCACGATCAGCTGATCGATCGGCGAGTTCTCCACGCGGTCGATGGCCGGCCCCGACAGCACCCCGTGCACCGCGCACGCGAGGACCTTCAGCGCGCCCGCATCCTTCAGCGCCGTGGCGCCCTTCTGAATCGTCCCGGCGGTGTCGATGATGTCGTCCTGCAGAATACAGGTCCGCCCCTCGACGTCGCCGATCACGTTCATCACTTCCGCCGAGCCATCCTCGCTGCGCCGCTTGTCGATGATCGCCAACTCGGCATCGAGCCGCTTCGCATATGCCCGCGCGCGCTCGGCGCCGCCGGCGTCGGGCGACACGATCGTCAGCTTCGGGCTGTTCAGCCGCGCCAGGTAATCGATGATCACCGGCGCCGCGAACAGGTGGTCCACCGGGATGTCAAAGAAGCCCTGGATCTGCGCCTTGTGTAGATCCATCGTCAGCACCCGGTTGGTGCCGGCCGCGCTCACCAGGTTCGCCACCAGCTTGGCCGAGATCGGCACGCGGGGCTTGTCCTTGCGGTCCTGCCGGGCGTAGCCGTAATACGGCATCACGGCGGTAATACGCGCCGCCGACGATCGCCGGAACGCGTCGATCATCACCAGCATCTCCATCAGGTGGTGGTCCACCGGATTGGAGGTCGGCTGGATGATGAAGACATCGGCCCCGCGGATGTTCTCGTCGATCTGGAACGAGACCTCGCTGTCGGGGAACATCCGCAGCCGCGCCTGTCCGATCGGGATGCCCAGGAAATCCGCGATCTCTTTGGTCAGCGACGGATGCGCGCTGCCGGAGAAGACCTTGAGGTCTCCGAACCCGGTCGGCATCAGTCCTTCACCACTCAGGGGTCGTCTCATCTCGTGGCTCGGTCGGTCACTCAGTGGCTAGGTGGTTGGGGCGGAAGGATTCGAACCTTCGAATACGGGATCCAAAGTCCCGCGCCTTACCGCTTGGCCACGCCCCACCATGGCACCCCACCGCGCGTGCGCGGCAGGCCCCCGCCATCCAGACGGAACCCCTCGGACGCCCATCGACCAGGGTGGTGCAAACGCTTAGTGTAGTCGAGAGTTAGGGTTACGGCAAGACGCGCCGGGGATAGGAGCTAGCGAGCGCTGAAACTGCCCTCCTGCGCGCGCGGGCATGCGTGGGCGCCTGCGCGAAACCTCCTTCGAAGCGGCATCATCTCTCTACGCTTCGGCGTTACTCGCGAGTGACGGCTGGTTGCCGGTTCGCAACCAACACTATCCGCAGCTTTGGCGACGTGTGCCGTAAGGCGGTTTGAAAAACGTCGGCGAGCCTCTCGGACCCTTTCCCTTCCTCGGCGCAAGGCACGCCACTTGCCACGCGGCCAGGCTCCGTCACCACTTCGCGAGACTTCATTCCAGACAACCACGAGCGCTAACGTCCCCTGGTCGGTGAGACCTGCGGCGCGCGCTCCAGATCCTTGAGATCGAGTCTGTTTACCCCGTCGATGATCTTGGCGTAGGCCCGAGTCGCAGATTCGAGGCCGGTCCACGGGACGTAGTCCGCCTTGTCCTCCTCGGTGTGAAAGAACAAGTTGTAGTCGGACACCTGCACAATAGGCACGTGCGGCCACAGACCGTCGGCCTCACCGTTCGGCGTTGCACTTTCGGGTTCGGCGTAGGTTGAAACGCCGAAGGCGCGAAACGCCTGCGCGGCGATTTCCTGCAGCTTCGGCCGCGATGGTCCGCCTACATACCATTGCATCCCGGTGTAGGTGTTGACGCGCCGGACGCGGTTCGGTCCGACCTGCAGGAAGGTGGACAGGGTCGAGGTGTGCTCGGAGTTGATGAAGAGCGCAGTTTGAGCGAACACGGTCGCGCGGTTATCGACGAGCCAGGTGCCGCTGACGTTCGAATGGGCGGTTGCATGACCGGTCGTTTCAGTGCTGTTGTGGTGGCCAGCGGATCCGAGAAAGATCATGGTGCGGCGACGCTGCGTGCGGGGTACCTTGGCGAAGTACTCGGCCAGACCAATCATCGTTGCCACTCCGGACGCGTTGTCGCTCGCGCCCTCGAACCATCCGTCGCGATGGGCGAGCACGTAAATGGTCTCAGTGGTCGCGCCCGGCAGCGTGCCCCACACCGTTGCGGTCTTTAAATTAGGTACCAACGCAGCGTCCAGGCGAATCGTGATGCGGGGCGTTTCGCCGCCGGCACGGATGATGAGATCGCGGAGGGACATGCCATCATTCATGCCGACCATGAACGTCGGCACGCTTGTCCCAACCGGATAGACCTGGTTTCTGACATTTCCCGGCAACGCGTTGACGATCAGGATCGCACTGGCGCCCCGCGCCTCGGCCAGCGGGATGTTCGTCTGCGGTCCACGGGTAATCACAACCACCTTACCGGCGACGTTTCGGCCGATGTAGTCGGCTTCGGTGCCTGTTCCGGCCCAGAGGACCTCCGCCTCGAGTCCGCCCGGAGGTGTCGCAGGACTCGCATACGCTGGCTGTGCAGCCGTGAGTTTCACCGTCCGGTCGCCAACTGTCGCCGCGATCTCCCACGATCGCGGCATCCACTGCGGCGGGAGATCGAAGGGCTGCAGACGAACGTCGCTCAGGCCAATCTGTCGGAAGCGGTCGACCAGATACTTTGCGCTCTCCTCGTCGGCCGAGGTCCCGATAATTCGGCCCCAGTACTGAGGATGTCCCGCGTCTCGATATCGACGCGCGATCGCCGCAAGGTCGCCAACAACTCTGTGCAAGTGACGACCGTCAATCGCGCCATAGCGCGCGTCTGCTGCCGACAGCGGCCACTGCAGAAGCGCATCCTCGAGCTTGATGAGGGGCTCTCCGAGCGGGCGGGTCGGCGGGGATTGCGCGATCGCAACGCTAATCGACATCGCACTGGTGACCATCGTCGTGGCGAGTAGTGCTGACGCGCGTGTCATTGTCCCTCCCATGCTGCCAACGGCGGACTTGCGGCCCGCAACCAACGAGCGGTTCTTCGATGTCACCGTATTTTACGAGGAGGCTGGCGCCAATTGCAGCCTTACCAAGTCAGCGGAATGGTGCAAAACGCTGCCGCTCAACGGCGCCGATCAGGTTCGAGGACGTCGGCCGACAACGCCACGTTGGTTAGCCCGAATCCGTCCTGCTGCACGCTCCCTCGGTCGAAGCGATGGGGCAATGACGTATCGAAAGCCAAGACTGTACCTCGATCCAGCGTGATGTCTGAGCTGTTCCGAGGATGGTGATCCAGTGTCGCACGTGACTCAGAAAGGGTGTCCACGGTCATGGTCGGCGTCTCTGGAAGCCGACCGGATTACTCGCGAAAAGTCGCCAAGTGATTACCAACGAAGCCCCGACACTTCTATATTTGCCTCAGCGAGACCCGTTAAGCTTCCGCACGACAGCCCCGAGTAGACCCTGATTCTTTCGGTGGGGCGTGCTCCGGCCCGCGCGGATGTCAATACGGGCATTGTCCAGTTGCAGTTCGGCGAGGGACAGCTCCTGGCGAAGCGCGTCCCGAAGATGGTTGGAGCCACGCGCGTCTATTGCGCGCTGAAGCACGTAGGCCTCTCCAACTCGCCTCAGCCTACCTCTGATGGGCAATTTGCGGAGCACCGCTGCAATCCGCGCGCATGCCGGGCCCGCCTTTCTCCTGTTCATTGGCGTGTCACTAGCGTGGAGCGCCATCGTTTTTCTGACGGGCGGCTTCGTTCTGAGTACATCCAGCGGAACGTTGACATCAACAGACGCGCTCCGGCCCCTTATCGCTGGTAGCGTTGCCGGAATCATCTATCTATCGCTGCGTCGTCAGAGTTGGAAGCGCGACATCGCCGCTATCGTGGGCTGGCGGTGGAGTCCGCTCATTGCTGGTGTTTGCACTCTCGTTGCATTGATATACGCAATTGAGCGGGGAACATTCTTCGGTTCTGGTCCAGATCAAGCCGGATACGTCAGCCAGGCAGATGGGTGGGTTCGCGGGCAGGTGACATGGGTGCCGCCTGAATGGGCGCGTCGTGGCCAGTGGCACAACGCGCTGTGGTCATCTGCGCCCGTCGGGTACAGGCCAACGAAAGATGGCGTGATCGCGCCGACATATTCTCCCGGCTATCCGTTGCTGATGGCGCTGTTCCAATTGATCGGCGGCCGCGATGCCGTGTTCTACGTGGTGCCTCTGTTCGGCGCCGCGCTCATCTGGACAACGTACCTGCTCGGAGTCGCACTATACGGGGAATGGGCCGGTGCGATTGCGGCACTGCTGATGCTGTGCAGCCCGACGTTCATCTTCTGGCTCGTTCAGCCAATGAGCGACATTCCGGCCACGACGCTTTGGACCATTGCCCTGCTCCTCGCTCTCCGCCGTCGTTCGGCTCACGCGATCGGCGCAGGAATCGTAGCGGCAGTGGCCATCCTGATCCGGCCTAACATCGCGCCGCTTGCGGCGGTACCAGCGCTCTTGCTGATGGCGGAATCTTCGCATCGGTTGAAGCGCCTCGCGGTCTTCGTGCTGCCCATCCTGCCCGCCGTCGCCATGATCGCCGTCCTCAACACGAGATGGTGGGGATCACCCTTGAGCTCGGGTTACGGGGACAACGATGTCCTCTTTACCGCCGGTCATGTCGTCCCCAACCTGCGGCGTTATCTCGCGTGGCTCGTCGATACTCAGTCACCGATGATATTTGCGGGACTTCTCGCGCCGTTGATGGCGCGTGACGCCCCCGAACGTCGGCGGTTGCTGCTCGTCACTGTCGCGTTGCCAGCGCTTGTGCTGAGTCTGTACTTGCCGTACTTAGAGTTTGAGTATTGGCCGTTCCTACGCTTCCTGCTACCTGCGTTCCCGGCCGTTCTTGTCGGTCTCGGGACCGTGCTGGTCAACCTGACGCAACGTGCGTGGGATGCGCGGGTGGCGTTGGTTGTCGTGGCAATCGTCACAGTCTCTATTGCGATGATCGAATGGCGGTTTGCCAGCAACATCGGGGCGTTGCGTGTGAACAACTTCCGCGATCCCTTCGCGCAAGCCACTGCATTTGCCAACACGTTGCCACGCAACGCAATCCTGATCTCGACTTCATTCTCCGGAACGTTGCATTTTTACTCGGGGCGTGACGTTCTGCGGTATGACGTCGTCTCGCCCCCCGAATTCGACAGCGCGCTTGATTCTCTGAGGTCGCAGGGGCATCCGGTTTTTTCATTGGTCACGACTTTGAAGTCGACGCTTTCAAACGCCAATTCAGCGGGACTCGGGCGGCGGCTGAACTCGATAAGGGGCGAATACCGACGTTTGACGACTACGCAGTGGCAGATTTGAGCAAAAGATAGCCGGAAACCAATCAGTGCTCAAATGCGGACCGCGCAGCTAGGCGCGACGAGCCTTCCAACGCTTAAGCGAGGCCACTCGCCGTAATTCTTTATGATCGCGTCGCGTCTAGGCCCCCTTATTCGAATCTCCTGCCCAGGGAGGGCAGTTTCAGCGCGGGGAAAATAGCACCCCTGAGCCAGTGAGCGCCGAAGGGAAGCCGTGCGATCAGGCGATCGCGCTCGATGGCGTTGCGCGCACGCTGGCAGGCGCTTCAGCCACGTCAGGAGACGGCTGCAGGTTTCTATCAGGGAACTGTCGAACTCTGAATCTGCCGCATGATCTGATAACGGCTGCCGTCTCCGCAGCGTGTCAGCGCTTCGTCTTTGCATTCGCGCT
>Ga0190265_10003237_pt1 | contig 11089 bp, 8 predicted proteins | sample Popmic124T_FD_133135 | JGI IMG/M metagenome (GOLD analysis project Ga0190265, IMG submission 133135) | Populus adjacent soil microbial communities from riparian zone of Indian Creek, Utah, USA - 124 T | ecosystem: Environmental > Terrestrial > Soil > Riparian zone | place: USA: Utah | collected...
GTAGTTCCCGTTGCCGCAACCGGCGGTGACACCGCGGGCAGCCAGCTCCTCGACCCAGGGGGCGAAGGGGCTGCTGACCGGAACGTCGTTGAAGACGCCGGTGGCCGGCGGGGGCGTGTAGCCGGGGCCCTCGAAGGTCAACAGCAGGAAGACCGCCATCGCGGCGCGGGTGACCGCGTCGTTCGGGCAGTAGCGCAGGGGCGACGTGGCGCAGCCGGCGGTGACGCCCATGTCGTAGAGCTCCTCGATGTAGTCGGCGCCGAAGGACTCCGACGACACGTCGGCGAAGATGAGGCCCGTCGCGTGCGGCGGGTTGTAGTCAGGGCCGAACTTGCCGCGCAGCAGCCAGACGGCCATCTGTGCACGGGTGACCGGGTCGTTCGGGCAGAAGTTGCCCGAGCCGCAACCGGCGGTGACGCCCACTCCGGCGATGGCGTGGATGAAGCGGTCGAAGGGGTTGCCGGCCGGCACGTCGAGGAAGGCGGCCGTGAACAGCACGGGGATGAACTCGGTGCCGGTCGGCGTGTCGGTATCCATCTGGAGGTGCGCCTCGTGGAATCCGGGCGAGGCCAGGTTGGCGTCGAAGGTGAGGGTGATCGGCGCAATGGCGTCCGGAGCGAGGGTGCCGCTCGTCGGCGAGACCGTCAGCCAGGGGATGTCGGTGCAGGAGGAACCCTCTCCGGTGTCGGCCACGAAGACGTCGCCGGTGACAAAGTTGTCGGCCCACAGACGGCCCTGGCAGTCCATGTCGAGGCCGGCCTGCTCGAAGTCGCCCATGACGGGGTTCCCGTCCTGGACGAGGTCGAAGACGTTGATGAAGTCGAAGGTCGGGGTGTTGACGTCCATCACCACGATGTCGGCCGCCGGCGAGGCGGTGTTCTGCATCGCGAAGAGGTGGCCGGTCATCGGGTTGAACGCCATGCCGACGGTGTCGACGGCCGCGGCGACCTGACGCAGGATGTCGCCGGCGGGGTTGAACTGGGTGATCGAGCCGTCCACGAAGGTACCGGAGTAGTAGGTGTCGGTGACCGGATCGTAGGCCAGGCCGCGCTGGGTGGTGGCGAAGTCGGGGCAGATCATGTTGCCGGTGAAACCATCGGCCTCATTGAACTCGTGGATGCAGTTGTCGCCACCGACGTTGACCTGCCAGAACGAGTTGGTGCGCTGGTTATAGGTCATGTCCGCCCAGAAGACGGAAGCCTCGACCGGGACGACCGAGGAACCGGTCGCGGTCAGGAACGAGACGCCGTCCGAGTTGAACTCGAAGTTCTCGTCGTCACCCGCCAGAGCGGCCAGGTTGCCCAGCCAGACCTCGACGTTCGAATCGGGCTCCGACGACTGCCTTACGGCGTTGCCGTACGGACCGCCGGGCAGGCCGGCCGCGAAGCCGGCGCTCACCTCGCCGGCGCCGACGACGACCCCGGGGAAGCTCTGGGCCTCTTCACGGACCGGGTAGTCGCGGGTCGAGACGGCGAACACCATCTCCTTCTTGTTCTCGGGGACGCGGGAGACCAGCGTCTGGATGGGACCGAGCGGCGCAGCCGGCACGGGGGTGTTGATCTCGAACAGGTTGAACGAGGCGGTGACCGATCCCTCGTTCTCCACCTGCCCGTTGATGGTCGCGGTGGTGAAGAGCGGCACGCGCGCGACGATCGGGTCGGGAGTGAAGACGAGCAGGCCCGAGGTCAGCGCGAGGTCGAGGCGGACCAGGGCGCCCGAGACGGCCGTGGCCATGCCCGAAACGGAGCCGTAGAGCGGCGCCGTGGCAGTCACCGTGCGCACGCCCGGAGTGCCGGCCAACGCGTAGTAGCCGTCGACCAGGGGGTCGATCCCGGAGAGCGTCTGGACGGAGTCGGCCGGGGCGTCGATCGTGACCGTGGAGTCGACCGCTTCATTGGTGTTGGCGTCGGTGACGAAGCCCCAGACCAGGCCCTGGCCCTGGAAGGCGCAGGAAGCCTTGGTGATCGAGACGTTGTCGATCGCCCACCACCAGTCCCAGTCCGAGACGTAGTGCCAGCGGAACTTGGCGTCGGTGATGCCGTTGGCGGCCGTCGTGCCGAACGACTCGACGCGGGGGCCGCGGCGGTCGTCGACGTTGCAGAAGTCCATGAGGGTGATCCAGGCGGAGCCGTTCCAGACGTCCAGAGTCACGGCGTTGCCGACCTCGCAGAGGTCGCGGTAGTCGGAGTTGAAGGAGAGCTTCAAGCTGTCCGTCGAGGTGTAGGTCGTGGTGTTGATGTTCGGAGTCACCAGGTCGGTGTCCAGATCGGCGGTCGAACCGCACTGGTCGGAGTTGATCAGCGCGCAGGGAGCCACGCCGCCGGTGCCGGGGGTGCTCGCGCCGGGACCGTCACAGACCGTGCCGAGCAGGTCCGTGGTGCTCCAGGCTTCTTCACCGTCCGGGCAGGCGAAGGTGTTATTCACCACCGTCCAGGTGCCCGGGATGCCGCCCGTGAAGGCCTCGGAGAGGACCGGCGTCTCGGTCGCCGCATACCCCGGCGCGGAGCAGGTGGCGGCGTCGACGTCGATGTCGAAGTTCTCGGTCGCCGTCGGACCCGGGAGGTTCACCACCCGAGTGGCGTCCACGTAACCGTCGATCAGCGGCTCGACGGTGATGGTGACGGGCGTGTTGGCCGGGATCGACACCGGGCCGTAGGCTCCAGTCGCCGGGTTGGTGTAGACGATTCCGCCGGAAGAGAACGTGACCCGGGCCAACAGGGCCCAGTTGGCTCCGGAGTCGTCTTTCACAGTGCCCGACACGGCCACCTGGGCAAATGCCGGAGCTGCCGCGAGCAGCGGGAGCGCCAGGACCAGTGCCTGACACAACCGTCGCCATGGCGTAGATGTTGACCTTCTCGATGAATGCATTCTACCTCCCTCTGGTTAGAACAGCGGGTACCGTGTCCCCATCGGACATCGGTTCCCCACCGCGGACTCACGAGATCTTTGAAATGGCAGGAGCCAACGTACCTCTCAATACTTCTGTGCAGGAACCTGGGAAAAGCGGTAAACGGAGGGAGCAAGCACCCATCAAGCCTGTGGATCGATCCCACGAAGAACCGGACAGACCGAGAACACCACCGGGCACTGAGCCTCCTTCCATACTTTAGGCGAATGAGAATACCAGATCCTCGGCGTCGCAGCACGCCGATCTTCTCCTGAAGTTTCAGAGGCTTCGCGACCCTACCGGCGTTTCCGCCGGCGATGGTACGCCCCTTGCGTCCGGTCTGGGGCCATGCCCGACGAACCAGCCACCCTCGCAGAAGGCCGCTACCGCGGTGTCCTCCTCGACATGGACGGCACCCTGATCGACAGCAACGAAGCCCACGTCAAGGCCTGGGTCGAGGCGCTGCTGGAGGCCGGCTACGAGGTCGAGGAGAAAAGAATCTGGCCCTTCGTAGGGATGGGAGGCGACAACCTGCTCCCCGCCGCGATGGGGATCCAGAAGGAGAGCGCGGAGGGAAGTAGGATCAGCGAGCGGCGCGGCGAGATCTTCAAGGCCCGCTACCTGCCGGACCTGCGCCCCTTCCCCGGTGTGCGGCCGCTGCTCGAGCGGATGCGGCAGGCCGGACTCCGGCTGGTCGTCGCCAGCTCCTCCCCCGCCGACGAGCTCGAAACGCTGCTCGCCCTGACCGGGGTGGAAGACCTGGTGGACGGCACCACCTCGGCCGACGAGGCCGGCCGCTCGAAGCCCGACCCCGACGTGGTGCGCGCCGCGCTCGAAAAGATCGGCCTCCCGGAGTCCGCGGTCGTGATGCTGGGCGACACCCCCTACGACGTCCAGGCCGCCGCCAAGGCGGGGGTCGGGGTCATCGCCCTGCGCTGCGGCGGCTTCCCCGACAAGGACTTGGAAGGCGCCCTCGCCGTCTATGACGGCCCGGCGGATTTGCTGGATCGGTTCGCGGAGTCTCCTTTGGGGCTTGGCTGAAGCCCTGGGCTAGGCGCCCTCGCCCCTACGGGGCTCCGGATGGCGGGTCGGTCTTGACGATCGCCTGCACCCGGCCCACTTGGCCGTCGCGTAGGCGCACTTTGATGCCGTGCGGGTGGTCCGGCGATTTGGTGAGGAGGTCGGCCACGATGCCGCGGGTCCTCTTTCCCGTGCGCTGGTCCTCCTTGCGAACGATCTCGACCTCCACGCCGGGGCGGATCTCGGCGCGCCGGGGGACGCTCAACGCCAGCCCTCGTCTTCGAAGAGCGGCATGGCGGCGGTCTCGGGCAGGGCGAGCTCGGCAGCCAAGAGGGCGACGCCGATCGACCCCTTGTAGAGGCTGTCCTCCCGCTCGGAGGCGCGCTCGATGTCCTCTGCGGCGCGGTTGGCAAGCTCGCGGGCGCGGTCCAGCCACTCTTCGCCGTCCCCGTGCTTCCAGAGGTTGAGCAGGGCGTAGGCGCGGCCGGCCAGGCCGCAGCAGAGGCTGCCGCTGCCGTCCGGGGCCTCCCAGGAGTTCCAGGCGGCGCCCCGGGCGAGGTCCAGGAAGGCGGGATCCCCCAGCTCGCGGTGGGCGAGGGTCCAGAGGAAAACGAAGCCGGCGCTTCCGTTGCACCAGCCGGGCATGACGTTGGTGCCGTGCCGGCTCCCCTCCTCCACCCCGTACCAGCGCCAGCGCAGCCCGCGGCCCCAGCGCTGCGCGGCGTCGCCGAGCTCCAGGAGCCGCTCGGTGAGCCTCTCCGGACGGTCCTTGCCGGCCGAGCGGCACCAGCGCAGGGTGGCATAGAGGTAACCGGCCCAGCCGTGGGCGATGCCGAGGTTCGGCAGCGGGTCGCAGACGGGCACCGGCGGCAGCGGGTCGAGCTGCGCCCAGAGGCCGGCGAGCAGCTCGTCGCCCAGCGTGACCAGCTCGCCGCGCAGAGCCGCTTCCCCTTCCACCTCGCCGTCCAGGGTGTCGAGCAGGATCGAGGCGGCGAGCAGAACTCCCGAGCGGCCCAGCGTCAGGTCCGGATTGGCGCAGGGCTCGCGGGCGCCGGCCACGAAAGCGGCCACCGCCTCGCGCTGCGATCCCAGGTCCCCCAGGGAGTGGGCGACGAGCGCGGCCACGGTGAAGAGGCCGTTGGCGGAGTGGTAGGGCGAGACGCGGCCCACCGTCTCCGGGGTGATCTCGATCTCCTGGTTGTAGAAGGAGTCCTCGCGGTCGACGCCGCGTAGCGCGCGGGCGATCCAGAGGTCGGCCAGCGAGAGCAGCCCGGCGTCCTCCCGCGCCTGGGCGATGCGGCGGAGAGCGTAGGCGATGCCGGCCGCGCCGTAGTTCACCGAACCGTACGGCGCCTCGGGGAGCCCGCCGGTAAAGAGCGGCCCCTCGGCGCTCACCTTCTCGAGCACCCGGGCGAGCAGGCCCTCGGCCGCCCCTTGGGGCAATGCCGCAGCCGGCGCGGCCGGAGCCTCCAGGCGCTCAACCGCGGCGGCGAAATCCGCCAGCGAGGCGAAGCGCGCCGCCGGCTCCTTGGCGAGGGCGCGCGTCAGCACCGCCTCCAGCTCCGGCCAGGGCTCGGCGCCGCGCTCGGCGAAGGGGAGCGGCGGCTCCTCGGCGATCTGGCGCAGCATCTCCACCTTCTCCAGAGAGAAGTCGACCGCGTGCACGCCCGTCGCCAGCAGATAGAGGAGGGTCGCCACGCCGAACTGCTCGCCTTCCTGGGTCGCCGCGGGCGGGGCCGTGCCGGCCCGCGCCGCCCGGGCGTACTCCGGCTCGAAGAAGAAGCCCACGCCGCCGCGCCCGGCAGGCCCGAGGCCGTCCGGACCGGCATCCCAGCGCGCGATTCCGAAGTCGATCAGGCGGACGGAACCGTCCGCCCCCACCAGGATGTTCCGCGGGTGGACGTCGGCGTGGATCACCCCGCTTGCGTGGAGCCGCGAGTAGGCGGTGGCAATCCCCGAAAGGAGCGCCAGCAACCCGGCACGACCTCCTCGCCGCAGCTCCGCGGCGGCGGCTCCGGCGTCCACCCCCGGGTACCATTCGGTCGCCAGATAGCGCCGGCCGTCCACCTCGCCGGAAGCGACCAGCCGGGGGATCCCCGCGCCGCCCAAGTGCTCCAGGATGGCCGACTCCCGCTCGAAGTGGCCGGTCTTGCCCGCCGACCCAGGCCGCTCGATCTTGAGCGCCGCCCAGGCGCCGTCCTTCTTCACCTGCTTCACCTGATAGAGCTCGGTATCTTCCAGGCCCTGCACGCACTCGACCACCTCGAAGCCGGCGATCTCGTCCCCGGGAGAGAGCGAAGGGTGGATGCCCTCGACATCGTCCTCCCCTTCGGGAACCAGGAAGCCCGAGCCCATCAGGCGCTGCAGCAACGGGTAGGCCTGTTCCAGGGTCTCCTGGGGATCGGCCGCGCGGGCCCGGCTGTAGCGGATGACCGCGTCGATGATCGTGCGCGGCTCCTTGAACTCGCCCAGCAGCTCGGCCGACTGCGCGTCCACGATGCGCGACGGCGTGCGCGAGCGGGGCCGGGTGATCGCCCAGTCCCCCTCCTCGGAGTCGAGCTGGCGGCGCAGCTCCTCCGGCAGATCGGCGACCGGCACCAGGATGACGTCTTTGGGCAGGAGAAGCGGGTCGGTGATCGCCATCGGTCAGTTCTCCTTCTTGAAGAGCAGGGCGCCGGGGGTCCAGGAGTCGGTGTCCACCCCTTCGAGGCGCAGGCGCTCGAGGGAGAAGCGCCAGGGCTCGGCAACGCCCTTGCCCTCCGCGGCGTTCTTGCCGGCCAGGATGGCCCACGCCAGCCGGTGGGTCAGCCAGAAGCGCCAGCTCTCGCGGCCGTCCCAGAACGCCGCCCGCTCGCCGGCCGGCGGGTCCATCCCCCAGGAGAGCAGGCCGTCGCCGCCGATCTCCGAGGTGAAGGGAACGCCCTGGGCCGGCGTGCCCGCGAGAGGGCCGGCGATGGCGTCCGCCGCCAGGGCCAGGCGGTCGAAGCTCGGGAAGTAGGCCACGATCTTGTCCGGCCGCAGGAGGCCCACGGCATCGCAGCCGACCTTGAACTGCGGAGCCCGCGCCGCGGCCAGGCCTGCGAGCACACGGCCGAAGCCGTCCGCCAGCGCCTCCGGGGCCGGGCTCACGTAGAGCTTGTAGGTAATACCGCCGCCGCCAATGCCGCCAGTGCCACCGCCCGTCTCGGCCGCCCGCGAGCGCCACGAGAGCCAGCCGTTGGACGGCCCGAGCCGCGACCAGCCGCGCTCCAGGGCCTTGCGGTTCGCCCCGCCGGCCGCCAGCCCCAGGTGGCGCTCGACCGCCTCGCTCGAAGGAAGCAGCCGCTTCCACTGCGGGGTGAGCGGGCGGCGGTTGTAGCCGTAGAGGCGCATCGACAGGCGCAGCGGGTCGGTGACGTCGAGCGCCTGGGCGTAGCGCAGCGCCTCGACCGAGAGCGCGGCCAGCCGGCCCTGGGCTCCGCCCGCCTCGGCGCCGCCCCCCCAGAGCAGGTCGAACGCGGCCGGGCCGGAGACGAAAGCATCGCCGCCGTCCACCTCCAGGATGCCGTCGGCCACGAGCTGCGTCACCACGCGCCCCGCCCCCTCCCCCGCCACGCGGTGGACGTAGGAGGGCAGCGTCCCCGGCTCCCTCAACGTAAGGAAGAGGAGGGCCGTGTCGCGGTCGACCGACTTGACGCCCAACCCCCCGGCCTCCCGCGGCCGCAGCACGCCGTAGAAGCCGGCGTCCTTCCGGAGATCGGCCAGCGCCTCGCGCACGGCGGGCTCCAGGCGGTCGTAGAGCACCAGCTCGAAGCTCGGATTGGCGCGCAGTACGCGGCCCAGGATCTCTCGGTTGCGGTTCTTCGTCATGAGCTCACCCTCTCCTGGGGATTGTACGGTGCGGGCGGCCCTCCGCCCGCACCGTACGATCAACTACTTCAAGTTCCTCTTCTGGGCCTGAAGCTCCTCGAGCGCGCCCTTCAGCTTCTTCTCAAGGTCCTCGGCCTCCGCCAGGGTCTGCGGCCGGCTGGCCTCGGCCTGGGCCTTCTCCAGCTCGTCGAGCTGTGCGAGCTGCGCTTGAAGCTGCTGCCTCAACACGCCCAGGTCGAGCTCCGGCTCCAGCCAACCGGTCGGGTCGACCACCGAGCCCCCGCAGGCCGAGCCGGTGCATTCGATGATCGTCGTGATGTGGGGCATCGTCGCGACCCTGCAGGCGATGAACGTCGGATTCCGGCACGTCCCCAGAAAGCAGGTACCGCCAAAGCAACTGGGTGAACGGCACAGAGCGGTAAGCGCCGCGCAAGTATTGGCGATACAGGGTCCCACTTGCCCCCTCTCGCCCGTGACGTTGATGTTCAGATCCTTGAAACGAAACATCTCCACCTCCTCCGGGACGATCCCCGGGGCGGGCACACCAGGCACCATGCCCGGGAGCCTCAATGAAGAGGCGTTCAAGATGTCTCAGCGTTACAAGGGAATTTGAGAGCACCGGCTATACTGCAAACATGACTCAACTTCTAGGGAAAGAGCACCCGCGCGACGATCCCTTCCGATTCGGATGGAGGTTGGAGCGCGTGCGCCTGCCGAACGGTGACTTCGACGAGAAGGAGGTTCCGCTCACGGCGGAGGATCTCCTCGATCCCCAGTTCGGTGACCACATGGTCCAAGGCGGCACCCACGTCCTGCTCGTCCACGATCTCTTCGTCCAGCTCCTGCGGCGCTACAGGTCGCAAGATGACGTCCTGGTCTGCTCCGACATGAAAATGCATTGGGGCGTTCCGGGCCTGCCCGAGCCGGCCCCCGATATCGCCGTGGTCCGGGGCGTGCGGGACAAGACAGGGCATCGCAACAGCTTCGACGTCGTCCTCGAAGGCATCCGGCCCCGCTTCGTGCTCGAGGTCGTCTCGCCCCTCTACCCGGAGCAGCGCCGCAACGACCGGGAGAAAAAGGTTGCGATCTATCAGAAGCTGGGGATCGAGGAATACTTCATCGTCGATCCATCCACGGCCGACGCCCGCTACCGCCTCGACCTGATCGGCTACAGGCTCGACCACCGCGGTCTCTACCGTCCGATCCAGCCCGACGCCCAGGGACGGCTGCTCTCCGAAACGACCGGCCTCTGGTTTTCGATCAGCGAGAGCGGCCAGCAGGTCCTACTGGTCGATGCCATGACCGGTGAACGTCTCCTGACCTCCTTCGAGGAAGAATCCGCCCGGCAGGCTGAAGAAGCCCGTCGCAGGACCGCAGAAGCGGAGCTCGCCAGCCTGCGGGAGGAGTTGGCCCGCTGGAAGAGCGGGCTGGGGAGCAGATGATGAGATCGGAGCCTGGGGAGGAGCTGGCGATGAGGTTCTCACGAATTACGGTCGATTCGCGGCAGATGAGCGGGGTCCCCTGCATTCGGGGTCTGCGGATTCCCGTCGCGTCCGTTGTGGCGATGGTCGCTGACCAGATGAGCCATGAAGAGATCCTCGCTGCCTTTCCCGACCTGGAGCTCGACGACATCCGCGAAGCGCTTCTGTTCGCCGCCGAGGCAGTCCAAGAGCGTGAAATCCCCCTTCGCGCCGCTTCGTGAAATTCCTGATCGATAACGCCCTCTCGCCGAGCGTGGCCCAGGGCCTACTGGCCGAAGGTCCGGAGTGAGCCCCCACTCTCAATAAGGGGTTCCCTCTCCGCTCTTTATTCCATATAGCCAGACCGTCATCCCTGATTGGGGTGTTAGGTACCTGGAAGGTGCGTCCGTCATGCACGTGTCTTGGCGCTCATGCGCCAGGCTCGACAAATGACGCACTTCGGATTGTTTCTCTTCCCGGAATTGTTGCTCTATTCGGCTCGCGAGGCCTCAGCTGCACTCCCCATCCTCTTGACTCTTTACCGAAGGGGAGCATAATATATTTTCCTCAGCTCCTAGGATCGTGCAGGCCACCAAGATAGGTTCCGTGGTCGGGAAAATGGCCCCTCTGTGGCTGCCTTAAAAGAAGGAGAGCCCAAATGGATTTTGCAGACCGCATCCGTGAGTTGGCGAACCGGATCCCCCAGCAACTTCAGCACATCCGGACCGAGGAGGCTACCAAGAACGCTCTCGTCATGCCGTTCATCGGCGCTCTTGGTTACAACGTCTTCGATCCGCAGGAAGTGACCCCGGAGCTTGACGCTGATGTTGGCATCAAGAAGGGCGAGAAGGTTGACTACGCGATTCTGAAAGACGGAAAGCCGATCATCCTTTTCGAGTGCAAGGGTGTCAGCGCCAATCTGGACGAGGTTCACGCATCGCAATTATACCGATATTTCTCCGTGACCGCAGCGCGGATCGGCGTCCTAACGAACGGAATCATCTACCGCTTCTTCTCGGACCTAGAAGCGCAGAACAAGATGGACTCCAAGCCGTTCTTGGAGGTGAACCTACTCTCTTTCGACGAGACCGTGCTGGCTGAGCTAAAAAAGTTCTCCAAGTCGACTTTCGAGCTCACGTCCATCCTGGCGAACGCGAACGACCTCAAATACTCTCGCGAGATCAAGCGGATTCTGGCCCAGGAGCTGAATCTTCCTTCAGAGGACTTTGTCCGCTTCTTTACATCTCAGGTGTACTCGGGTCGACTCACACAGTCCGTACGCGAGCAGTTTACCGAGATCACCAAGATGGCCTTCCAGCAATTCATCATTGAACGCGTGAGCGATCGCCTCAAGTCCGCCCTCGCCCACGAAGAAACGGCCAAGGCTCTACAGGCACCTGCTGGAGAAGTCGCCGGGGCCGAGGAGCAGCAGACTCCGCCAACGGAAGAGGAATTGCATGGCTTTTATATCGTCAAAGCCATCCTGGCCCAGATCGTCGATCCCCAGCGGGTCGTGATGCGGGACCAGAAATCGTACTGCTCGGTTCTCCTCGACGACAGCAACCGCAAACCGATCTGCAGGCTCTGGTTCAACGGCGCACAAAAATTTCTCGGGTTGTTCGACCAGGCCAAAGTCGAAACACGTACGCCGATCCAAGAATTGGCGGAGATCTACAAGTACGCCGATCAATTGAAGGAAGTGGTTGGCCGCTATGAGCCGAAGGGAGCTACCCCCGCGTAGCAGGCAGTTCCCCCTGCGTCAGAATAGGTGTCGCCTCGATAGAACCACGTACCCTGGGGCAGAGACGAGGTCGCGAGTTGGCACGATACGGACAGAACTTCAAGAACAGAGCGGTGGCGCGGCTGTTGCCAC
>Ga0190265_10003238_pt1 | contig 11087 bp, 8 predicted proteins | sample Popmic124T_FD_133135 | JGI IMG/M metagenome (GOLD analysis project Ga0190265, IMG submission 133135) | Populus adjacent soil microbial communities from riparian zone of Indian Creek, Utah, USA - 124 T | ecosystem: Environmental > Terrestrial > Soil > Riparian zone | place: USA: Utah | collected...
CGCTGCTCGATAACAAGCAGACCGGCGTTTACACATGCGCCGGCTGCGGACTGCCCCTGTTTGCATCCGATTCGAAATTCCATTCCGGTACCGGCTGGCCCAGCTTCTTCCAGCCGATCGCCGACGAAAACGTGGCCACGAAACCGGATCGCGCCTACGGGATGGTCCGCGTCGAGATTCTGTGCGCGCGCTGCGGCTGCCATCTCGGTCACGTCTTTCCCGATGGCCCGCCGCCGACGCGGCAGCGGCACTGCGTCAATTCCGAGTCGCTGAAATTTACCGGCGTCGACCAGCTGTCTTCGCTCGCCGACCCCGCAACCGCGGACTAGCGCCTTTCTTCGCGCTCTGCTTTTTTGCGCCCGGCTTCTTCCTCGCGGTGGGCTTGGCCGCTCTGCGCGTCGCGGGCGTCGTACTCATCCCGGCGGCAATCGGATGGCGCGGTTCGTACAGCATCACCTCGCAATTGCCCGGCAGCTGCAGCATTGTGGTGATGCCGTAGCCTTCATCCTTCGGCTCGCCGACCACGGTCACGCCCTTCGCGCGCAGCTCGGCGATCGTCTCACCGATGTTGTCGCACATGAAGGTCAGCTGATGGCGGACGCCCGACTCAAAGGTCGGCCCTTCGTCGGGATGCACGCCGAGCTCCGCCGGCGGCATCGCGAAGATCAACCAGCCGCCGCCCGCGTCGACGGATTTGAATCCGAACGCATCGCGCAACATCGCGCGCAGCTTCTCTGGCTCCGACGTGTACAGCAGCCCATGCAATCCATTTATCGCCATAAGAACCTTCGTGAACCCTCGTGTGGAACCTCGTCCGGAACCTTCGTCCGGAACCTTCGTGCGGAACCTTCGTGTCAGCGGAGCGGCGGCGTGCTTTCCGGCGGACGCCGATGACGAGTCTCCTGCTCGTAGGCGTAGGCGTATTTGATCAGAGCGGGCTCCGACCACGCGCGGCCGAAGAACGTGATGCCCGCGGGCAGCCGTCCGCCTCTCGTATAACCCATCGGCACCTGGATCGACGGAAAGCCCGTGGTCGGCGAGAAGAACTGGCTGTTGTCTCCGCCAGGTGTGTTCAAGTCGCCGATCAATCGCGGCACATTGCTCCAGGTGGGATACACCCACGCGTCGATCTTCTGCGCGTCCATCGCTCTGTTGACCGCGGCGCGCACCTGCTCGCGATAGGTCATCTCCGCTTTGCACGCCTCCGACTCGGGACCATTCACGGCGCCCGTGTCGGCCTGCTCGAGCCGCAGCCGCACCGTGGGATGGAACCGCCCGGACTTGACGATCTCGGTCAGGCTCTTCATCGGAATGCGATCGCCATGCGAAGCGAGATACCGGTTGATGTCGTACTTGAATCCCATGCATGGGCCCACGCCCTGCTGGCGTCGAATCGAGGCGATGCCCTCGACCACGCCGGGATCGATGATCGTGGCGCCGGCGTCGCGCAGATCGTCCACCGCCCGCATGAACACCTGCACGATCTCCGGATCGGTGCTGTCGCGCTCGTAGGCAAATCGCAGCACCCCGATGCGAGCGCCCGTGAGACCGTCGCGCACGAGCGAGGCGGCGTAGTTCTGCGGCAGGTGCGACGCCGCCGGCGCGGTGGCGGGATCGGCCGGATCGCTGCCGACGATCACTTGAAACACGGTGACGGCGTCTTCAACCGTTCGCGCCATCGGGCCGGCGATGTCGGCCAGCAGGTTGAGCGGCATCACGCCCGCGCGGCTCGTCAATCCCATGGTCGAGCGAATACCCGCCAGTGCCTGGTGCGATGACGGCCCGCGGATCGAATTGCCGGTGTCGCTGCCGAGACCGACCGTGCCGAAGCTCGCGGCCACCGCGGCGGCCGTGCCGCCGCTCGATCCCGCGGTGACGCGATCGAGCGCGTACGGATTCTTGGTATAGCCGGGCAGGATCGAGCTGAGCGTCTCGTTCGGCGTGAACGCCCATTCGGCCATGTTCGACTTGGCGATCACGATCGCGCCGGCTTCCTTCATCTTCCGGACCTGGAACGCATCCTTGTTCGAGACGAACCCGGCAAGCGCCAGCGAGCCATTGGCGCTCTGCAGCCCGATGGTTTCGAAATTGTCTTTGACGATGGTGGGGATGCAGTGGAGCGGTCCTGACAGGCCACCCTGCGTGAAGCGCTGATCCATGGCGTCGGCCTGCTTCAAGGCGTCTGGATTGGTGATCACGATCGCATTGATCGCCGGTCCGTTCTTGTCGAACGCGTCGATGCGCCGGAGATATTGCTCCACCAGCCCGCGGCAGGTGAGTCGTCCCGCCTTCATGGCGTCGTGGATTTGCCTGATGGATGCTTCATGCACTTCGAACGGCGGCGGCGCCTGTGCGGCCGGCTGCGAGACCAGGCCAAGCATCAAAACTGGAATGAGCTTCTTGATCACCGGCGTATGATACCCGCGCACATGCTTCGAACAACCATTCTGGTCCTGGCAGGTTCCGTTGCAGTCCTTGGACAGGCCGCAATCCCGGTCTTCGAGCCGATGCAGCCGGAGCTGCTCGGCGCCGGATCGACCTTCACCAACGCCTTCGCCGATTTCGACGGCGACGGCGATCCCGACATGTTCGTCGGCTTTGACGGCAAGCCGAATCGCTTGTATCGCAACGACAAGGGCACCTTCACCGACGTGGCGGCGGAGGCCGGCGTCGTGGACTCGCGGCCGACGCGGGCGGCGGCATGGGGGGACTTCGACGGCGACGGCGATCCCGATCTGCTGCTGGGTTTCACGCCGTCTCCAAATGCCTCCGTGCTCAAGCTCTATCGCAACACCGCCGGCACGTTCACCGACACGACCTCGGCCGTCGGCCTCGCCGTGCCGGCCGGGGCGGTGCGCCAGCCGGCGTGGATCGATTTCGATGGCGACGGCGATCTCGATCTGTTCATTGCCTATCGCGATCGCGCGAACGCGCTGTATCGAAACGACGCCGGGAAGTTCACGGACGTGGCCTCGTCACTGGGAGTGGCAGACACGCGTCGCACGGTAGGCGCCCTGTGGTTTGACTTCGACGAAGACGGCGACCTCGACGTGGCGGTTGCGAACATGGACGGCAACGCCAACGGGCTGTTCCGCAACGACGGCGCGACGTTCACCGACGTGGCGGAGGCCGCCGGTGTGGCGTGGGGCGGACGCACGCCGAACGCCGCGGCGAACGGCACGGTGCGGGTTTGCGCGGCCGACGTCGACAACGATGGGCGGTTCGATCTGTTTGCCGCCAACTACGGCCCGCTCGGGTTCTTCAGCAACCGCGGCAAGGGCACCTTCGAGGATCGCACGGCGGCGTGGAGCATCGGCATCGACTCACGATACGACGCGTGCGCCTTTGCCGACTTCGATCACGACGGCCGGCTCGATCTCTATGTCAACGGCACGGTGACCGGCGGCGCGAGCTGGCAGGACTCGCTGTTTCGCAACACCGGTTCGGCATTCGTCGACGTCACGCCGGTGTCGATCCGGCGGCTGCAGGCCGATCACGGCGTGCGGTGGGTCGATGCCGACGGCGATCACGATCTCGATCTCGCGCTCACCGGCGCGCGCACCGACGGCACCCACCTGGTGATGCGCAACATGCTGCCCGCGGCCGACGCCGCTCGCGGCCTGCACATGAGGGTTGTGGATGCGCAGGGCCGATCGACGCGCGCCGGCGCCGAAGTGCGGGCCTTTGCCGCCGGCACGAGGCGCCTGGTGGGCGCGCGGCTGGTCGACAGCGGTTCCGGTTACGACGCGCAAAGCGATGTGCCGGTGCACGTCGGCGTGCCGGCCGGCGTGGCGCGGGTGGATGTGCAGGTGATCGTGCCGCGTCACGGCACCCGCACGGCCACCTGGCAGCGGGGCGTGGCGCCGGGGCGGACGATTACGGTTCGAACGAAGTAATCGGCTCGACGCGGAACAGCGTCATCACGCCGTCGACGACCATGTGCCAGCGAATGGCGCCGGTCGGCGTCACCTCGAAGGCTTCCGTGGGTCCGCTCGATCCGTTGCGGCCCTTGACCATGCCGAACGCGATCAGCGTATTGCCGTTGGCCAGCCGCCGCGCCGAGCTGACCGCCGACGCATAGTTGTCCTTCGGCGGCCGCCACTCCCACACCTGCGTCGCGGTGCGGCCGTCGATCTGGTACTCCACCGCGCGCGAGTACGGCGGTTGCAGCGCGGTGCGATTGTCGAACATGAGAATGCGTCCGGGCGCGAGCTCCGCCGCGGTGTGCTGCGCCGAGGTCTGTTGATCCTTCGGCACGACCACCGTTGGCCGCACGCCGCCCAGGCGCCACTGGATCGATTTCCAGTCCGGCGCGATCGAGATCACCTGGTCGATGTAGTGAAAACTCAACAGGATGTTGCCGCCGGGCCCGACGTGCAACGAGTTGCCGTGCAGCCACTCGCCGGCGGTTCGCGCCGACCGATCGAGCGCCGGATCCATGAAATCCCACGAGCGCCACCGCTTCACGTCTTCGCCCGTATCCGGATTCCACTCCCAGATCGCCTCGCCTTTGAGCGGCTTGCCGTTGAAGGTTTCGGTATCAAACGCGAGATACAGCACCGTGTCGTGCGGCGTCACCACGATGGCGTGGTGCATCTCGCGCTCGGGATCGCGCTGCTTCAACTCGTGGACGACGGCGCCGGTGCGATCGACTTCGACCAGGCCGTGCCCTTTGTCCATGAACACGAAGTTGCCGTTCTTCCGGCGGTCGGAGGCGAACGGGTAATCCTTGGTGCGGTAATGCCACGCAATGCGGCCCGCCGAGTCGACCAGCGCGTAGCCCTTGTAGCCCTTCTCGGCAAACAGGTGCACGAGCGCGTACTTCGGTGTCAGCGTGCCTGAGGTGGTAATCGTGATCGCCCGAAGATCCGCCGGCAGCGGCATCGGCTCACTCGCGCCGAGCGTCGCGAGCGCGCCCACCATCATGCAGCCAAACAATATTCGTCGCATGAAACCTCGCTGAACGCGCACCGCCGGGCGCAGGCGTGACGCGAGAGGGGGAAATCCTATCATTGTTTCAAGATGCGGAACTTCCCATACACCGCGTGGCCGGTAATGCGTTCTCCGCGGCCCACATACGACTCGCGCATCTCGATCGGCACGAGCAGTCCCATCAACGGTTCCGACTGGTAACTCACCGTGACGGTCGCGATCACGCCCGCGCCGTCGACGATCATCTCGCTGATCAGCACCGCACCGGTCGACGGATCGATCCAGAACCGGCCGCGCGCCGGAAGGTTGCCGCCCGACGGCGTGCGGATCACCGTGGCCTTCGTGCGCTCCTGGTATTCGATCGTCCACATCTCGGTGGAGACGCGGAACACCGGCGCGTCGTTGAGCTCGCGATCGCGCGACTCCGTGAAGACCGGGGTGTCCCTGGTGAGGTGCGTGAAGGTGAAGCGGCGCTGGTTGTCGTCCTGCAGGAACATCAATGCGAGTAGCGGCGTGTTGACATTGCGCTGAATGTCACCGACGTTGTAGCGCGCGCTCTCCTGGATGATCGCGGCGATTTGGCTGCCCGCGGCCCGCGAGTTGGCGCCAAGGAGCCGCTCGAGGCGCGCCTGCCGATCGCGCACCGGCTGGCCGTCCACCTCGAATACATCGCGCAGCTCGACGAAGCGCTGCTCCGCGGCGGACCTGACGAGGATCAGATCCGATCGCAGCGTGCGAGCCGGCAGCAGCAGCATAGAGTCGGTGGACCACGAGGTGTTGACGACCGTCTGGACGTAGGTTTCTTCGGAGACGATCTGTGACAGTTGCTGATGAAACCGCTCGACGTAGGCCGCAGCGCTTTTCAGGACGTCTTTGAGCTCCGGCGCCTGCCCGGACGGGCGCGCCGCCAAGGCGAGCCCCACGCCTGCGATCACAATCGCCCAACGCCCCGGCATGGCGTGATTGTATGATCGGCCCGTCCACATGAAGCCGGCCCTCGCCCTCGCTCTCACGCTGCTGCTGCTGGTCCCCGCCTTACCGGCTGCACAACGGGCAACGCGACCACCTGGTCCCAAACTTGTGGTCCTGCTGTCCATCGACCAGATGCGCGGCGACTACATCGATCGCTACCGGCACCAGTGGACTAAGGGTCTCCATCGGCTGATCACCGAAGGTGCGTGGTTCCGGCAGGCCGACTATCCGTACTACAACACCGTGACCTGCGCCGGCCACGCCAGCATCAGCACCGGCACCGTCCCCGCCGTTCACGGCATGGTGCTCAACCAGTGGTGGGAGCGCGACAACAGCCGGCAGGTCAGCTGCACCGACGATGAGCAACAGAAGCTGATCACCTACGGTGTCCCGGTGAAAGGCGTCGGTCACAGCGCTCGAAACCTGATGACCACCACGCTGGCTGACGAGCTGCGGCTGCAGGGATTTCCTACGCCGCGAGTGGTGAGCATTTCGCTCAAGGCGCGCTCGGCGATCACCATGGGCGGCCATAAGCCCGACGCCGTGATTTGGCTCGACGAGGCCGATGGCGAATGGGTCACCTCCACCGCATTCGGCAGCGGACCGGTCTCCTTCTTCGCCAACTACATCGTCCGGCATCCGCTGCGCGGCGAGATGGGGCGTCGATGGGAACGCTCGTTGCCGCTCGATCAGTACGTGTATGACTACACGACGGCGGATCGGCGGCGCGTTGCGCTGGTCACGAAGGAGTTCCCGCATACCGTCAAAGGCACCGGCGCCGAAGTGGGCGGCGCCTTCACCGATGCGTGGGAATCCAGCCCGTTCTCGGACGCCTACCTCGCGGCCCTGGCAAACGCGGCGATCGACGAAATGAAACTGGGTCGCGGCCGCGGCACCGACTTCCTGGCGATCAGCTTCTCCTCGCTGGATAAAGTGGGCCACGACTTCGGGCCGGACTCTCATGAGACGCAGGACGTGCTGGTGCATCTCGACCGGCACCTTGGCCTGCTGTTCGACAAGCTCGATCGCGACGTTGGCAAAGGCAACTACGTTGTCGGATTGTCGTCCGATCACGGCGTGGCGCCCGTCCCCGAGCGCGTGAAGGCGCAGGGGTTCGATGCCGGCCGCGTCAGCACCGCCGCGATTGGGCGCGCGATCGACGAAGTGCTGGCGCGCGAGTTGGGCGGCGGACCCTACCGCACCCGCGTGATCTATACCGAGATCTATTTCAACGAAGGGGTGTACGCGCGGCTGTTGCAGAACGCCAAGGCGATGGAGGCGGTGCTCGACGTCGTGCGCAAGACGGAAGGCATCTGGCGGGTGTACCGAAAGGAAGAACTGTCCGGCATCGATCCGCTGTCACGCGCGCCGGCGTTGAGCCACTACGAAGGCCGGAGCGGCGACATCAAGATTCTCACGCGCGCGTATTGGATCGCCTCAACGAGCACGACGACCCACGGGACCGGTCATCGCTACGACACGCGCGTCCCGGTGTTGCTGTTTGGCTACGGGATCAAGAGCGGGGAATACCTCCAGCCAGCCGCGCCAATCGATCTCGCACCGACGCTGGCGTTCCTGAACGGCCTGACGTTGCCGGATGCGATGGGCCGCGTATTGGTAGAAGCGCTGCAGTCAAAGAACTGAGCGCTTCGCACATCTGTTGATCAGTTGATCAGCTGATCTTGTGATCTCAGTTCAACAGTTCAACAGTTCAACAGTTCATAGGATTTGCGGTTCTAATACCGAGTGGATATCGTCGAGGTTTGGAACCGAGGCCATGGCTCCGGCGCGCGTGCAACTGATCGCGGCCGCGGCATTCGCAAAACGCAACATCTCGTGCGGCGGCGCGCCATCGAGCAGTGCGTAAATGAACGCGGCGCGAAACACATCGCCCGCGGCCGTGGTATCCACCGCCTCCACTTCGAAGCCCGGCTCGTAGACGAGCTCATTGCCCGCCAGCATCATCGCGCCGCTCGCGCCCAGCGTGACGCAGAGCATGCCGTTGTGCGACTGACGCAGCCTGGTCAGCGCGCGGTGAATATTGGACTCGCCGGTGAACTTGGGCAGCGTGTGCTCGTTGAACATCGGGATCGTCACCGCCGCCACCAGATCGGCGGTGCGGTTGGTCAGGCGATCGATGTCGCTCGTCACGTGCAGCTGGGCCGCGCGCCCGATCTGCGCCGCCCGAATCGCCGCCTCCTCGTCCTCATCATCCACGTGGATGACGCGCGCGGATGCGATCAGCTCGGGACGAATCTCGTCCGGCGCCAGGTTGAGCCGCGCGTCACGGTCCCACAACACGATCCGCTCGCCGGTCTGGTTGTCGACGGCAATGACGGCAAATCGATTCGGGCCGCCGCGCGTCAGGACATTTGAGACGTCCACTCCCAAGCGCTCGAGCTCCGCCTTGACGCGCTGGCCGTTCTCATCGCCGCCGACGGCGCCCAGGTAGCCGGCGCGAAGACCAAGCGCAGCGCAGGCAGTCATGGCCGTGGCGGTCTGGCCGCCATACATCACCGTATGGCTGCTGATGCGCATTTTCGCGGTCGGGCTGTCGGCGCGCGGAGCGGCGGGCAGGCGATAGACGAAATCGACGGAGTTGCACCCCACGCCCAGGACATCCAGGGTCTTCGGCTCTGACATCGGCCACTGATTAAACACCGATTCATCACAGATTTCCCGCCGATCGTATGAATCAGCGTCTAATCGGTGTTTAATCGGTGACAGGATGCAGATATGAGGCTTGTCCTAGTCCTGCTGCTTACGGCGAGTGTTGCCGCTGAGCAATCGACACCGCCTCCTCAACAGCCCACCTTCCGGGCGGGTACGGACCTCGTACGCGTGGACGTCACCGCCACGGTGAACGGCGATGAACCGGTGACCGATCTGCAGGCCAGCGACTTCGAAGTCACCGAAGATGATGTGCCGCAGACGGTGGAGACGATCAAGTTCGTGCGCGTTGACGGCACGCGGACCTCGAACCTCGACGAGCCGCTGGAGATTCGATCGAAGGAGCACGCGCTGCTCGAGGCGGCGCGCGAGGACGTGCGACTGTTCGCGATTTTCCTGGACGATTACCACATCGACAAGCGGCCCGACATCACGCTGCCGCTGCGCGACACCCTGACCAAGTTCATCAAGCAGCTCGGTCCCAACGATCTCGTCGCGTTGATGGAACCGCTGACGACGTTGTACGACCTGAAGTACACGCGTGCGAAAGACGAGCTGCTGCAGCGTGTTCGCACATTCGAAGGACGCCGCGGCGAGATTTACCCGGTGAAGAGCGTCATCGAAGAAGCGCAACTGACACAGCGTAACTGGCAAGAGCTGCGGGCCGGGGTCACGCTCTCCGCCCTCGAGGCATTGGCCACGCAAATGGGCGGGCTGCGTGAGGGCCGCAAATCAATCCTGTTCTTCAGCCAGGGGCCGCCGCTGCCGCCGAGCAGCCCAAACGAGCAGCGCTACCAGGCGGCCATGGAAGCCGCCAATCGCGGCAACGTCACGATTCACGTGATCGATCCGCGCCCGCTCGGTTCGGTCGGGTTTGGCGGCGCCAACACGCTGCGCCGGATTGCCGCCGACACCGGCGGCCGGGCCATCGTCAACACCAACGATCCGACCGACCAACTCGAGGGCGTGATGGCGGATGCCAGCGCGTACTACCTGATCGGCTACACGCCGACGCGCCGCGGGAACGACGGGAAGTTCCACGAGATCAACGTGCGGGTGAAGCGGCGCGGCGTGCGCGTCACCGCGCGGCGCGGGTATTGGTCGGCGAGCGAGAAGGAGCTCACCGCGGCGGCGGAAGCGGCCGCGACGCCGGTGAACGTTGGACTGACGACGGCGCTCGGGGCGCTGTCGGATTCAGTCAACACGCGCGCCGTGGCCGTGTGGGCCGGATTTGCCAAAGGCGCCGGCGATCGCACCCGCGTCACATTCACGTGGGAACCGAATCCCGGTCCGGACAAACCCGCGCGCCTCGAGATCCAGCCGGTGGACGATGCCGGCAAAGAAGCCATGCCGGCGCAGGTGATTGGTGGCGCCCCCGGCGAGCTGCCGCTCGCGGCTCACTTCGAGATGGCGCCGGGCCGCCAGCGGATTCGCTTCACCTCGCTCAGCGCCGCGGGCGACATCATCGATCGCTGGGTGCAGACGCAGCCAGTTCCGGATTTGACCAGGCAGACGCTCGTGCTGGCGACACCACGATTTCTTCGCGCCCGAAACATGCTCGAGTTCCGCGCCATCGAGAGCAATCCCAACGCGTCGCCCACCGCTGCCACGCAATTTGGCCCTACCGATCGCGTGCTGGTTGAAATCGAAGCGCAGGCGCCCGGCGGCGAGACGCCGCAAATCCAGGTCGAGTTGCTCAATGCCAAGGGCGACGTGCTCCGCGGCCTCGATGTGCCGCCGCTCGCCGGAGGCAAAGTCCGCATGCCGCTGACGATCGGCAGTCTTGCCAACAGCACCTATGTGCTCAGGGTCGAGGCGACGCTCGGCGATCAGACCGCCGAGCAGTGGGTGGCCTTCCGCGTGGCTCGTTAGGCCACCGATTGACGCCGATTAGGCACCGATTTATCGGCGTTTAATCTGTGTCTATCGGTGGCTAGCGGCGCTGCTTCGCCTTGCCGTCCTGCCATCGGACCCGCGCCGCGCGCACGTCAGGCTGCGTCGACACTTCCGCCACCGGCACATCCCACCAGGATTCGTACCCGGGCACACCCTTGATGGGATCGACTTCGGCGTAGATCACCGCCGTGCGATTGGCGGCGCGCGCGGATTGCAGCGCCGCATCGAAGGCGGCGCGATCGGTGGCCCGATACACCACGGCGCCCAGCGACTCGGCATTGGCCGCCAGATCAACCGGCACCTTGTGATTGAACTCCGTGCCGAATCCTCCGGAGCCGATCGATCGCGACAAGCCGCCGATGCTGGCGTAGCCGTGGCTGTCGAGCAGGACGATGATCAGCTTGAAGCCTTCCTGCACCGAGGTGACGATCTCCTGCGCCATCATCAGGAAGGATCCGTCACCCACCATCACGAAGACATCGCGCTCGGGGCCGGCCATCTTCACGCCCAGGCCTCCGGCAATCTCGTAGCCCATGCAGGAATAGCCGTACTCGAGGTGATAGGTGTTCGGCTCGCGCGCGCGCCACAGCTTATGCAGATCGCCCGGCAAGCTGCCG
>Ga0190265_10003239_pt1 | contig 11084 bp, 8 predicted proteins | sample Popmic124T_FD_133135 | JGI IMG/M metagenome (GOLD analysis project Ga0190265, IMG submission 133135) | Populus adjacent soil microbial communities from riparian zone of Indian Creek, Utah, USA - 124 T | ecosystem: Environmental > Terrestrial > Soil > Riparian zone | place: USA: Utah | collected...
CCTAGAGTTTCACAGTGTGCTTGTACGAAAGCGAACGGCGATGCGTCAAAAGGACGCAGAAATGGATGCGCCGGCATCGTGGCGATTCATTCGATCAGCTCAGTGGACGATGATGGGTCGGCAGTCGGGACCGCAGCCCGGCGTTCCGTCGCATTGCTCGCCGAACTGCGTTTGGACGCGGCCGTCACCGCAGAAGCCCGCCCAACCGCAAAGCGTCGTGCAGACGCCCTGACCGTAGGCCGAGCTCGCCGGAACGTTGGCCATCCCTCGGTCGCATTGCTCGAGGCCGTTTCGCACGCCGTCGCCGCAATACGCCGCGAGCGTGCAATCGGGCCGGCAGGTGCCGTAGCTTCCGTCGTTGACGCCGTTGTCGCAATCCTCGCCTGGCTCGCGGGTTCCGTTTCCGCACTTGAAGCGGCAGCGAACGTCGCAGGTGCTCTGAGGGCCACCGTTCTGCGAAGCACCATCGTCGCATTGCTCGGGCGGCTGCACCGTGCCGTCACCGCAGGACGGCAGTCCGACGGCATGCTTGCAGTCGGCGGTGCAGGATCCCGGTTGGCCGTTGTTGACGCCGTCATCGCACACCTCGCCGAAGGCGCCGTCGACGGCCCGGTCACCGCAATAGGGAGAGGGCATGCAGGTCACGTTGCAGAGATCCCTGCCGTACGCGGTGGAACTGTTCTGCGCGCCGCGATCGCAGAGCTCGGGCGGATTCGTGACCTTGCCGTCGCCGCAATAATCTGCAAGGACGCATCCCGGCTTGCAGGTACCGTAGGTGCCGTCGTTCTTGCCGTCGTCGCATTGCTCTGCGCCGTTGACGAATCCGTCACCGCAGCGCGGCCCCAGCGTGCAGGTGGGTGAGCACTTGCCGTAGCCACCGGTATTGCCTGCTCCGTCGTCGCATTGTTCACCGGGGTCGATCGTTCCGTTGCCGCACTTCAGCGTGCAATCGGCGGCGCAGGTGTCACCCGAGCTCCCGTTGTTGATGCCGTGGTCGCATTGCTCCGGCCCGTTGACGACACCGTCACCGCAGCGCGGCCCAATCTTGCACACGCTGGTGCAACGGCCGTAGCCGGCGCCGTTGTTCGCCCCTTCATCGCACTCTTCCGCGTTGGAGGTGACGCCGTCGCCGCAATAGGGTGCCCACTGGCAGCCAGGCCCGCACTGCCTGGTGACACCGCCGTAGGTCACCAGGTTGGAACCGTCATCACAAGCTTCGGGCGGCGTTTGCACGATGGCGTCGCCGCAGTAGGGACCGCGCCCTTTGCAACCCGGCAAACAGCTCCCCCACGTGCCGTCGTTTTTGCCGTCGTCGCACGTCTCGTCGCCCGAGATCTTACCGTCACCGCACGTGGGCACGCACTTGGTGACGGCCCGGGTGAACCCGCTCAGCGATAGACGGTAGTTGGAGGCGGTGGTGTGGCGCTCGGCCTGGAAGAGCGCAATCTCGTACATGCCGCCCACCGTGAGACCCAGGTTTGCGGCCTGCGTCGCATCGAGCGTGATGGTGCCGTTCTGCGCGCCGTGAATGCCACCGATGTCCACCGCCAGCTTGCCGTTGATGAAGACCCAGACGTCGTCGTCACCGGTGAAATCGAGGATTTCGCCACCCGCGTAGGTGAATTGGTAGTGCAGCTCGCTGCTGAAGGCGAAGTTGTGACCGTTGCTGACTTGCCTCGTCGCCGGATCGGCGTTCCACCCGAGTCCATCGACCGCGAAGAACGACGAGTTGGCGTACTGGTAAACGACCGGGCCCGAATCGCCCGAGATCTTGTTGAAGACGATCGTGGTCGGGTTTCCCATGCCGTCGAGATGGACGTTCTGCGCGTAAGGATTCGGCGTGCATGTCACGCCGCCGTCGCCGCCGTCGGCGCTGGTTCCACCGTCGGCCCCGCCGTCGCCGCTGGCACCGGTGCACAGCTGGTCGTGATACCACCAGTAGAACGACGTCGCATCGAGGAGGATGTTGTTGGCGCCCGTTCCTTTACGACTCAAAAAGACGGGCTTGCCGTCGGCGCCGAGCGTCGGCTGAACGAGGCCCTTCGCGCCATTGTAGGGGTCGATTTGGAAGTCCGGGTGACCCGTCGCGATCACGCCGGCATCGCCGGACATGCTCGTGCCGGCGTAGAGAAAGTCACGATAGAGAATGGGAATCGCGAGCGTGCTCGGCGGGTCGAGTGTGACCACCGTGCAATCGAAACCGGTCTCGAGCTGACAAGTGCCGCTGCAGCCGTCGCCCGAGCTGGTATTGCCGTCGTCGCATGCTTCTTGCGGAAACTTGAGCCCGTCGCCGCACACCGGGGTGCACTGGCCCCCCGTGCAGCTCGGTTCGATGGTGCAGGTCGGTGAGCAACCGTCATACGGCACCTTGTTGCCATCGTCACACTGCTCGAAACCTTCGCGAATGCCGTCCGCACAGGTGGTCGGATGGCAAACGGTCACCCCGTTGACAGTGACGCAGGCGAAGCCGGGTTCGAGCTTGCAGGTCGAGCTGCAGCCGTCGCTGGACGCCGTGTTGTTGTCGTCGCATTGCTCACCGCCGACGATGATGCCGTCGCCACACTGCTTGGCCACGCAACGAACGCCTGGCACGGGACAAACCCAGCCGGGTTCCAACTGACACGTCGCGCCGCAGCCGTCGCCCGCGGCGGTGTTCTTGTCGTCACACTGTTCGCTACCGCGAAGAATGCCGTCACCGCACACGACGGTCGACACGCAGGGCTGACCTGGAGTGGGGCAAGAGTAGTCCGGTTCGCGTTTGCAAAGCGCGCTGCAGCCGTCACCGGAAGTAGTATTGAGGTCGTCGCATTCTTCCTGGAGGTCGAGGTTGACAGCGCCGTCGCCGCAGAACGCGATCCTGGTACAGGCCGCGCCCGGCGTCGGGCAGGTGTACCCCGGTTCCACCACACAGGAGGCGGAGCAGCCGTCGCTCGCGGCGGTGTTGCCGTCGTCGCATTGTTCGCTCGGCCCGCGGACGGCGTCGCCGCAAGTGTTCTGTGGTACGAGCCGGCAAGGACCGCCCGTATTGTCCGATGCCCTCGGGCAGGTCCATCCTGGTTCGACCAGCGCACAGTCGGCGGAGCAACCGTCGCCCGCCATCGCATTGCCGTCATCGCACGCTTCGCCCGGATCGACCATCCCGTTGCTGCATACCCAAATGCGCGTGCAAGTCGCGCCGGCGTCGGGACAAGAGTAGCCGGGTTCGATCTTGCAAATACCCGAGCAGCCGTCGCCCGGCCTGGCATTGCCGTCGTCGCATTCTTCGCCCCGAGTCGGTTGCATGACACCGTCGCCACAGAAGGCCACGCGCGAACAGGGATGGCCGGGCTGCGGACAGGTCCAGCCGCTTTCGAGCTGACACGTCGTGCTGCAGCCGTCGCCGCCCACGATCGCGCCGTCGTCGCATTGTTCACCGGAACTGACCGTTCCATCGCCGCAGCGCGGCGGCGCGGTAGTGCGCGTGCAGGGCTGTCCAGGCACGCTGCAAGCCCAGCCGGGTTCCACCTGGCAAGAAGACGAACAACCGTCGCCAGCCGTCCCATTGCCGTCATCGCAGGCTTCCGACCCTTCGATTTTACCGTTACCGCAAACCGCGGGAATCGCGGTACAGGCCTGGCCGGCTTGCGGGCAGGTGTACCCCGGCTCGATCGTGCAAACCCCCGAACAGCCGTCGCCCGGTCGCGCATTGCCGTCGTCGCATTGCTCGCTATTTTGGATCACTCCGTCGCCACAGGTGGTCGCCGTGCCGCCATCACCGGGGGGCGTCGTTAGATCGGGCTTCGACGATGCGTCGCTGGTGCCGATGACGGTCGGACCGGAATCGCTTCCGCCGCTCGCACCGCCCACGCCTTGCGAACCCCCTGCCCCGCCATCGACGTTATTCGACGTCGCCAGCTGTGGGTTTCCTCCACACGACACCATCGTCGCTCCGAAAACGCACAGAGCCACCCATCCATGCAACCGAGAGGCGAAACGCATTCTGCTCCTATTGACAATGCCCACGCGCTCGACGATGGCGCCGACGAGACATCCATTCGCGCGCGTCGCAGACTTCTTTGTTGGTCACCTGCCGGCTCTCTTCCGAGCGGCGTTGTATGCAATTCGTCGTCAATGGCAACGGCGGCTCTTCGCTCGAGTTGAGGGCATTGTTTGCGGTCGATGCAGTGCCGCGATGCGACAACGGACGCCGGCGGCGCGAGCTTCGCCGACGTCGGTGTCAGCAAGCTCTTTACGTGTAGGCGTTCGCCTGCACTCGCCCACGGCGAATCATTCGGCGCGGTACACGGTAACCCCGCGGTGATGTCCCCACGGCCGAAGCCGTCCACCCGGCTCGTGGTAATGCTCTTCGATACGAGCCACGTAAGCACGACCGTCGATTTCGAACGGCACTTCGGTCCCCATCGCTGCGTCGTGATTCGTGTCCAGAATCTCTTTGGCGCGCTGCTCGATTGCAGGCGTGGTTTCCTCGGGCCGGAGCGGCTGGCGTCGAGGACCCTCGGTCAGTCCGGCGAGCACGCGGCCGGGCGTGCCCTGCGTCGAAGGTCCTGCCTGACGAGATTTCGTGCGCGAGCAGGTGCTCGGCGCCATCAGGAGGAAAGAAAGCAACGCGACTTGTGCGAAGACTTCACGTACCGGCATGGATCCGACTCGTTCACCGACCCTTTCATCTCTTCGCAATTTGCGCGCCTACCCAGGTGGGCAGTCATCGCAGCGTGAGACGAAGGTCTTGGTACTTCGGTCGGTCCCTTGGGCGAGCGAAGACGCGGGGGGCGAGATTGCCATCGATCCGCAGCGATCGTCGCCTAGGCCATAACAGCGCGGCCACGCCCCATCCGGCAGGTATTGCGTGCCGAAAAGACGGTCGACAACGGGCAGATGAAACGCGAAGTTCTTGTTCACCGCTTCGGCATCGGCGGCGTGGTGAAAGGCATGGTAGCGGGGCGTTGCAACGATTTTTTCGAGCACGCCGAAGCGAAAACGGACGTTGGCGTGCAAGAACACACCGGCGATCGCGACGTAGACCGCGTACGCGCGGACGGCGTCTTCGCTGAACCCGATGACGAAGAGCGGCGCGAAGGTCACCGCCCGCACGACGACGATGTCGACGAGGTGCAGGCGCGAGCCCGCCAGCCAATCGAGTTGCTTGGAAGAATGATGAACGGCATGCATCCGCCAGAGGAACGGAACCTCGTGAAAGAAGCGATGGATCGCGTATTGGAAGAGATCGGCGATAACGACCATCTGAAGCACTTGCAGGACCAGCGGTTGCGAAGCCACGGCGCGGGCGAGCGGCTCCTGCCGGGCCCATCCGAGAAGCGTGGTGGCGGGAAACACTGCGAGGAACAAGAGAACGTGCACGAGCACGTGATTGACGAAGAAGTAGGCGAGGTCGGTGCCGAAGCCCTCACGCAGGACCGGCTGCGCGACCCGTGGGAAAAGTCGTTCGAGCGGCACGTAGACGATAGCCAGCATGAACACGTCGAGTAAAAACCAATCGAACCCGAAGTGCGGCGCAACGGGGACCGGTTCAGCGACAGGAACGGCCGCCCCGCCGAGCAACGTGGCCACGAGGGCCATCGCGGCGCCGGCGAGTCCCACCGTCTTCTTCTGTCCGACGAAAACGCTCACCAGACCGAGCGCGAAGGCAGCCGCGATCGTCGTTTGCAAGAGTGCCCGCACGATGCGCATCGGATAGATCGCGCGAAGCTCGGGGGTCGTAAGCTCGGCCGGGAACCAGAAACAGAGGACCGCCCCTACGCTGAGCACCCCGAGGGCCAGGGAAAGCACCGCCACGACCGCGCCGACGGCGCGCGCTCGACAGGTCGTTTCACTCATCGCTCGACTCTTGCGTGCTGCGCGGGCGCGAGACTCACCGGCCGGAGACCGAGACGCGCCGCGAACCTCTCCGCGCGACGAAAGAACGCCGTGTTATCGAGCACAGTGTTGGCCCAGCCGTTGACGATGGCGTAGGCGCGATCGTGCGCGTTGCGGTGATGACGAGCATGACGTGCGCGAGAAAGTAGGATGCCGCAGCGCTGGAGCCGTCCCACGAGTCGCGGCACGTCATCGTCGTGCGCCCATGCGTGGATCTGCGTCGCGCCCGCGAGGGCGATGGAGGCCGCTGCCAGCGTCGCGCCCCAGAACGGGTGACCGGCGGCGCTCGCCCATGGCGCAAGCCAAGCCGCCATCGCCAAGAGTGGCAATGCGGCCAAGACGTTGTTGCGATTGCGCTCGAAGACGCCGTGACGGCGAAACGCATCGGGATCGGCGTGATGCAAGCGAAAAGGTCCGACGATGGAGCCCATCAGCGGCGCGTCGGCCGCGAAGTACGTGTCGCCGAACCAGTGAGCGATCGCCGAAACGAAGTCGGCCACGGCGAGACCCGCCGGCAACGCGAGGGCGACCGAAAGTGCGTCGAGAGTCGTGGCCATCTCTCACGCGCCCTCTTCGAGCGCCCGCACGCGCTGCTCGAGCAACGTACAGCTCACCGCCAGGGGCGCGACCGGCGTACCGCAGACGGCGCGGACGCGGCGGCGGAGGTGATCGGTCCACGTCGAACCCGCCGATCGCTTGGCGCGGCTGAAGACACTCCCCCATAACCCGTGGAGGGCGACGGGGACGACCGGCACCGGCGTCTCGCGCACGATGCGCTCGACGCCGTGCTGGAACGACTGCAGCCCACCGGTGGGCGACAGCCGCCCTTCGGGGAAGATGCATACCAAGTCGCCTTGAGCGAGCGCCGCGGCTACTTCGGCAAACGCGCGCTCTTTCAAGACGCCGTCCTCTTTGGCGGGCGCGATGGGGATGGCGCGCAGTCGGCGAAAGAGCCAGCCGAACATCTTGCTCGCGAAGATGCGGTGGTCCATGACGAAGCGGATCGGCCGACCCGCGCACGCCGCGATGATCGCCGCATCGACGTAGCTCACGTGATTGCTGACCAACACCGCGCCACCTTCGGCGGGCACGCTGTCCCAACAGCCCTGCCGCTCGATCCGGTACACCGTTTTCACGAGCCATCGAGCCAAACCTTCGAACCCTGTGCCCATCGTCTTCGAGCCTCCGCAGGGTCATGGAGCAACGGCCGTGCCCAACGAACATAGTGCCTGAAAGGTATAGAAACCGGGGGCTTACGATAGACCGGAGAAAGAAGCGATCACGCACTGATGTACATTCGATGTATGCATGTATACATTGAATGATCAATGCCGGCGCGCACGCTGCGAGAACCGGATCGCGCCTTTTTCTCGCTGGTGACGCGAGCGACGTTTTCCAATCCCTTCGGCGATCGACGCGCCGAGCTCGATCGTCGCATGGCACGCTCCTATGCAGCGCCGGGGGGCGGCCCCGATCTGGATCGCGTCCTCGAACATCTCGATGCGCGGCTCGGCGCGCTCGAGGTTCGTGGCGCCGAGAAACTCTCGGTTTTCGCGCCGGGCGATCGTGCGCTGCTCGAAAACGGCATCCTCTTCCAGGTCTTTCACAAATACGCAGGCGCGCTCGACGAGCTCATCCTGCGCCAGGTTCGGGCCGGCGCGCTGACACCCGCGGCATTCGGGCGGCGCATGATGGCGGACCTCGCCGCGTGTGGATGGGACGCCGCGTCGGCGGCGCGCTTCGTCGGGATCTTCTTTCAGATGCGGCGCGCATTCTTCTTCATCGAGCGCGGCCTCACCGGCCAAAGCCCATCAATGCGAAAACTGCGCGAGAGTCTCTGGAACAACGTGTTCACCCACGACGTTCGCGTGTACGAACGCTACCTTTCGACCAAGATGGAGGATTTTTCGACGATCCTCCTCGGCGAGACGGGGAGCGGCAAGGGAACCGCCGCCGCCGCCATTGGACGCTCGGCTTTCATCCCCTTCGATGCGAGCAAAGACAGGTTCGTGGAAAGCTTCACGCGCGCGTTCGTCACCATCAATCTCTCGCAATACCCGGAGAGCCTCATCGAGTCCGAGCTCTTCGGGCATCGGAAAGGCGCCTTCACCGGCGCCATCGAAACCCACGAAGGGGCCTTCGAACGGTGCAGCCCGCACGGCGCGATCTTCCTCGACGAAATTGGCGAGGTCTCCGTCCCCGTCCAGATCAAGTTGCTCGACGTGCTGCAGGAGCGAAGGTACACGCCCGTGGGCAGCCACGAGAGCAAGCGCTTCGAAGGGCGCGTCATTGCCGCCACCAACCGTTCGCTCGCCGATCGACGCGAGGCGGGCGCGTTCCGTGACGATTTTTACTATCGACTTTGCTCCGACGTGATCGAGGTTCCTCCCCTTCGCTTACGGCTCGCGGAGCGGCCGGAGGAAATGAACGAGTTGCTCGAGCACCTGGTGGAGCGCATCGTCGGCGAGAAATCGGACGAGCTCGCCGCCATCGCGCAGACCGCCATCGCCGCCGGGGTCGGCCAGAGCTACGCGTGGCCGGGCAACGTGCGCGAGCTCGAACAAGCGGTGCGGCGCATCTTGATGACGGCGGCCTACGATCCGGGGCCCCACGCCGCGGCGCGCGACCTCGGCGATCGACTCCTTTCGTCGATCGAGCAGGGAACCGCCGACGCACACGAAGTCTTGGCCATGTATTGCGCGCTGCTCCATCGACGTCATGGGACGTACGAAGAGGTCGCCAGGAGGACCAAGCTCGATCGAAGGACGGTGAAGAAGTACGTCCTCGAGGCAACTGGGCGCGGCTGAAGCTCAGCGTGCGCGCGTCGGCTTCACGCGGGCGTCGCGGGTGCACTTCTGCGCGCACCGAAACACGTGAAGGTAGGGACTGTGCGCGTCGGCCTCGTCGAGGACGCGCAGCACGTCGGCCTCGGGCGCGCGGCTCTCGACCGTCACCACGTAGCGCACCTCGGTGTAGCCGGGCGACGCGTCGCCGATGCCGAAGAGACCGCCGTCATCGTAGTCGGCGTGCACCTCGATCTCGAGGGCGTCGATGGGCACGCCCAGCTTGGCCGCGTACATCGTGTAACCCATGGCGAGACAACTTCCGAGCGCGGCTCTGCCGTACACGCCGGGGGAGGGAGCGGTGGCGGTGCCGCCGGCTCCTTCGGGCATGTCGGCGGTGAGCCGCCACCGACCTTCTTCGATGTCGCAGACGAGACCGTTGCGGATCCGAATCTTGGAGCTACCTGTCGCACGACCGAGCGAGGGCTCCAGGGCCAGCGCCTTGGCGTTGCGTTCGAACGCGGTTTTGATCTTGTCCATCGTGGTCATCCCTTCGCCGGAGTGCCGTAGCAGAACGTGTAGGCTTTACGAGCCCGGGAAAAATCTCACAGATGTATTAGCGTAAAGGCATGCCGACGGCGTGGATGCATCGAGGCGCGTTCTTCGCGCTGCTCGCGGTTCCAAGCTGCGGATCCGGCCCAACAACCGCACCGCCGTACGACGCCGGCAGCCCCGTCTTCGATGCAGCATGGGGCGATGCAGGCCTCGAGGACGCCATCGCGGACGGGGGAGCGCCGGACTCGGCGCCCGACGGTCCCCGCTCGGGGCTCGACGAAAGGCCGCGCAACGCGAGCTGCCGCGCGCCAGAAACACCCGAGGCCATGCCCGGACATCTCGGCGAGACCGGCTGCTTCGATCCCGACGATCTGCGCAAGCCGTCGGCAGGACTCATCCCGTACGCCGTGAAAGCGCCGCTCTGGTCCGATGGAGCGGCCAAAGAGCGCTATTTGGCATTGCCCGACGATGCCAAAATCACCGTCGCGGCGGACGGCGACTTCGATCTCCCTCCCGGTACCGTCTTGGTGAAGACGTTCGTGCTGGGGGACACTGTCGTCGAAACGCGATTGTTCGTGCGCCATTCGAGCGCGATGTGGGCTGGGTACAGCTATGCCTGGAACGAGGACGGCAACGACGCGCTTCTCTTGGGCCCAGATAGCGTCTTCCGGACCGTGCGCGGGCAAGAATGGCAGTTTCCTAGTCGGCAGCATTGTCTCGATTGCCACACGAGTGCAGCAGGTTTCGTGCTGGGCCTCGAGATGGCGCAGCTCGATCGCGATTTCACGTATCCGAACGAGCGAACGGCCAACCAGCTCGCGACGTTTACCGCCATCGGCCTTTTCGAGCAGAGGCCAAACGCTGACGCGATCGCGCCAATGCCGTTTCCGGACGACGTGCTGGCCCCGATCGACGAGCGCGCCCGGGCGTACCTTCATGCCAACTGTGGCAATTGCCATCGGCCATCGGGCGTGACCGAGCCGAATGTCATCATCGACCTGCGATTCACGACCGCGCTCGACGCCGCACACATCTGCAACGAGCCGCCGCGACGGACGGACCTTGGCATCCCGGACGTGAAGCTGCTTGCTCCCGGGGATCCTGCAAGATCAATGATTTCATATCGGATGCACAGCTTGGTGCCGAGCCTGCGCATGCCGCCCATTGCGTCGACCGTATTGGATAGCGAAGGCGCAATTCTCCTCGATACGTGGATTCGAGCGATTTCGTCGTGCCCCTGAGCGCGAGCGAGCCTAAGCTTCGTCCTCGCAAAGAGAAGAGGTGTCGCCATGCGACTGACCCGTCTTGGTTTCTTTTGCGCCGCGCTCTCGGCTGTCGTGGGAGCGCTCGCTTGTGGTTCTGACAGTTCGCCCACCGGAGCCGGTGGAAGCTCATCGGGCGGTAGCGGCGGAACGTCCGCGTCCGGAGGAACGGGCGGCACGGCCGGGACGAGTGGCGTCGGCGGCGCGGGAGGCGAAGCGGGAACGAGCGGCTCGGGTGGAAGCGCGGGAGCTGTTGCGACGGGTGGCGCTGGGGGAGCCGGTGGCACGGGCAAAGGCGGGAGCGCTGGAGCCGCGGGGAGCGGCGGCGCGGGTGGAACGGGCGGCGCAGCAGGCGCCGGGGGGACCAGCGGCGCGGGTGGAAGCGCCGGCGCTGGGCAAGCAGGTACGTCGATCGACGCTGGTCGCGCGGGCGGCGCGGGAAGCGACGCCGGATCGCCCGATGCTCCACGCGAAGCGGGCGGCCCGCCCGATGGCGCGGCGCCGCGCGTCGTGACCGAGATCACGATTCCGCGTTCGACCGGGTGCATGGCCAGCACGCCCTTCCCACACGATCCTGCGGTCGATGAGACGAACGGTATCGTTTATTACG
>Ga0190265_10003240_pt1 | contig 11083 bp, 6 predicted proteins | sample Popmic124T_FD_133135 | JGI IMG/M metagenome (GOLD analysis project Ga0190265, IMG submission 133135) | Populus adjacent soil microbial communities from riparian zone of Indian Creek, Utah, USA - 124 T | ecosystem: Environmental > Terrestrial > Soil > Riparian zone | place: USA: Utah | collected...
GGTTGCCCCAGCCCGAGGTCTGCACGAAGGACTGGAAGCCGTACTTGATGGTCCTCGATCCCTGGTTGTCCTCGATCAGCCAGTCGTTCCCCTTGATCTCGGCCCAGGAGTCGTTCCAGCTCTGGGTCTGCACCATGCCGGCCCCGTCGATCGTGTTGCCCCGGATCACTCCACCGGTGGTGCCTTCCTTGATCTCCAGGTGTTCGGCCCTGACGTTAGGCCCGAGCTTGTTGTCGAGAATCTGGTTGCGGTCGCTCTGGTCAGGTCCGCTGCCGCACTGGCTCCAGTGGCTCACCCAGCTGCCGATATAGATCGCCTCGCCCCACTCGGAATTGGAGCGCCCGGTGTCGTGGATCCAGCTGCCCTGGATGACGTTGTCCGAGGAGCTGCAGCGGAAGTGGATCGCTTCCTGGCCCACGTTGTAGATCTCCAGCCCCCGAAGCTTGTTGTGGCTGGACCGCGTGGCGTAGAAGGCCTGGAATCCGTCCCGCATCGTGAAGCCCTGGAAGATCCACCAGTTGATGCCGGTCGGCCGCATGTCACCGGTCAGCACGGCCGTCTTCGGACCGCAGAGCACGATGGGCTTGGCCTCGGTCCCGCTGCGGCTGTTGATGGTCTTGTTTCCCGAGTAGGTGCCCGCCGCGAGAACGATCCGGTCGCCCGGCTGCGCGTTGGAGAGCGCGCTCGTCAGGGCACTCGAGCTCGATACGTTCACCGTGCGGTCCGCCGCCGGGAGATTTTCGCAGACGGCAAAGCTCCCGCTGCCACCAGGCGGTGGGGGAGGCGGGGTCGGATCGCCGCCGGTGACGGTGATGGCCGCGTCGTCCTGCTTGCCGCCGCTGCTGGCGGTGATCGTCGCGTTGCCCGCGGAGACCGCCCGCACGAGGCCGGCGGAGCTCACGGTGGCCACATCGGCATTGGAGCTGACCCACGACGCCGTGGCCGACGACAGCGTATTGCCGGCCTGGTCGCGAATCGTGGCACTCAACTGTTTCGTCTGACCCTGGGTCAGGGTGGAAGAGGCCGGGCTCACCGTTACCGACGCGACGGCGTTGTCGTCGTCGTCGTCGTCATCTTCGGCAACGATGGTCACCGAGGACGTGTCGGCCAGGCCTGTGCCCTGGTCGGCCACGATCACCCGGTACGTGCCTGGCGTCTGGCTGGCGGTGAACGTCCCTCCGGAGGAGATCGAGCCTCCGGTCGCCGAATACGTGGGTACGACCGAGAAGGACGAGCCGTCACTGACCTTGCCCGTGACGGAGAAGCGCTGCTGATCGCCACCAGAGAGGCTGACGCTCGCCGGAGCGAGAACCACCTGCCGGGTGGTGGTAGGGGCGGACCCGGTGACTACGACCTTCGCCGTATCGGCCAGACCATGTGAGGTCGACGCAACGACGATGTAGTTCCCCGGCGTCTTCCCGGCCACGTACCTGCCGTACCGACTGACCAGGCCGCCGGTGGCCTTCCACTCGAGCGTGAGACGCACGGACGAGCCGGAGGAGGTCCTGCCGGTGGCGGAGAAGGTCCGGGAGGCGCCCGGCGCGAGCTTGATCGAGTCGGGATTGACCCGCACGCTGACGACGCGGTTGCCGCGCCACCACGAACGGTAGCTGGCGGAGGACTCGTCAGTCGGCACGGCCTCGGCATCGAACTGGACTTCGCCGTCTACGTCAACGCTGGCGGTATCCGGGAACACATTGATGGATGTCGGATCGTTGGAACCCGGTTCCAGCTCGGGTCCGATGGGTGACTCGCCGCCGGCGCAGGCCAGGGTGAGGAGAGTCGCAAGGAGGCCGCCGGCTCGGAAGCGCGCAAGCCGTCGGGCGAGTTTGAACGTATAAGTCATGGGTTCTCCGCTAAGCCACTCCTTGTGGTGGGCCCAACCGTCCCGTCCGCCGCTGCCGCCCTTGGGTTCAAAGAATATCGGTTGGAGTGGGGGCTCACGAAAGCCAAAATATTGTACACTCGTCGGTGTGGCGCTGCTCTGCGCGGCGCTAGCGCTATGTGTAGTGGTCACTTATGAATCCTACCCTGGATGAATGTAACAAAATTCCGGCCAATTTCTGTACACTGTACAGAAGGGGCCAGGCGGAGGCCTCACGCGCCCCGGAACCGGCGGGCGCGCCACCACTGCTTGCCATAGGATCGACCCCTCGCGGGGCTGGTCCATGGGAGCATCGCGGGACCTCAGCCGTGCGCCATGAAATGCCTAGGCGGCACGACGGACGGACCCGACGCGTGGTCTGCGGGTTGCCCCGCGGGCACAGACTTTGTAGGGGAGGTTCGACTGCGACCGACTAGAGGATTAGTCGAGCAGGGCGCGATGGAATGGCCACCGGAATGAGCGCCATCTCGTGATCATGAGGGCTCGCGCCGCCCACAGTGTGCTAGGTGACTGCTCTCTTGTCAATACTGAAGAACCGCACACTGGCTCAATATCGTGCGGTTGGCGATTGACATCGCGGCCCGGCGTAACTACATCGGGACGTCAGCCTTGTCGTTGATCCTGAGAGACTTACATCCAAGGAAGGTCTCGTCTTGAGCGCTCCTCCCGCCAACCCATCGACCACGCCTAGCGCGTGGCGCACCGTACCGGTCCTGCCTGTTGCCATGCTCCTCGCCCTCGCGGTCAGGGTCTGGGGGATTGGGATCCAGAGCTTCAGCATGGACGAGATGACCGAGCTGGCCGCCGTGCAGCAGGGCCTTGGCGCGGTCATCGCGGCCGCGGACGGCTTTCCGCCACTCTTCGGTGTGTTGCTTCACTGGTGGCTCGAGCTGGCCGGCACGCCGGAAGCAGTTCGGTGGTTCTCGGTCCTGCTCGGGCTCCTGGCGGTGCCGGTGATTTACCAGCTTGGCCGGCTGGTCGGAGGCCAGCGGGTGGGTGAGCTGAGCGCACTGCTTCTGGCGGTCTCTCCGATCCATGTCTGGTATTCGCAAGAGGCGCGGGCCTATGCGCTGTTCTTCCTCGTCGCCCTCGTGGCGTTCTGGCGGTACGAGGTCGCGCGCCGATCGGATCGCACGGGCGACTGGGCGTGGTACGGGGCTGCCTGCATCGCGGGGTTGTACACTCACTACTACTTCGCCTTCGTGGTTCTGAGTCTGGCCGTGGCTGAGCTGGTGTTGCCGGGACGCCCAGGCCGGCTGCGACGGTGGATTCAAGTGCACGGGGCGGTGGCGCCCTTCGCCGTCCCACTGCTCTTTCTGTTGCGGAGCGACTTGCGGGCCCAGGTGGAATGGGTTGCCACCGAGCGTTCGCTGGACCTCGGGACGCTGGGGTACACCTTCTTCACCTATCTGGCCGGATTCAGCCTGGGACCCTCCCTCCGCGAGTTACATACGGCTCGCCTGCTGGAAGTCGTTCGCGAGGCGATCCCGTGGGTTCTGCCGGCCGTCCTCGCGACGGCCTTTCTCCTCATCCAGGGATGGCGATCCACGTCGCGTCGCGGCGAGTGGTACCGCATCGCCGCCTGGATTGTGGTCACCATTCTGGGTTCGGGGATCATGAGCGCCGCGTTCGGCCTGGGGTACCGAGTCCGATACGTGGCATGGTGCGCCGCACCCCTGCTGATCCTGCTTGCCATTGGAGTGGTAGAAGCACGCCGTCGGTGGGCCGCGGGGCTGGCGCTAGGCATCATCGTTCTGGTCGCCTCGGTGGCGATCGTGAATCGTCATACCGTAGGCCGTTACATGAACGAGGACGCCCGCGCGGCGGCGCGCCTGATCGAAACTCTCCCGGATCCCGAAGCGCCGGTCTTCGTGGTTTCAGGGTACATGGCGTCGCCAATCGGATACTACATGCGGAGCAACCGCCAGCTCACCCCATTGTCGAACGCGCAGACGATCAGATCGCCGGATCCGGCTCTGGAGATCATCCGCCGCTCGGTTGGCGCCGGAAACGCCTTCTGGTTCCTCTACTCCCGGCCCTTCGATGGCGACCCGCAGGGTCGTCTCTACCAGGAGCTGGAGCGGCGGGCCCGGCTTCAGTTCTCGGACAAGGTTCCCGGGATTCGGTTCTATCGGGGGACCGGCTGGTAGGCCACGGGGTCTACCCGAGTGATGCCATAGGGAGGATAGTCGGCGTACCCGCGGGAGCCGCCGGTGTAGAAGGTGGTGGGGTCGGGTGAAGAGAGGGGCAGGTCTCGCGCGAGGCGTTCGACCAGGTCAGGATTGGCGATGAACGGGGTGGCGAACGACACGAGCTCCGCATCGGTGGCGGCGAGAGCGGCGTCCGCGGAGTACCGGTCCTTGCCGCCATCCACGATCAGCGCTCCAGAGAACATCCGCCGCAGCAAGCGGACGAGAGACTGTCCCTCGGCGGTGGACTTCGGGTGTCCCGGTCCGGGCTCCACCACGTGCAAATACGCGACGCCGATCGACTCGAGGGCCCGGGCGGCATGAGCGAACGTCGCGGCGGGATCGCTGTCTCGCATGTCGTTCTCGGCGTGCAATGGCGACAGACGGACGCCGACGCGATCCGATCCCCACACACCGCACACCGCCTCGGTGATCTCCCGAAGCAGCCGCACCCGGTTCGAGGGAGGCCCGCCATAGCGGTCCGTCCGTTGGTTCGACCCGTCGCGGAGGAATTGATCGATCAGATATCCGTTGGCGCCGTGGATGTCCACCCCATCGAAACCGGCGTCACGGGCAAGGCGGGCGGCTTCGGCAAACTCGGCGATCAGGCCCTGGATCTCTCCTCCCGCCAGGGCCCGCGGAGCCACGAAGGGACGCCGGCCGAGCGGGGTGAAGATCTCACCCGACGGCGCCACCGCCGAGGGGCCCACGGGGAGACGGCCATCCATCGACGATGGATGGCACACCCGGCCCGCATGCCAGAGCTGGAGGACCACCTGGCCGCCTCGCGCATGGACGGCCTCGACGACGCGACGCCAGGACGACACCTGATCCGCGCTGTAGATACCCGGAGTACAGGGGTAGCCGGCCGCCTCGCCGGAGACCTGGGTGGCCTCGGTGATGATGAGACCCGCGGAGGCGCGCTGGCCGTAGTACGCCGGCGCCAATGGCGATGGAACCCGGTCAGCGCCGGCCCGGCTCCGAGTCATCGGGGCCATGACGATCCGGTTGGCCAATCGGAGGGCACCCAGGGTCACCGGAGAAAACAGTGAGGGGGTGACCGTCGACGCCAGGTTTATCCGCAGGGCCGGTTCCATTCACGCCACCACTCGCGCGAGGGTCGGGCCCGGACGTGACGGGGTCATCCCACGCACCACCTTCAAGGTCCGCCAGTAGAGATCCTCGAGCAGCATGTGAGAGAACTCTCCGTTGCGCCCGATGCTGTACAATCCATCCACGCCGGTCGATCGCTTGAGCGCCAACCGTTCCTCTTCGTACTCCTTCAGGTACACCGGATAGGCGATCGGCGTGCGAAGCACGCGGCACCCGAGATAGCGATCCCGTATGTCCGGAATCATGTGACGGAGGTGCTCCAGGCAGAGCTCGCCCAGCTGCTCTTCGGGCATGCTCCAGACCGGGTCGCTCGTCTCGCACCCGATGTCCACCGTGAGCATGGTCTTCCCTGGCGGGGCGAGCCACGGCATCGAGCTGGGGGCCTCGGTCACCCGGAAGAACGGGAACTCCCGCTCGGGAACCCAGGTCACGACGTCCTGCATCAGGCCCCGGCCGCGGAGGCGCAGGTTGACGAACACCATCGGCCGGTAACGGAAGCGGGCGAGGTGCTGTAGCGCGGTGGTCCCTTCCACCAGCTTGGAGAGGATGTGGACCGGTGCCGTGCTCATGACCGCGGAAGCCGCGACCTCCTGGCCATTCACCCGCACTGCCACCACCCGACCCGAGTCCACGATGATCTTCTGCACCGGGGACTGGAGCTGGAGGACGTCTTCCAGGCCCTCCGCCATCTTCTTGCAGAGCAGGCTCACGCCCCCCTCGGGGTAGACGTGCCAGACGTGGACGCTCTCGCGCTGCTCGTTGCAGTAGCCGCTGGCCACCGCCTTCTTCAGCACCCGAGTCGCCAATTTCATGAGCATCGTATGCCCGATGCCATGCCCGAACTTCTCACCGACCGAGGCGGCGAGACGATCGGCCGAGGCTCCGGACCAGGCCTCCATGATGGGAATGGCCACCTGCTCGGCGAGGGCATCCCCGTAAGACTCGTAGAGCCACTCCGCCGCCGTCTCCGGCGCCTTCCGGCCGAAGACGCCCCGGCCGCGCCTGCCCGCCGCGCTGGCGAGAAACCTGGGCGAGGCGGCGAGGCCGAAGGGATAGCTGTAGGTCTTTCCCTTGAGGACGACGCTCTCTCCGTAATACCGGACGTCCCGGCATGCCGCTCCCACGCCGATCGCCGCCGCCAGGCGGTTGGTGATGAAATGCGCGCCGAAATCGAAACTGAAGCCCTCTTCGTCGACGAAGCTGGCCGCCAGCCCCGCGATCTCCCGGCCCGCTTCGAACAGGCGCACGGGGACGCCCTGCCGCCGCAACGCGGAGGCGGCGGTGAGGCCGGCCATGCCCGCGCCGATGATGATCACCGGCGGAGTTCTAGCTGGCATCGGGTGTCTCCCTCTCGACATCATCGATTGGCCGCCGCAGCACGACCTCCAGTAGCTCTCCCCGGCCGAAGAGTTGCTGGACCATGCCGAGGAGCGTGAACACGCCGAGGGCGACCGGGGAGCTGAGACTGAACCGCTCCACCAGCCATCGCGGGGCATTCCAGTCCGTCAGGGCGTTCCGGATCGAGTAGGTCCAGTTGACGGGACTGACCATGGTTCCGAGCCGCTCGACCTCGAGACCGGCGCGTTCCGCGAGCCGGGCGATGGTCGTCGGACTGAAGAGGTACCAATGGCGAGGGAAGTGATAGCCACCCCAGTGTCGCCCCTTGAACAGGCGAAAGCTCCAGGAGGACGAGTTGTCGGTCGCCACGACGACCCGGCCCCCCGGACGGAGAAGGCGGCGTACCGCGCTGAGCACCTCGACCGGGTCAGCTACGTGCTCGATGGTGGCGATCAGAAGCGCCAGGTCGTAACGGCCGGCCTCGTCGCCAAGCTCCTGGACCGCCTCCAGCCGCACCGACAGGCCAGCGGCCCGGGCGGCCTCGACGGCACGCGCACTGGTGTCGATGCCGTTCAGGGTCCAGCCGGACGGGCCGAATTCCCGAAGCAGCCTCAGATGAAACCCGTCGCCGCACCCGACATCCAGGATGCGGGCATCGGCGGACAAGCCGCGACAGAAGGCGAGCAGCCGGCGAGCCTCCAGCCGATGGCGCACCGCGTAGACGAGGCCATACCGGCGGGGCGAGAAGTCGAAGGCGTGATAGCTCGGCGGATACACGCGCGACAACTCCGAGTCCGCCGGTCGCAACTTCAGGTACACCAGGCCGCACCCGCGACAGCGCACGGCGAGGTAGGTGTCTCGGCTGGTGTGATACTCGAAGTCCTCTCCGACGGCCAATGGCTCATCGTCGGCGGCATGGCAGAGGCAGCATTGCGCCTCCTCCAGCCTCAGGGTATCGGAGGGAAGCAGGGGGGCCGCGAGAGGCGGGTGAGGAATCATCGAGGGCGCAGTCATGTCAAGTCACGCTCACCGGCGTTCGTGAAGCCGCCGCGAGCGGCACGGTGCCCGCCACCATGCCCGGCCGCACCGCCAGGACGTCCCAGAGATACAGGCCGAAGAGGGCGGTCAACGCGGCTCCATTGAGCGAGGCGACAATCCAGAACAGGGCGCCCTCCGCGTGCAGGGCACCCAGCACGGCAAAGGTCGTGACGTAGTTGAACGCGAGGAGCCCAAGCAGGCCCGCCTGTACCCAGCGGCGCGCCGGCACCACGCGCGGCAAGCCGCGGAGATCCTTGACCAGGGCGAGGCAGGGCCAGGTGAGGAGCAGGAGATCGTAGCCGATGTGGTACATGCCGATCAGGACGCCACAGCAGAGCAAGCCGGCCACGGCGCCATCCGGCTGCCGGTCGCTCGCGAGCGGGTCCTGGCGGCGGCGGAGGAGCGCCGCCACGAGGCCGAGGAAGAGCGCCGCGGCCAGCAGCGACGCGACCACTCCGAGACGCACGCCGAGCAACCGGGTGATGAAACCCACGCCATCCACCCTGAAGACGTTCAGCTCCGTCCCCAGCCGGGCACCGAATCGCAACTGATCGCCGGTACCGAGGAAGAGCCTCCCGAACTCGAACAGACCGCCCGATTGCGTAGCCAGAGACGCGACGGCCACGAGGTTCAAGACAGCGGCCAGCGCAATGCCGATCGCGGCGCCGCGGTAGTGACCCCGCGCCAGCATCAGCGCCGCCGTCGGCAGGCCGAAGTTGGGTTTCAAGAGGCTGAGCGCGAGGCCGATGCCGGCGACGACCGGCGAGATGCGCCCCGCCGCAAAGGCCGCGTAGACCCCCAGCACGATGAGAAGCGTCATCTGCCCCTGGAGCAGGTTCCACTGTCCGGGCCGGCTGAGCAGAATGAGACCCCACACCAGAAGGACGGCCGCCGCGCTCGTCGGCAGCTGCGCCAAGCGGAGACTCACGTACGCGAGCACGCCCGAGAGGAGCAGTGTCAGACAGGCCTGGACCGCCATCGCGGCGTCGAGGGTCAGCCACGCGAAGGGCCGAAAGACCAGGAGCGTGGCCGGTGGGTAGAGACGCAGCGGCTCCGGGGCCGGATACCTGGTGAGATACTGCTCGGCATCGTACGGATTGACGCCGTCGGCGTACGCCTTTGCGGGGTAGTACACCGTGCTCTTGAAATCGGTCATCACGGGCGAGCCGGCGCCCAGCCGCAGCTCTCCGATGGAGCCGAGGCTGGTGACGCGCAGGAGCGCGAACAGGACGGCCGCGGCAAGGAGCGCCGCGGCGGCGCCAGTCATGAGCCGAGAACGACCCCTGACCGGCGGGGCAGCGGATGGAGCTTCGACCATACGAGTTCCTAGACCGCCATCAGCGATTCCACTGGCGCCCCGAACGGGGGCAGCAGCCGCGGCTTGGAGCCGTCGATGAATTCGCGCATCCACAGCTCCATGTTGACCAGCCCCCAGAGCTGCCGGCCGAACGCGGCCTCTTTCTTCATCAGTTGCTCGACGGTCTTGGGATTGAACAGACCGCGCGTCCGCGCCGTGGGACTCAGCAGGATGTCGTGGAAGAAGTCCCGCGCCGGACCCTTGGCCCAGAGGTGGAGCGGAACCGGAAAGCCCATCTTGTCCTTTCGGGCGCGGATCTTGGGCGGAATCAGGTCCCTGGTGGCCTTCTTCATGATGTACTTGAGCTCGCCCCCCTTGAACTTCATCGCGGGCGTCATGCTGGTCATCAGGTCCACCAGGCGGTAATCGAGCAGCGGCACGCGCGACTCGATGGACACCGCCATGCTCATCCGGTCTTCGACCTGGAGCAGCGCCGGCAGACTCGACGTCATGTCGAAGTGGGTCATCTTGTTGTAGTAGGACCCGGTGCTCGGATTGTTGAACACGGTCTGGAACCGGCCGAAGATCTCGTCCGAGTCGTATTCCGAGCGGAACTCGCGGCTGAACAGCCGCAACACGCCCCCGCTCCGGTCCACCAGCTGGAAGTAGCGGCGGTCCATCGGCTCGAACAATCCCTTGCCCCAGAACTGCTGAATCATGGGGCCATAGGCCTTGAGACTGGGCAGGTGAGGGACGATGGACCGGAGGGAGACGACGTGCTTGCCCTCCTCCGCGGTCTCGAAGATGGCGCCCTTGAGCGCCTGCTCGAGGTAGGCCACGAGATACCGGGCGTAGCCACCGAAGATCTCGTCTCCTCCCTGGCCGCCGAGCACCACCTTGACGTGCTCCGAGGCCCGGCGGGACACGATGTACTGGGGGAACAAACCGGGGCCGGCGGCCGGCTCGTCCATGTGATAGATCAGCGTCGGCAGCAGCTCGATGAACTCGTCGGCGGTGCACACCGTATCGTACCAGTCGGCCCCGCAGAAGCTCGCCGCCTCCTTGGCATAGCGGCTCTCGTCGTACTCCGGGCCCTCGAGGAACCGGCCCGTGAAGGTCTTGAGCCGTCCCGGGTAGCGCTCCGCGGCCAGCGCCGTCACCAGCGACGAGTCCATCCCGCCGCTCAGGTGCGCGCCAACGGGCACGTCGCTCCGGAGCTGCATGCGGATCGCATCTTCGAGGATCTCGCGCAGGGTCGTCGCGAAATACTCCTCGTTGTGATGGCTGTCGATCTCGAACTTCGGCTCCCAGTACTTCACGCTGCGGGTGCGCCCGGTGGCGATGTCGAAGATCTCGTAGTGCCCCGGGGACAGCTTCCGCACGTTGCGAAAGAGGGTTCGCTCGCCCAGCACGAACTGGAAGGTGACATAGTCCCGCAGCCCGTCGAAGTCGGCTTCGGCCTTGGCCGCGGGATGCTGAAGCAGCGCCTTGATCTCCGAGCCGAAGAGAATCAGGTCGCGGTTCTGGAAGACGTAGAGCGGCTTGATGCCAAAGTGATCCCGCGCGGCCAGGATCTGCCCGGTCCGCCCGTCGTAGATCAGGAAAGCGAACATGCCGTTGAGCTTGGCCACGAAGCTCTCGCCGTGCTCCAGATACATCCGGAGCAGGACTTCGGTATCGGACGTCGTCTCGAAGCGGTGCCCCCGCGCGATCAGGCCGTCGCGCAGCTCGACGTAGTTGTAGATCTCCCCGTTGAAGACGACCGTGACCCCGTTCTGGGTCATCGGCTGGCGCCCGGTGTTCAGATCGATGATCGCGAGCCGCTTGTGGTGGAATCCGACAGCGCCGTCCACGAAGCTGCCCTCGCCGTCGGGGCCGCGGTGGGCCAGCGCATGCGCCATCCGCGCGAGCACCTGACGCTCCACCGGACGCGGATCGATATGGACGATGCCAACGAAGCCGCACATACCTATGCCTCCACGGGGGAGCTGTCGGCCGGCAGCGCGCTGGGCCGGCGGACGGGGAGCCTGGCCCCTGCCAGGAGATCACGAGCGTGCGTGCCCATCGTCACGAGGCGGAAAGTCCGCCCGTAGAGATCGAGGACCCGCCGGAACAGCGCCAGCTTCCTGCCGGTCGGCAGGTCCATGGCGGAGAAGAACGCGAGCTGGGGCACTTTGTCGCCGCCGAGAATGTCCAACGGGTGCAGGATGAAGCTGGGCGACA
>Ga0190265_10003241_pt1 | contig 11079 bp, 1 predicted proteins | sample Popmic124T_FD_133135 | JGI IMG/M metagenome (GOLD analysis project Ga0190265, IMG submission 133135) | Populus adjacent soil microbial communities from riparian zone of Indian Creek, Utah, USA - 124 T | ecosystem: Environmental > Terrestrial > Soil > Riparian zone | place: USA: Utah | collected...
CGCGCCAACGCTCGCCGGGCTGAACAGCAAGAGCGTCGCAAAGGCGAAGCTCCCGCCCGCAGACATCGGGACCGTGACGTTGACCGTGACGCCGGCGAACGACGCGCCGATCGCGAACGACGACAGCTACAGCACCTCCGAAGACTTGCAGTTGATCGTCGCCACCGCCGGTGTCCTCACCAATGACCTCGACATCGACGGCGACATTCTTTCCGCCGTGCTCATCAGCGGCCCGACGAATGGCGTGCTCACGTTGAACACGAACGGCAGTTTCACTTATCTGCCGAACACGAACTATTCTGGCACGGACTCCTTTACCTATCAGGCCGAGGACGGATTGCTGAGCAGCGCACCCGCCACGGTCACCATCACGATTGCCCCCCTCGAAGACGCGCCGGTGCTCCTGACGTCGTCCAGCATCGCCGCCTATACTTTGTATGGCGTGAGTGTCGCGGTTGATCCGGGCCTAACCGTCACGGACCTCGACGGCGGCATGATTGAAGGCGCGTCAGTCGCCATCGGTGCGGGTTTCGCCAGCGGCCAGGATTCGCTCGGGTTCACCAATCAGGGCGGCATCACGGGTTCCTACAGTCCCGCGACCGGCATCCTGACTCTGCTCGGCAACGCGCCGGCGGAGGATTACGAAGCGGCCCTGCGCTCAGTGACCTATCTGAACGCCAGCCAGGAACCGTCCACTAACACGCGCGTGATGACCTTCTCGCTCGGACGCAACGTGGTCGCCTTCGGCGGCACGGGCCACTACTACGAGTTTGTTTCGGCTCCCGAAGTCTCGTGGTCCAACGCCATGACGCGTGCGGCGAGCACCGCAAACAATGGTGAGTCGGGCTACCCGTCCGGCGTGTTCGGCTTGCAAAGCTATCTGGTCACCGTCACGTCGCCGGAAGAGAACAATTTCGTGGCGGCAAAAATTCCTGGAGTCCAGGGTTGGTTCGGCGCCAGCGACGCGGCTGCGGAAGGCGACTGGAAGTGGGTTACCGGTCCTGAAACCGGCCTTTCCTTCTGGTCCGGCACGGGTGGCGGCATGGGCTTTCCCTTCTTCATACCCGGCGGTTCCCCCGTTGAAGGCCGTTACAACAACTGGTCTTCCGGTGAGCCAAACGATTCCGGTGGCGAAGATTACGCCCACTTCCTCAGCAACGGAAAATGGAATGACTATCCGCTCGTGGCAGGTGCTGCGATTGCCGGTTATGTAGTTGAATACGGCGGCATGCCGGGCGACCCCAGCCTCTTCATCACGGCCTCCCGCTCGATGACGATCGAGTTGATCAACCAAGCTCCAGTCGCCAACGCAGACGAATATTCCATCGGCGAAGACATAAGCCTGGCCGTTTCCTCCCCGGGCCTCTTGGAGAACGACACCGATGCTGAAGGCACGGCGCTTTCCGCACTGCTGGTCTCCGGCCCCACCAACGGCACGCTCACGTTCAACGCCAACGGCAGCTTCAGTTACCTGCCCGCAACGAACTATTTCGGCAGCGACAGCTTCTCCTATCGCGCCAATGATGGCGATTCGAACAGCGCCCCGACCACCGTTTCAATCCAGATTTATTCCCTCAACGATTACCCCGTGGCCGGAGCTGACAGCTACACGACCGCCGAAGACACGCAGTTGATCGTCTCCGCGCCCGGCGTGCTGGTGAATGACACCGACGTGGAAAACGATTCTCTCACGGTCGAAATCGTCAGCGACCCATCGCACGGATTGCTCACGTTGAATGCGGACGGCAGTTTCACCTATACGCCGGAAACGAATTTCCATGGCGAGGACAGTTTCCAATATCGCGCGAGTGATTACGCGCCCGGGCTCACCGCACCGAACGGCAAGAGCGTCGCAAAGGGAAAGCTCCCGACCGCTGACGTCGCAACCGTGACGTTGACCGTCACGCCGATGAACGACGCGCCGATCGCGAACAACGACAGCTACACCGCCTCCGAAGACTTGCAGTTGATCGTTGGCACCTTAGGTGTGCTCACGAATGACAGCAACATCGACGGTGATGTTCTTTCCGCAGTGCTCATCAGCGGCCCAACGAATGGCGTGCTCACGTTGAACACCAACGGCAGTTTCACTTACCTGGCGAACACGAACTATTTTGGCAGCGACTCGTTCACTTATTACGCGGATGACGGAATGCTGAGCAGCGCGCCCGCCACGGTCACCATCGCGGTGAACGCGCGCGATGACGCGCCGATGCTCCTGACTTCCGAAGGCAGCGCCACTTACGTTCAGTATGTTGGGAATATCGTGGTTGACCCCGGCCTGACCATCGCCGACTTCGACGGCGGCACGATTGAAGGCGCGACCGTTGCCATCGGGGCGGGATTCGCCAGCGGCCAGGATTCGCTCGGGTTCACCAATCAGGGTGGCATCACGGGTTCCTACAGTCCGGCTACCGGCATCCTTACTCTGCTCGGCAATGCGCCGGCAGAGGATTACGAAGCGGCCCTGCGCTCAGTGACCTATCTGAACGCCAGCCAGGAACCGTCCACGAACACGCGCCTTATGACGTTTTCGCTCGGACGCAACGTGGTCGCCTTCAGCGGCACGGGTCACTACTACGAGTTTGTGTCCGCCCCCGCCATTCCCTGGCCCGACGCGAGGACGCGCGCCGAGAGCATGGGGAACTACGGCCAGCCAGGCTACCCGGCGGGTGCGTTCGGCTTGCAGGGTTACTTGGTCACGGTCATGTCGGAACCGGAAAACACTTTTGTGGCCGCGAAAATTCCCGGCATTCAGGGATGGCTCGGCGCAACGGATGAGACCGTGGACGGTGAATGGCGCTGGGCCACTGGTCCCGAAGCGGGCACGCAGTTCTGGCAAGGCGTCGCCAACGGCAGTCCGGTTAACGGCCGTTACAATAATTGGGGTACGAGTCAACCGGACAGCTCCGGCGGCGAAGCCTGGGGCCAGTTTATGGCGGACGGCCGGTGGAACGATTTGCCGATTTCCTATCCTCCTCTCATCGCGGGTTACGTGGTCGAATACGGCGGCATGGCCGGCGACCCCGCGCTCTTCATCACGGCCTCGCGCTCGGTCACCATCGATATCGTGAACCGCGCGCCCATCGCCAACGCGGACGAATACTCGACTAGCGAAGACACGGCTCTGGTCGTGACGCGCGGTGGTGTGCTCGACAACGACACCGATATCGAAAGCGATCCGCTCTCCGCAGTGTTGATCGAAGGGCCGGTCCACGGCTCGCTCACGTTGAACACCAACGGCACCTTCACGTATCTGCCCGCGACGAATTATTTCGGCGGCGACAGCTTCACGTATCTGGCCAATGACGGCGATTCGAACAGCGCGCCGGCCACGGTCAGCCTCACCATTACTCCGGTGGACGATCTGCCGGTGCTCGTGGTGAACGAGACGTTGAATCTGCTCCCCGCCAGCACGCGCATCATCACGGCGGCGCAACTCCAGGTGACCGATGTGGAAACATCCAGCGATGGACTTGTGTTCACGATGACAGCCGCGCCGGCGCACGGCGTGTTGCGTCTTAATGGCGTGGACCTCCCCGTGAACGGCACGTTCACACAGAGCAACATCGACTCAAACCTCGTGACGTACGCGAACATCGGGGACGCGAGCAGCACGGACAGTTTCACTTTCACGTTGAGCGCGACCGACGACGGCAGCATTGCGGCCACAAACTTCTCCATCGTGTTGAATCCCATCGAGCGCGAAGGCGAGCACGTCGCGGGCAGCTTCTCCATCTCGGCGGACGGACGTTTCGTCGCGTTCCAGAGCACGGCGAGCAACCTCGTCTTGAATGACACGAATGGCGTCGCGGACATCTTCGTCCTCGACCGCTACACCGGCATCACGACGCTGATCAGCGCGTCGAGCGCTGGCGTGCAGGGCAACGGTGTTTCGGACTGGCCGCGCATCTCGGCGGATGGCCGCATGGTCACTTTCCAGAGCAGCGCGGGCAATCTCGTGGGCGACGACAGCAACAGCAAAGTGGACGTGTTCGTCCATGACCGTATGACCGCGCAGACTGTGCGCATCAGCGTGGCCCCCGGCGGCGCGCAGGCGAATGTCGATTCGTTGAACCCGGCGATTTCGGCGGATGGCCGTTACGTCGCGTTCCACAGTTTCGCGAACAATCTCGTGGCGGGCGATGTCGCCAACCAGATGGATGTGTTCGTTCACAATCTGGAAACGCACGTGACTGAGCGCGTCAGCCTCACCTCGGGCGGCGTCGAAGGCGACAATGCTTCGAGCTTCGCTTCGCTTTCGGCGGATGGCCGCTTCGTGGCCTTCCAGAGCAATGCGCGCAATCTCGTCACGGGCGACACCAACAATAGCGCCGACGTGTTCGTGCATGACCGCCAGTCGCATGTGACGACGCGCGTCAGCGTTTCGTCCGAAGGCACGCAGGGCAACAACTCGTCGGTCTTCCCATCCATCTCGGACGACGGCCGCTACGTGACGTTCCAGGCCAACGCGAGCAATCTCGTTCCGAACGACAGCAACAACACGACCGACGTGTTGCTGCATGACCGTGAAACCGCGCAGACGATTCGCGTGAGCGTGTCGTCGGCAGGCGTGGCCGGCAACGGTGCGTCCAACGATCCGAAAATCTCGAACGATGGTCGTTACATCGTGTTCACCAGCCTCGGGAACAATCTCGTCACGGGCGACACGAACGCAGTCTCCGACATCTTCGTGTATGACCGCCTCTCCGCCCGCACCACTCGGGTGAATCTCTCGCCCAGCGGCGCGCAGGCCGATGCGACCTCGACCAAGGCGGTCATCTCAGCGGGCGGACGCCTCATCGCGTTCCTCAGTCGCGCGAGCAACCTGCTCCCGAGCGCCAACGGTCTCGACCAGATCTACATGGTGTTCTTCAACGATCAGCCGACGCTCACAGAAATCGCCGACGCAACCATCGATGAAGACAACACGACCGGCCCGCTCACGTTCTCTGTGAATGACGTAAAGACCGATCTCGAAGCACTCATCGTGAGCGCGACTTCGGACAACGGCTCACTCGTCCCGGCGGAAGGCATCGTGTTCGGCACCAGCGAAGGCCGGACCATCACGATTACTCCCGCGACCAACGCCTTCGGCACTGCGACCATCACCGTCGTGGTTTCGGATGGTTCGCTCTCCAGCAGCAACTCGTTCGTCGTGACGGTGAATGCCGTCAATGACGCACCGTTCTCCGTGGCTGATTCAGCGACGACGGCGGAAGACACGTTGCTCACGGTCAGCGCGCCCGGCGTGCTCGCCAATGACAGCGATGTCGAGAGTAGCGCGCCCACCGCGGTGCTCGTCAGCGGCCCGGAACACGGCGAACTCACGTTGAACGCGGACGGCAGCTTCTCGTATCTGCCCGCGACCGACTGGCACGGCACGGATGCGTTCACCTACGTCGCCAACGACGGCGGCTCGAACAGCGCGCCCGCTACTGTGACGATTGAAGTCGCGGCTGTGAATGACATCCCCCTCGCGAACGCGAACGAAGTGCTCGTGATGGAAGACAACGCCCAGGAAATCATCCTCACCGCGAGCGACGTCGATGGCGACACGCTGACCTTCAGCGTGGTGAATGCGCCGACGCACGGCACCTTAAGCGGTACGGCGCCGAACCTGGTGTATCTGCCCGGCACGAACTTCCACGGCGAAGACAGCTTCACGTTCGTGGCGAACGACAGCGCTCCGGCCACGATTTACATCTACGTAAAGGCGATCAACGACATCTCCATCGCGAACGCGCAGAGCATCTCGCTGAATGAAGACAACACTGCGGCGATTACGCTGACGGGCAGCGATGTGGACGGCGATGCGTTGGTCTTCAACGTCACCGGCGGCCCGTCGCACGGCGCATTGAGCGGTGAATTGCCGAACCTGGTTTACACACCCGCGACGAACTTCCACGGCGATGACAGTTTCACCTTCACGGTGAATGACAGCGCGCCCGTGAGTGTCTCGATCACGGTGGCGACAGTGAATGACATCGCCATTGCGAACGCGCAGAGCATCTCCCTGAACGAAGACAGCACCGCGGAAATCACGCTCACCGCGAATGACGTGGACGGCGACACGCTCACCTTCAGCATCGTCACCGCTCCCGCACACGGCGAACTCACCGGCATAGTGCCGAACTTGGTTTACACCCCGAACACGAACTTCCCCGGCAGCGACAGCTTCACCTTCACGGTGAACGACGGCACGGTGGACAGCCTGGCGGCGACAGTCTCGCTGACCGTCAGCGCGATGAATGACTCGCCGGTCACACTGGACCAGTTCGTCATTACGCCGGAAGACACGGCCACGAACCTCGTGCTCGGCGCGAGCGACATCGATGGCGATGCGTTGGAATACGTGATCCTCAGCGCGCCGACCAACGGCACGCTCGACACCTTGAGCCTCACGAACGGTCTCGTGACTTACCTGGGCGCGACGAACTTCAACGGCGATGACGCATTCAGCTTCACCATCTCGGATGGTTTCCTGACGGTCACGGGCACCGTGACTCTCGCGGTGACGCCAGTGAATGACATCCCCATCGCGAACGCGGAGAAGGGCTTCACGATGGAAGACCAGGCAACGGGAATCATCCTTCTGGTGACCGATGTAGATGACGACACGCTGAGCTTCAGCATCGTGAATCCGCCGACCCACGGCACCTTGAGCGGCTTCGCGCCGAACCCGGTTTACACGCCGGCCACCAACTTCTACGGCGAAGACAGCTTCACGTTCCTGGTGAACGACGGCACCGTGGACAGTCTCCCGGTGGAGGTATCCATCTTCGTGAAAAGCGTGAACGACGCACCGCTCGCGGGCAGCGACAGCTACGCGACGGACGAAGAACAGACGTTGGCCGTGAACGCGCCCGGCGTGCTTGCGAACGACAGTGACGTGGAAGAAAGCACGCTGACCGCGCAACTCGTCAGCAGCCCCACGCACGGCACGCTCATGTTGAATGCCAACGGCAGCTTCAGCTATGTGCCGAACTTCGACTTCTTCGGAAGCGACAGTTTTGTGTATCGCGTCACTGACGGCGAACTCGACAGTGCTCCGACGACGGTCACGCTGACGGTGAACAACATCCCCGACGCGCCCATCGCGATGAACGACGTTTACACCTTGAATGAAGACACCGTGCTGTCGCTCAACGCGCCCGGCGTGCTGACCAACGACTTCGATGCCGACTTCGACATGCTGAACGCGGTGCTCGTGGTTGGTCCTTCACACGGCTGGCTGGAGTTGTATGAAGACGGCAGTTTCGACTACACCCCGGACACGAACTGGTTCGGCACAGACGGCTTCACCTACCTCGCGAACGACGGATTGTCGGACAGCGAGCCGGTGGACGTAATCCTCACGGTGAACGCCGTGAATGACGTGCCGGTGGCCGTGGCCCAGAGCTACTCGACCGTGGAAGACACCACGCTGACAGTGCCCGCTGAGTCCGGTCTGCTCGCTGGCAGCAGTGACGTGGAAGAGGAAGACCTCACCGCAGTGCTCGCGACCGACGCGACGCACGGCACGGTGACAGTCAACAAGGACGGCAGCTTCCAGTATGTGCCGGCGGCGAATTACCACGGCGCGGACGGTTTCACGTATCGCCTCTATGACGGCACGGACTTGAGCGTTGAAACCTCGGTGACGCTTGCGGTCAGTTCAGTGAACGACGCTCCGGTGGTCGCCACGGCCATCAGTGCGCAGAACGGTGTCTATGGCACGGCGTTCAGCTTCACCTTCGACGCCGAGACCTTCGCGGATGTTGATGGCGACACGCTGAGCTACGCGGCGAGTGGATTGCCTACGGGCCTCAGCTTCGACGCGGGGACGTGCACGTTCTCCGGCACGCCGACGCTGGTGGGCGATTACACGGTCGAGGTCGTCGCGAATGACGGCCACGCTCCGGCGCTCTCGGTGAGCACCGACTTCACGTTCACGGTTGCGAAAGCACCACTGACGATTACGGCGGACAACCAGACGCGCGCTTATGGCGTGGCGAATCCTGAGTTGACGATCAGTTACGCAGGCTTCGTGAGCGGCGATGACATGAACGCGCTCGATACGGCCCCTGAGGCCAATACGGCAGCCTTGGCGAGCAGCGCTCCTGGCACCTACGCCATCACGCTCACCAGCGAGGTTGATGACAACTACGACATCACACTGGTGAACGGCACGCTCACGGTGAACAAAGGAACGCTCATCATCACCGCGAACAGTGAGAGCCGCATTTACGGCGTCACAAACCCGGTGTTCACCGGCACGGTGGTGGGCGTCGCGAATGGCGACGACATCAGCGCTACCTACGACTCGGTCGCGACCGTGGATAGCACGGTGGGCACGTATGCAATCGTTTCGACGCTAGTGGACACGAATGGCCGCGCCAGCAACTACGACGTAACGCTCATCAATGGCACCCTGACGGTGACGGACGATGACGCTCCGGTCATTACGCTGACGCAGTTCCCGGGCTACTACACGGTCGGCACGACGGCACTGCTCATCGACACCAATGCCACGGTGTCGGACGGCGGCAGCCTGAACTTCGGCGGAGGGACCTTGACAGTGACCATCGTCACGAACGGCGCGGATGAAGATCTATTGCTTGTCGAACCCAATCTCGAAATCAACGGAGACGGTTCCAGCGTGAGTCTCAGCGGCACAGTGTTCGGCACCTACACGGGTGGCGAAGGCACGAACGCGCTGGTGTTCACGTTCAACACGAACGCGACGCCGGCCATTGTCCAAGCGCTCGCGCGCAGCCTGACGTTCGAGTCCGACGGCACGAACACTACGAGCCGCGTGCTTGAGTTCGTCCTCACGGACGGCGATGACGGCACGAGCGCCTCCGCGTTCCGCGTGCTCGAACTCAATCGCCCGCCGGTCGCGGTCGAGGATTACATCACCGTCAGTGACGGTGTGGCAGCGACGATTCCGTTCAGCCTGCTTATGGGCAACGACTACGATGTGGACGGCGATGCCATCGGCATCTCCGGCTTCAGCGCGGTCAGCGCCAACGGCGGTCGGGTGACCCTGAGCGGCTCGAACTTCGTCTATCGCGCGCCGACGAACATCATCAGCGAAGACCTCTTCGCATACGTCATCGACGACGGCCGCGGCGGTGAAGGCATCGGGATACTGAACATCCGGGTCCTCAGGAACAACCAAATGGAGATCGATGTCTCCAAAATGAGCACCGAAGGCGTGAAGATCATAATGGGCGGCACGCCGGGGCGCGCTTATGAGATTCAGGCCTCAGAAGATCTCGTCACCTGGGCCACCCTCACCACGGTGACGGCAAGTCCCTTGGGCGTGATTGAAGCTCTGGACGCCGAAGCCACGAACTACTCGAAACGGTTCTACCGAGCGGTCGCACCATAAAGCATTCAGAAGGAGCATTGAATTGCGCCGGTCTTCGGACCGGCGCATTTCTTACAAAAAGACCAGTTCGTGAATGCGCCGAAAGCATATCAGCGGCGCGGGCTGACTTGCCCAAACGATCCGTTTTGCGGATTCTGTTTACCGCCTGCCCAATTCGGGCGGCCCAGCTCGTTTTCTGTGTGTCGAGTTGAAGTCGCAGCAAGGTCTTGTGACCTTGCGGGGCAATGGCAAGTCAGCCCGCGCCGTCCTACCAGTCGAAACAGTTCATCCAAGCGCGGTGGAGCGTGGAGTGCCCCTCTCGGATTGTTCGAGATTGATGTTCTCGGGGCACGCCGTAGCGGCAAACAGTTTCAGATGTAACCGGATTTCTCATTAATGGGTCATCGTTAACGCGGTCCTAACCTTCAACGAACTGCTGGATTCAGGTCCGCCACCTCGGTATGTTCCGCCGCCATGTTTGAACCGATTCGAGAAAAGATCGAAACCGCCGCGCAGAAGACGACCCAGTTACGGAGGTTTCTTTGACGTCCCCAGCGCACAGCGCCGCCTGAGCGAACTCGATTCGTTGATGGCGGCAGAAACGTTCTGGAACAACCGCGACCAGGCCCAAAAGCTCATCGATGAGGCCGCGACGCTCCGGAAAAAAATCGACCCGCTCGTCTCGGCGGAAAAGCGCCTCGACGATTTCCGCGTCATGACTGAACTCGCCGAGGGTGAGCCGGCCGAGCAGCAGCTTCCCCACCAGCAGGAACTCGAACGCGATCTGGTGCGCTTCGGCCGAGATCTGGATTTGCTCGAGTTGAAGGTTCTGTTGAATGGCCCGCACGACAAAAACAATTGCATTCTCAGCATCAACGCCGGTGCGGGCGGCACGGAGGCCCAGGACTGGGCAGAGATGCTTTCGCGCATGTACACCCGCTGGGCGGAGTCGCGCAAATGGGAGGTGGAAGTGACGGATGCATTGCCCGGCGATGGCGCGGGACTCAAGAGCATCACGATGTTGCTGCAAGGCGAGAACGCCTACGGTTTTTGCAAGGCGGAGCGCGGCGTGCATCGGTTGGTGCGCATCTCGCCCTTCGACTCAAACAAGCGGCGCCATACCAGCTTCGCCAGTGTGGACACGATCGCGGAACTCGAAGAGGCTCCGGCCGAATTGGCGATTCCACCAAATGAATTTAAAGTGGATACGTTTCGCTCCGGCGGCAAAGGCGGGCAGAACGTGAACAAGGTCGAGACGGCCGTGCGCATCACGCACATTCCGACCGGCCTGATCGTCGCCAGCCAAACGCAGCGTTCACAACATCAGAATCGCGCCACCGCGATGAAGCTGCTGCTCTCACGCATCTACGCGCAAAGAGTCGATGAACAAAAAGCGGAGATGGAACGTTTTTACGGAGACAAAGGATCGATTTCGTGGGGCAACCAGATTCGAAGTTATGTCTTTCAACCTTATCGCATGGTGAAAGACTTGCGCACGGGCGTCGAAACGAGTGACGTGCAGGGCGTCATGGACGGCGACCTGGATCCATTCGTCAACGGCTGGTTGCGCGCCGGTTGTCCGGCCAAGCGGATGCAAGGCGTGAAGGACGAAGAAGAGTAATCAAATGTCGAATTTCGAATGCCGAATGTCGAAGGCCGGAAAAGGGCGAAGTCGTCCGGGCGGGCGCTTCCCATTCCATCATTCGTCATTCGTCATTCGCGAA
>Ga0190265_10003242_pt1 | contig 11075 bp, 7 predicted proteins | sample Popmic124T_FD_133135 | JGI IMG/M metagenome (GOLD analysis project Ga0190265, IMG submission 133135) | Populus adjacent soil microbial communities from riparian zone of Indian Creek, Utah, USA - 124 T | ecosystem: Environmental > Terrestrial > Soil > Riparian zone | place: USA: Utah | collected...
CGGGAGCCGGGAGCCGGACAAATGTTCTTACGGCTCCCCGCTCCCGGCTAGCGTCTGATCGTAACGTCGCCGCTGAACGTCTTGAGCCGGAAATCCCCGGATCCGCCGCCGTTCAACGAGCCGCGGAAGTTGCGGCGGCTGCTGCTGTTCAAGGTCACCGGCAGGTCGCTCTCGAAGCTGCCGCTGAAGCTGTTGAACGAAATGTTGCCCTTGGCGCTGGCGGGAAGGCGCAGGCGCACCTCGCCGCTGAAGGTGTTGACGTCGATGTTGTTGCCGTCGCCGAATTCGCTCGATTCGATGGTGATGCTCGAGCTGAAGCCGTCGATGTTCTGGCTGCCGTTGACCCCAATCACCGTGACCGGCGCGCTGAAGGTCTTGATGTCGAGCCGCGCGCGGGCCGGCACCTGGATGTCGAACTCGGTGTCCACGACGTTGTCGTTGCGGCGTTCGACGAGGCGGTGGTTGGCGTCGATTTCAACGGTGCTGCCGCTGGTGGTGATTTCGAGCTTGATGTCGTCGAGCCGGTCGCGCGTGGCGCGGCGCACGGCGTGAATCACGACCTGGTCGCCCGACGTGCCGGTGATCTTCACGCGGCCGGAGAAGGTCTTCAGCCGGAGCGTCCCGTTCGCGGGAAACGGCACGGTGCGGTCGACGGTTTCGGTTTCGCGATCGCGGTCTCGCTGCGCGGCGGCAGGGAGTGACAAGGCCAAGGCGATGAGAAGGGTAAGTCCGGTAATGACTGGGCGCTTCATGACTACCTAGACGAGACCTGATGCCGCAGGGTTGCCGCCGCCGGCGATGTAAGAAGTGAGATGTCAGATCTCAGATCAATTGAAGATTTCTGCGATGTCAGATTGGACCGTGCCGCTAAGTTGTTGATTCTCAAGGATCGAGGGGTTGGCATCGCCCGTGCTGCCAACCCTTGACGGCCCCCGCCTGGGCGGACAGCTGATCGATTCAGCGATGAGTCGCAGCTCTAAGATCTGCCATTGATCATCAATCAACCTTCTGAGATCTGAAATCGTCTTCAGCTCGGCCAGGTCCTTATCGGCACTCGCCCATGCCTTGGCTGCGAGCTCGAATTCACGGCGAGCCGTCGGCAAGTTACCGTCGTGGTGGGCGACCAGGGCCAGGGCGTAGTGGGTGCCGGCGTAGTCCGGGTCGTGCTCCAGCATCAGCTGGGCCATGCGGGCCGCGAAGGGCCAGTCGCCGACCTGGCGGGCCGACCGGGCGAGGGCCTCGATGCGGAACAGCGACTGGGTCCACGCATCAGGACCGGGCAGCGAGCGCCACTTCTGGGCCGCCCGCTCCATGGCCTGCCGGCCTTGTTCCCGCTGCGCGGTGCGCAGCCTGAACTCACCCGACAGCGCCTCTAACGGAATCACCGCGAGGGCCTGGCCATCCGGCGCCGCCTTCAGCGCGCGCAGCGCGGCATTGGAGGCGTTCGCTCCTTCGGCAAACCGATTCATGGCGAGCAGCGCAAACCCGGCCTCGATGTGGCCGGCCGCTTGCGCCACCGGATGCGGATGCGCGCTGAGCGTTTTCGCGGCCGCGACGGCTTCCTCGAGCCGGCCACGCCCGACGAGAAAGGCGGGATAGTCGCGCTTGTTCACCACCTGCACCAGGAGGTTGGACGGCAACGCGAACGCCTGCTTCAATAACGTTTCAGCCCGCCGCATCTGGCCCACGTACTGATACGACGCCGCCAGCAGATCGAGATTGTGCGCGTGATGCCAGTCGAACTCCGCCGCGATCTTCTCTTTCGCGAGGTAGTCGCGCTGCAGCTTGTCGGCGGCTTCGAATTGCGCGATGGCCTCGGTGATGCGGCCCGTGCGCCTCAACTCGTGACCGTGCATGTGACGCGCGTGAGGGACGCTCGACGCCTGCGACGCATACGACGCCGCGGCAGCGACGGCCTCTTTCATGCGACCGTTGTTTTCAAACGCGTGCGCCATGAAATGACGCGCCGCAAAATTATTGGCGGCGATCTTCAAGGCGCGCTCATAGAACGGCAGTGAAGCCGGCACGGAACCCTGGCCGCGATCGGCCGGATCGGGCGATTCCGCCATCCCTCGCTTCAGCAGCAACTCGACGTCATCAGGAAACGCGGTAATCGCCGCATCGAGAGACTTGCGGTACGCCGCCAGACGGGAGGTGTCGCGCGGCGCATCTTCCGCGGCCATCTGCAACGCGCGCGCCTCGATGTGCCGCCGCTCGTGTTCGCCCGCTTTGGACGCCAGCGCCTGGGCGCTCGAGATCGCCTGTTTTGCCTGCGCGGGCTTACTCAACTCGAGGTAGGCGTAGCTCAAGCCGACGTGCGCGAGTGCGAGACTGGGATCGTGCCGTAGCGCCTGGTGAAACGAGCGCGCGGCTTCGATCCAGACGAAAGAATGCAGATAGGCGAGGCCCTGGTCGTAAAACGCCTGCGCCTCCGCCGACTTTGTCCCCGCATCGTCATGAGCGGTACCGATGCCGGTGCGAATCGGCACCGATCGCTCGAGCAGGGCTGGTGGAATGGAGGGAACGACGTGCGCGGCGTGCTGCGCAGCCGGCGTTGCCGGAAGGCAAAAGGCAAAGGGCAAAAGGCAAAAAAGGAAAAGGCAAAAAGGGCGACGTGTCACCACGTCATTGTCCCCTTTTTGCCTTCTGCCTTTTGCCTTCTGCCTGAACGTTTATCAGAAGCTGATGTGTCCGCCGAACTTGAAGAAGCGGTGCTGCAGCACGTTGGTCGGACGCTGCCAGTTCGACGTCGCCGTGTTCGCGTAAGTGTTGCTCACGGTATACGGCCAGCTGCTGTTGAACACGTTGTAGAGATCGAAGTCCACGCGCAGACGAACCTTCTGCACCGTGAAGCGCTTCGCCAGTTTGAGATCCAGCTGATTCAGGTTGTGCTTGCCGTAATCCTGGCCTTCCCACATCAGGCCGACAATGCGCGAGGCCACGCCGGTCCAGTTGCGGCCGATCATCGGGTTGGCCACGGCGTTGGTGATCGTCCAGTTGGCGAGCTGGCTCGGGCCGGCGCCGCCGGTCTGGACGCCGCGTGAGTGCTGGAAGGTGCCGGCCAGCTGCACGTCCCACGGCAACGTGTACGAGCCCGACATCTTGATGTCGGGACGATACGGGTATTCGCGATGGCACGCGCGCGAGCCGTCCGCGTAGGTTTCGGTGCCCATGAAGCTGCCGACGGTGTTCACCGCATCGAAGCCGGCGGCGAGCAGGTTGCACTGATCGAACGTGCGCGCCGTGGCGGCAACGCCGGCCTTGAGAAATGCGCCGTTACGGAAGCGCGACTCGAGGTTGATGTCGAAGCCCTGGTAGAGGTTCGTCTCACCACCGAAATCGTCGGAGAAACGAATCGAGCTGTTGGCCGGCTGGTTCAATGCGAACACCGCCGGCTTGAGGTCCGACACGCCGCACACCTGGTAGCCGCCGCCATCGGGCAGATCAGGGTCGGTGGGCGCCGTGATGCAGAACGAGTCGTAGCTGTTGATGTCGTAGCGCAGATCGTCGGTGAACGTCTGGTTGCCGAACGTGCGGCGATAGTAGCCGCCGTTCACCGAGATGCGATCGGCGAGCTGATGCTGCATGGCGAACGTCAGCTCGTTGTTGAAGCCGCGCTTGCCCCAGCCGCGCAGCACCTCGGGCGAGTAGGTCGTGGTCGGCACCGTCAGCCGGCCGAAGGTCGACGTCGAGGCCGACGGCGCGAGCTCGCCGAACTGGATGTTGCCGTTGGCGTCGAGCGGCAGGCCGTTGCCGTCGAGATCGGTCCACGCCCGGGTGTCGGTGGCGGTCAGCGCGCCGATCGGGTTGACCTGGTTGGCAAAGGCAATCGCCTGGCCGGCGACGTAGCGTGCCCAGCTCGCCTTGATCGCGGTGCGGCCATTGCCGAACACGTCCATGGCGAATCCGACGCGCGGCGAGATGTCCTTCCAGTTCTGGACTTCGCCGGTGCACAGTTCGCCCGGATCCCACGTGCCATCGGGGCAGTCACCGAACGTCGCGCCGGCGCCGTGACGGCTGGGCAACACGACGCTCTCGCGCGTTTCGCCGATGAACTGATCGAACCGCACACCGAGGTTCAAGGTGATGCGGCCGAGCGACCAGCGATCCTGCGCGTAAATGCCGAGGTCGCGCTTGACGCCGTTGTTGCGGTCGGACGGCAAGCGCAGCTGCGCCGACACCGGACGGCCCGCGTTGTAGGTGATCGGCTGCATGTCGCCGGTCCACATCGTCAGCAGGCGCCAGTCGCCGTTGCTGAGCGTGGCGCCGGCGCGGAAGCTATGCGACCCCACCACGTACGAGGCCGCGCCCATGAAGGTACGCAGCACCGAGAAATGATCGGCGGGGTTCGGCCACGCGTTGGCCTGACGGTTATTCGATGAGTCGACGACGTTGTAGACGCGGGAATTGCGAATCGCTTCTTCGTCCCACACCTTGTTGTCGTGACCGACGACGCTCGGCTGATAGAGCTCGGTGTACTCCTGATTGTAGAGGCCGAAGCCCGCTTCGAGCAGCAGGTTGTTGGTATGGGTGCGCGTCCACTTGCTGACATGCGCGAAGCTGGTCGGCGTCACCTGGATCGCCGCCGCATCCGGCGGGATGGTTGCCGCGATGCCCCAGTGATTGCGGTACTTGCGCTGGTTGTCGTGGTAGATGGAGATCTTGTCCTTGGCGGTCGCCTGCCAGGAGATGCGCCCCGCGTTGCTGACGATATGGCCGTCGTCGAGACCGGGATTATCGAAATCCGGCTGATAGATGAACGGCGACGGGTTCAGGTCGGCATACGCGTCGGTCTTGGTCTTGGTGGAGCCGAGGTGCCGGAACGAGTAGTTGAACCACACCTTGTTGCGTTTGATCGGACCACCGAATGAGGGGTTGACGTCCCAGATCTTCTGGATGACGTCGACGTTGGAGATGGTGTTGCCCGGATTGAACGTCTTGCTGCCGCTCAGGTTGGAGCGCGTGCACGGTTGGCCGATGCCCGCCGAACCGCAGTTGTCCGATCCGAAAGCTTCGTCGGCGTAGTTGAACACCGCCGACCCGCGGAACGAGTTACCGCCGTCGCGCGGCACCATGTTGACGCGCATGCCGCCCTGTCCCATCTCGGACGAGTCGGCGCCGGTCACGTAGCTGAATTCCTCGAAGCTGGCGTCGTTCCAATACACGCCGCTGTAGGCGCCCTGCGCGCAGAGGTTATTGAGGCGGATGCCTTCAATGGTCTGCACCGTGTCGCCCGAGCCGCGGTACTGCAACGGCGATTGCTGCAGGTTGCCGGAGCCGCCGACGTCGCGCGACAGCGCGCCGCCGCCGCCCTGCGCGAGCGCGGTGCCGGGGATCATGATGCCGACCGCCTGGATGTTCCGGCCGGTCGGCAACGCGTCGCGGACTTCCTGCGTCATCACCACGCGCTGGGTGATGCTCTGCGTGTCGACGATCGGCGATTCGCCGGTCACCGTCAGCGTTTCTTCGAGAGTGCCGACTTTCAGGTCGACGTTGATGGTCGCCGTGAAGTCCGACGTCAGCTCGATGCCTTCACGAATCACGGTGGTGAAGCCGGGCAGCTCGAACTTCACCGTATACGTGCCGGGACGGAGCGCCAGGATCGAGTAAGTACCCGAACCGCTGGACACCGTGGCACGCGCTTTTTCGATCAGCGCCGGACTCGATGCTTCGACCGTGACGCCCGGCAGCACGCCGCCTGACGCGTCACGAACGGTGCCCGAGATGGTGCTGGTTTGCGCCGAAGCGAAAGCCGGCGCGAGAACGAGAGTCAGAAAGACATAACAACGAACCGTGAGCGCACGCATCAACAGCCCCTCCCCTTGTGTAATTTCCCAACGGCCCACGGCGCGTGGGTAACTTACAAAGCAGGTGTTTGTTAAGACCCTGTTAAAGGTGCATTAGGCAGCACCCGTGCAACCCCTGTCAATGGGGTCCGCCTTCGCCAAGGCTCCGGCGCGACAGGCTTACTTCTTGGTCGCGGTAAAGGTGCCGTTGACCATCCCGGCGATGTCCAACGAGCCTTTCATGGTGTTTTTCTCGACGGTGCCCTTGTAGGTGACCGGCGCCTGCTGGCCCTGGACGTCGACGGTAAACGTGAACGTAATGGCGTTTCCCTTGACAGATCCGGTCAAATCGGCGGCGCCGAGTTGGCCGTTGTACTTGCCGGTGAGTTGCTCCCCGTCCTGCTTGAAGGTGATGGTCGGGCTGCCGCCGCCCTGATCGGTGGTGACCTCGAAGGCCCAATCGCCGGTGACGTTGGCGGCCTGCGCGCCAAGGTGCGCAGAAGTGAGAAGCGCGATGGTCAGGATGACGGCGGTGCGAATGACTGTCTTCATATGTATCCCTCTGGGCTGGCAATCCTAACCCATCTTGGTTCCTGTTAGGATTGCGGCGCCGAGGACAACACACATGCGTCGAATTTCCCTGGTCGTGGTCTTGCTGGTCGCAGCCCTGCAATGGCCGAGTGCGCAGTCGCGGTCGGTCGAGTGGACGCACTACAGCGGCAACGCCGCGAGCCAGAAATATTCGCCTCTCGATCAAATCAACAAGGACACGATCGGCAAGCTGCAGATCGCGTGGCGGTGGACGTCGGCCGATAACGCCGTGATTGCCGCCAACCCGACCTCGCGCCCCGGTCCCTTCAACGACACGCCGCTGATGGTGAAGGGTGTGCTCTATACGGTGACCTCGCTCGGGCAGATTGCCGCCATCAATCCGGCCACCGGTGAGTCGCTGTGGGTGTTCGATCCGGCGAGCTGGAAAACGGGACGCCCCGGCAACCTCGGCTTCGTGCATCGCGGCATCGCGTTCTGGAGCGATGGCAAACGCGATCGCCTGCTGCTCGGCACCAACGACGCGTATCTGATTTCCGTTGATGCGAAGACCGGCGCGCTCGACGCGTCGTTCGGCGACGCCGGAAAAGTGGACCTGCAGACCGGCGTGGCGCACGCGGTGCGCGCGACGAATTTTTCGGTCAGCGCGGCCCCGGTGATCGTCCGCGACGTCGTGGTGGTCGGCTCGAGCATTCACGACGGCCCGACCCACAAGGAATGGCCGCGGGGCGACATCCACGGCTTCGACGTCCGCACCGGCAAGAAGCTGTGGACGCTGCACTCGATTCCGCAGAAGGGTGAGTACGGCAACGACACGTGGGGAGACGACTCGTGGACCTACACGGGCAGCACCAACGTGTGGACCAACATGTCGGCGGACGAGGAGCTCGGCTACGTGTATCTGCCGTTCGGCACGCCGACCGACGATTTCTACGGCGGCCACCGCCCGGGCGCGAACCTGTTCGCCGAAAGCCTCGTGGCGCTCGACGCGAAGACCGGCAAGCGCGTGTGGCACTTCCAGGCCGTGCATCACGGCGTGTGGGACTACGACTTTCCGGCGGCGCCGATCCTGGTCGACATCAACGTCAACGGCAAGCCGGTGAAGGCCGTGGCGCAGGTGAGCAAGCAGGGCTTCACCTATGTGTTCGATCGACGGACCGGCGCGCCGGTGTGGCCGATCGAGGAGCGGCCGGTGCCGCAATCGAAGGTGCCCGGCGAACGCACACATGCCACGCAGCCGTTTCCCAGCAAGCCGCCGGCATTTGAGCGCCAGGGCGTGACGGAAGCCGACCTGATCGACTTCACGCCCGAGATCAAACAGGCGGCCCTCGACGTGTTCAAGGAGTTCGAGACCGGTCCGCTCTTCACGCCGCCTTCCGAGAAGGGGACGATTCAGAATCCCGGCTGGGCCGGCGGTGCGAACTGGCAGGGCGCGTCGTTCGATCCGGAGACGGGCACGTTGTACGTGCCGTCGATGACGAGCCCAATCGTCGTGCAGCTGATCAAACCGCCCGCCGCGCGCAGCAACCTGCTGTATCTCCGCGGCGGGACCATGATGCCGCCGTCGATCGACGGGTTGCCGCTGCTCAAGCCGCCGTACGGCCGCGTCACCGCGATCGATCTCAATCGCGGCGACACGAAATGGACCGCCGCGATCGGCGATGGCCCGCGCAACCATCCGTTGTTGAAGGATCTCAACCTGCCGCCGCTCGGCCTGCCGGTTCGCAACGCGGCGCTCGTGACCAGGAGCCTGTTGTTCGTGGCCATGGGCTCGGGCAACCTTGGCGGCGGCCGCAGCGTGGCCGTGGGCGGCCGGCCGTTGAGCAAGCTCCCGCCCGAGCCGACCAAGCTGCGCGCCTACGACAAGGCGACCGGCGCCCCGCTCTGGGAATTCGATCCGCCGTTGCGGCCGTTGGCGGCGCCGATGACCTACATGCTGCAGGGCAAGCAATATCTCGTGGTGGCCGCCGGCGGCGGGTTGAATGCCGAGCTGATCGCGTTCTCTGTCGCGCAGTAGGGAAATGCGCAAGACCATTGCCGCGTTCATCCTGCTGATTCCGTCGCTTGCGATCGCGCAGGCGCTGCCGAACATCAACTTGCTGTCGGTGCGCTACAACGCGCTGAAGACGGCGGCGAAGGCCGAGGGGGAGCTGAAGGCTCACCTCGACGAGGTCGACAGGGCTGTTGCCGACGCGCGTCGAGCCGGCAACAGCGGCGAGATGCGGCGGCAGTTCGCGAAGGGCATGGCGCTGCTCAACAGGGAGGCGTGGACGCCGGCCCTCGACTACCGGCATTCACTGGCGCTGCGCAGCGAGCGCACGGTGATTGATTCGTCGGCGCCGTACACGTTCCGCATCGAGCAGATCTACCGGCCGTCGATCGAGCTGACCCCGGCGCTCTCTACCAAGGTGTCGATTCGCCCCCGCACCGCTCCCGCGCGCCCCGGTGCACCGGCCGCGCCTGCGGCGCCGGCGCGTGAGCTCGGCAGGTTTGACGGCATGACCCGCGATCTGCGCGAATCGCCGTTTGCCGTCGACGTCGATCTTGCCGCCATCGCTGACGGCGCCTACGTGATCGAGGCGGAGGTCCTGGATGGGACCACCTCGCTCGGAGTCACCTCGCTGAGCGTGTTCCTTCACAAGGGTCTCGACGCCAGGCTCGCGGCGCTCGAGACGGCGGCGCCCGCGGTGACGGAAGGTGTCCGCGCCGATGTGGTCTATCCCGCCGACGTCATCAAGAACGTGAACCGCGGGCGCATCGAGCTCGGCGCGTTCAACGTGCAGGGTGAGATCGCCAAAGCGGAAGCCATTCTCGCGAGCGCGAAGGGCGGCAAGGATCCCTTCAACGGCCGCACTGGAGATTTCGAGCGGCATTACGTCCTGCAGGGCGCCAACGAGGTGATGCCGTATCGCGTCTACGTCCCGAAAGGGTATGCCGCGTCCAAACCGACGGCGCTCGTGATCGCGTTGCACGGCCTCGGCCAGACCGAAGACTCGTTTTTCGATGCCTATTCGCAACTGCCGCCACAGCTCGCCGAGCAGCACGGGATGCTGATGGCCGCGCCGCTTGGCTATCGCCCAGACGGCTTCTATGGTTCGACGATGATGGGTGGCACCGATGCGGTGTCGCGCCGGCGCGTTGAGTACAGCGAGAAGGACGTGCTCGAGGTGCTGCGCCTGATGAAGGCGGCCTACAACGTCGATGAGTCACGCATCTACCTGATCGGCCACTCGATGGGGGCGATCGGGACGTGGGCGCTCGCGGCGAAGTATCCGGAGACATGGGCGGCGCTGGTGCCGTTCTCGGGCACGGGCAGTCCCGCGCTGGCGGAACGGATGAAGGGCATCCCGCAGTTCGTGGTGCACGGCGACGCGGACAACACGGTAAACGTGTCCGGGTCGCGCAACATGGTGGCGGCGCTGAAGAAAGCCGGCGCCGATGTCACTTACGTCGAGGTGCCCGGCGGCAGTCACACCGACATGGTGGTGCCGAACCTGCCGAAGGCGTTCGAGTTCCTGGGCCGCCAGAAAAAGCCAGGGCCACAGAAGGCGCAGAATTAATCCAGGGCCACAGACCCATATTCGATCTCTCGTCGGGCGGCTGCATCGCGAATCGCGGATAACGGTTCTTACCGGTGCTGGTGTCTCGGCTGCGAGCGGGGTGCCGACGTTTCGCGGCGCCGGCGGGCTCTGGAAAAACTTCACGCCCGAAACGCTGGCCACTCCGCAGGCATTCGCGAAGGATCCGCGACTCGTCTGGGAATGGTACGACTGGCGGCGGGGCCTGATCGCCGCGTGCGAGCCGAACCCGGCCCATCACGTGCTCGCCGAGTGGAGCCGACGCTTTCCCAAGTTCCGGTTGATCACGCAGAACGTCGACGGACTTCATGAACGCGCGTCCGCTTACGCCAGGGCTTCGGCGGGACACGACGTGATTCGCCTGCACGGATCGATCTGGGAAGTACTCTGTTGGCGCGGGTGCGCCGCGTCGCCACCGAGATGGCGCGACGACACCGTGCCGTTCAAGGAGATTCCGCCGCGATGCCCGCACTGCGGCGATCTGATCCGGCCGGGCGTGGTCTGGTTCGGGGAGCCGCTCGATCCCGAGATAGTCGAGACGGCGACGGACGCCGCTGATTGCGATGTCTTCATCATCATCGGCACGTCGGCCGTCGTGTATCCCGCGGCAGGATTGATCGATCTCGCGCGCCGCCACGGCGCCTATACGGTTGAGATCAACCCCGAGGCGACACCGGCCACCGTCGATCTTGCATTGCGTGGTCCCGCGGAGGAAGTGCTTCCGCAACTCGATCGACAACTGCCGACGGCCTCAGACCTATAATGGCCTCGTGAAGTGGATGCGGCCGATCGCGGGAGCCCTGGTGGTGGGCGCGGCGGTGGCGGGCTATCAAGTGCTCGCGCCGGAGCCGGTGGAGTCGCGCCATGTCCCGATCACCACGAAGATCGTCTTCAACCGAGAGATCGCGCAGATCTTCCAGAGGAAGTGTTTCCAGTGCCACACCGACGGCAACGTCTCGATGGCGCTCACCACGTACAAAGAGACGCGGCCGTGGGCCGTGGCCATCAAGGAAGAGATTCTCGAGCGCAAGATGCCGCCGTGGAGCGCTGCGGGTGGCATCGGGCACTTCGCAAATGACATGAGCCTCACCGCCCGCGAGGTGAGCCTGATCCTGTCGTGGACCGACGGCGGCGCGCCGAGCGGCGTGTTGCTGGTGGACGA
>Ga0190265_10003243_pt1 | contig 11075 bp, 11 predicted proteins | sample Popmic124T_FD_133135 | JGI IMG/M metagenome (GOLD analysis project Ga0190265, IMG submission 133135) | Populus adjacent soil microbial communities from riparian zone of Indian Creek, Utah, USA - 124 T | ecosystem: Environmental > Terrestrial > Soil > Riparian zone | place: USA: Utah | collected...
CATGGCCGCTCTTCGGTACAGCCGGTGCAGCAACTCCAGGAAGACGTCGTCGAACGACGGATCGGGTGTGTCCTTGCCGGTAGCGGAAGAAGTGACCACGTGGCCTGGATCCTCTTTGGTGAGTGGCCTCTTGGCTGAAGTGGCGGTGCCTGGTTGCTGGTTGCTGGTTCGTGGTTCGTGGTTCGTGGTGCGTGGTGAGTCGTGGACGGGGCGTCGTTCGTCGGACGTCGTGCGGGACGTCGTACCTCGGCCGTGAAGGATCGGCTTCGCCTGACCAGGTTGGCAGTTCAGGGTCCTAGCAACCACGACGGGTGGCAAGTCCGCCCGGTTTCAATCACCCGTGACGAGCAACTCCATTTCGGTCTCCAGGTTGCGGCGGGCCACGCGCTCCCAGCGCTCACGGGCGTAAGCCGTACGGAAAAGCTGTGGCATGCCGAGGAGTTGACGCAGGACGTCGGCACGGCCCGCACGGAAGCGGTCGTCCGGCACGAAGGCGTACTCCTGGCGCACCGCGGCCGCATAACGGGCGTACTCCTGAGGCGGACCGGCCAGTACCGCCAGATCCGCGTCGCACAGCAACTCGCCGTTGACGTCGTCCGGTTCGGGGTCGTGGCTGACGGTGAGGCGCACGAGCCGGGCGACCTCGGCCGTACGGGCCGGGCCGACTCCCGCTTCGGGCAGGGCGCGTTCGGCCAGATGCGCGCTGCGCTCCTCGTTCTCGCTGCGGTCGGGGCGGTAGACCGCATCGTGGAACCAGGCCGCCAGCAGGACCGCTTCGACATCGGCTCCCGTTGTGTGCGGGACGATTTCGTCCACGCGGTTGAGTACGTCCAGGAGGTGATCGGCGGTGTGATGGTGCCGCTGCGGCTCCGACCACCGCGAGAGCAGGTTCTCGCCGTACGGGACGGGGTCCGGGTGTTCCTCACCGCCGCGGGCACTGATGAGGAGCGCGCCCCAGCGGGAGAGCAGGCGGGCGCGCGTCTTCCGCCCGGGATCATCGGTTGCCATGGGGCGATTGTGCCCCGGGGCTCGATGTCGACTTCCGGAGCGGCCCGGCGTGTGACAGAGTGCGTACATGTCTAGACCAATTCTCGAGGTGATCGCACTCACCGTCGAAGACGCTCTGGCCGCGCAGGCGGGAGGGGCCGACCGCCTCGAACTGGTCGCCGACATGGCCGCCGACGGACTCACACCCAGCCGGGAGACCTTCGCCGGGATCCGCGCGGCAGTCGGCATTCCGCTGCGCGTCATGCTGCGGGCGTCCGGCGGCTTCACGGTGGGGAGCGACGCCGCGCTGGACGGGCTGTGCGCGCGGGCGCGGCGGCTGCGCGCCGAGGGTGCCGACGAGTTCGTCCTCGGCTACCTCGACGACGCGGGCGGACCCGACCTGCGCGCGATCGGCGCCCTCACCGAAGCGATCGACGGCTGCCCCTGGACCTTCCACCGCGCCATCGACCGCGCGGCCGACCGCGACGGTCTGCGCAAAGCACTCGCGGACCTGGCCGGGGGCGGGCAGGGAGCGTGGGGTCAGAGCGTTGCCGGCGCCGGTCCGGACACGTATCTGACGGCCGGTTCGCCGCATGGCGTCGATGCGGGCGTCGAGGTCCTGCGTACGGAAGCGGCGCGCACGGCCGCGGGCGAACCGGGTTACGAGCCGGGGAACTTGGCCGGCGGCGGCCTGCGCCTCGACCATGTGCCGGTGCTCGCGGCAGCGGGAATCTCCGCCTTCCACATCGGTGCCGCGGCCCGCCCCCAGGGGTGGGACGGCCCGGTGGACGCGGGCACCGTCAGGGGGTGGCGCGAAGCGCTGGACGCCGGACGGGTTCCGGGCGACGGGCGGGGCGACAGTCGGGGCGAGGGGCCGGGCTCAGGCACAGGGCGCCGACTGCCGTGAGCCGGACGCCGGCATCTCGCGGGTGATGGCCCAGCGGTCGTGGTCCCGCCATGCGCCGTCGATGAACTGGAAGCCGGGGGAGTGCCCTTCGTGCCGGAAGCCCAGCCGTTCGACGAGTTTCGACGAGCGAGTGTTGGCGGGCTGGATGTCGGCCTCCAGCCGGTGCAGCCCCAACTCCTCGAAGGCGTAGGCCATGACGAGCCCGAGACCTTCGGTCATCAAGCCGCGGCCGGCGGTCGGCGCGTAGGCGACGTAGCCCAGGGTGCCGCACTGCCTGGTGCCCCGGACGATGTTGTTGATGTTGACGGAGCCGACGATGTCGCCTGTGCCGTGCAGGCAGACGACGTACCCCTCGTGAGTGGGCTGCTCGAACCTGGCGAGATGTTCGGCGAAGGCTTCGGGTGTCGTCTCCCGCTGCGGCACCCACGGGTGGTGAAGTCCCGTGCTGCGGCGGGAGAGTTCGGTCAGTTCCGCGTGATCGTGGCGGGTCACGTGCCGGATCGCCACGCGGGGGCCGCGCAGGAGAAACGTCGCTGAGGGCATCGCACGACGCTACGCCGGCCATGCCGGCGATGTCGGCGGTGCCCCACGACCGTACGGTCACATCGGCGACGGCTGCAGCACGAGGAAGTCCGCTCCGAACGGGTCCAGGCAGACCGCAAACCGCCCCACACCCTCGGCCTCGTCGGGGCCCATGACCACGCTGCCGCCGGCCTCCCTGACCTTGGCGAGGGTCGCGTCGCAGTCCGTGCTGTGGAAGACGGGGTGCCAGTACGGGCGGCCTCCGGACGGCGTGAGGTCCTCCGAAGACACCTGCATCAGCCCGCCGTGCATCCGCTCCTCCGGGGCACCGGACGGGCCGATGACGGTGTACGTGCCGCCGGCGTCGCCCGGCATCGGCATGTCCGTGAAGTCCCAGCCGTAGAGCCCCTTGTAGAACTCCTTCGCCGCTGCGGAGTCCGATGTGTACAGCTCGATCCACATCAACGAGCCCGGCTCGTCGACGAGTTCGAGCCCCGGCGTCTTGCCCGGCTGCAGCGCTGCGAACTGTCCGCCCTGCGGGTCGCTGAACTGGGCCATGCGCCCGGCGTCGCCGACGTCGAACGGATCGACTCTCACCGTGCCGCCCGCGTTGCGCACCTTCGCGGCTGCCGCGTCGACATCGGGAGTGCTGAAGTAGATCATCCAGGCCGAGCGGGCGCCTTCCTCAAGCGGCCCGAGGGCGGCGACGGTCTTACCTCCGGACTGGAAGAAGCCGTACTCCTCCTCGCCCGATCCGAACGGCTGGAACGTCCAGCCGAAGACACTGCCGTAGAAGGCCTTGGCTGCCGCGGCATCCCGCACGCCCAGGTCGAGCCAGCACGGGGCGCCCACAGCGAAGTCAGTAGTGATCATGCTGATTTCCTCCGGCCGTTCGGAAGTCGACGGACACGGTTCAGAGTCCCACCGGCCACTGACAATCGCGCGCCGACTGCGCGAACCCGCCCCGACCAGGCCGTACACCGGGACCGCCCGGCGCCCGGCCGCGTCAGCCCGTACAGCTCAGGGTCACTGCGCCGCCGCGGGCCCGTTCGTGCTCTCCCGCGGCTGGAGCACCGTGCGCAGAACGACGGTCTGCAGGGGCTTGTCGGAGCCCGCCAGGCGCTCCTGGAGCAGCGCGGCGGCGGAGGCGCCCAGGTCGTACGAGGGGAGCTGGACGGTGGTGAGGGGCGGCCGGACCAGGGAGGCCCAGGGGACGTCGCCGAAGGAGAGGACGCCGAAGGCGGGCGGCTCGATGCCCGCCTCGCGCAGCGCCTGCAGTGCGCCGACCGTCATCAGGTTGTTGGCGACGAACACCGCATCCGGGGGCGTGGAAAGAGCGAGCAGTTCCTGCATGGCCGCACGGCCGCCGTCGACGCGGAAGTCGGCGTGCCGGGTGTGGGCGCGCGTCCACTCGTCGGATGTGCCCGCCTCCCGCATCGCCGAGCGGTAGCCGGCGAGACGGTCCTCGGAGGTGGAGGCTCCGGCCGGGCCGGTGATGCAGGCGATCCGCTCGTAGCCGCGTTCGAGGAGGTGGGCTGTGGCGTCCTCGCCGCCGTGCTGATTGTCGACCATCACCGCGTCCACGGCTGCCGCGCGAGGGCGCCTGTCGACGGCGACGACGGGCATGCCGCGGGCGGTGAGGGCGGAGAGGTCGGTGCGTTTGCGGGAGGCGGCGGCCACGATGACGCCCGCCATCTGTTCGGCGAGTGCGATCTCGAGGTAGCGGCGTTCCTTGTCGACGTCCTCGTCCGTGTTGCACAGCACCACCGAGAGGTTGGTGCGCTGGGCGGCGTCCTCGACACCGCGGGCGAGTGAGGTGAAGAAGGGGTTCTCGATGTCCGGGATGAGGAGGCCGATGACGCTGGCGCGCTGCATCCGCAGGGAGCGGGCGACCCTGTTCGGGGAGAACCCGAGGTCGGCTGCGGCCTTGCGGACCCGTTCGACGCGTTCGGCGGTGACCCGGCCGCCGTTGAAGACCCGGGAGACGGTCGCGGGGGAGACCCCGGCGGTCCGTGCCACGTCGCTGATGGTTGCCACCGGACTCCTTCACGCCATCGCGCACCGTTGCGGAGAGCTGCTGTGCGCAACCTCTTGACACCCTCTGGACCGAACCTTACGTTCGCGTGAAATGGATTTCAACAGGTGCTGGCCAAGCCCCTGTCGGAGATCACCACGCGATGGTCCAGTGCTGCCTGCCCTCCCTGTCAGACGGGGAGGGGCATCGTAAGAGGCTTCGAGAAATCGATTTCATCACGGAGTATTCATGCTCGACGAGTTGGCCAGGCGTACGGACAAGATCACCCGGTCCGTCAGTCCGGAGAACTTCACCGGTGCCAAGGGCGCCGGGGGCCGGGCCACCGAGGGTACTGGGGCTCAAGCCGCCGGAGCACTGGGCCGGGGCTGGAAGATCTCCCCCAGCATCGAGATCGCACCTGGCCGGACGGCTGAACTCGCCGACATCGCCGGACCGGGGACCGTCCGGCACATCTGGTGTACGACCGCGCCGCACCGTGCCTGGCGCGGCACACTGCTGCGGGCGTACTGGGACGAAGCGGCCGAGCCGGCCGTCGAAGTGCCGCTCGGCGACTTCTTCTGCAACGGCTGGAACGTCTTCAGCCAGGTCTCCTCCCAGCCCGTGGCCGCCAATCCCAACGGCGGTTTCAACTCGTACTGGCCGATGCCCTTCCGCGAGCGCGCCCGCTTCACGCTGGAGAACCTCTCCGCCGAGACGGTCACGCTCTACTACCAGATCGACTACGAGCTGGGCGACGTGCCCGACGACGCCTGCCGGCTGCACGCCCAGTGGCGGCGCAGCAGCCCGGTGCCCTACGGCGAGACGCACACGCTGCTGGAGGGCATCGAGGGGCGCGGACAGTACGTGGGCACCTATCTCGCCTGGGCCACCAACAGCCCCGGCTGGTGGGGCGAGGGCGAAGTGAAGTTCTACCTGGACGGGGACATGGACTTCCCCACCATCTGCGGTACCGGCACGGAGGACTACTTCGGCGGCGCCTGGAACTTCGACGTCCCCGGGCAGGGCTACACCGCCTACACCACGCCCTATCTGGGCCTGAACCAGATTCTGCGGCCCGACGGGCTCTACGCCAGCCAGCAGCGGTTCGGGATGTACCGGTGGCACGTGGCCGACCCCGTCCGCTTCTCCCAGGACCTGCGGGTGACCGTCCAGTCGCTCGGCATCGGCCCGGGCAACGGCAACGGACTGCCGCACCGCTACCGGCCGACCAGCGACGACATCGCCTCCACCGCGCTGTTCTACCTGGACGCGCCTTCCGCGACGGTGCGGCCGCGTACACCCGGACTCCTCGAACTCGAAGTGGATTAGGGCCTGATGAGAGCGAGTACAGGAATCCCCGCAGGGGGCGGCGTCACCCGGCGTGGCGTGCTGGCGGCCGGGGCTGCCGGTGCCGCGGCGGCTGTCACCGCCGGCTGCGGCGGGAGCGCGAACGCGGACGGCGGGCCGTTGAAGTTCTGGAACTGCTACGCGCCCCAGCACTCCGACGATCCGGCGCTGAACGCGCAGAGCAAGTGGTTCACCGATCTGGTCGGCAAGTGGAACGCCACCCACGAGACCAGGATCGAGCTGTTCTACATGCCGCCGCCGACGTACCAGAACGGCTCCAAGGTGCCCACCGCCTTCGCCGCCGGCGCGGGCCCCGACATCTTCCTCGCCAGCCCCGGTGACTTCCTGCGCTACTGCAACGGCGGCGTCCTGGCCGAGCTGACCCCGTACATGGACGAGGCGGCGGTCAAGGACTACTACCCGGACACGCTCGCCAGCCGCATGGTGGACGGCAAGGTCTACGCCCTCCCCATGGAGGTCGAGCCGCTGGTCGTCTACTACGACGTCGCCGCATGGGAGAAGGCCGGGCTGTCGGAGGGCGATGTCCCCACGACCTGGGGCGAGTTGCTCGACGTCGGCGACAAGCTGACCACGAGGACCCGGGCCGGGCTCGCCTTCCAGCGCCAGATCGTCGAGTCCATCAAGACGTCCGGCCTCAAATAGCACCCGCCCGCCCGAAAGCAGCAACTCCCCGAGCCGACCAACCACTTACGGAGGCAATCCATGGCACGCATCGGTCTGCTCCCGATCTCCGACGGCCGCGACTACGTGCAGCGTGACGTCCACGACCACGTCGAGCGCGCCGCGGCCCAACTCGCGGGCATGCTCCGCGAATCCGGGCACGAGGTCTTCGTCTCCCCGGAGCAGGTCACCAGCAACACCCTCGCCGGCTCGCAGGCGCGCTGGGTGTCCGACCAGCATCCCGACATCACGATCCTCCACCACTCCGTGTGGACGTTCCCGCACTTCACCGCGCTGGCCGCCGACGCAACTCCGGGGCCGCTGCTGCTGGTTGCGAACATCGATCCCCAATTCCCGGGCATGGTCGGCATGCTGGCGGGCGGCGGCGCGCTCGACCAGCTGGGACGCACCCACGCGCGCGCCTGGGGCGACCTGGACGAGCCCGAGGTGAGGGAACGGATACTCACGCACGTACGGGCCGCTGCCGCCGTGACGGGACTGCGCGGGTCCACCTTCGGGCGCATCGGCGGGCGGCCGATGGGGATGTACACGGCGACCGCCAACACCGACCAGTGGATGAAGACCTTCGGCGTCGACGTCGAGGAGATCGACCAGTGGGAGATCGTACGGCGCAGCGAGAACGCCGGCCAGAAGCGTGTCACCGCGGCCCGTGAGTGGCTGGAGAAGCACGCCGCGGGCATCCACTACGACGGCGACAGGCTCACTCCCGCACTGCTGGAGCGGCAGATCCGCAGCTACTACGCGATGCGCGAGCTGATCGACGAGTGGAACCTGGACTTCTCCGGGATCAAGGGCCAGCCCGAACTGACCGCCAACTTCTGCACGATGGACATCGCCGAGGCGTTCCTCAACGATCCCTACGACTGGGAGGGGCCCAAGGAAACCCATGTCACCTCCACCGAGGCCGACATGGACGCGGCGCTGACGATGCAGCTGCTGAAGCTGCTGACCGGCGACCCGGTGCTCTTCGCCGACGTACGGCACTACCACGCCGACAAGGACGTGTGGGACCTGTGCAACTCCGGTCAGCACGCCACCTGGTACGCCGCGCGCTCCGACGACCCGGCCGAGAACCTGCGGCACGTCAACTTCTACCCGGAGGTCTTCTACTTCCCGGCGGGCGGCGCGTCCGTCCAGCACCTGGCCGCGCCCGGTGAGATGACCTTCGCGCGGCTCACGCGGGAGGACGGCGCGTACCGGATGCACGTCATGAGAGGCGGCTTCAACAGCTACGACGAGGAGACCAACGAGCGCATGATGCGGGCCTCCACATGGGAGTGGCCGCACGCCTTCGCCTCGCTCAACTGCGAGGCGGAGGAGTTCCTTTCGAAGTTCGGCGCCAACCATCTGCACGCGGTGCCGGGTGACCACGTCGCGGAGCTGCGAGCGGTGTGCCGCCAACTCGGCATCCGCTACGACGGTTTCGGGGATGCGTCTGCCTGACCCCGCCCCGGCACGGGGGCGCCGGGGCTCCGCCCCTGGACCCTCTCGCGGTCGCCGCGCAGCACACCGTGGGGCCTGCCCTCGACTCCGTCGCGCGGCGGCGCGTCCGCGCCGGCCCGGTCCCGACGGGCGCGGGTGCCGGGGCTGTCGCCCCTGGACCTGGCCCCGGGCCGTCGGGCGTGGGATTCCGGGGGACGGATCCGCAGCCCGGTGCGCAGCCCTGCGGCACCCGGCGCCGCCGGGACCCTGGCTACGCCAGGGGACGTGCGCCCGGTCGCGGCGCGAAGTGCCGTCCCGTCGAGAAGAAGTCCGGCACCAGCCCCTCCCGGCCCCCAGGCCACGGCCCCCTGGGTCAACCTGGGTACTCGCGTCCCGCAGCCCACCGATCAAGGAATGCGCTTCATGACCCTGCTGCTCGGCATCGACATCGGCACCTCCAGCTCCAAGGGCGTCCTCACACGTCCGGACGGGCAACTCGTCGCGCAGGCCGTGCGCGAACACGACACCTCCAGCCCCCGGCCGGGATGGGCCGAGCACGACGCGGAGACCGTGTGGTGGCGTGACTTCACCGAGCTCGCCGCCGAGTTGACGGCCGGCGCCCCCCGGGGCGAGACGCTCGCCGGAGTCGGCGTCAGCGGGATCGGGCCGTGTCTGCTGCCCGTCGACGGCGACGGCACGCCGCTGCGTCCCGCGATCCTGTACGGCGTCGACACCCGCTCCGGCGACCAGATCGCGGAGCAGACGGAGCGCTACGGCGAGGACGAGATCATGCGGCGCTGCGGCTCCGCCCTCACAAGTCAGGCGCTCGGGCCCAAGTTCGCCTGGATCCGGCAGCGCGAGCCCGAGGTGTACGGGCGTATGCGCCGCTGGTACATGGCGAGTTCCTTCCTCGTGCTCCGGCTCACCGGCGCCTACGTGCTCGACCACCACTCCGCCAGCCAGTGCGACCCGCTCTACGACCTGCGCGGACGCCGCTGGATCGAGGAGTGGTGCGAGGAGACCGCCCCCGGCCTGGAGTGGCCCCAACTGGTGTGGCCCGCGCAGGTCGTGGGCGAGGTGACGGCAGCCGCCGCCGGTGCGACCGGCATCCCCGCCGGTACGCCCGTCGTCGCCGGCACGATCGACGCCTGGGCGGAGTCCGCGGCGGTCGGTGCGACCGGCACCGGCGACCTGATGCTGATGTACGGCACCACGATGTTCCTGGTCGACGTCGTCGGCGAACCCGTCCCCGACCCCCGCCTGTGGTCGACGGCGGGCGTTTTCGAGGGCACTTCGTGTCTCGCCGGCGGCATGGCCACGTCCGGCGCCGTGACGAGCTGGCTGCGCGACCTGACCGGCACCGGCTACGGCACCCTCACGGAGGAGGCGGGTGCGCTGCCGCCGGGCGCTGAAGGGCTGCTCATGCTGCCGTACTTCGCGGGTGAACGTTCACCGCTCTTCGACCCCGACGCCCGCGGCGTGGTCGCAGGCCTGACGCTCCGGCACGGCCGTGCCCATCTCTACCGGGCCGCGTTGGAGGCCACAGCCTTCGGGGTACGGCACAACCTCACCGCCATGCGTGAGGCGGGCGGCGACCTCCGCCGAATCGTTGCCGTGGGCGGCGGCGCACGGGAGCTGTGGACGCAGATCGTCTCCGACGTCACCGGCCTCGAACAGTCGGTGCCCCGCCACACCATCGGCGCCGCCCACGGAGACGCGTTCCTGGCCGGCGTCGGCACACGCCTGGCGACGCGCGAGGACATCACCGACTGGAATCCGGTCGAGTCGACGGTCGTCCCCGACACCGGCCGCAGCCGCATCTACGACGAGCTCTACGGGCACTACCTCGCGCTCTACACGTCCACACGGGAGACGGTGCACGCGCTGGCGGCCCGGCAGCTCGCAGACGGGTAGCGCGAACCACGCAAGGACTACGGCTGCCGCACCAGCGCGTAGGCGAGGCAGGCGAACGCCGCCGTGTTGCACGCCGCCCGGACCACGTTCCAGCGGACCCATGGGCGTTCGAACTGTGCGCGCAGCGCCGCCAGTTCGGTGGTGCTGTCCGGTGACCCGCCCGCGTCGAGCTGGTTGTTGAGCGGCACGTTGAAACGCATCGTGATGATGAGAACAGCCGTGTACAGGACGAATGCCGCCACGGTCCACGCCGCCGCCGTCCCGCCCTCCCCGACGAGTTGCAGCGCCGCGGCGGCGGCCGTCAGCACGAGCGATCCCACGAAGAGCAGCATGAACCAGCCGTTGATGATGGCCGTGTTGATGCGCTGCATCGTCTCGACGAACGTACGCTCCCCGGACCTGCGGAGGCCGGGCATGACCGCGCACGCGAAGCCGTAGTAGAGCCCCGCGCTCAGGCCCGTGGTGAGCGTTGCGGCGATCAGCGTGGCTGTCTGGAACTCCCGGAGCATGGCTTCCTCTTGTGGGCTACCGCGGTAGGGGGTCGGGATGGCTCTCAGGTACGTCGTGCGGACACACCGGGTAGCTCTAACGTGCCGTCGATGAACACTCCGTACAACACCTCGAAACGACGGCTGGGGCGGCGTCTGGGAGACGCCGTCAGTCTATTGCCCGTCGGGCTGTGCGCGCTCGCTGCGGCTCTGGGCGGGCAGGGTGAGACCGCGCGCCGGTGGATGCGCGCGGAGGCCGGGCCCGACGTGGTGCGGCCGGGGACGGCGCGTGTTGCGGTGCATGCCGTACTCACCGTGCTGCTGGGCGTCTTGTCGCTGGTCCTGGCCGCCGTGATCTTCCTCGCCGTCGCCCGCGGATTGTTCTACGGGCTTGTGGACCGCGGTCCCTACGACCACTCCTGGGGCGGTCCCAGCAGAGCCGGCGCCTGGCTCGCGCATTTCGCTGCGGCCACGCCGTTCGCCGTCGGGTCGACAGGACTGCTCTACGGCGTCGCCCGTCTGCACAGCCGGATGACCGCCCCGCTGCGGGGGGTGCGCAGATCCGTCTGGGTGCTGCCGGCGGTGCTGGTGAGCTGCGCGGCCGGGGCGCTGTTCGTGACCGGGTTCGTACGGCAGCTGCCCTGACCGGGCTCAGCGGCACGCCAGCGCCGCCGGCAGCGGCGCCGAGTGCAGCACCGTCAGGCCCGAGACGGCCCGGGTGAGGGAGACGTAGAGGCGGCGCAGGCCCGTGCGGATGTCGGGTTCGGCGCCG
>Ga0190265_10003244_pt1 | contig 11075 bp, 14 predicted proteins | sample Popmic124T_FD_133135 | JGI IMG/M metagenome (GOLD analysis project Ga0190265, IMG submission 133135) | Populus adjacent soil microbial communities from riparian zone of Indian Creek, Utah, USA - 124 T | ecosystem: Environmental > Terrestrial > Soil > Riparian zone | place: USA: Utah | collected...
CGATCAGGAGGATCAGGCAGAGGACGCCGAGGGCGTAGCGGCGGGGCGACAGCCGCGTGAGGTCGTCGAGCGGCGGGGCGTGGTGGAAGCCCATGAGGAGCAGGACGAGCGCGCCGAAGACGATCCAGTTGGCCGACTGGAACACCACCCCGAGCGCGGCGAGGGCCACCAGGGTGGCGATGGACACCTGCCGGTGTCGCGCCCCGACGAGCGCGTACGCGATGCGCCCGCCGTCGAGCTGGCCGACCGGGAACAGGTTGAGCGCGGTGACGAAGAGGCCCACCCAGCCCGCGAGGGCGACCGGGTGCACGAAGACGTCCATCCCCTGCGGGATGGGGCCGAAGACCATCCAGGTGAGCAGCCGCATGAGCAGCGAGTCCCCGAAGGTCATGCCGCCGTGGTCCGGCAGCACCATCCCCACCCGCGACCACTGCAGGCCCAGGAGCATGGCGGGCACCGCCACCACCAGCCCGGCGAGCGGCCCGGCCACCGCGATGTCGAAGAGGGAGTTCCGGTCCCGGGCGGGCGACCGCATGCGGATCACCGCGCCCATGGTGCCGAACAGGAAGATCGGCGGCGGGGCCGGGATGAAGAACGGCAGGCTCACCGAGGCGCCGTAGTAGCGGGCCACGAAGTAGTGGCCGAACTCGTGGGTGCCCAGGATCGCGAGCAGGGTGAAGGAGAAGGGCACGCCGTCGAGCAGGCGGAGCGGCTGGAGGAACGGATTGAAGGTCACGAACGGGAAGGACCCGGTGATCAGGCAGCCCGCGGCGAGCGTGGAGAGCACGGTGAGCACGAACAGGACCACGTTGACACCCGGGCGCGAGGGCTCCCGCACGTCGGCCAGCGGCACCGCGCGGATCCACGCCAGGTCGCCCTGGCGGCCGAGGAAGGGCGTGTAGCCGAAGCGCTTCAGGCGCGGCTCGATCAGGGCGAGGGCGCGCGCGGGCTCCACGAGCAGCTGCCCGCCCCAGCCGAACGTCGTTCCCCGCACCTCCTGCCGCTCGACGCGGAAGATGTCCTCGATGTTGCGGCGCAGCAGATCCTCGACGACCGCGTAGCCCTCCGCGGGCGCACCGTTGGTCCCGTGCGCGGTCGAGAGCGGAAAGGGCCACAGACGCATGGAGGAAAGGTTACCACACGGCCAGGAGCGCGACCGCCCCGCGGGCCGCGTCGAGGCCGTCGTCCAGATAGATGACGCCCACGACGGCCTCCAGCGCGGTGGCGAGCACCGACTCCTTCGCCCGGCCGCCCATCTGCTCCTCGCCGCGGCCGAGGCGCAGGTGCGCGCCCAGCTCGAGCGCGGTGGCCCAGCGCGCGAGGTTCTCGCCGGAGACCAGCGCGGCCCGCCGCGGCGTCAGCACCCCGACCGGCTCGTCGGGCGCGGCCGCGTGCAGGCGCTCGGCGACGACGAGAGCGAGCACCGCGTCGCCCAGGAGGGCGAGGCGCTCGTTGTCGGGCGAGCCCGGGTTCTCGTTCGTGAAGGAGCGGTGGGTGAGCGCCTGCCGCAACAGCCCGGCATCGCGGAAGGCGTGGCCCAGGCGCGGGCCCAGCACGCCGGCCGGATCCGGCCCGGCGGTCAACTCAGGCGAGGCGATACTTCCGGAGGACGATGGTGGCGTTCGTGCCCCCGAAGCCGAACGCGTTGCTGAGCGCGACCTCCACGTCCTGCTTGCGGGCGTGGTTCGGGATGTAGTCGAGGTCGCAGTCGGGATCCGGTGTCTCGTAGTTGATGGTCGGGGGCAGGATCCCGTGATGGATCGCGAACGCGGTGGCGATCGCCTCGATCCCCCCCGCCGCCCCCAGCAGGTGTCCGGTCATCGACTTGGTCGAGGAGACCGCGAGCTTGCGGGCGTGCTCGCCGAAGACGCGCTTGATCGCCATCGTCTCCGACTTGTCGTTGTAGGGCGTGGAAGTCCCGTGGGCGTTGATGTAGCCGACCGCCGACGGCTCGATGCCCGCGTCGGCTATCGCCAGCGCCATGGCCCGCGCGGCCCCGTCCGCTTCGGGGTCCGGCGCGGTCATGTGGTAGGCGTCGCCGGTCATCCCGTAGCCCACCACCTCCGCGTAGATCCGCGCGTCGCGCGCCAGGGCGTGATCCAGCGACTCCAGCACCACGAGACCGCCCCCCTCCCCGCACACGAATCCGTCGCGGGCGGCATCGAACGGGCGACTCGCGCGGCCCGGATCGTCGTTCCGGGTACTCATCGCCTTCATCTGGCAGAAACCCGCGAAGGTCAGGGGGATGATGATGGCCTCGGCCCCGCCCGCGATCATGACGTCGGCGTCGCCGCGCTGGATGATCCGCGTCGCGTCGCCGATCGCGTGGTTGCCGGTCGCGCACGCGGTCACCACCGAGGAGTTTGGCCCCTTGGCTCCGAAGCGCATCGAGAGGAGCCCGGACGCCATGTTCACGATCAGCATCGGGATGAAGAAGGGCGACACCCGGTCCGGTCCCTTCTCGAGCAGGACCTTGTGGGTCTCCAGCAGGGTGGTGATACCGCCGATCCCGGAGCCCACCAGCACGCCGAAGCGGGCCTTGTCCACCCGCTCGAGGTCCAGGCCCGAGTCCTCCACCGCCATGACCCCGCAGGCCACCGCGAACTTGAGGAACGGGTCGAGCTTGCGGTCGTCCTTCTTGTCGATGTAGCGGAGCGAGTCGAAGCCCTTCACCTCACCCGCGATCCGGGTGGGCAGGGGACTCGCGTCGAACCGGGTGACGGGCCCGATTCCCGACTTCCCCTCCTTCAGGGCGGTCCAGAACTCCTCGGCGGTGTTGCCGACCGGCGTGACCGCCCCCGCCCCGGTGATGACGACTCGACGCGCGTCCACGCGCCTCTCCGTGCGCCCGATCCTACTGGTTCTCTTTGATGTAGCTGATGGCGTCCCCGACGGTGGCGATCTTCTCCGCGTCCTCGTCCGGGATCTCGAGATCGAACTCCTCCTCGAACGCCATCACGAGCTCGACGGTGTCGAGGGAGTCGGCCCCGAGGTCCTCGATGAACTTCGCGGCGGGCAACACCTCGTCCTCTTCCACTCCGAGCTGCTCGACGATGATCTCCTTGACGCGCTCCTCAACCGGCTTCGCCATGCCCTCCCCCCCTGGCTGCGATTGATTAAATGTACAGCCCGCCGTTGACGTGAATCGTCTGGCCGGTGATGTAGCTCGCGCCGTCACCGGCGAGAAACCGCACCACCTCCGCCACCTCACGGCTCTGCCCGATCCGCTTGAGCGGCACCTGCTGGAGCATCGCCTCGCGCGCCTCCCCGGGGATCGCGGCCGTCATGTCCGTCTCGATGAGTCCGGGCGCCACCGCGTTCACCAGGATGTTCCAGTGCGCGAGCTCCCGCGCCGCCGCCTTGGTGAGCCCGATCACGCCCGCCTTGGCCGCCGAGTAGTTCACCTGGCCCGGGTTGCCCATCGCCCCCGCGGTGGACGCGATGCTGATGATACGCCCGCTCTTCTGCCTCATCATCACCTTGCCCGCGGCGCGGGTCATCAGGAACACCCCGCGCAGGTTCGTGTCGAGCACCTGGTCCCAGTCGTCGTCCTTCATCCGGACCAGGAGCTGATCGCGCGTGATCCCGGCGTTGTTCACGACCACGTCGATGCGCCCGAAGCGCTCCCGGGTCGCGTCGATCAACCGGTCGACGTCCTCGCGCTTCCCCGCGTCGGCCGGAACCCCCAGCGCCGGCGCGCCCAGGGCCTCCAGCTCCTTCACCGCGACGTCGAGACGCGCCGCGTCGCGGCCAGAGACTACCACGGAGGCGCCGTCCTCTGCCAGCAACCGGGCGATGGCGAGTCCGATGCCCCGGCTGCCCCCGGTCACGATCGCGACCTTTCCCGCCAGGCCTTTACCCTCGGTCACGCGGCCGCGCCTCCGCCGACCGCCGCGACCGCCTTGTCCAGGGAGGCGGGATCCTCCACCGGGTGGCCGCGCGCGCCGTCGACCGTGCGCTTGAGCAGCCCGGTCAGCACGCGGCCGGGCCCGACCTCGAGGAATCCGGCCGCGCCCTCGCGCGCCAGGCGCTCCACGCAGTCCGTCCAGCGCACCGGGCTCGCCACCTGCTGGACGAGGAACGGCCGCACCTCGTCGGCGGTGCGCGTCATCCCGCCGTCCACGTTGCGCGCGACCGGGATGCGCGGGGCGGCGACCGTCAGCCGATCGAGCTCCGCGGCCAGGCGGTCCGCGGCCGGCTTCATGAGGGCGCAGTGGAAGGGCGCGCTCACCGGCAGCAGCACGCTCTTCTTGCCGCCGCGGGCGGCGGCGCCTTCGACCGCGCGCTCCACCGCGGTCCGGTGTCCCGCGATGACGATCTGGCCCGGCGAGTTGATATTGGCCACCCCCACCACCTCGCCCTGGGCGGCTTCCGCGCAGACCTGCTCGGCGGTGGCCAGCTCCACGCCCAGCAGCGCGGCCATCGCGCCGGTGCCCACCGGGACCGCCTCCTGCATGAACTCGCCGCGGCGGCGCACCAGGCGCACCGCCTCCGCGAAGCGCAGCGCGCCCGCGACCACGAGGGCGGAGTACTCGCCCAGGCTGTGGCCGGCCGCGAGGGCGGGGGTCACGCCCCGCTCGGCCAGCGCGGCGGCGGCGGCCACGCTCGTGGTCAGCACCGCGGGCTGGGTGTTGGCGGTGAGCGCCAGGTCGGCCGCCGGCCCCTCGAAGCAGAGCTTCGAGAGCGGGAAGCCGAGCGCGGCGTCCGCCTCGGCCCACACCGCCGCCGCCGCGGGCGAGCTCTCCGCGAGCGCGCGGCCCATCCCGACCTCCTGCGAGCCCTGGCCGGGGAAGAGGAAGGCGAGCGCGCCGGCTACCATCGCAGCAGCGCCGCGCCCCAGGTGAAGCCGCCGCCGAAGGCGGCCATCAGCACGAGATCGCCCGACTTGAGCCGCCCGGTGGACCACGCTTCCTCGAGCGCCACGTAGACCGAGGCGGCGCCGGTGTTGCCGTAGCGCTCCACGTTGACCATCACCTTCTCCATCGGCACCTTGAGGCGCTTGACCGCCGCCTCGATGATGCGGAGGTTCGCCTGGTGGGGCACGAAGAGATCGAGATCGGAGGCGGTGAACCCGTTGTTCTTGAGGATGCGCTCCGCGCACTCCCCGAACATCCGCACCGCCACCTTGAACACCTCGTTGCCCTTCATCTTGGCGAAGTGCAGGCGCTGGTCCACCGTCTCGTGACTGGCCGGGCGCAGCGAGCCGCCCGCGGGCTGGATCAGCAGGTCGCCGTAGCGGCCGTCCGAGTAGAGATCGGTGTCGATGATGCCGGCCTCGTCGGTGGACGGACGGAGCACGGCCGCCCCCGCCGCGTCGGCGAGCAGGATGCAGGTGCCGCGGTCGGTGAAGTCGGTGATGCGCGAGAGGCACTCGGCGCCGATGCACAGGACGGTGCGGTACTTGCCGGTCTGCACGTACTGGGCGCCGATCGACAGGCTGTAGACCGAGCCCGAGCAGGCCGCGTAGACGTCCACCGAGCCCGCGTTGCGGCAGCCCAGGCGATGCTGGACCAGGTTGGCGGTGGTGGGGAAGTTCATGTCCCCGGCGGTGGTGCCCACCACGATGAAGTCGATCTCCTCCGCGGTGACGTGGGCCCGCTCCATCGCCTGCTGGGCGGCCCGGATGGCCAGGTCCGCCGGCCCCTCGCCCTCGTCGACGATGTGGCGCTCGCGGATCCCGGTGCGCTGGACGATCCACTCGTCGGAGGTCGCGACCATCTTCTCGAGCTCCTGGTTGGTCAGGATCCGCTTCGGTGCGAACGCGCCCACGCCGATGATGCGAGCCCGCTTCATTCGCGGCCTCCCTCCCGTCCCTCGGCGAGGACGGCCTCGGCCTCGAGCGCGGTCTTGATGTGCTGGTTCACGTCATTGCGAACCCAGTCGGCGGCCACGCGCACCGCGTTCTTGATCGCCTTCACCGGGGACGCGCCGTGGCAGATGATGGCGGCCCCGTTCATGCCGAGCAGGGGGGCGCCGCCCATCTCGGTGTAGTCCACCCGGCGCTTCAGCCGCGCGAAGGCCCGCCTGGAGAGCGCGGCGCCCGCGAGCGAGAGCATGTCGCGCCCCAGCTCCTCACGGATCATCGCGGTGAGCATCTCGGCCAGGCTCTCGGAGACCTTGAGGCACACGTTGCCGGTGAAGCCGTCGGTCACCACCACGTCGCAGCGGCCGTTGTAGATGTCGCGCCCCTCGATGTTGCCGATGAAGTTGAGCGACGAGCCGCGCAGGTCCTCGAAGGCGTCCTTGGTCAGGTCGGTGCCCTTGCCCTCTTCCTCGCCCACCGAGAGCAGCCCCACCCGCGGATTGTCCTTGCCCACGATGTGCCGCGAGTAGACGTGCCCCATGACCGCGAACTGGAACAGCTGGCGCGGCTTGGGGTCCACGTTGGCGCCCGCGTCGATCAGCACGGTGTAGCCGGTCAGGCTCGGCAGGGGCGCCGCGATGGCGGGGCGGTCCACCCCGGGCAGCACGCCCATGACGAACATGCTGATGGCCATGGCCGCGCCGGTATTGCCGGCGGAGACGATGGCCCCGCATTCGCCGTCCTTCACGAGCTCCGCGGCCACGCGCAGCGAGGAGTCGCGCTTGCGGCGGAGCGCCTGCGCCGGCGCCTCGGCCATGCCCACCACCTGCGAGGCGTGGCGCACGCTGACCGGCAGGTCCTGGGCCTTGAGGCGGGCGATCTCGCGCTCGATGGCCGCCTTGTCCCCGACCAGCACCGAGGCGAGCCCATACTCGCGGCACGCGGCCACCGCGCCCTCGACGACGACGGCGGGGCCGAAGTCGCCTCCCATGGCGTCGACGGCGATCTTCATGGCGCCGATCTTATGGCACGGCCCGGCCAAGCCGGAAAGAACTATTCTCCTTCGACCGAGATGACTTCCCGTCCCTTGTAGAAACCGCAGTGGGGGCAGATGCGGTGGGGCGGCTTGACCTCGCGGCACTGCGGGCAGAGGGAGCGCGTGGGCGCGACCATCTTGTAGTGCGTGCGCCGCTTGCGGCCGCGCGTCTTGGAGTGTCGTCGCTTGGGCAGAGGCATCGGAGGGCTCCTGTTCGGGCTATTTCGACCGGCCGGCCCAGTCCTTGAGGGCCGCCCAGCGTGAATCGGGCGCGGGCGTCTCGCACGCGCAGTCGGTGGCGTTGCGGTTGCCGCCGCAGACGGGGCAGAGACCCCGGCAGCCCTCCCGGCACAGCGGCTTCATGGGCAGGGCGAGGCTCGTCTCGGTCTCCAGCAGGGCGGTGAGATCGAGCGCGCCGTGCTGGTAGACGTCGGTCTCGAGCTCGCCAGCGCCCAGCTCCCGCTCCTCGCCGCGCGTGGCCGGCGCGGGCACGAAGCGGGCATCCACGACCGGGTGAACGGTCACGGTGTAGCCCTCGACGCAGCGCCCGCACGTGAGCGGGACCCGCGCGGCGAGATCGCCCCGGACGAAGACCGTGTCGCCGTCTTTCTCGATGGTGAGGGCCACATCGTCGAGGGCCCAGGCGGGATCCTGGAACGGTCGCGGGAAGTCCGCGGTCCCCTCGACGCGCAGCCCTTCGGGTGGAATGTCGGCTACCTGGATCAGCACGTGAAGAACCTCGCCTAAGCTTCCGTCAAGTAAGGAGTTTTTCTTACAGACGCGTCAGTATAAGCGTGGGGGTACCCCTTGTCAACCCAAAAGCCCGTAAAGTCGCCACTTGCTTGACGGTCTTGGACTCGGCTGCTAGCATTCGACCGGGAGGACGAGCGCATGGCGAATCTCATGAAGACCGGTGTCCTGCTGGCGGCCCTGACGGTGCTGCTCGTGCTCATCGGCGGGGCGCTCGGCGGTCAAAATGGCATGGTCATGGCCTTTGTCCTGGCCATGGTGATGAACTTCGGGAGCTATTGGTTCTCGGACAAGATCGTTCTGTCGATGTACCGCGCCCAGCCGGTGGACGAAGCCTCCGCCCCCGGCCTCTACCGGATCGTCCGCACCCTGGCCACCCGCGCTGGTATCCCGATGCCGAAGGTCTACATCATCCCCGGCGAGGCCCCGAACGCCTTCGCGACTGGCCGTAACCCGCAGCACGCGGCGATCGCTGTCACGGAAGGCATTTTGCGGATCATGAGCGAGGAAGAGCTGGAAGGCGTCCTGGCCCACGAGCTCTCCCACGTGCAGAACCGCGACACGCTGATCATGGCCATCGCGGCCACCCTGGCCGGGGCGATCACGTACATGGCCCACATGGCCCAGTGGGCGATGATCTTCGGCGGCGGCCGGCGGGACAGCGACGAGGAGGGGTCGGGCGGCGGCATCTTCGGTGGCCTGCTCATGATCGTGCTGGCGCCCATCGCGGCCATGCTGATCCAGATGGCGGTCTCGCGCTCCCGGGAGTTCCAGGCCGACGCCACCGGCGCCCAGATGGCCGGCCAGCCGTGGGGCCTGGCCAAGGCGCTCGAGAAGCTCGAGGTGGCCTCCAAGGTGGCGCCAATGCATGCCACCCCCGCGACGGCGCACCTCTTCATCGTCAATCCGCTCACCGGCGGAGGCTGGACCACGCTGTTCTCGACGCATCCGCCGGTTGCGGAGCGGGTGGCGCGGCTGCGCGCCATGGCCCGATCGCAGGCCAGATAGGCTGATCGTCGGATCCAACGCAGTCCTCGTGGTGGGCCGGGGGAGACGGGACACCGTCTCCCCTTTTTCACGGACATGATCGCGGCGCGGGAGCTTCGGAAAACCTACGGGTCCAATCGGGTGATCGACGGCGTGTCCTTCGAGCTGGGTCCGGGCCAGTGCCTGGCCCTGCTCGGCCCCAACGGCGCCGGCAAGACGACGCTGCTCCGAATCCTGGCCACGTTGCTCCGTCCCACTACCGGCTCCCTTAGCATCGGCGGCGCCGACGCCCTCCGCGAGCCCGAGCGGGCGCGCGCGCTCGTCGGCATGGTGGCCCACGGCTCGTACGTCTATGAAGACCTCACCGCGCGCGAGAACCTCCGCTTCTGGGAGACCATGCGGGGCGGCGACACCGCCCCCGGGCGGCTCGCCGCCGCGCTCGCCCAGGTGGAGCTCGACGGCGTGGCGGACGAGCGCGTGCGCACGTTCTCGGCCGGCATGAAGCGGCGGCTCGGGCTGGCCCGCGTGCTCCTGGGCCAGGCGCGCCTGCTCCTGCTCGACGAGCCGTTCACCGGGCTCGACCGGCGTGGGCGCAAGTGGGTCAACGAGTTCCTGCTGGGCTTCAAGGCCGCGGGAGGCGCCGCGGTGCTCGCCACCCACAGCTTCGGCGGCGGGCTCGGCGTGGCCGACCGCGTGGCCATCCTGGGCAGCGGCCGGCTCCTGATGGACCGCCCGGCCTCGGACCTGGCACCCGAGGAGCTCCATCGCCTGTACGAGAGCCTCACCGAGGGAGCCGAACAGTGAGCGGGAGTGCAGTTCGGATGAGCGCTTGCGCGAAGGAGCCCGGCCGCAGCGCGGTGGTCGCTTACACCAAGCGCGCTTGGATAGTGCTTTGGAAGGACTTCCTGATCGAGCGCCGGGCGAAGGAGCACGCCAACGCGCTCCTCTTCTTCTGCCTGCTCCTGCTCTTCCTCTTCCAGTTCGCGCTGGGTCCGGATCGCGAGCGGCTCGCCACCGCGGTGCCGGGCCTGCTCTGGCTGGGCTTCATCCTGGCCGGGCTGCTCGGCCTCGGCCGGAGCTTCCTCGGCGAGCGCGACAACGACTGCTGGGAGGGGCTGCGGCTCACCCCCGGGGACAAGTCGGCGATCTACCTCGGCAAGCTCGCGGGCAACTGCGTGCTGATGACCGCCGTCGAGATCATCCTGGTGGTACTCTTCGGCGTGTTCTACAACATCGATCTGTGGACACCGGCGGCTCCGCTGGCGCTGGTCCTGGCGCTCGGCACCATCGGGCTGGCGGCGGTGGGGACGCTCTTCGCGGCCATGACGACGCAGGTGCGCGCCCGCGAGCTGCTCTTCCCGGTGCTCCTGCTCCCCGTGCAGGTGCCCGTGCTCCTGGCCACCGTGAGCGCCACGCAGGCCCTGCTGCTGGGGCAGCCCCTCGCCGACGTGGCGCACTGGCTCAAGCTGCTCGCGGGCGCCGATCTCGTCTACGTGACGATCGGGATCCTCACCTTCGAGTTCGTGCTGGAAGGCTGAGATGACCCGCGCGCTCGGTTGGCTGGCGGTGCTGGGGCTGGTGGTGGGCCTCGGGGCGGGCTTCGGCTACGCCCCCCGCGAGGCCGTCCAGGGCAACGTGCAGCGCATCATGTATCTCCACGTGCCCGCGGTGCTCACCGCCTACCTCGCCTTCGGCCTCGTGCTGGCGGGCAGCATCGGCTACCTGGCCACGCGGCGCCCCAGCTGGGACCGCCTGGCCGCCGCCGCGGGCGAGCTCGGCGTGCTCTTCACCGGCCTCACCATCGTCTCCGGCTCCATCTGGGGCAAGCCGACCTGGGGCACCTGGTGGACCTGGGACGCGCGCCTCACCTCGACCGCGGTGCTCTTCATGGTCTACGTGGGCTACCTCCTGCTGCGCAGCCTGATCGAGGATCCGGACGCGCGGGCGCGCTACGCGGCGGTGGTCGGCATCCTCGGCGCGGTCAATATCCCGATCGTGCACTTCTCGGTGAAGTGGTGGCGGGCGCTGCACCAGCCCTCCACCATCCTGGGGCCCGAGCGGTCCCCGATCGATCCCGCCATCGGCCTCGCCCTGTTCGTCAACTGGGTGGCCTTCACGCTGCTGTTCGCCTACTTCCTGGCGCGCCGGATGGAGATCGCCCGGCTCGAGGAGCAGACCTGATGCCGTCCAACTGGGGGTACGTCTTCGCCGCGTACGGCATCGCCGCCGTCGCGCTGCTCACCTACTGGCGCCACCTGGCCCGCCGGACCCGCGCGCTCGCCGCGCGCCGGGCCGCCAAGCCGCGCGCGGCATGAAGCGCCGGGCGAAGTTCCTGGCCGGCGGCCTCGTCATCGTGGCCGCGCTCGCCTATCTCGTCTACGCCGGGGTGACCCAGTCGGTGGTGTACTTCGTCACGCCCAGCGAGCTGGGGGCGGCCCCGGTGGCCGGCAAGGCGTATCGCCTGGGCGGCATGGTCCAGCCCGGCACGCTCGCCTGGGA
>Ga0190265_10003245_pt1 | contig 11073 bp, 7 predicted proteins | sample Popmic124T_FD_133135 | JGI IMG/M metagenome (GOLD analysis project Ga0190265, IMG submission 133135) | Populus adjacent soil microbial communities from riparian zone of Indian Creek, Utah, USA - 124 T | ecosystem: Environmental > Terrestrial > Soil > Riparian zone | place: USA: Utah | collected...
CGCCACCTACTATGCTGCACAAGCCGCGGAGCGAGCGCTCAGCGTGTTCGCTTACGAGGACGCGATCGAGTACCAGCGCAACCGCCTGCGGGTCGAAGAGCTGCGTGCACCGCGCGACGACGCACGCTATTGCGTCGCCCTCTTGGGGCTCGGCGATGCGCTCGGACGCGCGGGCCGCTATCCGGATGCGGAGCAGACTTTCTTGCGCGCCGCCGAGCTGGCGCGCGAGCTGAACGATGCCGAGTTGTTCGCGCGCGCGGCGCTCGGGGTTGCGGGCGATCCTTTCCGGCTCGTCGGATCCGAAGGCACGGAAGACCCCTCGCGCCCCTCTTCCGCTGCGCTGCTCGAAGAAGCGCGTGAGCGCTTGTCCGAGACGGGTGACGCAGTTCTGTGTTCACGGGTGCTGGCCGCGCTGGCTCGCCGCAGCAGCTACGACCTCGAGCGTCGAGCCGAGCTGGCCGGCACGGCGATCGAGCTCGCGCGCGCCGCGAACAGCGACGACGCACTGTTCGACGCCTTGATGGCGCGCCTCGCCGCGGTGCCGGCACCCGAGCAGATCGAGCAGCGCCTCGTGCTGGCGAACGAGGCCATCGATCTGGCCAAGACGATGGATGCTCGACCACGGCTGTGTCAGGCCTACACCGCACGCATTCCCCTGCTGTTCATGCTCGGGGACATGCGAGCCGCGGATCGCGACATCCAGACCCTCGAGACGCTCGCGGAAGAGCTGCGACTCCCTGCGCACCTGTACACCGTGGCTCGCTTCCGGATGTGCCGTGCCGCGGGCAGCGGCGAGCTGGAAGAAGCCCGCGAGCTGCTGCAGCGCGTGATCCGCTTGGGTCGTCAGGCGGGCGATCCGGGAATCGCGTGGGTGGCCGGCGCCATCGGCCTATTCCTGCTCAGCCTCGACGCGACGCCGGAGTCGATCCGCCACGGGCTCGGGACCATCACCTCGCAAGCGCACATGGAAGGACCGACGGCGGACGCATTCGCGGCTTACTTCAGCCTGGCGGTCAACGATCGCGCCGGCTGTGCAGCTCGGCTCGAGCATGCGGTCGGAAGCGGCTTCGAGCGCTTTCCACGCACCGAGGACTGGCTCTGGAATCTGGCGCTGCTCGCCGACGTTGCCTTCTTCCTGCGCGACACCGCGCGCTGCGCACAGCTGTACGCGTTGCTCGAGCCGTACGCGCATCTCAACGTGGTCAGTCGCACCTGGAACTACCGAGGCTCCTTGAGCAGCGTGCTCGGGCGACTCGCCATGGTGTTGGGTGATCTCGACCTGGCGGGCGCGCACTTGGAGCACGCCATCGAATTCAATCGCAAGCTCGGCGCTCCAGTCACGGTCCTGGTCAACCGCTACTTTCACGCCGCCGTGCTCGACCTGGGCTCGGCCAAGGATCGACGCGAGGCCCGGGCCACGTGGAAGGAAGTGATGGCCGAAGCCTCGCGCCGCAACCTCCGACCCTTCTTCGAGCGTCTGATCCCCGGGAGCTGAGCGCCGAGCTCCAAGATCGTTCGAGCCGCCGCTGGCCCGTCTCTTGCTGCGCTCATCCGCGTGGGCCTGAAGGAATACCGCCGCAAACGCGACTTCGGCACGTCGCCCGAGCCTCGCGGGGCAGACCAGACCCAGCACGGCACGGTGTCGAGCTTCGTGGTTCAGAAGCACGCGGCGCGCCGCCTGCACTACGACTTTCGACTCGAGCTCGACGGCGTTCTCAAGAGCTGGGCGGTCCCCAAGGGCCCCAGCTTGGTCGCGGGTGTGCGTCGCATGGCGGCGCAGACCGAGGACCATCCTCTGGAGTACGCGGACTTCGAGGGAATCATCCCGCAGGGCGAGTACGGCGGCGGTACGGTCTTGGTATGGGACCAAGGATCGTGGCAACCCATCGGCGACGCGCGCGCCGGACTCGAAAAAGGTGATCTCAAGTTCGAGCTCTCGGGCAAGAAACTGCGCGGACGCTGGCACTTGGTGAGGATGCGTCAGCGCCCCGAAGACCGCGGCAAGGCGAGCTGGCTGCTGATCAAGGGTCGCGATCGCGAAGCGCGCGCTCCGGACGCTCTCGACATCACCGAGACGGACCCACACAGCGTGGTGTCGGGTCGCACGCTGGAGGAAGTCGCGCGCGCTGCAGACCGACGCTGGTCGAGCGAGCACGGCGAAGAGCGAGCCGCTTCCCCACGCGCGCCCGCTGCGAGCGAGCTGCCGCTCGAGATCCAAGGCTCCGAGCTGCGCTCTCGCTCGAGCGCCGCATCGGCGCGCGCCGAGCGCACGAGCGTGCAGACCGACACGCTGGCCGAGGCGCAGCGAGCATCGCTGCCTCGAACATTGACGCCACAGCTCGCGACGCTGGTCAAGGCGCCGCCCGACGGCGAGGAATGGATTCACGAGATCAAGCTCGACGGCTACCGTCTTTTGTGTAGGATCGATCGCGGCCATGTCCGGCTGAAAACTCGCGCGGGTCACGACTGGACCGAGCGCTTTCCCATGATCGCGCGCGCGCTCACCGAGCTGCCGGTCGACAGCGCGCTGATCGATGCGGAAGCGGTGTCTCTGGACACGAATGGACGCAGCGACTTTCAGGCGCTGCAGTCGGTGCTCTCGGAGAGACGCGGCCTCGTTCACTTGTTCGCCTTCGATCTGGTTCATCTGGAAGGTCACGACTTGCGAGCCGTGCCGTTGGTGGAGCGCAAGCTCGCCTTGCAGCAGCTGCTCGCGCATGTCGCCGGCGATTCGATCCTCAAGTACAACGACCACGTTCGAGGGCATGGCCAGGCCTTCTTTGCCGAAGTGTGCGACAGCGGGCTGGAGGGCGTGGTCTCGAAGCGTGCGGATGCGCCCTATCGGTCCGGTCGCTCGCGCAGCTGGCTCAAGGTCAAGTGCAGCCGCCGCCAAGAGTTCGTGATCGTGGGATTCACGGATCCTTCGGGCTCACGTGTGGGGTTGGGAGCGTTGCTCCTCGGTGCCCATGATGCAGAGGGTGAGCTCCGATATACCGGCAAGGTCGGTACCGGCTTCGATACGAAGATGCTCGTCCGGCTTCGCAAGACGCTCGGTGCCCTGGTGCAGCCCAAGCCGGCGGTCGTCGATCCGCTGCGCGGGCGTGGGCTCCACTGGGTCGAGCCGCGACTGGTGGCCGAGGTCGCCTTCACGGAGTGGACCCGCGACGGCCGCGCGCGCCATCCGAAGTTCGTGGGACTGCGCGAAGACAAGCCCGCGGCCGAGGTACGCATCGAAGCGGAGGTCGATCGCTCCGCCGCGCCTGACGGAGATACACCGTCTGGTGATGCTCCAGCTGCCGACACTCGATCTTCCGCAGCGGCTCCGCGTCGCAGCAGCGCGCGGGGCGAAGCCCGCTCCAAGACCGATCGAGAGCCAAGTCTCGATGGACACGGATCCATGACGACAACACCGCCTCCGCTGCGCAACGAGGTCGCCGGCATTCACCTGTCTACACCGGACCGTGTCTACTTTCCCGATCTCGGCATCACCAAGAGCGAGCTCGCGCAATACTATGAGCGCGTCGCGGAGCGCGCGCTTCCCGGCTTGCTGAGCCGTCCCTTGAGTCTCGTGCGCTGTCCCGAAGGCATCGAAGGCGAGTGCTTCTATCAGAAGCAAGCGAACCGCAGCATTCCCAAGAACGTGCCGCGCGTGACGGTGCGTGCGGGACGCCAACCGTACGCGATGGTGAAGGATCTGCCGTCCTTGATCTCGCTGGTCCAGGTGGCGGTCCTCGAGCTGCACGTATGGGGTGCGCGCGCCGATCGCCTCGACCGACCCGACATCATGGTGCTCGATCTCGACCCCGATCCCACCGTGTCCTGGCGGCGCGTCGCCGACACGGCGCAGGTGCTGCGTGAGCTGCTCGGCGAGCTGGGCCTGAACTCCTTCGTGCGGTCGACCGGTGGCAAGGGCCTGCACGTCGTCACGCCCTTGTTGCGTCGCTCGACCTGGGACGAGGTCAAGGGCTTCGCGCAAGCGATCGCTCGACAGCTCGTGAGCGCAGCACCGGAGCACTACGTGGCCGAGATGTCCAAGGCCAAGCGCCACGGACGGATCTTCATCGACTATCTGCGAAACGACATCGAGGCGACGGCGATCGCCTCGTGGTCCGTGCGGGCCCGTGCGGGTGCGCCCGTCGCCATGCCTCTGGCATGGGACGAGCTGGCTGCGGACGAGCTGCCGATCTTCGGCCTGCGCGAGGCGCCATCGAGGCTCGAGCTACCGGATCCGTGGGCGGACTTCGAGACGTCGCGCAGGGCACTGACACGCGAGATGCGCGCGCGCGTCGATGCGAGCGCACGCTAGAGCGTCGAAACATAGTCGAAGGCGTATCCGTCGGACACGTATCGGGCGAACGTATCCGTCGGTTCCGCGGGCTGCGCTACCCCGCGCGACGCACGGAGTCCAGCAGCTCCTCGCGGCTCATCTTGCTGCGGCCCGGAATATCGAGCTCGCGCGCACGCTCGTAGAGCTCCTGTTTCGAAGCTTCTTCCAAACGATCGCGTTCATTCCTCGACTGCTTCCGGCTCGCACCGGCGGCCGAGTCTGGCTTGGACTTACCGCGCTTGTGAGCGGGCTTTCGTTCCGCCAAGCGCTCCTTGAGCAAGGCCATCAGGTCGAGCACCTGACCACCGCTCGTTTCGCCTTCCTCCTCGGCTTCGGTTTCCGGCTCGACGACTTCGGGCGCTTGGACCACATCGTCGCCTTGCTCGCGCTTCTGCTCGGCGAGCGCCACCAGGCGCTTCGCTTGATCGTCCACGAGCTCGGCTTCATCCAGGGAATCCGCGGCCAGGCTCTCGATGCTCCGCACCAGCTCGGCGACGCGCGCGCGGTCGACCTTGCCGGCCTTGGGCAGATCCAGCTCTTCCGCCGAGCGCAGCTCGTCGCCGAAGCGCAAAATCTGTGCGCGCAGGATGCCGCGATCCGCGAAGATCGCGACGGCGTGCGAGTGGCCGCGCATCACGAAGCTCGCGATGGCGGCGCGGCCCGTCGCTTCCATGGTCTCCGCGAGCAGACGGTAGGCCTTGGTCCGCTCGCCGCTCGGAACGAGGAAATACGAGCGCACGAAGAAGGCGGGATCGATCGTGTGGCGATCCACGAAGCGGTCGAGCGAGATGTCGCGCGAGCGTCGCGGCGCGAGCTGCTCGAGCTCCTCGTCCGTGACGAGCACGAACTTGCCCTTCTCGATCTCGTAGCCGCGCTCGATCTCGTCGCCGGACACCACCTCACCGTCCTCCGGACACACGTACTGGCGGGCGAGCGGTGTGCCGTCTTCCGAGAGCATGCGCAGCGCAGGACTCGCCTTACGCGTTGCGGTGTATAGCTCGACCGGGATCGTGACCAGCCCGAAGCTGATGCTGCCCGACCAGACCGAGCGCGCGAGCGCCTTGCCTTCGCGCTCAGGCAACGCGGCGCTCCTTTGCCGCCCGCACGCTCTCGCGCAGCGCTTCGCTCAGATCCTCGGGCGGAGCAGGCACGGGCTGCTCGCGGAACTCGATGCTGCGCCCCTGCGCCTTTGCCGAGATCAGCTGTTGCAAGCGTTCGCGATGCTCGTCGCGCAGCTCCGCCGGCTCGAAGGCCGCGTCCAGCGTCGACACGAGCTGCTCCGCCAAGCGGCGCTCACCCTTGTTCAGCGCGGTCCCATCAGGTTTGCTCAGCTGCGAGATCGGGACCACCTCGTCGACCGAGCTCAGCGACACCAGGGAGAGATGCTCACCGTGGGGAGCCAGCACACCGTAGTAGCGCTTGCGACGCATCGACCAGCGGGCGATCCCGAGGCGCCCGCTCTTCTCCAGCGCTCGGGTCAGTGCGAAGTAATCCTCCGCTCGACCGTCCGGTCCCAAGAAGTAGGGCCGGCGATACCAGCCCACGTCGATCGCGTGCGCCGGCACGAAGCGGAGCACCTCGATGCTGCGGGAGGGCTCGGGCTCCATGGAGCTGAGCTCGCTAGGCGAAAGCAACACGAACATGCCGGGCTCGAGCTCCACGCCTCGGCGCACCGCCTCGGCCGGCACTTCGTCGCCGCTGCGCGGGTCCACCATTCGCTGCCTCACCGGGACATGGTCGCTGGCGTGCAGCAACCGAAAGTGGACGGCGCGATCCTCGACGGCTGCGTAGAGCTTCACCGGCACATCTTCGCCGGCAAAGCACAGCGAGGCCTTCCACATCGATCGAGCCATCGATCGCCTCCGCGGCCCGCAGCCGATCGCCGCGACCCGGAAGTCGACCTAGCAAGCGCGGGGCCAGCTCACGAAGCGACGCTCGATGGTGACGCACGAGAGAGAGCGTAGACGGAGCGCTTCTTACAAAACCGATCGGTCGCTTCGACAAGCCGCTCCTGACGCGCCCCGTCCGGAGCTACACAACAGCGGATCACTCCTCGGCGCGCGCCAGCGTCACCACCACGTCGTAGACCCGCCAATCCGCGGCACGCGCCACGCGTCCCGCTTCCTCGAACAAGCATGCCAGCGACTTGGCGCTCGAGAGCGTGGCGAGCTCGGGAGTCGCCTCGATGAAGGCCTCACCCGCGAAGACATGTCCCTCTTCTCGTAGACGTACGCGCGCCCAACGAACCCAGGGCAACGCCTGTAGCGCGTCGCGCACCTTCTCCGGAACGTCGGAGACCTCGCCCTCTATCGTGGTGGGGCGTTGGTCCATCAGATCCGCCACCACGCGCTTGAGGTTCTGCACGCCGTCCTTGACGATGTCGAGCGAGATGATCCCCGCGGCGGCTGCATCTGCCCACCAGAAGCCTGCGCCGATTCCCACGATGCCGAAGATGCCCGCCCCGGCAGTCAGCCAATCGGCCTTGTTCATGTCGGCGTCGGCCTTGAGTGTCTTGTCATGCAACGCACGCGCCACCTTCAGCTTCATTCGCCCGAGCACCATCGGCGGCAGACCACTGTAGACGAGCGCTGCGATCATGAGCCAACCGCTCCAGACGGACTGCCCCAAGATGACCGTGGTCCCGATCGCGGGGTGCTCCGCTCGAATCAGTCCACTCAGTGAGTCGACCAGAATGAAGACACCGAATCCGGTGAGTGACACCGCAGCCACCAGGAACGAGATCGAGAGCGCGCGATGGTATCCATAGGGAAAACGCTCGTTCGGCGGGTGCGCGCGCCACCGCGACGCGATCAGAAAGGCGATCGGGGGAACGAGACCGAGCATGTCCTCGACCCACGCGGCCTTCATCGCTTGAGAGCTGCCCATGGTGAGCGACATGACGCCCACGATCGTCAGCATGAAACCGAGCGTGTACCACTCGAGCCGAGTGGCGTGCTGCATCTCGCGCTCGTGCTCCGCGGGTAGCTCGAACGGACTGCGCGGCTTCAAGAAGCCCCGACCCTCTTGTGTCGCTCGATGAGCCTCTCGAGCGCCACCAGCGTGCGATTCTCTCCAGGAGCGGTCGCGAGCACGCGCTGCACGCGGCCCTCTTCGTGATACGGACGCGTGAAGGAGGTGTGCGCGGACCACGGAGACTTCGCGGTCAAGCCCGCGGCGACCAGGTCGAGCTCGAACCGGCCGAGCTGCTCCATGTGATCATCCAGCGGTCCCCACTGCCACTCGATGCGCACGCCCAACGACTCGGCGAACGCGTGCAGCAGCTCGGCCTCGCGGCCTGTCGCATCCGCACCCGCGCGCACCAGCCAAGGCGGCGACTCGGTGGCTCCGACGCGCAGCGTTCCGCGCTCGATGGCGTTCTCGAGCGTTCGCTCCGGATCGCGCGGCCAGGGCCCACACCCCAGCGCCAGTCCGCACGCGTAGGACAGCGCACATACGTAGGAGAGCGCGGCGACCGCGCCCGGAAACCTCCTCCCCGGGTCGCCGGAGTGTGCGCAGAGACGACGGACGACCTTCGGTTTCGACATGCTGCTGTCCGTTTGTGACAGCAACCTCCGCGCCACCTGCCGATGCTCCGATGGGCGAACGTCCTGGAGCGCGGAGCGGCCTTGCACGCGTCGACGACTCTGCTCGCACGACCCAAGGGCCCGGCGAGGGCGACTTCAGAGGAAGTCGTGGAGCACGAGACCGGACTCGAACCGGCGACAACCACGTTGGCAACGTGGAGCTCTACCAACTGAGCTACTCGTGCGTGGGGGGGATAATTGCGGTGGATCCCCCTGGTCGTCAAGAGGGGATCGCGCGGAGCGGCGAAGCGGACCCCGGTTCCTGCTCCTAGGCTCGGCGGCCGAGGAAGGCGGAGAAGTACCCGTAGCCCGACCAGACGCTCAGGACCGTGGCCACCACCAGCAGCAGCATCCCGATGGCATGCGAGGGCAGCCCCAGGAAGGGATGGTGAACCAGGAGGCCGGTGATCGCGGCCGTCTGAAAGCCGGTCTTCCACTTGCCGAGCCGCTCGGCCGGGATGACGATCCCCTCCGAAGAGGCCATCGCCCGGAGGCCGGTGACCGCGAGCTCACGTCCGAGGAGCACGACGACCAAGGGACCGGCCCACAGCGGGACTCGGTCCACCCCCACGAGCAGAATCAGGGCGGTCATCACCAACAGCTTGTCCGCGAGCGGATCGAGCAGCTTGCCCATCTGGGTGACCGTGCCGTCGCGTCGCGCGAGGTATCCGTCGAGCAGGTCTGTCAGCGAAACGGCCAAGAAGCCGAAGCCGAAGAGCACGCCACCGAGAACCCCCGGAAACAAGGGATAGAACAGCAACAACGGAGACGCGGCGATGCGCCCGAGGCTGATGGCGTTTGGAAGGTTCCAGAGCACCTCACGCCGCACACGCCGTAACGGAATCGTCGTTCGTTCAGCGGAAATCTGCATGGTAGCGCCTGTACAGCTTTAGCACTCTGTCCACGTACTGACGAGTCGAGCGATACGGCGGCACCCCTCCATACCTCTGAACATTGGAGGGACCTGCATGATAGGCAGCCAAACCGAGCCGTAGGTCGCCATCGAAACGCCTCACCATCTGCTGCAGATAGCGCGTACCGCCTTCGATGTTTTGCCACGGATTGAACGGATCATCGACCCCGAGGTCGCCCGCCGTGGCCGGCATGAGCTGCATGAGCCCGCGCGCGCCCTTGTTCGACACCGCTTCGGGATCGAACAAGGACTCGACGTGGATCACCGCCTTGACCAACCCGGGGGCGAGGCGATGCGTGCGGCTCGCGCGCTGGATCAGCGCGTCGAAGCGCGTCTCCGGCCGGCGCGTGGGCCGCGTGGCTCGGGGCTTGACCTTGGACTCGTGACGCCGAAATCCATCGTGATGGCGCGTATCCGAGAAGTGGATGACGCCACCGTCGTCCTCGAAGACGTAGATCTGCGCTCGAGCCTCACGCGCCGCTGCGCCGAGCATCAGCACACATGCGATGCCCAAGGCCCGGACGAGGCTCCACCGACGGCTCACCTCGCGCATACCACCTGCCGCTCGCACCCACACGCCACCTTCTCGTATCGCCGGGCGCCGGCCGCAACTTGAGCCACGCCATGGCCTCCTACCGCCAGGATGGACCGTCCGCTGCAGCTCCTGACGGCTCTGAGAGGCTCTAGCCGGCTCGCGCCGCCGCCGATAGACTTGGCGAACTTTGCGCGTCAGCAGCGACTTTCTCGTCATCGGCAGCGGAATTGCCGGTCTATCGTTCGCCCTCGAGGTGGCGGAGCACGGGCACGTTACGCTGATCACCAAGAAGGGCAGCACCGACTCCGCCACGAACTATGCGCAGGGCGGCATCGCGGCGGTGATCGGGTCCGGCGATTCCTGCGAGTCGCACATCGCCGACACGCTGAGCTGCGGTGCGGGCCTCTGCGATGCCGAAGCCGTGCGCTTCACCGTGGAGCGAGGGCCCGGGGCGATCGCCTGGCTGGTAGACCTGGGCGTGCGCTTCGACCGGCGGGTTGGCGACGCCGAATACGACCTGGGACGTGAAGGAGGCCACACGCACCGACGCGTGCTGCACGCTGCCGACTTCACGGGGCAAGAGATCGAGCGCGCGTTGCTCGAGCGATGTGAAGCGCACCCGCGCATTCAGATCCATCCGAACCAGATGGCCATCGATCTGGTGACGAGCCGCAAGCTGAAGCAGGCGGGTCCGACACGCGTGCTGGGTGCCTACGCGCTGGATGCGGAGTCGGGTGAAGTGCGCGGCTTCGAGGCGCCGATCGTGTTCTTGGCGACCGGCGGGTGCGGCAAGGTCTACCTGTATACCAGCAACCCGGAGATCGCTTCGGGCGACGGCATCGCGATGGCGGCACGGGCGGGCGCTCCGATTCGGAACATGGAGTTCATTCAGTTCCATCCCACCTGCCTCTACCACCCGGATGCGCGCTCCTTCTTGATCAGCGAGGCCGTGCGCGGCGAGGGAGCCGTGCTCCGCACCCGGCGCGGTGAAGCGTTCATGGCCAGGCATCATCCGCTCGCGGATCTCGCGCCGCGTGACATCGTGGCGCGCGCAATCGACCTCGAGCTCAAGCGCTCGGGAGACGACAGCGTCTATCTCGACTGCACCGCCGCGAATCCGGTCTTCATTCGCGAGCGATTTCCAAACATCTATCAGCGCTGCCTGTCGCTCGGCATCGACATGACGAAGCAGCCGATCCCGGTCGTGCCGGCGGCGCACTACTCATGCGGGGGCGTGCAGACCGATCTCACCGGTGAAACCGCGATCCGGAATCTGTTCGCGGCCGGCGAGGGCGCGTCGACGGGCCTTCACGGCGCCAATCGCCTCGCATCCAACTCGCTGCTCGAGGGCGTGGTCTTCGCACAAGCGGCGGCGGAAGCGGCCATTGCGCGCTTCGCGGAAGGCTTCTCCGCAGGGCCCACGATTCCAGAGTGGGACTCGAGCTATGCCGAGGATCCCATCGAAGCGGTGATGGTCAACGCGAACTGGGACGAGATTCGCCGCCTCATGTGGAACTACGTCGGCATCGTGCGCAGCGAGAAGCGGCTCGAGCGGGCACGACGACGCATCGAGATCCTGCGGCAAGAGATCAAGGACTACTACTGGAACTTCCGCCTCACGCCCGATCTCGTGGAGCTGCGCAACCTGGCCACGGTGGCGTCCCTGATCGTCGCGAGCGCGTCCCTGCGCAAGGAAAGTCGCGGGCTCCACTTC
>Ga0190265_10003246_pt1 | contig 11070 bp, 9 predicted proteins | sample Popmic124T_FD_133135 | JGI IMG/M metagenome (GOLD analysis project Ga0190265, IMG submission 133135) | Populus adjacent soil microbial communities from riparian zone of Indian Creek, Utah, USA - 124 T | ecosystem: Environmental > Terrestrial > Soil > Riparian zone | place: USA: Utah | collected...
CAATCACTTCTGATCCTGATCGTCGTCGGCATCGTCGCCGGCTGGCTGGCCGGCGTCATCGTCCGCGGCTACGGCCTGGGCCTGGTCGGCAACCTCGTCGTCGGCGTCATCGGCGCCTTCCTCGCCACCTGGCTTCTGCCCAGGATCGGCGTCGCCTTCAGCGTCGGCAACCCGCTGGTGACGTCGATCTGCTACGCCACGATCGGCGCGGTCGTCCTGCTGCTGGTCGTGGGGCTGGTAAGACGAGGGCGCTAGTCGCGGCCCGCAGTTAGAGGTCAGCGGGCGTCGACCCGGATCGCGACAGCGACCCTGTCGCCCAGGCCGACGCCCGCGGCCTTTTGCACCGCCGTCTTGACCGGGAGCATATAGGTTTCGCCCCTCGGATGCATGGCGGATCTCGGCGAGGTGATGCCCGGGACGGGCACGAAGAGCCAGGGCGCTGGCCCCCGCCAATGACGATCTCCGCTTCGAAGGCGATGTGGGCCAGTGGGTCGTTCATGGGCGATGCCCATAGCCAGAGAGCGCGAAAGGTCCGAATGTTCGCACTCGTGAGAAGATTCCGGCGAGCAATGGCGGGCTATCGAGCAACAACGGCGCTTAATATGACCCACAGGTGTCGGGTCGGGAGGGCTGACGCTGCGAAAGAGCCGCCCGGCGCGAGGCGCCGAGTTCCTGGATCGAGTCCAGGACAGGCGCGTCAGGCTGGCAGGCGAAATCCTATTTGTATCCAACAATGGCCCTTGCCCGGCCAGACCGACCAGACCGACCAGACCGACCAACAATATTTGCCAGATACATGATGCGATACCTTCCTAGCTTGACGCCTTCCTCGGTTGTCAATCGAGCAATACTATGTTTGAGTTCGGATGCGCGTTTGCGGGGGGAAGCAATGGTCTTAAACTACGCTGCGGCTTGGTGCGCCAATGCAGTCAGGTTTGTCGAAGGCACCCGTGAGGCGCTTGAGGAATTCAACGAACGGCGAGCAGAGACGGATCTGGCGTTACGCGCCTTCGTCGGTCACGCCGAAACTGATCCCACCGATGGCGATAAGGGATTGGTCTGCCTGGGCGTCGCTGCCACGCTCCGACGTTTCGAAGGTACGGTTCTCGATCATCTCTCGCTTACGAATTTCGACTCATACAAACGAGTCGGGAGCGCGCGGGCTGCGTTCGGAAGCACGTCCGACAAATGGACACCGCAAGCCAGCGATGTGGAATTGCCGGCGGAACTCGAGGCCCTGGCGAGCCATATCCAAGAACTCGCCGAGGAGATTTCCGCCTCCGGGCGCGGCCAGGCGGAGAGTTTTTCAGAGAAAAGCCTGGCGACACTGCTCGATATGATTCAGAAAGCCGCTCCTCCGGTGCGACCAAAACGGACCGAGTTGCCAGCCTTCTACGTAGCCAAGGAGAAACGCTCAGACCAACTTAAGGTCGCGGGCTGGACGTTAGGTATTCTTTTTGTGCTCACCTCGCTGATCCAAGGAATCTTCGTGCTAATCTTTCTCGGCACGGCCGCCTATTTTGGCGCTCAGTTTGTCGTAACCAACCGCGTCGACGAGGAAGAGCGGTCCGCCGAGCAGGACATGGTGGGCTACGAAGCGGGGCTAAGGCAGCGGGTGCAGGATCTCAATGCACGGGCCGACGCCTTGCTGGAAAAGCTGCTGCGCGAGATGGAATACAGGCTCGACGAGACGGCGCGGGCCGCATCCAAGGCTTGCAGTTCGATGCTGGCGCTCGCGAGGGGCGCTGATCATTCGGAACCGCCGGAACTGAACCTCGTGTTCGGCCAGTGCGCGGTCACTCCCCTTATTGGTCACATGAGCCGGCATACCGACTCAGGTTTTCTCACCTATGCGATGGCGGGTAATCTGCTTGAAGACTTCGTCGAGGATTCCGAGCCGATTGGAGGCTGCTTCGCGTATGTGCCGTTGGCTGATTGCGACGAAGTCGAGGTGGTTGTCGACGCAGAGGCTGATCCGGGCGCCATCGGCACGAGTCTTGCCGCCGCCGCACTGCGTGCGTCAAAGCCCGGACGGGCGCGTTTCATGTTCATAGAGCCCGGCCGTCTTGCCGAGGCATATCGCGTATTTGGCGCACTCAACGAATCTGCCGCCACACGTCTCGCCGAGCGGCTGTACATTACCCACGTCAATGAGCTTGCGAGCGCTGTAGACGCGTTGCGAACGTTCGTCGGCAGGACCAAGGAAGCGACGACGAGGCGAGCCGACGCAGACCAGCGGATTTTCGGGGGTGGCGTCGACGAGAACTCAATCTTCCTTCAGCGCGCGGTCGTCGTGCTGGACGCAACTCAGAGCTTTCATTGGCCGGAGAAGGACAAGCGTCGACTATCTGAGTATTTCGCTGAGGTGCGGGCCCTCGCCCAGGTCGGCGCGAGAGAGGGCAGCGTCTTGCTTATCGAACTGACTATACCGGGCAAAGCGCCGGAAACCCGCGACCGCCGCGTCCGCGTCCGGGCCGGAGCAGACGGGCTGATGTTTGAAGGCGTCGTGCTGGTGCTCTATCCGGCGACCGAAGGCGCCGCAAGGATCGGCGCGGAATGTGATGCCTGGGTCAAAGAGGCGAGGAAAGCGGACTCGACCCTGCGCCAGACCGGGGCCGCGCTAGACTGGTCGGACGCCGAAGCATCGAATACGCGCTACGGCATCGAAGTCGATATCGGGCGACACGGCGCCGATCGTCCGGCCAAGCTTCTTCTTGGCCGCGAAGGGGCCCATCACGCGATCTGCATAGGCCGGACGGGCTCGGGCAAGACCAATCTGTTCCATGTCATCATCAGCAATCTGGTGCGCCGCTACTCGCCGGAGGAACTCGAACTCTATTTGCTCGACTTCAAGGAAGGCGTGGAGTTCGCGGTCTATGCCGACCTTGCCCTGCCCCACTGCCGCGCCGTGGCGATCGACGCTGATCGCGCGTTCGGCCTGAGCGTGCTGACGCACCTCAAGCGAGAGCTGAACCGACGCGCCAATGTGTTCAAAGCCGCGGGCGTAGGCATTGCTAGCTTGGAGAAGTACGAGCTGACGACCGGCAAGAACATGGCAAGGATTGTGCTTCTAATCGACGAGTTCCAAGTTTTGCTTCAGGCGGGCGAACGCACACCTGGCGCCGCGCCCGGCGCCGCGGCGGCGGCCCTGGAAGACCTGGTTCGGCGTGGAAGGTCGTTTGGGCTGCACGTAATCCTGGGTTCACAGACGTTGGCAGGACGCGAGCTGACTGCGGCAACCCTAGGCCAACTCGCGGTCCGCATCGTCCTCCCATGCAGCGCCGCCGACGCCGCCATGCTCTTGGGCGAGCAGCCGATCGCCGGCCAATTGCGTGCTCCCGGGGACGCCATCGTATGGCGGGCTGGCCAAGGCGACGTTTCCGACGCGCACCTTGGCAAGATTTTCGAAGCCAATCTCGATGACCTGCCGGACTTGGCTGAGATCAGCCGGGAGCATGCGGCAAGTGAAGGGAAGCCTGCGCCGGCGCCTTTTGTCTTTCGCGGGAGCGGCCAGAATGAACTTACTGAAGTAATGCCCCACCTTGAAGCCGTGAAGCGTGAACGGAAGGAGGCGGATTCCTCGTACTTTGCGATCGGAGCGCCGACGTCCTTTGGGGATCGGCCAGCTGGTCTCTTGCGCAATGCGCGCGCCCGCAACCTGCTTTTCGTACACCGCGACGACGAAACCAGAGCCAGCTTCTTTTACGCGGCGGTAGAATCTCTCCTTGCGCTCGATCCGTCGTGCGAAGCGGTCGTTTGTGACCTCGACGGAGCGACGGACCATTCCAACGACAAACCTATGACCGAGCGGCTGCTGAACGCGTTCAACGGCCGGGTGCATTTGGTCGGAGCGGAGGCTCTGGAGAATGAAGCTGAGAGGCTCGTCGAAGTGTTGAGGCAACCCCGAAGAGGCTCACGCACAGTGTTAGCAATCGCGGGTGCCGGGCGTGCCAACCTCGCCCGATCTCAGGCCTTTGCTAAGTTGCTGAAAGAGGGGTCGGAGGCTGGCGTGCATGTAATCGCTACCTGCGACACCGTCAGGAATCTAGAGCGGCTCGTCGAGCGCTCATTACTCGCGGAATTCGGCATGCGTGGCCTGGGTCCCTCCGCTGCGGGTGATTCGCAGAAGCTTCTGGACGCCAGCGATGCCGAGGCGCTGACGGCCGACCATCATTACCTCTTATTCGATGACAGCGTGACCGGGCGCCTGACGCGCCTCCAGGTCTTGACGCCATCGCTTCAACGCGTTGAGACGGCGTCGATGCCTGTCGCGGAGGTGAGTGATGCCTAGTCTCGTTCGAGGCGATCTAGATTCAATGATGCAACTCAGGGTGGGACTGGTTCAGTCCTCCAACAAATATGCCAGCGAGGCTAATCTGATTCGGAGTCACGCGGACAGCCTTGCTCAGGCTTCCGAGACAAATACGCATGAGCAGGCCTCCGAAGACGCGATCGCCGTGGCCGCACGACTGGAAACCGTCGGCGCGGCAATCGACGCAATCGTGGACGGCCTGACGCCGGAGATCGAGCGGCTTTCGGCGCTTGTAGATCTGACGCGGAGAGGTTGAGCCATGAACGCAATCCATTTCAACGTCGAGGCGGTCGAGATGTTTTGCAACCAGCTATTAGCTCGGCGGGATGGCCTTACCGAACGGATGGCGGATGAGCGGAATCTTTACGATGCGGTATTCGACGGCTGGCGCGACCATCGCGGCGAAAGCGTGAAAATGCGGTTGGAGGAACTGGCTCGAACCATCCAGAGCATTGCTTCGGACCTGGACGACTTGGTTCTCGCTTTGCGGGAGCAGGTGCGCGCGGCGCAGGAATATCTGGGCGGGTCCGAGCGCTGGTGAAGCGTTGCGAGGCCTAGAGAAGATTAGACGAGCCGGAACTGCTTGATCGCAGCCTCGATGAAAGACGCGAATAGCGAGTTGTCTCGACTCCACCTCCCTTCGGTCGGGCTGGGCTCAGGATGAGCGGGGATTCGGCGGAATTCGAACCTCGCTCCTTATACGAGCCGCGATTGCTTCACGGCTGCTTCGATGAACGAAGCGAATAAGGGGTGAGGATCAAACGGCTTTGACTTGAGCTCTGGGTGGAATTGGACTCCCACAAACCACGGATGGTCCGGCCGCTCGACGATCTCCGGCAGCCCCCCGTCCGGGCTCATACCGGAGAAGACCAGACCTGCCGCCTCCAGCGCGTCCTTGTAGTGGGCGTTGACTTCGTAGCGGTGGCGGTGGCGTTCGCTGATTGAGTCGCTTCCATATATGCTTCGGACGACGCTGTTCCCCGTGAGCACCGCCGGGTAGGCGCCCAGGCGCATGGTGCCGCCCAAATCGCCGTCCGCGCCTCTTCGCTGCAACCCCTCGGGGGACATCCATTCGGTGATCAGGCCGACGATGGGCTCTTCGGCCTCGCCGAATTCGCTGCTCCCCGCGCCCGCCAGGCCCGCCGTGTTCCGCGCCGCTTCGATGCAGGCCATCTGCATCCCCAAACAGATGCCGAAGAACGGCACGTCGCGGGTTCTCGCGAAGTGGACGGAGGCGATCTTGCCTTCGCTTCCGCGCTCGCCGAAGCCGCCGGGGACGAGGATGGCGTGCATCGGCTCCAGGAGCGCGGCGACCTCCGCTTCGGGATGCTCGAACAGCTCGGCGTCGAGCCACTGGATGTTGACCTTGACGCGGTTGGCGAGGCCACCGTGGATGAGCGCTTCGGTCAGGCTCTTATAGGCGTCCTGGAGGCCGACATATTTGCCGACGACTCCGATCGTGACCTCGCCTTCGGGGTTGAACAGCCGGTCGATGACGTCGTCCCAGCGGGCCATTTCGGGCTCGGGCGCGTCGTCGATCCCGAAGGCTAGCAGCACCTCGGCGTCGAGCCCGGCCTCGTGATATTGGGCCGGGACGGCGTAGATGCTGGTCGCGTCGAGGGCGGGGATGACCGCTTCCTTGCGGACGTTGCAGAACAAGGCGATCTTCTCGCGGTCGCTCTCGGGCAGCTCGCGGTCGCAGCGGCAGACGATGATTTCGGGCTGGATGCCGAGGCTGGTCAGCTCGCGCACGCTGTGCTGGGTCGGCTTGGTCTTCAGCTCGCCCGCCGCCGCAATATAGGGGACGAGCGTGGTGTGGATCGACAAGCTGTTGGCCCGGCCGATCTCGTTGCGGAACTGGCGGATCGCCTCGACGAAGGGCAGCGATTCGATGTCGCCGACGGTGCCGCCCACCTCGCACAGGACGAAGTCGCAATCCGGCTCGACGTCGGCACGGATGAAGTCCTTGATCGCGTTGGTGACGTGGGGGATGACCTGGACGGTCGCGCCCAGATAGTCGCCGCGGCGCTCGCGGGCGATGATGCCCTGATAGATTTTCCCCGAGGTGACGTTGTCGGTCTGGCGGGCGGGGACTCCGGTGAAGCGCTCATAATGGCCGAGGTCGAGATCGGTCTCGGCGCCGTCGTCGGTGACGTAGACCTCGCCATGCTGGTAGGGCGACATCGTCCCCGGATCGACGTTGAGATAGGGGTCGAGCTTGCGCAGGCGGACCTTATAGCCGCGCGCCTGGAGGAGCGCCGCGAGCGAGGCGGCCATCAGGCCCTTGCCAAGCGATGAGACCACGCCGCCGGTGATAAAAATGAACCGCGCCATGGGAGTTGAGGCTTAAGCGGCTCGCACCGGAAAGGGCAAGCCGCAGAATCACTTTTTTCTCGAGTCCCGGGCGAGCCGGGGGCGTTTATTGCCCGCCGGGCGCGCCTGCCTGGTTGCCGGCGGGAGGCTGGGCCGGCACGGGCGCGGGCGCGGCCTTGGGCGCCGGCTCGAGGCCCGGAATCGTCCCCGGGACCGGGCCTGTCGGCGCGGGCTGGGCCGGGATCGGGCGGGCGAGGCCGGGATCGATGACCGGGCCTGCGCGCCGGCCCGCGGCCATCGCCGCGAGGACGATCGACAGGGAGACGAAGACTGTAGCCAGGATGGCAGTGCCTCGGGTGAGAAAATCGGAGGCGCCGCGCGCGCTCATCATGCCAGCGGGGCTGCCGCCGCCGGCGAGCCCGCCGCCTTCCGACCGCTGCATCAGGATCAGGGTGATGAGCGAGACCGCGACGAGCGTCTGGACGATGAGGACGAAGGTGAAAAGGCCGGCCATTGGAGTCTTTCGGGATGGAAGCGAGCGCGCGATCTAGTCGATCCTCCCCGCCGGTTCAACTGGCGGCGGCCGCCTCGATGATCGGGACGAAGCTTTCGGCCTTGAGGCTGGCGCCGCCGACCAGGGCGCCGTCGACGTCGGGAACGGCGAAGAGCGCGCGCGCATTGCCGGCCTGGACCGAGCCGCCGTAGAGGATCCGGATGCGCTGGCCGCGCTCGCCATAGCGGCCGATCAAGGCGGCGCGGATCGCGGCGTGCATCTCGGCGACGTCGGCGGGGGTGGCGACCTTGCCGGTGCCGATCGCCCAGATCGGCTCGTAGGCGACGACCAGTTCGCCATCCTCCCATTCGTCGGGCAGCGAGCCCGCGAGCATCGCCTCGACGACGGCGAGATGGCGTCCTTTCGCTCGCTCGGCCGCGCTTTCGCCGACGCAGACGATCGCGCAAAGCCCGGCGGCGAGCGCGGCCGACGCCTTGGCGCGGACCTCGGAATCGCTCTCATTCTGGTCGGCGCGGCGCTCCGAATGGCCAAGGATGACGAGGCGGGCGCCGGCCTCCTTGACCATCGCCGCCGAGACGCAGCCGGTATGGGCGCCGCCCTCCGCGGCGTGGCAATCCTGAGCGCCGATCATGAGGCCGCCCGAGCGGGTCATCGCCGACGCGATCAGGGTGAAGGGCGGGCAGAGCGCCACATCGACCCCGCCCCCGGCGCGCGCCGCCTCGCCGACCGACGCCAGTTCGGCGAGGGAGGCGAGGTTGCCGTTCATCTTCCAATTGCCGGCGACGAGCTTGCGGCGGACGTGCATGGCGATTTCCCGCTTGACGATGAGGCCGCCATGTCCGCCGGACATGGCCACGAACGTCCGGGGGGACGTTCGCACCCGATCGTGGTTGCGGGGCGACTAGCGCGCTTCTATGACCCGCGCAAACATCACGGGAACCCGAAACATGCTCGCCTCAGTCCGCCGCACCGCCCGCACCTGGGTCGCGGCCGTCCTCCTGTCCTTCGTCCTCATCGCGATCGTCGTCACCGGCTTCGGCACCGACGGCGCCGGCGGCCTCGGCAGCCTGGGCGGCGGCACCGCCGCGGCCGGCGACGAGCTGGCGAGCGTCAACGGCGACCCGGTGACCGCGAGCGAGGTCAGCGACCTGCTCACGCGCAACTACCAGCAGGCGCGCCAGCAGCAGCCGACGCTCGACATGGCGAGCTTCGTCGCTGAGAATTACGATCAAATCCTCTACCAGGCGATCACGGCCCGGGCGATCCGGCAATTCGCCGCCGACCGCGGCCTGGTCGTCTCGCAGCGCCTGGTCGACCGCGAGATCGCCAACATCCCCGCCTTCCGCAACCTCGCCGGCCAGTTCGACCAGAATGCGTTCCGAGCGGCGCTTCAGAGCGCGAACCTCACCGAGGCGGCGCTGAGGGAGGACATCACCCGAGGCCTGATCCAGCGCCAGCTGCTCGGGCCGGTCGCGCTCGGCGCGCGCGTGCCCGAAAGCCTGGCGCGCGAATATGCGTCGATTCTGCTCGAACGCAGGCGCGGCACGATCGCGGTGGTGCCGGCGGCGGCGATGGCCGACGCGATCAACCCGACCGACGCCCAGCTCGCTTCCTTCTACCGGGCCAATCAGGCCGCCTTCACGATTCCGGAGCGGCGGGTGATCAAATATGCGGTGATCGGGCCCGATCAGGTCGCGGCCACGGTCGCGGCGAGCGAAGCCGAGATCGCCCGGGTCTACCGCAACAGCAGCGCCGCCTACGGCGCACGCGAGACTCGGACGGTCCAGCATATCGTGCTGCCGAGCCAGGCGGCGGCGCAGGCCTTCGCCCAGCGGGTTCGCGCCGGCACGGCCTTCCTCGCCGCGGCGCGCGAGGCCGGCTTCGCCGCGGGCGACGTCACCTTCGCCGACCAGCGCCGCGACCAGTTCGCGGCGGCGACCACGGCCGAGATCGCAGCGGCCGCGTTCGGCGCCGCCCAGGGCGCGGTCGCGGGGCCGATCCGCTCCGATCTGGGCTTCCACGTCGTTCGGGTGGAGCGAATCGCCACGATTGCCGCGCGGCCGCTCGAGGCGGTGCGCGGCGACATCGCCAGGGCGATCGAGCAGAGGAAGCGCGGCGAGGCGCTGGCCGCGCTCGTCTCCCGGGTCGAGGAGCAACTCTCCGACGGCGCGAGCTTCGAGGAGACCGCCCGAGCCGCCGGCCTCGCCGTCGTCACCACGCCGCCCGTGACCGGCACCGGCCAGGCCGTCGGCGGGCCCGCCTGGCAGGCGCCGGCCGAGCTTCAGCCCTTGCTCGCGAGCGCGTTCGAAATCGATCCCGAGGAATTGGAGCCGGTGGTCGAGACGCTCGGCACCGACGGCCGCTTCGCGCTGCTCGGAGTCGAGCGGGTCGAGCCCGCCGCGCCGCCGCCGCTGGCGCAGATCCGCGATCAGGTGAGGACCCGGTTCATCCAGCGCGCGGCGCTCCAGCGGGCGCGAACTCTGGCCGATTCGATCGCGGCCCGGATCAACGCCGGGACTCCGCCGGCGCGGGCTTTCGCCGAATCCCGGGTCCGATTGGCGAGCCAACAGATCAACCTGCGCCGGATCGAGATCAGCCAAGGCGGCGCGGTGCCGCCGCCGCTCGCCGCTTTGTTCAGCGTCCCGCAGGGCCGCGCGCGCGTGCTGGCGGCGCCCGACAATGCGGGCTGGTTCGTCGTCGCCCACGAGCAGCGGACGGCGGGCAACGCCGCGGCCGATCCGACGCTGGTCACCACGACGCGGACCCAGTTCACCACCGCCGCGAGCGAGGAGATCGCCCAGCAATTCGCCCGAGCGATGGAATTGCGCAGCGAGGTCGCGCGCGACCAAGCGGCGATCGGCCGGGCGCGGCGGCAGGCCGGCGGCGGCGCGGCCGGCGCGGAATAGGCTCGGCGCCGCAGCGACGATTCCGGGCCGATGATCCTCGTCGTCGACAATTATGACAGCTTCACCTGGAACCTCGTCCACTATCTCAGGGAGATCGGGGCCGAGGTCCGGGTGGCTCGGAACGATGCGCTGAGCGCCGCCGAGGCGCTGGCGAGCGGCGCCGAAGCGATCCTGATCTCGCCCGGCCCGGGGACGCCCGACCAGGCGGGGATCTCGCTCGATCTGGTCGCGGCCTGCGCGGACTCGGCGCGGCCGCTGCTCGGAGTCTGCCTGGGCCAGCAAGCGATCGGCCAGCATTTCGGAGGGACGATCGTTCGGGCGCGGGCGCCGATGCACGGCAAGGTTTCCGAAATCGCTCATGACGGCAGCGGGGTTTTCGCCGGCCTGCCCTCGCCGTTCGGGGCGACCCGTTACCACTCTTTGTGCGTCGCCCCGGCGAGCATCCCCGATTGCCTGATCGTCAACGCAACTGCCGGTGACGGCACGGTCCAGGGCCTTCGCCACGCCTCGCTGCCGATCCATGCCGTCCAGTTCCATCCGGAGAGCATCGCCAGCGCGCACGGCCATGTCCTGCTGGCCAATTTCCTGGCCCTCGCCGGTGCCGGCGCCGGCGCCGCTTGACAGCGTCCGTAACGTTCCGTACACGTTCCGCATACGTTCCAGCTGGAGGAACCAGATGCTGACCCGCAAGCAACATGAGCTGCTTCTCTACATCGACGGCAAGCTCTCCGAGACCGGGGTTTCGCCCTCGTTCGAGGAGATGAAGGACGCGCTCGATCTCAAGTCCAAGAGCGGAGTCCATCGGCTGATTTCGGCGCTCGAGGAGCGCGGCTTCATCCGGCGGCTGGCCAATCGGGCGCGAGCGCTGGAAGTGCTGAAGGTGCCCGAGACGAAGGGCGCCGCGGCGGGCGCGCCGGTCCGGATCCCCGAGGCCGCCAACGACAGCGTCATCGATCTGCCGCTGCACGGCCGGATCGCGGCCGGAACGCCGATCGAGGCGCTGCAGGGCACCGACACCCTCCCCG
>Ga0190265_10003247_pt1 | contig 11069 bp, 12 predicted proteins | sample Popmic124T_FD_133135 | JGI IMG/M metagenome (GOLD analysis project Ga0190265, IMG submission 133135) | Populus adjacent soil microbial communities from riparian zone of Indian Creek, Utah, USA - 124 T | ecosystem: Environmental > Terrestrial > Soil > Riparian zone | place: USA: Utah | collected...
GTCTTCGGAAATCTGCTGCTGGGCGTGTACATGGTTCGATTCGTCGAGCTGCTGGACCTGTTGATGCGGGCCGCCTTGCCGATCACTCAGTCGCTGCGGGTCACGGCCGACAGCATGACGAATGCGTCCCTTAAGGCGGACGTGCGGCTCGTGTTGCGCTCGGTCGAAGGCGGACGTTCGCTGACCGAATCGTTCGCCGAAACGAGCTGCGTCACGCCGCTGGTGAAACGCATGCTGGCAATCGGCGAGGAATCCGGCCGTACCGATCAGATTTTTGACTACCTTCGAAAGTATTACGCACAGCAGACCCAGCGCGGAATCAAGATGTTATCGACCTTGATCGAGCCGATCATGGTTACAGGACTCGCGGCGGTGGTTCTTTTCTTTGCGCTTGCGATCTTTTTACCGATGTGGAAGCTGCTGAAACTCGTCGGCACGGAATAAGCACCGGCGGGGGAAATATCGTAGGGTTTGGAACTCACGGAACGTTCCGCCGGGGTTAAGGCCATTTTAGAGGAGCAGAGCAATATGAATGGGATGAACAAAAGAACTCGGGGTGCTCGCGGCTTCACGCTGATTGAGCTGGTGACCGTCATCGTAATCCTCGGCATCTTGTCTGCCGTGGCGCTGCCGGTTTATCTCGACTATCGCAACGACGCGAAGAAGGCGGCCTGCAAGGGCGCGCTGGGCGCGATGCGGGCGGCGGTCGCGAACTATTACGCGTATTCGGCGACGGACTCGGGCGGCGGCACTGCCGCATATCCGACGCTGGCCGTTTTCAACACCGCCAACGCCGTGATGGCCCAGGCCATCCCGGACAATCCATATGACACTGACGCCACCAAGAACAACGTCGAAGTCGGCGTGACCAAGGGAACGCTCGTGGCCGGCGGCGCCGGCGGCTGGGCCTATCGAGCCGCGACGGGTGAAGTTTGGCCGAACACGAACGTGGCCGGCGAAAAGGACTTTTGATAAGAGCCGCCGGGTTTGCGCCGGGCCGGAAGCCGCGCTCGGCGAGGCGGGCGGTGTGATGGAGTGGACTTTAGCGCGGCACGGGCGTCAGGCTCGTGCCGCGTTTTTTTGACACGAGCCGGAGGTTGAGGCGGTGTCTCACGCGGGACTGCAAATCAGACGAGGTCGCGGATTCACCCTGATCGAATTGATCACGGTCGTGGTGATCCTCGGCATTATCGCCCTGGTGGTCGGGGTTCCGACCCTGTCCAATTTGAACAGCCTTCGAAGCAGCGCGGCCGCTTCGCGATTGGCCGGCGACATTCGATATCTGCAACGGACCGCAATGGCTTCGGGTTTGCGGACGTGGCTGGTGGCCGACGCAAGTAATGAACGGTACACGCTGCACATTGAAGACCCGGCCAACCCGGGCAAGGCCGGCCGGGTCGCGCTGCCCAATCCGCTCGATCAGTCGACGTCGGCGGTGCAATTCAATTCCAGTCCCTACAACGGCGTGCTGATTACGTCGGCGAATTTCAATTCGACGGCGGAGCTTGAATTCGATAATTTCGGCGCCCCGCGCGACGCCAATGCCGCGGCACTGCCCGCCATCGGTTTGATCGTTTTGTCGAACGGGGTTGCAGTTCGCGTGCATCCCGTGGGCGGTTACGTCGAGCACAGGAAATGGCCATGAGAAGTCGATGCAGCCGCCGGGCCGCCACGATCATCGAGATCGTGATGGCGCTGATCATTCTTGGCGTGGCGATGCCGACGCTGATGAACTCCTTCGTCGACGCATCGAGCCAGACGGTGAAGCCTACGCTGGCGACCATTGGGTCGTTTCTTGCGACGGAACGCATGGAGGAGATCATCGGCCGGCGCTATCGAGCGGATGATGGATACGGCGCGATGACCACCGCGAATTTTCCAAACGAGTCGCCGATATCCGGGTTCCCGGCGTTCAGTCGAACGGTGACGGTCAGTTATGTAAACAGTGCGCTGGCAGGCGTCGGCGGCGATCAGGGGTACAAGCTCGTGCGCGTCCGGGTGACCTGGAGCGGCGGGGCAGTGGCGATCGAACGGATATTCGCGGATTTCTGATATGTCGATTTGTCTCAAATCATCGCAGCAATCCGTGGGACCGAGGCGGTGCCGTCGACGGGCGTTTACGCTTGTCGAGCTTGTCGTCTCGATGACGGTCGGCGTCATCATCACGGGCAGCGCCGCCATCCTCATTTTGAACGCGTCAAAACAGCGCGGTGAGGTGGCGGCGCGGTCGGAGTTGACGGATCGGGCCGCCACGGCGATGGAGTGCATTCTTCGATACGTTCGTGAAATTCCCCAGGATGAGTGCATCGCCAGCCCCACACCCTGCCTGCTCGGCAACGCGCAGGTGACGACGGCCGCGGCGTCGGATCTTCGCTTTGACGTGTACGGATTCCGGCTGAGCGGGGGCGCGATCCAGATCACCAATGACACGGCGGCCAACTGGCACACCCTGGCCGCTGACGCCACCGGCCTGACGTTGTCCTATTACGACCAGGACGGCGTCGCATTGACGCCATTGCCGCTGAACGCCACGCAGCGCGAGGACATTCGCCGCGTCACCGTGCAGGTCACGCTGGGGCTGGGCGGGCAGATCGCGAAGTTGCGGTCGTCGATATACCTGCGGAATTTCATGAACGAGGTGGCCAATGCGCCCTAACCAGAGCCGCGCCAAACAGAGCCGCGCCCGTAAGGAAGCGGTCACCGCTTCCGACAGAACAATGTTCGCGCAAGGTGAACCACTATTTAGTTTGGGGCCGGCAAATCGGCATGCGGCACCAACGGTTAGCTCGCGCGGTTGCGCTCACCGCTCCCTTACGGTCGCGGCTCTGTTAGCCCGTCGACGCAAGGGCATGGCGGTCGTTGGATTCGTAATCGCCTTGCTGGTTATCGGGTCCTTCGCGCTGTGGCTCTTTCAGCTCTCGGCCGTGACCGCTCGCAGCACGATGAGCCATCTTTACAGCACCGGCGCGTTTTATGGGGCCGAAAGCGGCATCGAAATGTCCCTCCGCGAGCTGAATCAGAACAATGATATCGACAGTGATGGGACCATCGGGACGATATCAGACAACGACAACACTGCGGACGATCCCGACGTTGTGACGGGCGCGTTTTTCGTGGAGAAGTCCAGCACGTCGCCGCCGCTGTACAAGGCGACCGGTCGCCCGGCACAGACAGGATCGCCGTGGACGACGTATCGAAGGATCATTGAGGTGCGGGTGGAATAAGGGATTCCCGCCCGGCCCTGAAAAGAAGCCCGCGGCCTCGAGCGCGGCGGGCGCGAGACATGGATGTCAAAGAGCCGAGAAATCCTGATCCTCGAATCTGGCGCCGATCAATTGCGCCTGAGCCTGGCGCGGCTGGAAAACGGGCGCGTCGTCATCCTCGACAGCCATTCAGTCGTTTCACAGGAAAAGCGCGAAGATCGCACGGCCGTGCAGGATCAGATTCTGGTCGACGATCTGTCCGTCGCTATCTCGGAGCGTGAATGGGTCGGCAAGGACCTCTTCTGCCTGGTCAGCGGCGGAACGTCGTCATGCCAATATTTCGACATGCCGACTTTGGCGGGCCCGGCGCTTCGCCAGGCGGTGCTGCTCAAGCTGGGCCAGCAGCTTCACTTTCCCGTCGATCAGGCCATTGTTGATATCCATCCGGTCAAGTCGGCCACGGCTGAAAAGCACAATCAGACGCGGGTTGCGGCTACCGTTATTCAGAGGGACGCGGCGCAGGCTGTGGTCGATGCCGCGGCGCGCTGGGGGGTTCGGCTGGCGGGGACATCTTCATCGGCTTCCGCGCTGACTTCGCTGGCGATCGCCACCGCGGCAAAGTCCGACGCCATGCAGGCGGTCCTTCACTTCGGAGAACGAGCCAGCACGCTGGCGGCAGTGCGCGGTGAAACGCCGGCGGTTACATCTGAGTTGCCGATCGGGCTTGAAGATTTCACGAAGGCGCTGATGCGTCCGATCATCTCGGGCGACGACGTGATTCAGTTGGATCCGCAAAAGGCGGCGGAGCTTCGCGACAGCGTCGGCATTCCGGAGGCGGATCAGCAAATCGAATCGCTCGGCATCGTGGGGGCGAAGCTGTATCCGTTGATCGAGCCGACGATGCAGAAGCTGACGCAGCAGCTCACACAATGGATGACGTTTGCTTCGACGACCGAGGGCGGAGAGAAGGTCAAGGACCTGAAAGTCACCGGCCTTGGCGCTGCGATGCACGGCCTTTCCGCAGCGTTGGCGACACGGTTGAAGATTTCCGTTGAACCGCGGTCATGGTTGGACAATTTGACCGCCACCGAGGGCGCGGCCGACCGGCTGAAGGTCGATGGATTCGCCGCGGCGACTGCGGCCGTGCTTTATCAGGCCAAGCTTCCCGATCTGATTCCGCCGGACGTCCGGACCGCCTGGAAGGTGCGTCGGATTCGCCGATCGACGGCGCTGATCTGTCCGATCGTGGCGACGGTCATCATCGGGTTCACGTTTCTTTTCAACCAGGTGCGGCAGTTCACCCAGACCAGCTACGGCTCGCAGACGGCCCTTACTGAAATGCAATCGCTAGTCGAGACGAACTCGAAATTCGAGGCCGAGTGCCAGCGCGTGGCGCAACTCCAGGCCACGCTCGACGGATTCGCGAAGGCTACACCGGCATGGGAAGGTCTCTTCAAGGAATTCTCAAAGCTCTTTCCCAGCGAATTTCGCGCCACGAAATACACCGGCGTCACGCAGCCCGACGGCCTGCACGTTCGAGTCGATGCCAGCATCTACACCACGCCGGGCGGTCGCGATTTTGACGAAGTGATCGAGCAAACGCTGATGGCGATGGAGCGGAGTCCCTTCTTCGAGAAGGTGCAACTGGTAAATTCGCTGCGTCACCCCAACGACGGCACGCACGTTGAAACCGGCACGATGGCGATCGACCTGAAGCTTGCTTATGTCCGGCCCAAGCCGCCGGCGGAGGCCGCCCCATGAACAACGCAAGCGCTGCAGTGAAGCAATGGGCGCCCGCGCTCGCGGCGATGGCGACGGTGATCGCCGCGGTCGTCTTCGCGATTTCCAGCACGTCCGAGGTCTCTCAGGAGATCAGTCACATGGACGAGCTGGCATCGACGCTGTCGAGCACGGCCGGCGACGTGCAAAGAGCAGTGCGTTCTCCGCAGCAGATCGACGAACTCGCCGCCAAGAGGATGGATCTTCAGCGCCGAATGACGGATTCTCAGAAGCCCGGACTGGTCGTGACTCAGCTCAGCGAAGCAGCGCGATCGGCCGGTCTGCAAGTGGTCGAGATTCAGCCTCTTGCGGATACCGTCAATCCGGCGGCATCGGCCGTGGTATATCCGAATTATCGCGTGTCGCTGAAGGGCGGTTATCAGCAGATCGCGAAATATCTCGCGAATTGCACGCAGCAGCGCATACCCGTCCGCGTCACGTCCCTCGAAATGGGACGGCTCGATGAGAACAGCCCGGCGACGAACGGAGACGAACTCCGTGCGGACATCGTGGTTGAAGCGTTTCAGGCGAAATCGGGGACGACTTTGGAGAATCCGGCCGCGTCATGAACAGCCGAAAGAAAAAAGTCGTGGTCGTCCTGGCGCTCGGAAGCGTGCTTCTGGTCTGGCGGATTTTCGCGCTGATCCAGAAATACGGCCCGCAGGCAGCCGAGGCGACAGAGGCCGTTGCCGCGACGCCTGCGCCGATGCCGGCCCCGGCGAATTCGCGCGACGCGATGCTCGAAACCCGGCTCGCCGCGCAGCGCGCGGTTGAAAAGCAGTCATGGGGCCGGAACCCGTTTTCCGACGTCGCAGGCGTTGTGCGCCGAATCGGCGAGCAGCCAGTGCAGCAGATTGCCGAGACGCCGGTTCCGCCGGTCATCCGGTTTTCGGGCACTTCAAAAAGCGCGGATCAGTGGATGGTCGCCATCGACGGCAACATTCATCGGATCGGGGACATGGTTCTGTCACAGTACAAAATCATCGGGATTACGCGTCATACAATGACGCTGGAGTTCGGCGGCTGGACTTACACGTACGAGGCCGGCCGCCCCGGCGCCACGGTTGCGCCGTTCAGGGAGGAATCGCGATGAAGCCATCGCTTGCGTTCTCGACATTGCTTTTGACATGCCTTTGCGCCGGCACGATTCGCGGCGCGGACACCACGGATGTGGTTCGTGCGGTCGCGCCCGTGCCGGGGGCTGATCGCAAGATCACCTTGAACGTTCCGAAGGGCGACATCCGCGAAGCGCTTCGCCTCGTCGCGGAGCAGGGCGGCTTGAACATCTCCATCGGCCCGGGCGTCGAAGGCGAAGTGTCGGTGTTTCTGACTGACGCGACGTTGGATGCAGCCCTGCACTCGATCGCCGTCGACAATGGTTACACCTACAAGGTGGCCGGCGGCATCATTTCCGTTTCCAAGCCGCCCGAGGCCCGCAACGGCGAGGCCGCGCCGCCGCTCGCGGTCCAAGTCTTCACCCTTCGATGCCAGGATGCCGAGCGCGTTCGCGACGCCCTGGAGTTTGCGCTGACCAAGTACGGCAAGATGAAGGTGCTCAACGAAAACAGCAACAACGACTACATGACTCAAAACCTTGGCCAGCTCTCGGGCGATCTGGCCGGAGGCGCTTCCGCGGCCGCCAGCGGCAATGCGATGATGGGCGGCGCCAATGGCATGAATGGGCAAAATGGACAGAACGGACAAAACGGACAGAGCGGCACGAGCGGCCAGGGCGCCTCGCCGTCGGGGCCGGCGCGCAACGCCCGTCGGCTGGTGGTCACAGACGTACCCGAGAATCTCAGTCGCATCGCGGACCTCGTGGCCGACCTCGATCAGTTGCCGCCGCAGGTGCTGATCGAAGCCCGCATCGTGGAGATGAGCACCGATCTGCAGCGCGAGCTGGGCATCGACTGGAACATCAACGCCCTGGCGAATGGCCCGGTCCTCAACCATGAACTGCCGCTGAAGTGGGAAGCGGGGTTCGCATCGGGTTCGCAAATCCGCCGCACGGCGAATGGCCGGGCGCAGTCATCGGCGGGCCTCGCACTTGGCACAATCGACCTATCTCAAGTGACGTCGCTGCTGCAGATTCATCAGGAAGACAATGCCATCCGACTGCTGGCCAACCCGCGGCTGCTGGTGTTCAACAACCACAGCGCGAGCATTCTGGTGGGCGAGCGATACCCGATTCTCACGGCCAACATCAGTGACTTCGGCACGGTAACGGAGTCGTTCGATACCTATATTCCCGTCGGCGTGCAGCTTGAAGTCACGCCGACAATTATGGTCGATGGCCGGATTTCCCTGATGGTTCACCCGGTGACCAGCGCGCTGGGCGACGACGTGATCGGAACCACGGGACTGACCGTCGCGCGCATTCGCACCCGCGAATTGAGCACCCGCGTCGTGATGAACGACGGCCAGACGATTGCCCTCGGCGGCCTCATCAGCGATCGCAACACGCGGCAGGTCAGCAAGGTGCCCGGCCTCGGCGATCTGTGGGGCTTGAGCACGCTCTTCCGGCAGGAGCGGCCGCGGTCGGAGCGCGTCGATCTGCTCGTGTTTCTCACGGCGCACTGTGAAGGCGCGGACGTAATGACCGAGCGCGACCGCGAGGTTTTCAGCAAGTACGAGCCGCACTTCAAGACCGTGCAGAAGTCGCAGGACGTTCAGTTGCACTTTGAGATTCCCAGCGAATATGACACGCCGAAATCTCACTTTACCGATCCTAAGACGGACTCCGGGCACAAGTGCGATGACGAATGCGAGGACAAGTGCCACGATGAGCATGAGTCGACTTGCGAAAAGGTTTCTCCCGATGCTCCGACCGATGAGCACATGATCGTCGAAGAGCCGGAGCCCGCGGCAATGGCGCCGCCGCAGGACGCGTGCCCGGAAGAACTGGCATGCGTGATCGAATCCGACGAGGCGCCGCTCGCGATTGAGCGAACGTCGTTCGATCTCATGAACTCCCGCGAAGTCAGCGTCCGCCGGGCGGCGCGGCTTTCGAGCGGGCCGGACGTCGTCCTCAACGAGTCGCCTCTGACGCGCGAGCGAAGGCTTGCGGCGATCGAGCGGGCCGAATTCAGACGGGGAGCCATGCGGACTAAGAATTCGGCTCGCCACCCTGCGTTGGAAAAGCAGCGTCAAGCGACCGGAATAACGGATTCGACCGTGACGCTGGACACTGCGGGCGAAGAGCAAAATTGAAAATCAGGATGTTCACGATGAAAAGTGCAGTCAGCAAAATTGCGATTTCCGCCGCAGTCGCCTTCTCGACGGGCCTTCTCGGGTGCGCGCAACCAAAGAGCGAGCCGGTCAAGACCTATGTGACCAGAGAGGGCGTGATCGACGAATCGCCCGCTCTGACGCCCGCCGGTCGCGCCCAACGCTTCGAGTACGCGTTCAAGGCGGGGCTTCACTGGGTCGAGCAGAAGCAATATGGAGTGGCCCTCGGGGCGTTCGAAGAGGCGGTCGCGATGAACCCAGAATCGACCGACGCGATTTTCAATCTGGGCGCCTGCTACGAACAGGTGGGCGAGCCGCTCCGCGCGATTCAGCTTTATCGCCAGGTGTTGAGCGTCACGCCGAACGATCCATCGTGCTACGCGAATCTCGGCACCAGCTACATCAAGATGTATCACCTGGAACGCAGCCCGACCTGGCGGCGGATGGCCATCGACGCGTGGAACATTTCGCTGCGCATCGATGGCGAGCAGCCGGACGTTCGCCGATATCTTGCCCAGGCGGATTCGATCGTCGATTAGTATGACCCCGCGATGTGAATTTGTACGACAGTGCTGCAATGCATTCGCTCCGAAGGAGCGACGGGGTGCAGCCACGAGTGGAGCGGAGCGGAACTCGTGGACATATCGACGTTCATTAACAGTCCGCTCCGAAGGAGCGGGGGAAACGTCGAGACACCGCGTTCGACAATCTCCAAACGCTTGTTTTGCTCCGTAGCGGGAAAGAGTTGAGGCAAATTACAAGCGAAAGCGCTGCGATGGCCCTGTGAGTCCGCCGCTCCTTCGGAGCGGACTGAAAACGAGGCACGAGATTTCCACGGGTTCCGCTTCGCTTCTCCCGTGGCTACAGCCCGTCGCCCCATTTGGGGCAAAGAATATGACGGCGTTGTAGATTCAGGCGAACACCGTATCTGATCCGGAGCGCGTCGACCCCTCATGCTCGCCACCTCGTCCATCGTCGATCGCATCAAGTCGTCGCCGAAGATTCCGGCCCCTTCGCACGTCGTTTTCAAGATTCTCGAATTCACGAAGGATGAGAACTGCCCCGCGCGAAAAGTGGCGGAGCTGATCGCGGCCGACGGCGGACTGACCGCCGAACTGTTGCATCAGGCCAACAGCGCGCTGTTCGGCTGCCGGACGCCCACCTCTTCGCCGGTTGAAGCCTGCGTCCGGCTGGGGATGAAGCGGGTTCGCGCCGCGGTCATCAATCAGCACATCGTCAATGGGCTGGGCCGCACCCGACCAAAGCAGTTCGACGCCGGCAAATACTGGCAATCGACCCTGGCGGTCAGCGTGGCGGCACGGGATTTGTGCCAGCAGCTTCTGCCCGCACGGGTGGAAGACGCGGGCACGGCCGGTCTGCTCTGCGACATCGGCGTCGGAATGATGGCGTTCGGCATTCCAGAAGAATACGAGCCGGTGTTGACTCAATATGCCCGGACCGGCGACCCGCTCCACCGAATTGAGCGGCGCGTGTTGCAAATCTCGCACGCGGAGGTCGCGGCTTCGGTTCTTCAGGACTGGAAACTCGAAGCGGAAATCCTCGAAGCGGTGAAACACCATCACTTCGACGTGTGGGAGCGATCGCCGCAGAAGCCCGAGAAACTTTCGCGCATTGTCGCGGCAGCGGTGACGCTTTCGGAGATCGCGCTGAATGGGTCGGAAATGGAGCGGGTCGAGGCGATCTTTGCCCAGGTGGAGGCGCTGACCCCGAACGCCGACGCCCTTGTGAACAAACTGCTCGACGGGCTGGTTTCGCGCATCCAGCAAACGGCAGAAGCATTTTCGGTCGAACTCGGCTCGATCGATCAGATGAAGTCCAACTTCGACGACATGGCGCAGGGGATGCCGGACCTTCGGGCGCAAATGAGCTTCAAGCCCATGGCGCGGGAGAAGTTCGAATCATCATAGAGTCCCAGCGAGGCATCGCCGTGACGTTCGTGGTCGTCAAGCGATTTCGACGAATCGCCCGCTTGCGTTAGACTTCCCGCATGGAACGGCGTCGCCGCAACCGGCTTTGTGTCTGGCTCATCATTCTCGGGCTGAGCAATTTCCTGCTCTACGCGATTTTCTATCAGATCATCGGGGGCGATGCGCCCAACGGTTATGTAAAGCCCGTCGATGGCGAGAAGATCTATTACGTCCGCGGCCACTTTATTCACCGGGCCATCGGTTATGAGCAGGACGTGCCGCGATGGGTGTGGGTTTACAGCTACATCCACTCCATCAGCATCTGGCCTTCAATCGCCACCGTGCTGCTCGCCATGCTGACGCTGGCCAGCCCGCACATCATGGCGACGTATCAGCGCGGAATCATGCAGGGATCGACGCTGGTCACGGTGATGGCGACGGTGATCGTCATCGTCACGTCGATTATCACCATGGTCTTCATCACAGAATTCGCGAACAGCCTGTAGCGTCCGCCGTCTCGGCGGACGGCGAACCGGCGACTAAACTTTGACGTTACGATCGAGCCAGATGCCTGTCGCGCAGATAAACAAATGGGAAGCCCTGATTCACAAGGCTCTGCCGCGCCCTGAGTCACGACCCCAGCAGATCGAGATGGCGCAGGCGGTGGCCGATGCGTTGAGTCAGCGTCATCATCTCATGGTCGAGGCCGGCACGGGCGTCGGGAAGAGCTTCGCGTATCTGCTTCCCGCGATCGATCGCATCGTTTCGCACGGCGAGCGCGTCGTCATCTCCACCCATACCATCACGCTGCAGGAACAGCTCATCGACAAGGACATCCCGGCGCTGGCAGACCTTTTCGATAAACCCTTCAAGGCGGTGCTGGTCAAGGGTCGCAACAATTATCTTGGCCTGCGGCGGCTCCGGCAGGCCA
>Ga0190265_10003248_pt1 | contig 11067 bp, 11 predicted proteins | sample Popmic124T_FD_133135 | JGI IMG/M metagenome (GOLD analysis project Ga0190265, IMG submission 133135) | Populus adjacent soil microbial communities from riparian zone of Indian Creek, Utah, USA - 124 T | ecosystem: Environmental > Terrestrial > Soil > Riparian zone | place: USA: Utah | collected...
CCTGCTCGTCAAGCGGCACCTGAATCTCGTCGCGCATCGGCAGACAGGTGACGCGGCCGACGAGCGCCTCCGGGTCGCTCAGCAACCACGGGGCGACGCGAGCCGTGAGGTCGCTCGCCTCGTGGGCGAGCGGCCGGGCGGGGCTGTCCGGACGCACGGCGACGACGTCGCCCTCCTTCAACTGCCGCGACGGGATGTTCGTACGCTGGCCGTTGACGTCGACGTGGTTGTGCGAGACGAGCTGACGGGCCTGGGCACGGGTCGCGGCGAAGCCGAGCCGGTAGAGAACGTTGTCGAGGCGCAGCTCGAGCAGCTGCAGCAAACGGTCGCCGGTCTGTAGGTCCTTGGCGCGCTGCGCCTCGCGAACGTAGCGGCGGAACTGGCGCTCGCGGACGCCGTAGAAGTGCTTGGCGTTCTGCTTCGCCTGAAGCTGGATGCCGTAGGTGGAGGGGCGGCGGCGGAAACTCTGGCCATGTTGCCCAGGCGGAGTGGGACGGCGCTCGAGCGCACCCTTGCCGGCGGCGCGGCGGGCGCCCTTGAGCTCGAGATCGACGCCGGCGCGGCGGGAGAGCCGCTCACGCGGGCCGGTGTACCTTCCCATCGGTCTCTCCTCCTGTTGGCGTGGTCGAGTCGCGCTACCCGTCGAGCGGCGTTCGATACCCGACTAGCGAGTTAGGGTCCCTAACTTCTCTTCCCCGTACGCTCCGGCCGTGCGCGTCTTCATCACCGGAGCCAACGGATTCATCGGCCGGGCGCTCGCCGAGCGGTATCACGGCGAGGGGGCGGAGGTTGGCGGAGTTGACATCACCGCTGACGAGAGCCGCGGGATAGTCGCCGGAGACGTCTCCGCACCGGGGCCGTGGCAGCACGAGCTCGCGGGAGCCGATCTCGTGATCCACACGGCCGCGATCGTCTCCAACGCCTTCGACCTCTCCACGTCATGGAAGGTGAACGTGCTCGGCACTCGCCGCGTGCTCGATGCCGCGGCGGAAGCGGGCGTCGAGCGATTCGTGCACTTCTCCTCCGTTCGCGCCTTCTCCGATCTCGGGTACCCGGACGGCGTCGACGAGCGCCACCCGGTACGGCCCGACGGCAACCCGTACGTCGACACGAAGATCGCGAGCGAGCAGGTGGTGCTGCAGGCGCACGCCGCCGGCGAGGCGCGGTGCACGGTCATCCGTCCCGGCGACGTCTACGGGCCCGGGTCGCGGCCGTGGACGCTGCTGCCAGTCGAGGTCATCAAGACGAACCAATTCCTCTTGCCGGCGATGGGCCGGGGCGTCTTCAGTCCGATCTACGTCGAGGATCTGGTGGAGGGCGTGACGCTCGCCGCGGCGGAGCCCGCGGCGGCCGGCGAGGTGCTGACCATCAGCAGCGGTGTCGGCGTGACGTGTGCGGAGTTCTTCTCGCACTACTACCGGATGCTCGGCAAGCGCGGACCGGTGTGCCTGCCGACCGCGGTGGCGGTACCGCTCGCCAGCGCCGCTGGAGCGATCGCCCGCCTGCGCGGTCAGGAGTCCGAGATCAATGCCGTGAGCATGCGCTACCTCGCTCGGCGTGGCACCTACTCGATCGACAAGGCGCGGGCGCTGCTCGGGTACGAGCCGCGGATGTCGCTGGCAGAGGGCATGCTGCGGACCGAGGGTTGGCTGCGCGAGGAGGGCCTGGTCTAGGGCATGTTCGATCGAGCATGTTCGATCGAGTCACAATCCAGGTCGCCGCTCAGGCGGACCGGCACCGTCCCTTTAGTCAGAATCTGGAACCGTGGCCTACGACGAGGATCTGGCGAACCGGGTGCGCAAGAGCCTGGGCGGCCGCACCGACGTCAGCGAGCGCAAGATGTTCAGCGGCATCGCATTCATGGTGGGCGGCCACATGTGCTGTGGGGTGACCGGGGACGATCTCATGCTCCGGCTGGGAGCCGATGGCGCCGACGCCGCGCTCGAGGAGCCCGATGCCCGCCCGATGGACTTCACCGGTCGTCCGCTGAGCGGCTTCGTCTACATCGCGCCGAGCGGAACGGCGCAGTCGCGTGACCTCGAGGGGTGGGTTGGCCAAGCACTCGATTTCGTGACGACCTTGCCGCCGAGGCCCTAGTCGACGTCGAGGAAGCGGGTGCGGCTGATCCCGCGGGCGTGGTCGTCGTGGCCGGCGACCACCGCGCGGTAGCGACCGTCCCTGAAGACCCGCACGCGCCGGGAGTACGAGGCGCAGCGCGTCGCGTCCTTCGTCCGCGTCCAGGCGACGGTGATCCACCTACCGGGAGCACGTCGCTGGATGCGAACCAGAGCGCCGACGTGCTCCGGGCAGGCACGGCCGAAGAAGCGCACACGCTCGCCGGCGTCCGGCGTCCGGTCACTGACCCGCAGACCGAGTCGAATTCGCACGAGCACCGTTACCACCGGGCTCATCAGGTTGCCCTGGCGCACGCGGTAGCGGGTGTTCACCCCTGGGTCGTCGGTGAACGAATAGTTGCCACCGGGACCGGTCGAGACATTGCCGACGTTCGAGAAAGCGTCATAGGGGAACGGGTCGCTCTCGAGGATCACGTTCTTGCCTACATTGCTGGCGCCGCTCAGCTTGCCGGCGATCGCGACGGTGCCTCCGTAGACGATCGGGTTGGGCTTCGCCGCGACCGTCAGCGCCTCGCCGCCGCCCGGCGCATGGCCGGGCTTGTGACTCGCCCCCGCGGTCACGGGAACAACGACCGCGATCAGCAGGACGAGCGATATGGCGAGTGGGCGTCTCATGCTCCCTTAAACGCCCGGCGGCGTCCAAGGTTCGCCAGTCACAGAGCCGATCGCGATACACCTGAAATGCGGTCTGCTTTAGCGCAAATCAAACCGAGCGACCAAGGAGCCCCGACATGAGCCTGACCATCGGCGACACCGCCCCCAACTTCACCGCCCAGACGACCGCGGGCGAGATCGACTTCCACGACTGGATCGGCGACGGCTGGGCAGTCCTCTTCTCCCACCCGCGCGACTTCACGCCGGTCTGCACGACCGAGCTCGGCTACATGGCCTCGATCAAGCCCGACTTCGACAGCCGCAACACGAAGATCATCGGCCTCTCGGTCGACCCTGTCGACAACCACGCCAAGTGGGCGCAGGACATCGAGTCCTCGCAGGGCACCGCACCGAACTACCCGATGATCGCCGACACCGACCACGCGATCGCCAAGGCCTACGGGATGCTCCCGGCCGATGTCAGCGGCGACCCCACCGAGCGCACACCCGCCCAGAACGCCACGCTGCGCAACGTCTTCGTGATCGGCCCCGACAAGAAGATCAAGCTCGTCCTGATCTACCCGATGACGACCGGCCGCAACTTCGACGAGGTGCTGCGCGTCATCGACTCGCTGCAGCTCACCGCGAACAACCAGGTCGCGACGCCCGCGCAGTGGCAGCCAGGCGACGACGTCATCATCGCCGGCTCGGTCAACGAGGAGCAGGCCAAGGAGCGCTACCCGGACGGCTGGGAGCAGCCTCTTCCGTACATGCGCGTCGTGCCGGACCCGGTGGGTGCGCGCGACTAGGCCGCCGACGCAGACGTGACGAGCGTCGCGGTGCCACGAGGCAGCGCCTGACCCAAGCCGACGCCCGGATTCGAACCGGGGACCCCTTCATTACGAGGGCGTTGAGAGGGGCTGAAGCTGGATCGGTTTGGCTCGGGTATGGCCAGCTCGGCCGGGTTGGCTCGGGTCAGATTTGCCGAGTTGGGGACATGGTTCGGGACGCTCTTAAGAACGATTCAACGACGGGCGAAGAAGACTGCGGCTGCTTCCCGCATTCGCCTTACCTAGTTGCGTGCCAGCTCGGCCCCGCCCAGCTTCGCACGTGATGGATCCAGCGGCGGCGCGCACGTGAATCTGATTTCCTGCGACCCGTGGAGGGTGCCAACACAGACCAGCTCGTAAGCGCCTACGCCCGACTCGGAGTCGCACATGGCGCTTCCCTGGAGGAGATCCGGGCACGCTATCTGCTCCTTGTCAAGGAGCACCACCCCGATCTCGGAGGCGATCCGCATCAGATGGCGGGAAATCACCGAGGCCCATGAGCTGCTAGTCAGCGAGCGCCGTATGGGGGGAGAACTAGTGGTCAGGCCCAACCCGGGGCTAATGGTCCACCAAGCCGCAGAGCAACGACGCGAGCGGCGCGAGGGCGCGGAACGGATCATGCGGGAGCTTGTTCGACACCAGGTCTCACCACTGACTCATGCGGCGCGGCAAAGGAGGTGGCTAGCAGTCGGATCGGGCTGACTCGCTGTACTCGTCGCGCTCGCCCGAGCCTTAGGGCTGGACAGCTTCGACACCGCAGAGTGGGGAGATGTTGTTTGGCTACCAGGAGAGGCCCGAATGTTCGCTGCGCTAGCCCTAGCGACGCTTGCAGCATCATTTGGGCTGCTTGCGTGGAGAGCATCAGCACGCGCGACTTGGATCCAAAGCGCACTCGAAGACGCCGATGATGCCCTCAGCGACAAGAACTCCTTCCTTGCACTTATCGAGGAGATTTCCGCTGAAGGTGGTCTCAACGAGGCCTGGACGCAAAGTGAGTTGATCGAGACCGTAAGTAGTTGGAGCAACCACTTCACGGATCGTCACCCCTGGGTGTACCGACACGCAACCGTTCGTCTACTCGGCCTACGGGCAAACGACTCCCTAGGGGTACCACTAGCCGTACTGGCATCTATCACCGGCCCGGTCGATTTCGCCAAACTGGTGATCGCAAAGGGGCTTGAGAGCGAGCTCATCGCCGAGCATCTGACGGTCGCCGACGGAAAGGCTGCGTATCGTTACTCGTCAGCTATTACTGTCGAGTAGCCCAGATATGCGAGCTTAGCCCAAGCCGACGCCCGAATTCGAACCGGAACTCTCCACTACGAGAGCGTTGAGACGGGCTTCGAAGCTAGGTGATTGGGCTTGGTCATAGCCAACTCAATTGGGGTTGTCTGGGGTCAGATTTGCCGAGTTGGGGACATGGTTCGGGACACAAAGCTCGACCCAGCCCGCGCCTCCACGCGCCGCTAGAAGACGACGTACTCGCGCGCAAGCTTGCTGAGATCGTTCGTCTCAAACAGGAGGGCGAGCAAACCTCGCTCAAGCTCCTTCCCCAACCGAGCAGCCTCCTGGAATGCCTCGGATATGCCTGCCGTTGCGCGAGTGACTTCGCTCAACTCCATACGGAATGCCGAATCATCAAGGAGGCCAACGAAGTCGTCGTAAGCACCTAAAGCGCGTCCCCCTGAATCGGCGGCCGCATGGTCAATGAAGACCTGCGCTATTCGATCCGTGGGCGGCAACCGCATCTGAGCCTTCAAAGCCTCGGGCATTGCTTCCCGTTGATGCTTGGCGCACTCGAACACCGGAAGCAGGCCTCCCGCGAAAAGAATCTTTCGCGAGGTCCGCAGCTTCGCATTTCGAATGCCCCACTTCTCGGGCCCCTCATGCTCCTTGCCAGCGAAGTCGACACACATGGTGCGCCAATAACGGATCAAGTCATTGAGAAGGAAGCGCGGCGGCCGGTAGTCCTTGATCGACGCATCGAGATAGCGATCGATCACCGCTGACCGCACCGCTTCGTGGACAGCCTCTCCTGCTGCGGGGACGGACTCCAAGAGGAGCAGCATCCGCCTGGTGTGGTTGCTGTTGAGGTCCTCCTCCAAGCCAATCCGCTCGATCAGAGGCGTGCTCGCCACCAGCTGGCCGAACGTTCCCTGAGTCCCTGGCGACTTGTCCAGCACCTTCGACACTTCCTCGACCGAAGGACGTACTGCGGGGCGGTCGGCCCCGCGCACAAGGACCATGAAGTCGTCATCGCTCTCGCTGGTCACCTCCGCTCGACCCCAAGATCCCATGAGCACAATCGCCACATCGGCGTCGACCTCTAGTCCCGCCAGAGACTGCCTGCGACGGTCCAACCCCAGCTGGGTTCGCTCACGCGCGGCCAACAGGTTGGGGAACTCCCGTCCGCTTGCCTCCGAGAGGCGCTCAAGGGCAGCCACCATCGACCTGTGTGTTCTCAGAGGTCCCTGAGAGGTGCCTCGAGGATCCACGGAACGTCGCGGCATCGTTCGAGGAGCGGTGCGAACAGCTCCTCATGCTCTTCCGTCAGTGGTATGTGATGCAGCTCATCCGACAGCGAGCTGACATGGAGATGCCGCAGTCGCCCTCGAAACGCATCCAGCAGATCCCAACCAACGGACATGCCCTCATCGATGGACCAGGCATGCGCTAGGTCGAAGCAGAAGCCCGCCTCAGGCAGCTCCCCGAACCACGACCGCAGCTCATCGACCGTCCGTCCGTCGAGCTTGCGCGAATCCATGTTCTCAACCAGGAGTTTCCGCCCCAATCGTCGGTACGGCACGGGGTCGGTAATCGTGTCCGGGTGCATGACAATGGCATCGACTAGAGGAGCAAGACCGACTAGCTTCTCGACCAACTCCGCCTCAGACATGGCTCGCTTCTTCGATGGACCGTGGACGCTTAGGTAGCGGAACGGAAGCCGTGGACCGGCCGCTAGATAGCCGCTGAGGCCATCCAACTCGTCCTCAGCAAGCGCCGAAAGCTCCACCGCAAACGGCGAAACCTCCCAGGCCTCATCGACTTGAGCTGGCCAATCCCCTCTGGAATCGACCATGTAGCCGGTCGATGCACCGACCGGATGATGGCCTGCGAGAGCCGAAGAATCGGCGAGAGGGCGGACAGATATTGCCATCCACCCAAGCTATAGCGCAGACCGGACCAGATGGGTCCATATGGGACCAAGTGGGCCCGTATGGACCGATTGCCGGCTGGCTCTTGCGGCGGTGGATGCCGAGCGCGCCAGAGTCGTGTTGCGGGTTCCCAGAGCCCTCGTCCGGACGCGAACCGGACCCGCGCCACGCTACCCGGCGGCGGAGCCAACAAGTAAGGCCCTAGCTCCCCCGGAGCGCCGTCCCCCGATGGTCGGGCGGACTTTGACCGCCAACCAGCAGTGCATAATCATCCGTATGTTCTCGTACTCTTCTTAGGGTGGAGCATGTCTATGTAGACCTCGGCCATCTCGCTCGCGGCACAGTTGTGGAGTTTCACCTGAGCGGCAACGCCGCGAACGTCTGGCTAATGGACTCGTCCACGTACTCGCGATACAAGCGTGGCCATAGTGTCCGGGCACAAGGCGGCCACACCCGAGAGACACCGGTACGGATGCAGGCCGGCCGAAGCGCGCATTGGTATGCCGTGGCCGATCTCGGCGGTTACCCTGGACAGCTAGGGCTCCAGACACAAGTGCTACCCGGCCCAGCGGCACCAATACGACAAGCGCCCAACCTTCCAGCCAATTCGCCGCTCATCCCTTTCGCCGAGGACCTGCCTGACGAGGCCTTCGAGTACCGCGAGTTTGATGTCTTCATCTCGCACGCGACGGAGGACAAGGAGGCCCTAGTTCGCCCGCTCGCCCACGCACTACAAAGTCGTGATGTCGCGGTTTGGTACGACGAGTTCGAGTTGCGCGTAGGCGACAGCCTGCGGCGAAAGATAGACGCCGGCATTTCGCGCAGTCGCTTTGGTCTTGTTGTGCTGTCGCCCGCATTCTTTTCCAAGAACTGGCCGCAATACGAGCTAGATGGGCTAGTGGCACGAGATATGCATGACGGAGGCCGACGACTCCTGCCCGTCTGGCACGACATATCTAAGGACGAACTCATCCGCCATAGCCCGTCTCTAGTTGATCGTGTCGCACTTAGTACGGCCACCTTGACCGTAGATGAAATGGCTAATCAGATTTCGGAGGTTGTAAAATCTGGGGACTCACGGACACGCGCCGCCTGATAGTCCGTCGTTCTGGTCTGGACGAAGCGCCCTGGCATGAGCTAGCTAGCTAGCTTCGCTACGTCGATCCAATCTGGAGCGTAAAGCTTCGCATCGACCATCTTTACAACGTTGTAGAAGTGCCGGCCGCCCATGTACTGAGTGAGTAGAGGGCTCCGTAAATCCTCTCGGACAAAGTCCCATACAACTTTGGCAGCGGCAATACGGGCGTCTGCGCTGTCAGACCGTAGAAGCGCCCACACATCGTCTATTCCCCCTGGGAGAGACGCCATCTCCTCGATGGACCACGCACAGAGGCCGTGAACGGCTCGCAGTTGGCTAAGAACCTCCGACTTGTCCTTCTTCCACGCGAGCCGAAGGGCTAGACGTGCTGCACGACGACGCGGATCGTCGTCGTAAACGGTCTCCGCGATGGTTACCGCCCGTTGCGCGTCGTTAGCTGAGCCAAAGCGCTCAAGAAAGGCCAGCACATCCGGGCGGAGCTCCGAGCGACCCCCGTCCGCAAAGCGACGAATGGTCTCCAGGTCACGTTTGTTGCCGTGAACAGTGAGGATGCGAATAGCAGCGCGCTGAAACCGGCGGAGAATAAAGTTCCCGAGCTTGTCCGACACCCACTCCGCCCAATCCTTCTCAAAGCGAGTCTCAACGGCGGCTAACGTTGCCTCGCTGGCATCGGAGCCCGCAGCATCGATGTAGCGCTTGTACAAGCGCATCCGCGACATCTCCTTAACACGACGGAAGTCCTCTCGAAGATCCTTCCTTACATGCTTCAGGGCCCAGTCCCGATCCTCCAGCCCAACTGTCTCATAGCACCACACGCCATCCAACGATGACCACCCCAAACGCCGCTCAATGACCTCGATGGGCTGCCGAATCCAGAACGCCCGCTCAACGGCCTCGTCCTGATCGAAGCTCGACGCGCCGGCCTTGTCATCGTCCTCTCTACTCTTCGTAGCCGCCTCAAAAGTCGACTCAGACACTTCCACGCCCTGATCTAAGAGTGCTTGCAACGCATCAAGGCGAACGTTTGGAGCATTGTCGCGTGCAATTAGGTCGCGCGCAGCCTCCGAAGGAAGGCCGCCTCGCGCCCGGCATAGCTCTATGCCGAAGCGGCGCACCTCTTGACTGGAGTGATCAAGCGTCGCTTCAACCGCTCGCTTGGACAATCTCGTCGCGCGACTGAGCAACGCTTCCTTGACCCCAGCAGTGCGAATCCCGGAATCAACTAAGTAGCTTGCTAAGACTCGTCCGGGGTACCGTCTGACGTCAATCAACGCTGTTGCACGAGCAACGCGCTGACCATCGTGCCGCAGCAATTCGGGGTCGTCAAGAAGATCCCGAAGAAGAAGATCGTTTCGGGCCACGATCGAATCAATCGCCGCCGCACGCACTGCCTCGCTCTCATCATTTAGAAGAGGCGCTACAAACGCGCGACTAGACGTGGCAGGCATAGCTGGCGTCACGGCGGCGAGCAGCCGAAGAGCCTGAGCCTGCACCTCTGAATCGCTGTCCGAGCCTGCGATCGATTCGAGTAGTGAGACGATCTCTCCTCTTCCCAGATCCCGCAACCAGGCAAAGACAGGCACATTGTCGTCGCGGGCATGACGGAGATACGTCCGAAGCAGAATGAGGCGCTCCGACGGACGAAGCATGAAGTCTTCCCGGCGACGAAAGAGTCTGTTCGCCAAGTGGACAGCGAGCGTGTCAGCACTTCCCTCATTCGCTGCGAGGCCCGCAATCGCCAGCTGTGCCCGCCATAGCAACGGGGTGTCAGGTGCATCCCCCGTGAGGGCTGCGGATGCGTGGGAAATCGCACCGAGCGCCTGCTCAGTCGCCGCGGTATTGGCGCCGGGCCCACCGGCAGCACGACTAGGGTTCTCGCTAGAGGAATCGATTGTGCTCTCAGCGGCAACATCTCGATCAGGCGGAAGAAGCTGCCATACGACAGCCTGCTCGATGACTTTGCGAGCAACCCACTGTGGGTCGTCCAAGGGCAGCGGCTCGTGAACGGGGTTTATGTTCGATGGCAGTGTTACTCGCTCAGCCTTGAACACCAGAAGGCGATGGCGAAGGTGGGGTAGCTCGTGCCCGAGGCGATGCTCGTCGATGATGTTCTGGCGAGTATGGATCTCGCCAGACACAAGCTCATCGTCAGGCGTTGCCAGAAAGACCGCCATATCGGCGTGCCGAAAGAACCAAGCGATCTTGTCGGTCGGGTTTGAGTCAATCGTCGGCGGCAAAGGCTCATCGCCGATGAGGACCGACTTGATCCCCTGCGTCTCGAGCTTCTCTGCCAGGGGACCCGCAACCTGATCGCGGTGGCGCTCTGAGTAGCTGATGACGATCGTTGGCTTGCCGGCGATCACCGAAGAGAGGTTAAGTTTTGATCCGGTCAGGACCGAGATCGAGAGCCGGTGCGGGTTGTCCGGACGGGCTTGGCCCATTCTCTGGCGGCAAGACCGCTAAACCACCGCTGCGCATGTTCATCGCCGGGCTCCACGGTCGCTCGCGCACGTGGTGCTCAAGGTTTCTTCCGCTTCACGTAACAGCTGTGAAGCGCAAAAACTCGCGGTCTGCCTGCGGGATGCCGCCCCACCAGTTCCTCGTCGAGCGTGAGGACGGTGCTCAACGCGTCGAGTGCGTTCTCGCGAGCTTCGTCGCGAGTCCGGCCTTGACTGATCGCGCCTGGAACCTCAAGCACACGCGCGACGATCCAGCCGTCTTCGTCGGGCGACTCAAAGGCGATCGTGAAGTCGACCGATGCGGCCATGGGGACACGGTACTGCCGGGCTTGCAGAGCGTCTAGCCGGCGGCAGAGCGGTCGCCTGGAGAGCGCTAGTCAACCTTGGTGCAGGTGTGTGGTCCGGTGGGCGGTGGACGGAGAGGACGCGGTGAAGGAGGCCGAGCAGGCGGGACTGAGGGGGCGACAACCGGGCGGATCGGAGCGAGAGGCGGGAGTGTTGCTGGAGGGGCTGAGGGGGAGGCCTTGAGCGGAGGACGGTGGCGAGTAGTCGGGGAGTTGGCCGGCGACGAGGTTCGCGCTGACCGATTGCCCGGCACTTCGATGCGGACGGCCCACGGAAAGCGCACGTTTCGAGGGGTATTGCGTCTACCCCTTCAGAGCCCATGACTTCGCCCGATCTCTCCCCCACCGATCCCGCCGCTTCGGCTTCGCCCCTATCTGAGCCGCTGCTTGATTCCGACGCTGCGGCGGCGTTGCTGTCGGTGCGGCGGAGCTGGATCTACGAGGCCGTGCG
>Ga0190265_10003249_pt1 | contig 11067 bp, 9 predicted proteins | sample Popmic124T_FD_133135 | JGI IMG/M metagenome (GOLD analysis project Ga0190265, IMG submission 133135) | Populus adjacent soil microbial communities from riparian zone of Indian Creek, Utah, USA - 124 T | ecosystem: Environmental > Terrestrial > Soil > Riparian zone | place: USA: Utah | collected...
CACCTCGGCCGTCTCGATGTCGGACAGCACCCGGTCCAGCGCGGCCAGCCGGACGTCGAACGTGTCGCGCACCGCGGCCAGCTCGGCGAGCCGGGTGCGCAGGCCGGCGAGCCGGGTCTCGATGCCGGGCAGCGGGTCGGCCTTCGCCACGGTCAGCAGGTCGGTCAGCACCAGCCCCCGAGCCGACTCCAGGTCGCGGCGCACCAGGTTCACCTCGGAGGCCACGCCCTTGTCGCCCGCGGCGACCGACTCGGCGAGCACGGACACCTCGTGCAGCGCCCGCTCGAGCGGGTCGAGCCGGCCGATCGCGGCCGACCACGTCGCCTCGGCCGTCGCCAGCACGTCGGTAACCATCGCGAACGCGGCCGTCATCCGGCCGAGCAGCTCGTCCAGGGTGATTCGCTCGGTCACCAGGGCCGCCCCGGTCAGCCCGCGCCGCTCGATCGGCACGTGCTCGGAGTCCAGCTCCACCACCGGGTCGGTGAGCAGCGCAGTCAGCTCCGCCAGCTCCTCCTCGCCCGGCCGGGAGCGGCGGGCGCGCACCTCGCGGGCCCGGTCCACCAGCCCGCGGTAGGTGGCGAACTGCTCCCACAGGGTCGCCATCGCCACGCTCACCTCGGCCCACCGGCGCTCGGTGGCCCCGGTCAGCGACGCGCCACGCAGCAGCTGGTGCCCCGCGTGGCCGTCCATCGCGACGAGCGACTCGGCGATCCGGTCGCTGTCCGCGCCGAGCCGGTCCAGCGCGCGGTCGACCTCCTCGCGGCTCAGCACGTTCACGCCCATGTCTCCGGTATACCCATCCCGGCTCAGTCCCGGTACTTCGCCACCGGCGGCGCCGGTGCCCGACCAAGCAGATCGGCGAGCCACCGGTTGTAGTTCGCCACCCAGGTGCCGTCGGTGCGCATCCGCTGGATCACCCCGTTGACGAACCGCACGAAGTCCGTCTGCCCCTTGGGCATCGCCATGCCGTACGGCTCGTTGTAGAACGGCTTGCCGACGACCTCGGTGAACGGGTCCTGCGCGGAGAGCCCGGCCAGGATCACGTCGTCGGTGGACACCGCGTCGACCTGGTTCTGCTGCAACATCACCAGGCAGTCGGTCCAGTCCGACACCTGGACCGGGACCGGGCCGCTGTCGGCGTCGGCGATGTTGCGCAGCGAGGTCGAGCCGTCGGTGGCGCACACCCGCTTGTCGCGCAGCGCCTCGATGCCGGTGATCCCGGAGTCCTTCTTCACCAGCACCCGCTGGCCCGCCTGGTAGTACACCGAGGAGAACTCGACGTCCGCGAGCCGCTCGCAGTTGATCGACATGGTCCGGATGACCATGTGCACCGTGCCCTCCTTGAGGGCCGGGATGCGTTGCTGGGAGGTGACGATACGTAGCTGCAGGGCCTTGTCGGTGCCGAAGATCGCCCGCGCGACGGCCTTGGCCATGTCGATGTCGAAGCCCTCGATCTCGCCGGAGAACGGGTTGCGGAAACCGAACCGGTAGGTGTTCTGGTCGACGCCGACGATCAGCTTCCCGTCGGCGCGGATCCGGGCCATCGTCGAGCCAGCCGGCAGCGCGGTCGGCGCCGGCAGCGGGCCGGGCCGCAGGCTCGCGGTCGGGTCGCCGCAGTCCTGCGCCGGCGGTGCCTCCGGCGGCTCGGTCAGCTCGACCGCCCCCGCCGGCAGCGGCACCTCGGCTGACACCTCGCTCGGCGGGACCGGTTCGGCCGCGCCGCAGCCGGTGAGGACCAACAGGACCACGCCGAGCAGCGCGGCCGCCCACCTCCGCCGGTTCATCGGTACTCCTTGAGCCGCTGCCAGATGCCGGCCACCGAGCCGGCGGCCATCAGTGCCGCGAGCAGGATCACGCCGATGACGGTCCCGGTGACCGCGTTGCTCGCCTGCGACACCTCGTCGGTGAACCGGAAGGTGGTCAGCCCGATCGCCTCCCGCAGGCCGGCGTCGACCTCGTCGAACCGGGCCGCGGCACCGTCCTCGGCGTCGCCGATGGCGAGCTCGACCGCACCGGTGTAGTCGCCGTTCCCGTCGGCGGCGCGGATCTCGCCGTGCACCACCTGCCAGTCCTGCCAGGCCCGCTGCGCCGCCTCGACGTGCGCGCTCACCTCGCCGCTGATCGCGCCCGACCGCGCGGCGTCGAGCAGGCCGCCCTGCCCGCTGTCGCCGCCGAGCCGCTCGGCGACCTTGACGTAGTCCTCCTCGAACGCGGCGCCGCTGCCCCGGGCGACCAGCGTCAGCGTCTCGTCGGCCCGCGCCGCGAGCGTCGCGATGCGGGCCTGGGCGAGCTGGTCGACGTCCTCGGAGCCGGACTCGCGGCTCTGGTCGACGTTCGCCATCACGCCGAGCGTGGCGACCAGTACCCAGACCAGCGAGACCAGCGCGGCCCCGGTGGCCACCATCAGCCCGACGTTGAACACCCGGTTCGACACGCGCCGCAGGTACACCTGCGCCGCGACCAGCACGCCAAGCGCGACCAGGCCAAGCAGCACCTCGACGAACGGGAACCCGGCCGCCCGGTCCTGGTCGGCGGAGACCTGTGCGGTCTCGGTGTCGTAGAGCTCGCTCGCGGCCGGCAGCAGCTCGGTGCGCATCAGGTTCGACGCCTCGCGCTGGTAGGCCGCGCCGACCGGCAGACCCTGGGTGTTGTTCGCCCGCGCGGTCTCGACAAGTCCCGTGTAGACGGACAACTTCGCGGACAGTGTCGCGAGCGGACTGCCCGCGGTGAGGTCGGCCGGCTCCCGCGCGGCGACGGCCACCGCGAGGGCGGACTCGGCCTGGGCGATGTCGTCCTGATACCTGGCGCGCTGCTCGGCCGGCTCCTGGCCACCGGCCAGGAACGCGCTGGTGGCCGTCGCGTCGGCGTCGGACAGCGAGCGGTAGATCTCCTGTGCCGCAACGCTGAGCGGGCCGCTGCGGGTGGTGAGGTCGTCGAGTGCGGTGGCCCGGCTCTGCACGCTGATCGCGGTGAACACGCCGACCAGCACGCCGACCACGACCAGTGCCGCGGTGAGCATCGTCAGCACCCCGGGCGTGGTTCTGGCCAGCTCGTTCAGCTCGGCGAACCGGCCGGGTCCCGGTGGGTCCCGCTCTTCCTGGCGCGTCACGGTCGGGGCGCTCATGACCGGCCGGCCCGCGGACATGTGGCGATGAGCAACGCGGACACACCTTTCCCCGTGCAGCCACGACGGGCCGCGCACCTTCCCCCGATGGTGATCGCCAGCCTAGTCCGTGCCGGTACCGCCCGAGCCCGAATCACCGGAATGCACCCGCTCGCTTGACAACGGTTAGGGCATCATTCACTATTTCACTACTTCATTAGTGAAAGGGTGTTGGAGTTGATCGACTTTCGGCTTGATCGAGGCTCCGGCGTTGCGACGTACCTGCAGCTCGTGCACCAGGTCAAACACGCGTTGCGACTCGGCGTGCTGCGACCGGGCGATCGGCTGCCGACCGCGAAGGAGGTCGTGGACCAGTTGGCGATCAACCCGAACACCGTGTTGAAGGCGTACCGGGAGCTGGAACGCGAGGGCCTCGTCGCGGGCAGACCGGGGCTCGGCACCTTCGTGCAGCGCTCGCTTGGCGGCGCGTCGGTGGCCGAGCACGCCCGGCTGCGCGACGGGCTCGCCGGCTGGGTGCGCGACGCCCGCTCGGCGGGCTTGGACTCGGAGGACGTGGAGGCGTTGTTCGCCTCGGTGGTCCTGGATTCGTTTCGAGTAGGGGAGGACACGGCATGACGGTGTTGACGGCGACCGGGCTGGGGAAGAAGTACCGGGGGTCCTGGGCGCTGCGCGACTGTTCGGTCTCGGTGCCGGCCGGGCGGGTGGTGGCGCTGGTCGGCCCGAACGGTGCTGGCAAGACGACGTTGCTGCATCTGGTGGTCGGGCTGTTGACGCCGACCGTCGGCTCGGTGGACGTGTTCGGTGCCCGGGCCGACCGGGACGCGCAGTCCCTGGCGCGGGTCTCGTTCCTGGCCCAGGACAAGCCGCTCTACGACGGGTTCTCGGTGGCGGACATGCTGCGGCTCGGCCGGCGGCTGAACCCCCGCTGGGATCAGGAGCTGGCCGAGAAGCGGCTCGGCGAGCTGCGGATTCCGTTGCGCCGCAAGGTGGGCAAGCTCTCCGGCGGCCAGCAGGCGCAGGTGGCGCTGACCATCGCGTTGGCCAAGCGACCCGAGCTGCTGCTGCTCGACGAGCCGCTCGCGAACCTGGACCCGTTGGCCCGCCACGAGGTCATGCGTGGGCTGATGGCCGCGGTGGCCGAGACCGGGATGACCGTCGTGCTCAGCTCGCACGTCGTGTCGGACCTGGAGAACACCTGTGACTGGCTGGTCGTGCTCAACGGCGGCCGGGTGCAGGTGAGCGGCGACATCGACGAGCTGATCGCGGGGCACCGGCTGCTGTCCGGCCCGGCCGAGCTCGCCGACGGTGTGGCGGCCCGAATGACCACTGTGGACGACAGCCGGACCGACCGGCAGGCCACGTTGCTCGTGCGCATCGGTGAGCGGCAGCCCGCGCTCGATCCACGATGGACGGTCCGTGGGGTCGGCCTCGAGGAGCTGGTGCTGGCCTACCTGCGCCGGCCGGAGGCCGCGACGCTGCCGCGCCCGATGCTGGCGAGCGCCTGACAGACCCGGGGGGTGGGGTGATCGCCGGCCGGGCCGTGGGGGCCGCCCGGCCGGCGACCCGCCGGTCGCTCGTGAACGACAAGAACTCACTGTCCTAAGGAGAATCATGTTCTGGCTCACCATCCGGCAGCACCGGATGCAGCTGGTGGTCACCGCCGCGTTGCTGGCGGCGTTCGGCCTGGTGTTGCTCGTGCACGGGATCGGCACGAGGTCCGCCGCGGCCGGCCTGACCGGGGAGGATCTGACGCAGGTGCTGGGGGAGCGGCACCAGATGTTGGCTCTGGTGATCGGCGTGCTGCCGGTGGTGCCGGTGCTGGTCGGTCTGTTCTGGGGCGCGCCGGTGCTGGCGCGCGAGATCGAGCGCGGGACGCACGTGATGGTGTGGACCCAGTCGGTGCCGCGGCGGCGTTGGCTGCTGACCAAGCTGGCCGGCCTCGGCCTGCTGGTGACCCTGGCCGGGTTGGCGCTCGGCGCGATGGTCAGTGCGTGGACCGCGACGTTCGAGGGCACCCGGTTCGGCTACCGCTTCGGGGACACCGCGGTGTTCGCGAGCACCGGCGTCGCGGCGGGGGCGTGGTGGCTGTTCGCGTTCATGCTCGGCGTCGCCGGTGGTGCGGTGCTGCGCCGGATGCTGCCGGCGATGGCGGTGTCGATCGCGGTGTTCCTGTTGGTGCTGCTCGGCGTGTTCCTCTACCGCGGGGACTACGCGGCGCCGGAGCGGGTCGTCTCGCCGGCCGACCTGGCGAGCGAGTCCGGCGACATCCTGCCCGCCGGTGGCGCCTGGCTCGACCCGGCCGGCAAGGAGGTCGCCGACGTCGAGGAGGGGCTGTGCCCCGAGCGCGCGACCTTCTACAAGTGCGTTGCCGACAACGGCTACCAGTCGGTCAGCTACCTGCACCCGGCCGACCGGTACTGGCGGTTCCAGTGGACCGAGGCGGGGATCCTGTTGGTTGCCACGGTTTTGCTGGCGGGCGTGGCCTACCAGCGCGTCGCGCGCCGGTCGGTCTGAGCCATGTTCTGGCTGACCTGGCGCCAGCACCGGATGCAGGTGCTCGTCACCGCGGCGCTCCTGCTCGGTGCCGGGGTGTACCTGCTGGTGCACGGACTGCGCAACGCCGACATGGTGGCCGCGCTGCCCGCCGACCCCGGCGAGCGGGAGCGGATCATGGGCGAGCGGTTCCGGCCGGTGTACCAGGTGTTGACCTGGCTGCCGTGGGCACCGCTGCTGGTCGGGCTGTTCTGGGGCGCGCCGGTGGTGGCCCGGGAGTACGAGCGCGGGACCTACCGGCTGGCGTGGACCCAGTCGGTGACCCGGCACCGGTGGCTCGCGACGAAGCTCGCCTGGCTCGGCCTGCTCGCCGCGCTCGCCGGGCTCGCGGTGGGCATGATGGTCGACGCGTGGCTCGCCACGTTCGCCGACACCCGGTTCGCGGACCGGTTCGGGAACCCGACCGTGTTCGGCAGCACCGGGGTGGTCTCCGGTGCGTGGTGGTTGTTCGCCTTCATGCTCGGCGCCGCGACCGGCGCGGTGCTGCGCCGGCTGCTGCCGGCGATGGCGGTGACGGTGGCCGTGTTCACCGCGCTGCTCTTCGGTGTCATCGGCTTCGGGCGCGACCTCTACGCCGAGCCCGTGCGGATCGCCGGCGGCTTCGACGAGGTGCCGCGGGACGCGATGGTCGAGGAGTACGGCTGGGTCAGCCCGGACGGCACCGAGTACCTCACCGCGGACCTGCCCGTGTGCCAGTCGGCCGACCGCACGGAGTACCTGGACTGCCTGGCGGAGGAGCGTTTCAGCCAGGCGATCTACCTGCACCCGGCGGACCGCTACTGGCGCTTCCAGTGGACCGAGACGGCCCTGCTGCTGGTGGTCACGGCCGCCCTGGCCGCGGCGGCGGGCTACCGGGTCACCCGTCGGTAGCCCGCGCGCTCACGCACCGGGCAGGATCAGCCGGGGCAGGCCGTGCGGGCGGGAGCGGGGCTGCCACTCGCGTGGGTAGCCCAATGAGACCTCCTCGAAGCGCACCCCGTCGTAGCTGGTGGTGCGGGGGATGTGCAGGTGGCCGTAGACCATCACGGCGGTGTCGAAGCGGCGGTGCCAGTCGGCCGTCGCCTCGGTGCCGCACCACTGGGCGAACTCCGGGTAGCGCAGTACCCGGGTCGGCTCGCGCACCAGCGGGTAGTGGTTGACCAGGACCGTCGGCGTGTCGATCTCGGTGAGCCGCTTCTCGGTCGCCTCGACCCTGGCCCGGCACCAGTCGTCGCGGGTCGGGTACGGGTCGGGGTGCAGGAGGTACTCGTCGGTGCACACGACGCCGGTCTCGTGCGCGTAGGCCAGGCCCTCCTCCTTGGTGGCACAGCCCTGCGGCCGGAACGTGTAGTCGTAGAGCAGGAACAGCGGCGCGACGGTCACCGGGCCGTCCGGGCCGGGCCAGACCGGGTAGGTGTCCTCGGGCGTGAGCACGTCGAGTCGCCGGCACATCTCGACGAGGGCTTCGTACCGCTCGACCCCGCGCAGCGTCACCGGGTCGTCGGGCGGGGTCCACAGCTCGTGGTTGCCAGGGGACCAGATGACCTTGGCGAAGCGCTCACGGAGGGTCCCGAGCGCCCACTCGACGCTGCTGAAGCGCTCGGCCACGTCACCGGCCACCAGCAGCCAGTCCGACTCGTCGGCCGGGCGCAGGCTACTGACGACCTCGCGGTTCTCCTGGTAGGAGACGTGCAGATCACTGGCGGCGTAGAGGCTGGTCACGTGATCGACCCTAACGGTCGCGTTATCCGCCTTGGCCTACCGTCCGTTGGTGCAGCGGTCGCCGCCCCGTTGTGCCGAATCCAGCCGAGGACGTCGGCGGTGCTGGACAATGGGCGTGACCACACATTTTCGGGGAGGGGAGCCCTGGTGCGCGGAGTGCGAGCCTCGCTCGGCGGCGTCGCGGTGCTGGCCGCGACGTTGCTGGTGGCGCCGAGCCCGGCCGGTGCGCAGCCGACCACGGTGGCCGGGCTGCTCGCGCACTACTACGACCTGAGCCAGGAGGCGGAGCGGGTCAACGAGGAGCTGCTGATCGTCCAGGAGGAGGTCGCGGCCCAGCAACGGGTGTCGACCGCGGCCACCGCGACCGCCGAGGACGCCACGGCCGCGGCCGACGCGGCGCGCGGCCGGGTCAACGCCGCACAGGACCTGGACAAGGTCGCCGAGGCGCTGTCCTCGCGCCATTTCCAGGACGCGCTCTCCGCGTTCGCCGCAAGCACCAGCCCGGAGGACCTGCTCGGCCGGCTGGAGGCGGTCAGCCTGGCCCAGCACCTGACCGGCGGCGCGCTGGTCGGCGACGACGCGCTGGCCGCGGCCGAGGCGGCCGAGGACAAGGCCGAGTCGGCGTCGGCGGCCGCTTCGGCGGCCGAGGCGGCGGTGGCCGCCGGGGCTACCGACGTGCAGCGGCGGCGGGCCGACCTCGACCGCCAGATCCGGCAGGTGCGCAAGGCGCTGGACCGCCTGACCCCGGACCAGCGGTCGCTGCTCGCCGGCATCGAGGACTACGGCGGCGACGTGGTGATCCCGCGGGGCGACGCCGGCGGGATGCTCGAGTTCGCGCTCGCGCAGCTGGGCAAGCCGTACCTGTGGGGCGCGATCGGGCCGGGATCCTATGACTGCTCGGGGCTCGTGCAGACCGCGTTCCGCGCGGTGGGGGTCGCGATGCCCCGGGTGTCGCGACAGCAGGCCGAGGTCGGCCGGGCGGTGTCGCGCGGCGAGGTCCGTGCCGGCGACCTGATCTTCTACTACCAACCGGTCCACCACGTGGCGATCGCGGTGGACGACTTCCGCGCGGTGCACGCGCCAAGCATCGGCGAGACCGTCAAGATCGGCGGCATCGACGCCATCGGCCCGATCACCGTCATCCGACGCATAGTCGGCTGACCGACGGTGGGTGCGGCACCAGAGTTGGTACCGCACCCACCATCGGGATCAGTGCCGGCCCAGCCGGATGCCGCGGCGGTGGGTCTCCTCGTCGCCGTCGCCGTCCCGCAGGGTCTTGAGCATCTCGTCCTCCCGCAGCACCAACGGATCCGTGCGCAGGTCCCGCCACAGCGACCAGCAGAGCCCGATCATCACCACGGCGAAGGGCGCCGCGACGATGATCGTGAGGTTCTGCAGGCCGCTCAACGCGTCGCCGCTACCACCGCCCGCCAGCAGCATCACGATGGACACGCCACCCATCAGCACGCCCCAGAAGATCACCACGTTGCGTTTCGGGTGCACCGAACCGCCCTGGGAGAGGGTGCCCATCACCACCGACGCGGCGTCCGCGCCGGAGACGAAGAAGATCGACACCAGCAGGATGACCAGTACCGCGGCCAGTGTGGACAGTGGCAGGTGTTCCAGGAACGCGAACGTCATCGCCTGGGAGTTGCCTTCGGTGTTGTAAACCCACGAGCCCGCGTCGGCCACGTCGCCGAGCGTCCCGGCGGCGTTGTGCTCGGCGATCTGCTCGGGCGACAGGTTCTGCGCGGCGAGCGCGTCCCGCTGCTCGTTGATCGCCGCACCACCGAAGATCGCGAACCAGAACAGGCTGACGACGCTCGGCACGAGGATCACGCCGGCCACGAACTGCCGGATCGACCGCCCCCGGCTGATCCGCGCGATGAACATCCCGACGAACGGCGTCCACGAGATCCACCAGGCCCAGTAGAAGATCGTCCAGCCGCCGAGCCAGGCCTGCATCGTGTCGCCGCCGGTGGCACCGGTGCGGCCGGACATCTCCGCGAAGCCCCGCAGGTAGTCGCCGATCGCGCCGGGCACCAGGTTCAGGATCAGCACGGTCGGGCCGACCACCAGCACGAAGAACGCGAGGATCGCGGCGAGCACCATGTTGATGTTCGACAGCCACTGGATGCCCTTCGCGACACCGGAGACCGCCGAGGCCACGAACGCGATCGTGAGGACCGCGATGACCATCACCAGCAGCGCGGTGCCCGCTTCGCCGACCCATCCGACGTAGCGCATCCCCTCGCCGACCTGCAGCGCGCCGAGACCGAGCGACGCGGCCGAGCCGAAGAGGGTGGCGAAGATCGCCATGATGTCGATCGCCTTGCCCAGCGGGCCTTCCGAGCGCCGCTCACCCAGCAGCGGCGCGAACACCGAGCTGAACAGCTGGCGCCGGCCGCGGCGGAACGTGCTGTAGGCGATCGCGAGGCCGACCACCGCGTAGATCGCCCAGGGGTGCACGGTCCAGTGAAACAGCGTGGTGGCCATCGCCGTGTGCACGGCCTCGTCCGACGCCGGCAGGGCGGTGCCCGGCGGCGGGCTCATCAGGTGCGAGACCGGCTCGGCGACGCCGAAGAACATCAGGCCGATGCCCATGCCCGCGCTGAACATCATCGCGATCCACGACACCGTGCGGAACTCGGGCTTCTCCTTGTCCGCGCCGAGCGGGATCCGGCCGTACCGGCTGATCGACAGCGCGATGGCGAACAGCACGAATCCACTTGCGACGAGGACGAAAGCCCAGCCGCCGTAGGGAATGATGCCGTCGTTGAGAATGCTGCCGGCGACCTCGACCATCGAGTCGGTGCCGAGAACGCCCCAGGCCAGGAACACCACGGTGAGTACGGCCGCCACTCCGAAGACCACGCGGTCGGTGACCGCCGGTCGGTCGGCGGCCATCGTCACCGTTTCCGTTTCCGCTGGCCCTTCAACGGGTTCGTGACCTGGCCCGGTCTCGTCCGGGCTTGGGGTCGTGTCCTGCGCCACGACGTTGTGGCGCGGCTCGTTGTCCTTCGAGTCCATACCAATTCTCGCGCCGGACAGGGCCGGCGCGCCGCCTCCCTCCGGCCTAGTTTCGGCTCAAACGGACTGTTTGAGCGGAGCCTAAACCGTTGGTCAACTTGTCGGAGTGCGCCAGTTGCGCAATGTGAAGCGTCGTTGTTTCGTTACGCAAAAGAGTTCTCTGGTCGCCGGGCGTGGGCCGCACGCACCGCGGGAACCGTCGCGAGTCCGGCAAAGAGGAACACGCCGCCGAGGACCAGCCAGCCGGCCGTGCCCCAGCCGATGATCAACGCGGTGACGAGCAGCGGGCCGAGCATCCGGGCGACGGTGAAGCCCGAGCCGAAGAAACCCTGGTACTGGCCGTGCCGCCCGGCCGGGGCGAGGTCGAAGCTGATCTCCCAGGAACCGCTGGCCTGCAACATCTCGGCGAGCGACTGCAGGGCGGCCGCGACCAGCAGCACTGCCACCGCCAGCAGGGCCGAGGAGCCGGCGGCGGACAGCGCGAACACCACGCACGCGGCCAGCAGCACCACGCCGGCCGTACGGACCTGGCGGGCCGCGGTGTCCAGGTCGGTCACCCGGCGCGCCACCCGGACCTGGAAGACCACTATGGACAACGTGTTCAGCACCAGCAGCGCGGCGACCGTCCAGCCGGGCGCGTTCGTCCGCTCCACGATCCA